>Ga0194133_10000224_pt1 | contig 120579 bp, 115 predicted proteins | sample TA2KigOf40mmetaG_FD_155448 | JGI IMG/M metagenome (GOLD analysis project Ga0194133, IMG submission 155448) | Freshwater microbial communities from Lake Tanganyika, Tanzania - TA2015055 Kigoma Offshore 40m | ecosystem: Environmental > Aquatic > Freshwater > Lake | place: Tanzania: Lake...
CGTCCTGGCCCATCACTGCCTTCCAGTCCGCTTTTGCGCTATTCTGCTTTCGGGTCATCTGCCTTTCCTCTTTCTCCGCCGCTAACGGATTTGTGAAAGGTTTAGCATGACCCATTTCCTTTTTGCAGAACTCTTAATACTTAACCTGTGGAAAACTCCCGCGACTCAGGATTTTCCTGACGAAGATTTGGTGAATTTCGCTAACTCTCTACCTGGCAATAGGTTAGGACTGTCAAGAGGCACTTGGAATGGCTTCCACAATTCGCCAAATTCGGTCTAAAGTTTCCAATTCAGAACGGCACGCTCCTTGCATTCAATACGTCGTCGCCGATGAGGAAACACCGCGGCGGACCAGCAGGAGAAACGAAGCCATGCGCAAGCCACCAACTAAAGAGACTATCGGCAGCAAGACTGCACAAGTTGAGAGCACCGTCGTCAGCGCACCTTCATTCTCAGGCCAGCAACCCAAATCGAATGCCCGCTTGGAGACCCCAACCATGAACGCAGCTCAGACAGCCGCACAGATTTCGTTCCAGACCCTTTCCCACACGATGGAGGTCAATGTCGCGCTGGAAACGCCGCAGGCCGAACAGTCCATCTACGCCCATCGCGACCGAGTGGTTCTGGAGCACCTGCCGCTGGTTCGCGCCATCGCGGTGCGGGTCCACGACAATCTTCCCGTGCATGTCGATCTCGATGACCTGATTCACGCCGGCATCATGGGCCTGTTCGATGCTGCCATCAAGTTCGATACCAACAAGAACGTCGTCTTCTCGTCTTACGCCAAGCACCGCATCAAGGGTGCCATCCTCGACAGCCTGCGCCAGCTTGATTGGGCCTCGCGCGATCTTCGTCGCCGCCACAAGCAGGTCGAGGCCGTCACTCGCGATCTCGCCGCCGAACTGCAGCGCAACCCCACCGAACACGAAATTGCCCAGAAGATGGGTGTTGAAGTCGAGCGCTGGCGCCAGATGATGATCGACCTGCGCAATGTGGGTCTGGTCTCCGCCTCCACTCGCACCAACGAGAGCGACGATTTGCCGGCTCCGGATTTCCCCACCAGCCCCGATCACCACCCCGACACCATCTGTGCCCGCGAAGAACTGAAGGGCCTGCTTGCAACCGCCCTGCACACGCTTCCCGAGCGTTACCAGCGTGTTGTCCTGCTCTATTACTCGAACGAGCTCACCATGAAAGAGATCGGCAACATGCTCGGCATCAATGAGAGCCGCGTGTCGCAGATCCACAAGGCCGCTCTTGAGAAGATGGCCAACGCCCTTGGCCAGGCCGGTATCAGCTCCGCCGCCGCGTTCTAAACGGCACTATCCTCAATACCTGGAGACTCGCAACAGCGTCGGCGGAATTGCGGTTCCACGAAGTTTTTCGCAAGTCTCCAATGTGTTGTCTCCCTCAACATAAAGAAGCACTTGGTGGCTGGCAAACAATTCTTCGGCTCGCTCCGCTTCACAGCCTCCGTCGTTGTTTCGCTGAAGGATGAGCTGGACTGGCCCGTCCCGAAACAACCAATATGGCCCGCCTCGAAAGCTGCTTTCCCGCAATTCCGGTTTAACACCGAGCGACGCAGATACGCTAGACACAACGAGTTCGATATCCGCTAGCCCAAAGCCAAATAAATAATTCACTTCAGTCGCAAGGACTCGGCCCCCTACTTCACCTCGATGGAGTAAGGCATCCAGCGCATCATGCCACCCTGACGCAAAGCCGGCCGTAGAGCGCGCTTGATATCGGTGGCCAGCGCGGGTTGCTCAAACCCGATCATGCCACCAATCACTTTGCTCATCACCTTTTCGTCCCCAAACCACTTTTCGATCGTGTTCTTGGCGGGAGGATAAGGCACCATGCGCGGCTTGGCATCCTTCCCGAGATTCGCCTTCTTCATGAGCTTAGCGAGTGCCGCGTCGATCCCACCGAGCTGATCGGTGAGCCGCTTGGCACCTGGATCAGAAGCAATCCAGGCCCGGCCCTGCGCGAGGGGTTCGATTTCTTCCACCTTCGCCTTGCGCCCCGCAGCCACTTTGCCAACAAACGTGGTGTAGCTTGCATCCACGCCTTCCCGCAATTTCTTCCGCGCCACCTCCGACAAGGGCTTGTACTCCACATCGATGTCCGCGTTCTTGCCGCGCTGCATGCCGTCCTTTGTCAGGCCGATCTTGTCATAGAGCCCCTTCAGGTTGGGCCGCCCGTACACCACACCGATCGAGCCGGTAATCGTGCCGGGGTAGGCAAAGATCGGATCGCCCGTCACCGCCATGTAATAGCCGCCGCTGGCCGCGACGTCGGACATCGAAACCACCACCGGCTTGGCCTTGCTCAATTCCTGCAAAGCCGCCAGCAGCTCGTCTGAAGCCACAGCATCGCCACCCGGCGAATCAATGCGCAACAATACCGCCTTGAAGCTCTCATCGTTCTTCAAATCCTGCACGTGCCGGATGAAGTTGCGCGAAAGGATCATGCCGTCGCCCAATCCGCCACCGCGCACGATATCGCCCTCAGCCACAAAGTAGGCGATCTTGTTGCCAGAATCGCTTTCCCACCGGAACCGGATCTGCTTGCGGTAATCCCGGGCGGAAACGGCGCTCTTGGTGGAGACATTCGCCTTCTTGGCCAGCGCCTCGCGCGCTTCATTGTCGTACTCCAGCGCATCCACCAGCTTGGCTGCCAGCGCCGCCTTTGCCAGATAAGGCCCCTCGTCGAGAAGTTTTTCGATTTCAGCCGGCGAACGCTTGCGCCCTTCGGCGATCCCCTTCACCATCACATTGAAGATACCGTTCAGGATCGCCCCCAGCGACTCACGTGTTTCCGGTGTCATCGACGTCTTCGTATAGCCGTCGCCGAAATCCTTATACTTGCCGGCGTGCACGATCTCCATCTCGACACCCAACTTGTCGAGCGTGTTCTTGTAATAGGTGCGCTCGACTCGCAGGCCTTTCAAATCGAGGATGTCTTCGTCCACCATCGAGATGCGATCCGCCACCGCCGCCACGAAGTAATCCTTGGCATTGGGTCGGCGCAGATAAGCATGCACAGGTTTGCCGCTCTTCTTGAACGCTGAGATCGCCATGCGAATCTCTTCGGCTTTGGCCCAGCCCATTCCGCCGCCGCCCGTCTCAATCATCAGGCCCTTGACCTTCGTATCGGTAGCAGCCTTTTCGAGAACCTCCTTGATTTCGATCACGGTCCAGTTCGTCTGCTGGTCAAACCATGGGATTGGGATCTCCTCGGCGGGAGTCTCTTGAATCTCGTTATCGAGGCGCAACACGAGAAACGATTCCGACGGTGTGTCGGGCACGCTCTTGCTCGCCATTCTCACCAGCGCGAATCCAAGAATTAAAACTGCGACTCCGGCAAAAACGAAGCCGCATAGCGTGCCTAAAAGAAACTTCTTCATTAACCTTCTAGGATACGGTCGAATCGCTTGCTCACGTCAGCAAGGTATTCCGCATTGCCGCCGCGCAGCTCCACTGTGGCGATTCCGTTGTAACCGATTTCGCCAAAAGCCTTGTGAACTTCCTTCCATTCAATGTCGCCGTCCCAGAGGTCCACAAACTCTGCCAAACCCTTGCGGAAGCGGAAGTCCTTGATGTGCACCTTGGCGATGCGCTGCTTGCCGAGGGTACGAACCCAATCCTGCGGGTAGCCGAAGAGCGCCATATTCCCGACATCGAGATACGCCTTCAAATAGGGAGACTTGAAGGAATCCACATAGCGCGCCATCTCCATCGGGCTCAGCAGAAACTTATTCCAGACGTTTTCAACCGCGATCACCACCTTGGCCTTCTCCGCCTCGGGCAGCAGGATCTTGATCCGGTCGCTACTCAACTTCCAGGCCTCTTCGTAAGAGCTCTTCGGTCCCACCACGGCTGGCACCAGCAGCACAGTCGATGCGCCCCAGGCCTTCGCATTTCGGATGCTGTTGCGCATGCCGGTCATTGCCGTATCGACCACTGCCTTGTCAGGCGAGTTCAGCGGGTACTTCCAGTGCGCCATGTTCATTACGCCGTGGATTTTCAGGCCCGTATCAGCGGCGGTCTTGGCGATCGCTGCCTCTTCCTTCAGGTCGTCCGCCGTACCCATCTCAAGATGCGTAAACCCAGCGGCCTTCGCCACTTCGAACTTCGACTTCCAATCCGGCAATTCCTTCGGCAACATGCCTCCCAGCACTGCCTTTTGAATCGGCAATCGGGCCGCCTTCGCTTGTTGCGCCATCATCGACGCTCCGGCTGCCAGCATCAGTTCTCTGCGTTTCATGGTGTCTTCACTCCTCAAGCCAGCGGATAATTCATTTCGCCGGCGATCTTCCTAATGTAATCGAAGCCCTGCTTGTATTCCTCGGCGGTCTTCAGATGTTCGAGCATCAAAGGCACGGGCGACTTCAAGCCGCGCAAGCCATTCAGATAGGCGCGGTAATCCAATTGCCCCCGCCCCGGGATCACTTCAAGAAAGTGGACGTTCAACTCGACCACCCATTCGAGATCCTTCGCATGGCAGCTCTTGATGTGCGGCCCCAACTTGCGGAAACACTCCTCGATCAGTGCTGCGTTGTTGTAGAACTTGTCGGGCGAATTCACTGCATTGCACACATCCAGATGCACCGCGAAGCCCTTGCGGTCGATTGCCTTCATCAGCCGCAAATAACTATCCGGAGTATCCGGATACGTCCAACCCATCACCTCAAGAGTAAAGAAGCTTCGTTTTGGCTTTACCGCGTCGAGAATCCGGCGGCAATTTTCAACTGTCGCATCGAAGCCCTCTTTGAACATATTCTTCGGATGCGGGCCGTACCAATATTTTTCGTTGTAGCTACCCGAGATATCGACACAACACCGAGCTCCCACTTCGTCGGCGATTGCCATCCGCTCCACAACATAATCGAAATTCTCTTTGCGCTTGAGCGGGTCCACATCCAACAGGTTCTTCCAGGCTCCCACCTCGGCGATCACTACCCGCTCCTTTTGGAATGCCGCCTCGATGGCGCGTAGTTTTTCTTTCTCGCCAATTCGAACGGGCGGACAATACGCAGCGCTGTAGCCAACCCGCCGGTGCTCCCGCGCCAGCTCCGCCGGATCGTCAGATTTCAAAAAAACGGGTGCACCAATAAGCAAAGCCCCCGCGGAGGCAGATGCGGGGGATTGCCGAGAGGAAATAACCAAGCTCGAGCCAAGTGTCAGACAATCGCGGCGGGTCATGCTGTGATTGTATAGAGTTTGTATTCGCTAAACTAGATTCGGGATCTTGATGATCTTCTTCTGGATTGCGTATTGCACCAATTGGGCCTTGTTGTGGATGTCCAGTTTGCGCATCAGGTTGAACTTGTGGGCTTCCACAGTTTTGACGCTCAGGTTGAGGTCGCAGGCGATTTCTTTCACGCTCTGGCCCTCTGCAAGCATCTTCAGCACTTCGCGCTCGCGGGTGGTCAAGGTGGCAAATCGCGGCAGGCGATTGGCGCTCTTGATCCGGCTGCGGAAGTCATCTACCAACTGGCTCAACATGCGCGGGCTCAGGTAGCTGCCACCGCGACAGATGTCGCGAATCGCGCTGACCAACTGTCCGGAGGGGCTGTCCTTCAGCACATAGCCGCTGGCGCCCACTTCCATGCCTTCCACCAGATAATCTTCGTCGTCGTACATAGTCAGAAACAAAATCTTCGTTTCTGGACGGTTCTTTTTGATTTGCCGCGTCGCCTCAAAGCTGCTCAATCCCGGCATGCCGATATCCATCAGCACCATGTCGGGACGAACTTCAGCCGCGCGATCGACTGCATCTCCACCATTTGAAGCTTCGGAAACTACTTCCATGTCTGCTTCCGCATTGATGAGTGTCTTGATCCCCTGTCGAAACAGAGTGTGATCATCCGCCAACAAAATCCGAATTTTGGCCATAACTTACTTACCTCTCCCTTGCGGGTTAATGGTTCGCCTCACGCAGCAAAGGCAACTCGATATGAATTCGAGTCCCCTTCCGGAAACGGCCCTTGAACTTCATGCCTCCGCAGGCCCCGGCCTCACCCAGCCTGGATACTTGCGTATCCCCTTTGGTGTTACCGGTCTTTCCGTTCCCCCTCGGATGGCTTTCGACATAAAACTTTCCACCGAGAAGTGCTACGCGCTCGCGTAACCCGGCCAATCCGTAGGAGTCTCTTCGAGACAGCGCTTCTTCAACTTCGAAGCCGACACCGTCGTCCTCCACGTTTAGCCTTAATACTCCATCGGCACTCTCGAGCGAAATGTTTACATGACTTGCCTGAGAATGTTTGCCCACATTGTTCATACATTCCTGAACAAGCCTATAAACGATCACCTCAGTCTTCTTCGGCACCTTCCCCATGCGGGATAAGGCCAATTTCACGCGCGCCGGGTGAACCCGGCTAAAGCGACTCACCAATTGGCGTAAGGCTGCCCCCAAGCCGAGCTGTTCCAGCACGGCCGGGCTGAGCGCGGCGATCAACCGGCGGATTTCGAGAATCGTCCGCTCAGTTAAGTCTCTTGTTTCCTGTAGCTTCCCCTTCAGCTCGCCAGCCTCTGGCACCAGGTTGCCTTCAATCATTTCCAGTTGCAGCCGGATGCAGAGCATCGACTGCCCCGCCTCGTCGTGCAACTCGCGGCTGATCCGGCGTCGCTCCATCTCTTCCACTTGCAGCATCCGCTCGGCCAGACGTCGTACCTGTTCTTCACGTGCTGCCAGATCTTCCATGAGCCGCACCTTGGCCGCCCCCATCAGGCAGCGCTCGGCGGCAACCTCAAGCATTTCCTGCTCGCGCGGCAGCCATTCATACTTTTTGCGGAAGCGGAACTGCATCACGCCGCGCAGTCGCAGCCCATCCAGTAGAGGGACGCTCCAGCAAGTCGCATAGCGATCCCGCGTGCGTTTATCGAGAATCCAGTCACCCTTGTAGCCTTCTTCGTCGAGGCAAAAGGGCTTGGAAAGCGCGGCTGACAATGGCAGCTCATTGGTCACCAGATGCGGCGGGGTCTTCGTCCCCGATCCCACACACGCCATCGGCACCAGCACTTGATCGTTTTTGTCCAGAAAGAACAAACAAGCGCTATCGGCTCGATACAAACTCGCGAGCGTCGACATAAACCGGCGCAGCAACTCATGCAGCCCCCGGCTCTCCAGCTCAATCCGGAACAGTTCGCTGTAGGCCTGAGTTTCGTTTTCGCGCACCTGGTAATAGGCGTTGTTTAGCGTCAGCAACACCGAAAAGTGCAGTTGTTCGTTAGCCCAGCGGAATTCCGCCGCATGCGTCGCGCCCAGCCGTTCAATCAGCGGCAGCATGATGCGGTCATATTCTTGAAGCGCCTGCTGGATGCCACCAGGAGGAAGGTTCAGCTTCGCCAGCCGGCGTCCACTTTACTCTACCTGCTCCAAAAACTCGAGCATCGACTTCCGGCTGCCTTTGGCCGGCCCGAGGATCCTCGCGGCCGTCCCTGTAGTGATCGCAATCAACGCCTGGATCTGCCGTTTTTCAAACCGCAACACCTTCAACCGGTCGACAAACTGCTTTTCGAGCCCGTCAGACAGCGGACAAAGCCATTGCGCCAGGCTCGCCAGCGGCTTGCGGACGGGGTCCTTTAATATGTGCGCTGCATTCGCCAGGACGGTCGAAGCTTCAACTCTCGGGACGGCAGTAGCCATAGTGCTCTCCCCATTCCATCGAGTGCAGCCCCCGATCACTTTAGCCCCGGCAGTCCGATAATCCACCTAAGTTGAATCCCTCCAACCGTTTTGCTGCGGTCGACGCCCTCCGCGGCCTGATCATGATGATCATGGCGATCGACCATACGAATGCCTTTGTCTCCCGCCAACACAGCGGCGAGTTTTGGAATGGAGCTATCGCTATTTATGACAGCGAGTTCGCTTTTCTCACCCGCCTGATTACGCACCTTTGCGCCCCCGGGTTTTTCTTCCTGATGGGTGCCGGGATTCTTTGGTTCGCGACGTCCCGGATGGACACTGGCTGGTCACGAGCTCAGGTGATCCGTCGCACAGCCTCAAGAGGCTTTGCGATCCTCCTGGTAGGGCAGTTCCTTGAAACGCCAGTTCTCTTCACCATGAATCTGCTCTCACCCGCCGCGGTTCAGCTCTCTCATATGCCAATGCCGAATGATGGGTTGCCACCCTTTGCCGGGTTCATCACGCTTTCCGGACTCGGTGGCGTAATGATGGTCTGTTCGCTGCTTCTCTATCTCCGACCAGTAGCCTGGATCGCCGTTGCGATGGGGGCCGTTCTTGCAACTCACACCCTGTTGCCTGCTTCCGGCAAAGTTGGGCCTGCCTGGTTCACAATTCTGCTCGCTCCGGGTCTTTCGCAACACGTCCTGGTGATGTACCCGGTCATCCCATGGCTGGCCGTTGCGGCCATTGGAATGTATTGCGGCTATATCTGGAAGCAACGCCCTGAGTGGCGCGATCGCATCTGGATGCTCGGCCTTGGGCTGATTCTATTTGCTCTGGCCCTGCGCCTTGGAGGAAGCTGGGGAAACATCGTTCCGCCGCGCGATTCCAGTTGGATCGAATTCCTCAACAACGTCAAATACCCCCCTACCTGGTTTTCTGGACCATCGCGATCGGCGTAGACCTGTTGCTCTTGTCCCTTCTGATGCGGCTGCCAGCTGGTTGTACCTCATCCCGATCCCCGCTCATGGTCTTCGGCCAGACACTACTGTTTTTCTACGTGGTTCATTTCTATGTACTGAGTCTGATCGCGTTTTCATTCTTCGCCCAAGCCGCGCCGCTCTATGTCACATACCCGGTTTGGCTGTTGCTGCTGGTGATCATGTAAGTGCTCTGCCATCGCTATCGCCGCTTCAAAATGGCAAAGCCGCCAGAGTCTCTCTGGCGGCTCTTTTAACAACCTGGGCGCTACCTAGCTCAACAGCTTGCGGCAGTGCTCGTAGCACTTCTTGACTTCCGCCACCGTATCAGCACCCTTGTACTCATACTCGATGTTGGCTGGGAACTTGTACTTCTTCTTCGCCATCAACTCAAGCACCGCCTTGATCGGCGTGTCGCCTTCGCCAAACGGCATGTTCGCGCCTTGATTCTTTTTGCGGTCCTTCAAGTGGATGCACACCGTACGCTTGGCCGTCTTCTCCAGGTATTCCACCGGATCAAAGTTGGCCGCCCAGAAGTGGCCGATATCCAGATTGATGCCAATGTACTTGCTGGTGCCGCTCATCGCTTCAGCAAAATTCTCGGGGGTGGCAAACTCGTTCGGTTTGATGTTCGAGTGGTTGTGCATACCCACGTACACCTTGGCCTTGGCCGCAAACGGATCGATGCGCTTGGCCGTCGATATGTTCGACGAAGCCGTGATCTTGTCAACACCCAGTGCGTTTGCAAACTCAAAGCCCCGCGCGATCTCTTTGTCTGAATAGTCGTCGCGGAAGCTGTAGTTGTAAGCCCACAGTTCAATGCCCGCGTCGTCGAGCTTCTTGCGGATCTGCTTGAAGTGATCGAGGCTCACGGTTTCTCGCCAGGTGCGCATCTCGGCGCGATTCGGAATCCGTGGCTCCGCATGGCCGCTGAACAATTCCACACTCCCGAGGCCGATCTCCTGCATCGCCTGAATGGCACCATCAAGGCCCCGATCGCGAAAGCTGTAGCTTTGCGCACCGATCGTAACGCCCTTGATGGTCGAATTGATTTTTGCGCCAGGCAACGAGGCCGCGCTGGCCGCAGCGAGAGCTGCGGCTGAAAAGGTTCTGCGAGTCATCATGTGGCTATTCTATGCTGTGCAAAATCGATTCGGCGATTTTTTCCCCGTGAAAGCGGCCATTCTCGATAAACACTTCATTGGTGAACACACCCGCTACCAGCACTCCTGCCAGGTACATCCCGGGCCTCTCAGTCTCAAACGTTTCCGCATTCAGGTTCGGCCGCCGCGTCTCCGGGTTGAGGTGGATGCCGTGCGCGCCAAGAAAATCGAAGTCCGGATGATAGCCCGTCATTGCGAATACGAAATCGTTCTTCAGTCGTACTTCGCCTTCTGGTGTGTCCAGCACCACTTCGCCCGGTAGGATCTCTCGCAATGAAGAATTGAAGTAAGCCGGGATCTCTCCATTCTTGATCCGGTTCTCGATGTTCGGCTTGATCCAGTATTTGACGTGATTGTGAATCCCTGGGCCGTGATGCACCAGCGTCACGCGCGCCCCCGTCCACCAAAGCTCCAAAGCCGCCAGTGCTGCGGAATTCTTCGCACCCACCACCAGAACATCGCTGTTGTAATACGGATGCGGCTCCCGATAGTAGTGGATCACCTTCGGCAGGTTCTCGCCAGGCACATTCAGGTAGTTCGGCAGGTCGTAATAGCCGGTTGAAAAAATTACCTTGCGGCAGGCGTACGAATCCTTGCTCGAATGCACTACAAAATTGCCATCCGACCCTTCCACTCTCTCCACCAACTCATATTGCCGAATGTCCAGCTTGTAGTGATCCGCCACACGTCGGTAATACTTGAGCGCCTCGTTGCGTGTCGGCTTCTCGTTCATCGCCGTCATCGGGATACCGCCGATTTCAAGCAACTCAGGCGTCGTAAAAAACACCAGATTCGTCGGGTAGTTGTAGAGCGAATTCACCACGCAGCCCTTCTCGATCAGCACTGCCTTCAGGCCGCGCTTGCCGAGTTCAATGCCGCAGGCGAGGCCCGTAGGCCCAGCTCCAATTACTACCGCGTCGAGCATCTAGAGCAAATCCGCAACCTTGGCCAGCGCGGCGTCAATCTGCGATGCATCTTTGCCGCCGCCTTCGGCGCGATCAGGCCTGCCACCACCCTTGCCGCCCACGATCTCGCTGATTGCCTTAATGATGTTGCCCGCGTGTACCTTCGGGTTCAGCTCTTTGCGCACGGCTGAGATGAACTCAACGGTCCCAGCTGCGGTCGTCGTGCCCAGCACGATCACGTCGGCCGCATTGCGGTTCAAGAAGTCGTCGGCTACAACGCGCATCTGTCCGCGATCCATGTTGGCTACCTTCGAGCGCAACACCTTGAAGCCCTTCAGGTCTTCAGTCTTCAGGCTTGAGGATTGCGCGTAGGCCAATTGTTCCTTCAGCTGGTTCAGCGCATGTTCCAGTTCTTTCTTCTCGCGCTCGGCCTTGGCCAGCGCTTCATCCTTGGCCCCGAGTTGTTCTTCAAAGAACTCGACCACGCGCGGCCCAGCGACTGCTTCAATACGACGCACGCCTGCAGCGCTCGAACCCTCATAGACGATCTTCACGCCGCCGATATCGCCGGTGCGCTTCACGTGCGTGCCGCCGCAGAGTTCCTTCGAGAAATCTCCGATCGTCACCACGCGCACACTATCGCCATACTTCTCGCCAAACAGCGCCATTGCGCCCGTGCTCAACGCCTCGTCGAGGCTCATCACGTTCGTTGCGACATCGAGATTCTCAAGCACTTCAGCATTTATCAGGCGCTCGATCTCAGCCTTTTCTTCAGCACTCACTGCCGTATAGTGCGTGAAGTCAAAGCGCAAGCGTGTCGAGTCGACAACGCTGCCCGCCTGCTTGACGTGGCGTCCCAAAACCTTTTGCAAGGCAGCTTGCAGCAAGTGCGTCGAGGTGTGATGCCGCATGGAGGCTTGCCGCCATTCCGGATCTACCTTAGCCACAACGCTCGCGCCGCTCGCGATGGGCTTCGCGGTCTTCACCTTGTGCGCAATCAATCCCGGCATGCCGTAGGCAGCGCCGGTCACATCAGCCAGTTTCTCCCCAGTCTCGGCGCTATAAAGCGCCCCACGGTCACCCACCTGGCCGCCCGAATCAGCATAGAACGGCGATTGATCGAGCACCACTTCACTGTCGCTCGCATAGAGCACCTTCGCCGTTACTTCCAGTTGCGTGTAAGCCAGGAACTTAGTCTTCGGCAACTCGGCAAACGCCGGGTTTACCTGCGCCTTCTCCGCACCCTTCCAACTGGCGCGTGCCCGTCGCTTTTGCTGTTCCATCGCTTCTTCGCAGCCCGCGAGGTCGATGCTCAAGCCCAACTCGCGCGCCATGTCTTCTTGCTCGTCAAGCGCAAGGCCATAGGTGTCGTACAGCTTGAACGCCGCCGGCCCAGGCAACAGGTTGCCCACCGCCGTCTTCGCTTCGTCGCGGAACATCTTCTCCGCCACCAGGAAGGTTGTCGCATAGCGCAGTTCTTCTTCCTTCACCACTCGCGCCACACGCTCGACGCTCTCCATCAACTCCGGATACGAGCCGTTCATGAACTCAGCCACAAACGGTGTCATCTGGTGCATGAAGATGCCTTCGAATCCATCGCGCCGTGCATGGCGGATTGCCCGGCGAATGATCTTGCGCAACACATAGCCGCGGCCTTCGTTGGACGGGATCACGCCGTCATGAATCAGAAATTCTGCCGCTCGCGAGTGGTCCGCCACCACGTTCAGCGTCGCCGGCTTCATCTTGCCGCCCAGCAGTTGTGCAGCCGTTTCGCGAATGGGTTGAATCAGGTCCGACTCGTAGTTCGAGAGCTTCCCTTGCAGGATCGCCGCCATGCGCTCAAGGCCCATGCCCGTATCGATCGACGGACGTGGAAGTGGCGTCAGCACGCCTTCCTGCGAGCGGTCATACTGCATAAACACGAGGTTCCAAAACTCGACAAAGCGTCCCCCGCCGTCGAGCGGAAACTCCTCGTGTTCGTAGCCTGGTACCGCGGCATCCTTACCGAGGTCAAAGTGAATCTCTGAGCAAGGTCCGCATGGCCCCGTGTCGCCCATCTGCCAGAAGTTGTCCTTCTCGTCGAGTCTGAAGATGCGCGACTTCGGCACCCCAGCCACCTTCTGCCACAGTTCTTCGGCTTCGTCGTCCTCGCGAAACACGGTCACATACAAACGGTCCTTCGGCAGCGTATAAACCTTCGTGATCAGGTCCCAGGCAAACTCGATCGCTTCGGCTTTGAAGTAATCGCCAAAGCTGAAGTTTCCGAGCATCTCGAAAAACGTGTGATGGCGCCGCGTATAGCCGACGTTTTCAAGATCGTTATGCTTGCCACCGGCCCGCACACATTTCTGCGATGTTGTGGCGCGCGAGTAGTCCCGCTTCTCCTGCCCAAGGAAGATCTCCTTGAACTGGTTCATGCCCGCGTTGGTGAACAGCAGCGTCGGGTCGTTGGCTGGGACCAGCGAAGACGAGCGCACAATTCGGTGCCCCCGTTCGGCGAAAAAATCGAGAAATGTCTGGCGTACTTGATGACCGGTCATGATTGGAAATTCTATTTTCCCACTTTGGCACGCCGCCTGCCCTAAACTGGAATGACCAATGAAAGCGCGCGTGCACGTATCTCTGAAACCTTCGGTCCTCGACCCACAGGGCCAAACCATCACCAAAGCCCTTCATTCATTGGGGCATAAGGAGATTCTCGACGTCCGGCAGGGTAAGTATTTCGATATCCAGCTGGACCCGGCAGCCTCCAAAGAAAGTTTGGCACTTCAGTTGCAGTCCATTGCTGCAGAGGTGCTGTCGAACCCGGTCATCGAGGATTTTCAAATCGAAATTCTCGGCTAATCTCTTCTCTCCAAAACAGCAGCGGGGTAAGGAGCACCTCAAAATCTTATGTGTGGAATCGTCGGTTACATCGGCAATCGCCAGGCAGTATCTATTATCATGGATGGCCTCAAGCGCCTCGAGTACCGCGGATACGATTCCGCAGGAATCGCGGTTTTTGACGAAAGTTCGGCGATCGCGGTCCGCCGCGCTTCTGGTAAATTGCGCAACCTCGAAGAAGTGTTGCGGCAGAATCCCACCGATGGGGCCTTCGGCATCGGCCACACCCGTTGGGCCACCCATGGCCGCCCGACTGAAGAAAACGCCCACCCTCACCGCGATTCCAAAGGCGATCTCGTCGTAGTTCACAATGGCATCGTTGAGAACTACCTTCCGCTCCGTCACGCTCTTCAGGCCAAGGGTCACGTGTTCCTGTCTGAAACAGACACCGAGATCATCGCCCACCTGGTAGAAGAAGCATTTACCGGCAACCTCGAGGACGCAGTCCGTGCTGCCCTTGCTCAAATTCAAGGCGTCCTCGCCATCGCGATTATTTCCCGCCGCGACCCCAACAAAATTGTCGCCGCCCGCCAGGGTCCTCCGGTGGTCATCGGTCTCGGCGAAAACGAGTACTTCGTCGCCTCCGACGTGCCTGCTATTCTCAGCCACACCCGCGACATGTTCTTCCTCGCTGATGGCGATATGGCAGTGCTCACACCGGCAGGCGTCACCCTTACCGATTTCTCTGGCAACCCCGTTACCCGGCCCATCTCCCACATCCATTGGGACCCGATCATGGCCGAGAAGGGCGGCTATAAGCACTTCATGCAAAAGGAGATCTACGAGCAGCCGCGTTCGACCCGCGACACGATGCTCGGTCGTCTGGGCGCTGAATCCGGGCGCGCCTTCCTTGACGAAGTGCAGATCTCGCCCGAGCAGATGCGTCAGTTCCAACAGATTCGCATCGTTGCTTGCGGCACCAGTTGGCATGCCGCACTGGCAGGCAAATTCCTCATCGAAAAACTCGCCCGCGTCCCGGTCGAAGTCGATTACGGCAGCGAGTTCCGCTACCGCGATCCAATCGTGCCGCCCAACACCCTGACGATTGTCATCTCCCAGTCGGGCGAAACGGCAGATACGCTCGCGGCTCAACGCGAAGCCAAGCAAAAGGGCTCTCAGACGCTAGCGATCTGCAATGTGGTCGGCTCGATGATCACCCGCGAGGCGAATGGCTTTCTGATGACCCACGCCGGCCCCGAAATCGGCGTCGCTTCGACTAAAGCGTTTACCAGCCAACTCACCGCATTGTTTGTACTGGCTCTCTACCTCGGCCAGGAGCGCGGCACACTCACTGAAGACCAGGTCCGCAACCATATCGAAGAGGCTCTGAAGATCCCCGGCAAGATGGAGCAAGTCCTTGCAACCGAGGTCGTCTACCAAAACCTCGCCCGTTCCTTGCACAAAGCAAAGGACTTTCTCTACCTCGGCCGCGGCATTCACTTCCCGATTGCGCTCGAGGGGGCCCTCAAACTCAAAGAAATCAGCTACATCCACGCCGAGGGTTATCCTGCCGGTGAAATGAAGCACGGCCCCAATGCCCTGATCGACGAAAATCTGCCCGTTGTGGTGCTGGCCGCTTACGATCCAGAAGATCCTGAAGGCCGCACTCGCTACGAAAAGACTGTATCGAACATACAGGAAGTAAAGGCCCGCAGTGGCATCGTTGTAGCGATCTGCAATGAAGGCGACCAGGAGATTTCTGAGATGGCCGACTACGTCATTCCCATCCCGGTCACCAATGAGCTTCTGCTCCCGCTGCTCGAAATCATCCCCATGCAGCTCCTTGCCTATCACATCGCCGTCCGCCTGGGCTGCGACGTCGATCAGCCTCGCAATCTTGCGAAATCAGTAACGGTTGAGTAAAGCCGAAGATTTCTATTGACGTCTCTCTCGACTTCGATCACAATTCAAACAAACGTATGAATGAAGCGAACGTTCGTGAGACAAAGGACCGCATTCTCGATGCGGCCGAGGCTCTGTTCGCCAAACAAGGGATCGAGGCAACCTCCCTTCGGCAAATCACCAGTGAGGCTAAAGCCAACCTCGCTTCTGTTAACTACCATTTCAATTCTAAGGAAGAACTGATCCGCCACGTCTACTTGCGTCGGATCCGGCCGATGAACCAAGCCCGGCTGGACCGGCTCACGGACCTCGAATCAAACGAAGCCAGTTCACTCGATAACCTCCTCGACGCCTTTTACGAGCCCACGATCGAAATGGCATTGGACCTTAAAGACAAAGGCCTCACTGTTGGCCAGTTCATGGGCCGCCTCTATACTGAACCAAACGAAGCCGCCCAATCGATCATCACGACCGAGATGGGTGGTGTTGCTCGTCGCTTTTCTGCCGCCTTCGCTCGCCACCTGCCACATCTCAGCCCTACGGAAGTCATCTGGCGAGTCCATTTCAGCATTGGTATCCTCGCCCACACCTTGGCCGCTGCGGCCAAGATCCAGCACCTCAGCGATGGCCGCATTAACCCTCACGACAAACAGGAGGTCCTCCGCCAGATGAAACGCTTTGCTAGGGCGGGCTTAACGGCGCCAAGCTTGGAGTCGACTACATGACGATCTTGCTGCTCGCGCTACTCGCCGCAGACCCTCTACCCCTAAGCCTTCCAAAAGCCGTCGAACTCGCAACCGCGCCGACCGGAAATCTCCGCCTACAGATCGTCCGCAGCACAATCGAGCAGGCTGAGGCCCGGCGTCGCATGGCCTTTGGTGCCTTCCTTCCGAATCTCGAAGGCTCGGCCAATGCCTCCAACCAAACCCGCAACCTCGCGGCGTTCGGCTTTACCTCACCCACCGGTCTGCCGTTCGCCTTCCCCTCTTTTGTCGGGCCCTTTACTGTCGTGGACTTCAGAGCCTCTGCCACCCAAAGTATTCTCGACCTCTCTGCGATTCAGCGTTACCAAGCCTCAAAGCTCCAAAGGGAGGTCGCTTCGGCGGAAGCTCGCAACGCCGCCGAACTCACGATCCAGCATGTAGCCCGAGCTTACGTCCTCGTTCTCAAAGCAGAAGCCACTCTCGACACTGCCAAGGCCAATGTTCACCTCGCAAACCGGTTGGTTCAACTGGCAGAATCTCAAAAGCGAGCCGGTTCCGGAACTGGCATCGAAGTGACCCGCAGTAAAGTCCAACTTCAGAACGAGACGCAACGTCAGCTCGTAGCCGAGAACGATCTTGAAAACGCTACGCTGGATCTCAAACGCGTCACGGGAATTGACTACGCTCAACCGCTTCAACTGACCGACCGCATGAACGACGGCTCGGCCACACTCCCTTCGCTCGAAACTTCACTCGAAAGCGCCCTGAGTGAGCGGCCAGATCTTCTGGCCCAACAACGCCGTCAGGATGTCTCACAAATGAACCTCCGGAGTATCTCTTCAGAACGCTTTCCCACCCTCGCCGCCGCAGGCGACTACGGGACCATCGGCAACGGTACAAACCTGGTGCCAACGCGCTCCATCGGTGTGGGCATGCGAGTCCCGATCTTCGATGGAGGCCGCAGAGACGCTCGCAAAGCAGAAGCCGGCGTGGTGCTCCGCCAGGAACGCCTGCGTGCAGATGACCTCAAACGCCAGATCGAACTCGAGGTGCGCAACTCTCTTAACAGCCTCAAGAGTGCAAAGGCCCAAATCGAAACGGCCCGTCTTGGCCTCGAACTGGCTGAAAACGAACTTGCCCAAGCCCAACGACGCACCGAGGCTGGAGTGGCATCCAGCGTTGAACTCACTGACGCCCAAACCCGTCTGGCTCGGGCGCGTGACAACAACCTCGCCGCCCTGTACCTTTTCAATCTCGCCCGGATCGACGTCGCGGCCGCCACCGGAACCATGGAACAAGCTGTGAAAGGAATGGCTCGCCAATGAAACGTCTTCTGCCTGTTCTCCTCAGCCTGCTTGCCGCTGGGGGCTATTTTGCCTGGAGCCGCGTAAATCAACCGGACGAAAACTTGCTTCTGATCAGTGGCAACATTGAATTCCGCAGGATCGACATCGCTTTCAAAACCGCGGGCAAGCTGCTGGCGCTGAACGTTGAAGAAGGCTCCAACGTCAAGGCCGGACAACTCCTCGCCCGCATCGACCGCGAACAGATGAACCGCATGCGTCTCCGCGATAGCGCCACCATCGAGGTGGCCGAATCGAATCTTACCCAGATGCGAACGGCGATCCAGTTCCAGAAAGCGAGCCTTGAAAGCGAACTCAACCTGCGCCACGCTGAACTGCGACAGGCACGGGCCAAGCTCCAGGAGTTGCTTGACGGCGCCCGCCCTCAAGAGGTCGCGCAAGCCCGCGCGCAAGTTAACGACATCAAAATCGCAAACGATCAGGCCCGCCGCGAACTCGACAGGGCACGCAAGCTGATTGCTCAAGAAAACATCAGCCAGGCGCAGTTTGATCAAATCCAGGCCCGCTTTGATTCCACAACAGCCCAGTTGCAGAATGCCGAACAGCGTTTGGCATTGATCGTTGAGGGGCCGCGCAAAACCGATCTTGAATCGGCCCGAGCTAACGTCGCCCGTGCAGAAGCCGCAATGCAACTGAGTGAAACGCAGCGCTTCGAAATCCAACGCAAAGAACAAGACCTGGCCGCCCGTCGTGCCGACGTGGATCGCAGCAAAGCAGGCGTCAGCGTGATCGACTCGCAGCTCGACGACACTGCAATCACTTCGATTGTCGACGGCGTGGTTCTCGTCAAAAGTGCCGACCCCGGTGAGGTGCTCGCCGCAGGCACACCCGTGCTGACTCTGGGTGAGATCGATAAACCGTGGCTCCGCGGCTACGTGCCCCAATCGAAGCTCGGCCGGATTCAGCTGGGCATGCCTGTCGCCGTGAGGTCTGATTCCTACCCGGGCAAAACCTATCAAGGAAAGATCACCTTTATCGCGAGCGAAGCCGAGTTTACGCCCAAACAGATCCAAACCAACGAAGAGCGCGTCAAGCTGGTTTACCGAGTAAAGATCGAAGTGGAAAACCCGAACCGCGAACTCAAACTGAACATGCCTGTCGACGCCGAGATCCGATTGAAGTAAATGACCTACGCCGTTGAAGCCCGGGCACTGTCTCGCCGCTTTGGTGCGGTGGAGGCTGTGCGCGAAGTCAGCTTTACGGTGGCGCCGGGAGAGGTGTTCGGCCTGGTGGGGCCTGATGGCGCAGGCAAAACCACGACGCTGCGCATGCTTTGCGGCCTGCTCGACCCCGATCAGGGTGAGGCCATCGTGGCGGGTTACAAACCGGCATCGCAGGGCGACGAGGTGAAAGACGCGATCGGCTACATGGCCCAGAAGTTTGGGCTCTATGGCGACCTCACTGTCGAAGAAAACATGGACTTCTACGCCGACCTGTTTGGCATCACAGGGCAGTTGCGCGTCGATCTCAAAGCTCGTTTGCTCAAGATGACCCGGATGCAACCATTCCGTTCCCGGCCCGCTGCCAAGCTATCCGGCGGCATGAAGCAAAAGCTATCGCTCATGTGCACACTACTGCACAAGCCGCGCATCCTGTTTCTCGATGAACCCACCAATGGGGTCGACCCGGTCTCGCGAAGAGACTTCTGGCTGATCCTCGAAGAGCTCGTGCGCGATGGACTGACTGTCGTCGTCACAACGGCCTATCTCGACGAAGCCGAGCGCTGCAACCGCGTGGCACTCATGCACCAGGGCCGCATCATCGTCAGTGGCACTCCGGCCGAGCTCAAGGCAAACCTGCCAGAGAAGTGCTACGCCGTTCGAGGCGAGAACCTTCGCGCTTTGAAACAAGAACTTGCGAGTCGGCAAGGCGTAGCAAGTGTCGAACTGAGCGGCGCCGCGCTCCATTTGCTACTCCGGCCAAAAGCGTCGATTTTTGAAGTGACTGCCGGGCTTGAGGTCGAGGCCGAACGCATCACACCCGAGCTAGAAGACATCCTGATCGCTGAGATTCACCGGTTGGCCGCATGAAAACAAACAGTGTCGAACTCGTTCAACTCACCAAGCGCTTTGGCGATTATGTCGCTGTGGATCAAGTGACGCTCGAGGTCTCTAAAGGAGAGATCTTCGGATTTCTCGGCCCTAATGGTGCCGGCAAATCCACAACCATTCGAATCCTGTGCGGATTGCTCGCCCCCAGCAGTGGCACGGCCAGCGTGGCAGGCTTCGATGTCGCAAGCGAACCCGAGAAAGTGCACGAGAGCATCGGCTACATGTCGCAGAAATTCTCGCTCTACGATGACCTGACGATCGAGGAGAATATCGATTTCTTTAGCGGCATCTACGGAGTGCCACGAGAGAAGCGGGCTGATCGCAAGCGCTACGCAATTGAGATGGCTGGGCTCCAAGGTAGCGAATCCTTGTTGACGCGCACCTTGCCAGGCGGCCTCAAGCAGCGGCTGGCGCTAGGCTGCGCGATCCTGCATGAGCCGCCGATTGTATTCCTCGATGAGCCTACTAGCGGCGTAGACCCCATTGCACGCCGGGCCTTCTGGGATCTGATTTATCGACTCAGCGAGGCCGGCCAAACCGTCTTCGTCACAACACACTATATGGACGAGGCCGAATACTGCCACCGTCTGGCGCTCATGTACAAAGGCAAGATGATCTCGCTCGGTACACCGGCCGAGATGAAGCGGTCGATGGGCAAGGCCAGCATGGAAGAAGTCTTTGTCGAGAGCATCGAACGCGAAGAGGCGGCCGCACGATGAGCGCCCGTCGATGGTGGGCTGTAACCCGTAAGGAATTTCTGCACATCCTGCGCGATCCACTCAGCCTCTACATGGCGCTCGCGATTCCGGTGGTGCTGCTATTGCTCTTTGGCTTCGCATTGAGCCTCGACGTGGACCGTGTGAAGACCGTCGTGCTCGACCTGGATCGCACATCCGCCAGCCGAGATCTGATCCAGCAGTTTCGGGGCAGCCGCTTCTTTGAGATCACCGTGGAAGCGCAAACCCCCTCAGAGGTAAATCAAGCCATCGACCGCGGCGCGGCTCTGGTCGGCGTCATGCTTCAACTCGGCTTCGGCTCCGATGTGAAAGGTGGCCGCAAGGCGGTGGTACAGATCCTGCTCGACGGCAGCGATTCGAATACAGCCAACATCGCCTTGGGCTATGCACAATTGCTCGTAACGATCTATGGCGCCGAGATTCGCTCGGCTGCGCGGGAACAGCTGGGCGCACCCAAGATGGGCACGATCGATCCTCGCACGCGAGTCGTCTTTAACAGCGATCTGAAAAGCCGCAACTTCATCGTGCCAGGCCTCATCGCGGTCATCCTGATGATGATCGCCGCAGTTCTTACCAGCCTGTGCGTGGCGCGGGAATGGGAGAACGGCAGCATGGAGCAGCTTCTCTCCACTCCACTGCGGCCGATTGAGTTTCTACTCGGAAAGCTGGCCGCCTATTTCACCGTAGGCATGATCGACATGGTGATCTGCATCCTGACGGGCGTGTTTCTCTTTCATGTCCCTTTGCGCGGCAGCCTGGCGTTGCTGGTGGCGAGTTCAGCCCTGTTTTGCTTTGGAGCGTTGTGCTGGGGCATTTTGATCTCGACGGTTACTCGTAGCCAGACGATCTCCTATCAACTCAGCATGATCTCCAGCTTTCTACCGGCGTTTCTGCTGAGCGGCTTCATCTACTCGATCGAAAACATGCCCACGCCGATCCAAACCGTCTCGCGCATTGTGCCAGCCCGCTACTTCGTCACGATCCTGAAAGGCATTTTCCTCAAAGGAATCGGCATCGCGGTACTCTGGCCCGAATTGCTCGCGCTGATTCTCTACGGCTCGATTATGTTCTTCATTGCCGTCCGCAAGATGCGGGCCAAGGTGGCTTGATCTCTATGTGGGAACGCATTCGCGAAATTCGAATCAAAGAACTCAAGCAGACCCTTCGCGACCCGCGCATGCGCGCGACGCTGATTATGCCTCCATTGATCCAGTTGCTCGTCTTTGGCTACGCGGTGAACTTTGACGTCGAACATGCAAACATTGCCTGGATGGATCAGGACAAGAGTCCCGAGTCGCGCGAACTACTTGAAGAATTCCGGGGATCTGGTCGCTTCACCATCACGCACGAGCTGCACTCAGAAGCTGATTCGCAGCAAGTCCTGGACCGCAGCGAGGTGGAAGGTGTGATCCGGATCCTGCCCGGCTTTGCATCAGATCTGGCTCGAGGACGCGATGTCGCGATTCAGATTCTCGTGGATGGCACCAACTCGAACACTGCGAGCATTGTCGGAACCCAGTGCGGGCAGGTGATCCGTCAATTCGCCGCACGCAAGCTCGAAGATCTGCAGCGAAGCAAAATGGTCGGCCTCGCCATTGACCGCCCGCTCTTCGTGCCGATTCCGACCGTGGTCGCCGAACCACGCGTCTGGTTCAACCCTGAGCTGAAAAGCCGCAACTACTTCGTGCCTGGCATTCTCGTCAATATCGTGATGCTGGTGACACTTTCACTGACTTCACTGGCGATCGTGCGCGAAAAAGAGATCGGCACAATGGAGCAGTTGATGGTCACGCCCATACGGCCGCTTGAGTTGATCATCGGCAAAACACTACCGTTTGCCCTGATTGCGCTGGTACAACTCGTATTCATCTCGATCGTGGCGATGCTTGTGTTTCGCGTGCCTCTAAATGGCAATCCTTTTCTGCTTCTCTTCGCAAGCCTGTTCTTCATCGAATGCACGCTGGGCCTGGGGCTCTTCATTTCAACGATTTCGAACACGCAGCAACAGGCGATGATGACTACGCTGTTCTTGTTTCAGCCCATGTTCATGTTGAGCGGCTTCAGCTTCCAGATCCGCAATATGCCCGAAGTGATCCAGTGGGTGACCCTTCTGAATCCGATGCGCTACTTCATGGAAGTGGTGCGTGGCATCTTTCTCAAAGGCGTGGGCATGGAGATTTTGTGGCCGCAAATTCTTGCCTTGGCCACCTTGGGCACGGCGATTCTTGGCTTAAGCGCATTGCGCTTCCGCAAGCGGCTCGACTAGCGGTCGCTGTTCTGACGCTTGTAAGGATCCTTGACGTACTTGGCGGCTTCTTCCATTGCGCCCTGCGTGTTGTCCTTGGTGCGGATCGCCTGGTTGTACTCGCTGACGGCACGCTCGCGCTGGCCGGTGATGTCGAAGATCTTGCCAAGGTTGATGTGTGTCCACACTTCGGTCCATTTGGGCTCTAGATCGCCGTTCAACACTTCACGGAACTCGTTCGCCGCTGCCTGATAGTTGTTCTGCAAGAAGAAAATCTCAGCAACGCGATAGTGGCCGAGAGATGAGTTGCGATTCACCTCAAGGGCCTTCTGGTATTCCTTCAGCGCTTCGGCGAAATCGCTCACTTCGGCAAACTGCTCACCCTTGCGGATCGCCACCGAAACGCGAATCTTGTCGTCGTAACGCAACACCTGCATGTCAGGGTCGAGTTTGACGATGATCGGCTTTCCAAACGTTTCTACGCTGAACTCAGAAGAAGTACCGACAACCTCGACTGTTTTTTCTTCCGGGTTGCCTTCCGTTTCGATCCGCAACTTTACCGGCATCCGGAAGGTATCGAGATCCTGGGAAACCTTGCCGAGAATCCGGAAGCCCTTTGCCGTGCGAAATACGGTGTAGCTCAGCCGGAACTCGGGAGCACCCGAAGATTCAATCCACTGGATGAAGAAGTATCCGAGATCTCCGCCATAGACGGTTTCTGCCGCCTTGCGAATGTCGTTTGTCGAAACCTGCCTGTAGGCGGCTCCCTTGGCGAATGTCTTTAACATCGCCTCAAACTTCTCTTTGCCCATGATGCCGCGGAGCATGTTCAGAACGGCCGAGCCCTTGCCGGCCGTGGCCGCCCAGAACTCGGGCGAGTAATCTTCGTAGCGCGAAGCCTGGATCAGTGGCGGCTCAGGTTGTGTCAACGCCTCGACGTACACGTCGCGCATTTCGCTTTCCACGGCAGATGGTCCGCCGGTAGCTTCAAAGAACAGCGACTCGCTGAAGCGCGCCAGGCCATTCACAATCCAGATGTGATTGCGCGTGGTTGGCGACACCAGTCCGCCCCACCACTGGCGCGAGACCTGATTCAGGATCAGCCTCTGATTCACTTCCGTGCCGATTCCATTCGGTGACAAGAACAAGATGCCGGGCGCCGAGTAGCCATTGGGGAAGCCCTTGAAAGTTTCCACCAGCATCGGATTTACTGCCGGCGGCTTGCCGTTCAGGTCAGAAAGAAAGTTCATCGCCTTCGATACCATGGCCCCAACTTCATTAGCCATCGAAGCATTGCTGAACCACATCGAGCTGGTCACGCCCTCAATGCTGGTTTGCGTCGGGCGGCCTTTCACCAAAGAGAAGCTGCCATACAGCGCGGGCTGCGAGGTCTTGAAGCTGTAGGTGGTCATCCCGGCGGCGTCGGCTTTCAGCTCAACACCAGAACTCAACACACGAAACTCCGAAGGCACAGTGACATTGAGGTTCATCGTGTAGCGGTCGCACGAATATTCGTTTACAGGAAACCAGCGGGCTGGGTAGAGCAGCGAGGCGCCAGTTGCCTCGATCGAGGCAAAGCGGATGCCGTAAACCGGGCTCTCTTCGCGCCCGTCAAAGCGGCCATCGTATTCAAAGTTGAGGATGACCGCCTTGCCCTTCGTGAGCGGTTGGCTGAACTGGACGCGATAGTTGAAGTCGGCAGTTTTCGAGAACCCGACCGGTGCCCCCGTCTCGTCGGTGACATTGGCCACCCGCATCGCGTCGTTGAAATCGAGATGGAGCGAGGAGATCCGATCGTCTACCGGTATGACACGCATCTTCACCTTGGCACGCACCAGTTGCTGCGAGGGCTCGACGGTTGCGTCGATATCGTAGTGTTCTACATCGACGCGGCCACGGCGATCTTGCTGCGCGAACAGCGCCGCGCTAAGCAACAGAATTGGCAGAAATTTCATGGTTCTCATTTAGCATCTCATCCACAATACGGGCTGCCAGCCCGAATGGATCGTGATCGCTTCTTAGCGCACGGGCTACTTCGGCTAAGCCCCTCTTCATATCATCCCGTTCCGCGGGACTCCTTAGCAAACGCAGTACTTCTCTGGCCAACTTCTCGCCGGTCATGTCATCCTGCATCAATTCCGGAATGACGCGCCGGCCGGCCACCAGATTCACCATCGTATAAAACGGCACATCGACCAAAAATCTACCGATCAGCCAGCTGAATCCAGTGACTCGATAAAAACTTACGGTGGGGGCGCCCAACAGAGCGGCCTCCATCGTGACTGTGCCCGAGGCCGCTAGCGCCACGTCACAGTGTGCCAACAAATCCCAGGTTTCGCCTTCAATCACATGGATGGTCTCGGGCAGGGAATGGTTATCAAAAAACTTGCGGCCCACTGACGGCGGTGTCCCCAGTACGAATTGCGCTTCAGCGCCAATCCGCGTCACAGCATCCTTTACGGCTGGCAGATGGCGTGTGATCTCGCCCCGGCGGCTGCCTGGCAGCAACGCCACCATAGGGCGGTTGGGATCGAGCCCCAAAGCCTTGAAAAACTCCTCGCGGCTCCGGCGGGCGCGAATATGCCGTGCCATCGGATGGCCGATGAACCGGGTTGGCACACCGCGATCTTTGAACCACTTCTCTTCAAACGGGAAGATTGCCAGAAGAAGCCGCAGATCCCGCCGCATGCGCTTTACGCGGCCTTGCCGCCAAGCCCAGGCTTGCGGAGCCACAAGGTACACCACCGGCACGCCCATCTCATGCAATCGGCGGGCGACTCGTAAATTGAAGTCGGGCGAATCGGTGAGGATCGCCAGATCCGGCTTCTCGCGGCGCGCAGCCTCAATCAGCCGCTGAAACTCGCCATAGATGCCCGGCAGGTGCGTAATCACTTCCACCAGACCCACCACGCCCAACTTCTCGGCATCCATGGCGGGCCTCACTCCAGCAGCCAGCATTTTCGGCTGCGCGCAGCCGAAGAAGTCGAGGTCGCCTCGCAATTTGCGTAGGGCGGCAATCACGCCAGAGGCATAAAAGTCGCCACTGGCTTCGCCGGCAGAGATGAGGATTTTCCGCGCCACCTGAATTCAGCGTATCGCGCTATCATTCGAGTGTTGATGACAGAGCGGTTGACGGTGAAGGCATTCGCGGAACGATTCCGCAAGGAAATGGTCCCTCTTTCAGGGAAGATTAGCTTCTATTCTGCTGGTTTGCGCCTGAACGAAGAAGATGAAAAAGAGCTGATCTACGATCCTGTGGGCAGCCTTCCTCCCATGGTGCGGGAGTTGTTGCCGGACATGTCGATCGTGCTCGTGCCTCACCTCGAAGGCTCCGGTGAAGTGACCGTCGTCATGAACCCTCCGAAGCAAGCCGATGAAGACCGTGTCTGGCAGAGCGAAACCCAAATCGATGGCAACATTGTTCTCACCTTCGCCGTTCAGGGATGCGACAGCGGTGAGTATCATTACCGCCTCTTTCGCAGCATCGCCTCGAAGGTGCTCGAACGATCCGAACCGAAGTTCTGGGCTGGGTTTGAAGACATCCTGCGCGATGAGCTGAAGCGGCGAATTCATGGCGAAGTAGATGAGGAGAGCTGGCGGGCGAAAGAAGAATTGCTTGCTGGCACCACCTCACCCTGGCGCGATTCCAAGCTATTCCGGGCCTATGCGCGCGTCGCCATTGTCGATAGCCTGACGCTATATCTGCATGGTCTTTGCTGCGATATCGATGTCGACCCTGGGCCCCGACAGATACAAAGCCGGGAGATGCGCAAGCGTCTGGTTTGGCTGAACGAGAAGATCGGTGCCCCTGAGGGTTACGTGATCTTCCCCGAGCAAAAGAAACCCGTTTCGATCACCTAAGGGGATTGCCCCAGCAGTTTGACGATGTCTTCGTGGCCGGCGTCGGCTGCAACATCCCAAGCTGACTTTCCAGCCTTGTTTTTCAGGGTCCGGTCAGCACCCTTCGTCAAGAGAAAAGCCACGATTTCCTTCCGGCCCCAACTTGCGGCGTAGTGAAGCGGCGTGGCCTTCAGTTCACGATCTCTTGAGTTGATATCAGCGCCGCGACTCAGTAGCAAACCAGCCATCGGTAGTTGACCGGCAAGTGCCGCATCATGCAGCGGCGTGGCGCCGCTCTGATTGAGCGCATTCGCGCTGGCACCTGCGGCGAGCAACATCTCGGCGATATTGACATGCCCCTTGAGGCAGGCGTCGTGAATGAGCGTACTGCCGTTGGCGGTAGGAGCGTCGGGGTCCATGCCGCGCTCAAGCAGCAGTTTCACCACTTCAGTAAGACCCTTCAAGACCGCGTCCTCAAGCTGTTTTGAGGCTCCGCGCGCATCGCCGCCGGCGATCTTTGCACCCTTACCCATCAGGTAATCCACAACCGCAGTTTGCCGCTGGCGCAGCGCCTCGTCGAGCGGCGTGGCACCACTCTGATCTTTCGCGTCCACTTCGGCGCCTGCAATGACCAGCAATCGAACCGCCTCGAGATGGCCTCTTGCCGCAGCTTCGTGAAGCGGTGTAATGCGCGTGTCCCGGATGCGATGCTTCGCATTGGCTCCCGCCTTCAGCAGTAGCTCGATGATCACGCCGTGCCCCTTCCAGGCGGCCTCATCGAGAGGCGTTGCACCGGTGGAATCCTCCGCATCTACCTCCACCTTTTTCGCAAGCAGGAATTCGACAATCTCCCGATGCCCCCGGCTTGAAGCCAGATGGAGGCCAGTGGACCCCATGCGATGCCTGCGTTTGAGATCGGCCCCGCGTGCCGTCAGCAGTTCAACCAGTTCCAGGTGATTGGTGAGAATCGCGTAATGAAGCGGTGTGGAGCCGCTCTCAGCATGAGCTGCATTGATGTCCATGTGCGGAGCATCCACTTCTGCCCCGCGCTCCAGCAGCATCAGCGCGATTTCCTTATTCCCGGCCCATGCCGCGTCGTGCAGAGGCGTGCCACCCAGAGAATCACGTTCCCTAACAGAAGAGCCCTCCGCAAGGAGGGCCTTCACTTTCTCAATGTCGCCTGCGCGCACTGCCGTATGCAGTCCCTGGAATGCGTAAACACTCAGGGAGTACAACGCGAATATGGCGCAAGCCCTCACATTCGCTAGCCTAACGCTATTTCTTCTTCGTGGCGGGCGCAGGTGCGGCAGCTTTTCCTTCGGCCTGCAGTTTCTCGATTTCGGCAACCAGACGGTCGCCGGAGATCACATCCGGGTAGAGCCCGGGCGCCGTCCACTGCCAATCCATACGGATCTCGCCTTTCTGATCGATCAGGAAGACGTGCGGGAAATACATGGCGGGCTTCTGCGGTGTTGCCTTTACGTAGCTGCCAGCCACCTGACCCATATCGAACAGGATGGGCGAGGTGACCTTGAAAACATTGATGTACTTCTTCACGTCGTCAAACGTGTCGGGCGGCACCACAATGCTGAGGATTCCAACGCTGTCACCAAACTTTGCCTTAACCCTGCCTTCGATCGACCGCGTCAGTGCCTGGCACTTGTCGCACTTGGTCTGCATGAACTCGACGATCAGCACCTTGCCCCGATAGTCGAGGATGTCGTGCTGCCGCATGTTGACATCGGGCAACGAGAAGCTGGGCGCGCGGCGTCCGCTGTATTCATTGGCCCCCATCAGTGCGAGTGCGCTTAGAGCGAACAAAACAATCTTCTGCATGTTTATTTTCCTTCTACCAGTTTTCTCAAGTTTTCTTCAAACGGCGCAGTGGCAACGCCTCGTTCGGTGATGATGCCCGCAACATAGCGATTCGGTGTAACGTCGAAAGCGGGGTTCTTCACCTTGGTGCCATCGGGTGCCACTTTGTGGCCGAACATCGCAGTCACTTCACTGGCTGACCGCTCTTCGATCGGGATCTGCTCGCCACCAGGAATGCTGAGGTCGAGTGTTGAAATCGGAGCGGCTACATAAAACGGCACGCCGTTTTCCTTGGCCAATACAGCAACGCCGTAGGTTCCGATCTTGTTGGCTACATCGCCATTTGCGGCGATGCGATCCGCACCGACTACAACGCAACCAATGCGACCGCTGCGCAGAAAATGACCTGCCATGTTATCGGTGATCAGCGTCGTATCGATGCCATCCTTTTGCAACTCCCACACAGTGAGACGGCTGCCCTGCAAGAAAGGTCTCGTTTCGTCAGCGAAAACATCGATCTTCTTGCCGGCTTCGACGGCCGCGCGTATGACACCGAGAGCGGTGCCATAGCCAGCAGTGGCGAGAGCGCCCGCGTTGCAATGCGTGAGAACCGTCTTGCCATCGGGCACGAGTGGCGCACCAAAAGCACCGATGCGCTTATTAATCGCGATGTCTTCGTCGTGCACCAGTTGGGCTTCAGCCATAAGCTTTTCACGAACAACGGAAAGCGGTTCGCCAGCCAGGCTCTGTCGCAAGCGGCGCATCCGCTCGATGCCCCAGAACAGGTTGACAGCCGTGGGGCGTGTGGCAGCGAGAGTCTGACAGATCGTTTCAAATTCAGCGTCAAAGTTTTCGTCACTGGCCTGTTGCGCACCGAGCGCGACGCCCATCGCAGCGGCCACGCCAATCGCTGGCGCACCGCGAATAATCATCGTCTGAATGGCGTCGGCAACCGCCTTGTAGTCTGCGCAGAGGACAAACTCCTCCACATGCGGCAGCCGGGTTTGGTCGATCATTTCGACGCCCGCTGCGGTCCATCGTAAGGTCTCAATCATGAATAGTTCAGTTCGTCTCCTTCAAAATCATCCCGAGCATAAAGGTCAGGTTGTAGGCCGCGTGCGTCAGTGAGGACGCGGCGGTGGATCCGGTCACGTGGCGGACAATGCCGAACACGACGCTCGCGATCGTCAAGATCACGAGCAGTTGCCAGTTCCAGTTGTATTGCGGCCCATGCAGAAGCGCAAAGGGCATCGCCGTAGCAAGCAGACCGCCCACCAGGCCAAGGCTGTGCACAAATAGCGGCTGGACAAATCCTCGAAAGATCAGCTCCTCAAAAACAGGGCCAATCGTCGTGGCGGCGAAGCCAATGGCGAGCACGCTCGCTCTGTCAGTCATGAGCGAGTCGATCGGGAAAGGCTCGCGGCGGATGCCCAGAAAAAACGCAAGGATGGACATGCCAATGGCCAAAGCGGGCCCAATCAGGCCCGTAAGCATCATGCGTCGCCAGGGCACGCGCCAATCCATGGCGGCCCAAAATTCGAGTCCATAGCGGGCTTGCAGCATGAAGTACAGGCTGCCCGCCACGCCGATGTAAATCAACATCTGAGAAAGGGCCGCGACAACCCCTTTTTGCGGAACCAGGTAAGAAAGGCCCTTGGCGCTGATCGCTGCGAAGACCAGACACGGAAGCACGGCACCCAGCAAAATGCCGAGGTCCTCATAGCTCCAGACTGGTTCGCCGTCGCGCCGCTCCATGCCCTATTTAGCCTTCAACCAATAATGCCGCAATCAGCGGCACCATGATTTCATGGTGGCCGGTGAGCGAATAGCCTTTGCCGCCTGCTTTAGCGTGAGGTCGTTCGACGACGTTCATTTTGGGGCGGTAGTGCTGCAGGAAGTCGAAGTTGACCGTGGTGAAGTTTTCCAGCTTCACGCCCAGGTTACGAACGCTGCTAACTACCTTGAGAAACACTTCTGGAAGAACAACGGCACTGCCGCAGTTCACGTAGACGCCGCCGTCGCTCATCTCGCTGACAATGCCGCACAACAGTTTGAAGTCATGCAGCGTGCCGCGGCCCAGGGCAGAACCGTCCGCGATGGGATGGGCATGCGGTGTATCAGTCCCCATGGCGAGATGCACCGTAACGGGAACCCCACGCAGCCAGGCTGCATAAAGTACGCTTTGTTCGCGCAAGCCCGGCTTGCCAACTTCGTCGAGCTTTTGGCCATAAGCCTCACCAAGGCCGATGCCACTAGCGGCAATGGCCGCCTCATTCATCCAGCGGCCCGTTTCTTCTGCGCTACCGAAGCTGCCATCTGGCAAGACGGCTTCCACATCTTCGCTGGTGGCGCCGCAGATGCCGATCTCAAAATCATGAATCGAAGTGGATCCGTTCATCGCGAAAGCAGTGATAAAGCCTCGCACCATCAGGTCGATGAGCGTCGGGGCAAGCCCGCACTTGATTACGTGGCCGCCCATGCCCCAGATTACAGGTTTGCCTTGGGCGCGGGCGTTGCGGATGGCCGCCACAATGGCGCGAAGCGTGTCGGCTGCGAGTAGCTTGGGCAGCTTGTCAATCAGGGTGGCGACGCTGTCGCCCTTGGTATGCGGTGTGGCGAAATGCTCCACCTGCACTTTGCCGCCGCGATCGAAAACGCTGACGGTTTTTAGACCTCCAAGGTCCATCGGTTGCTGTCTGTACTTGCTGCTCAATTCTTGCCGCCCTTCTGAAGCAGTTTGGCGAGAGCCTGCCCTGTATAGCTTTTCTTGTTGGCCGCGATATCCTCGGGCGTACCGCTAGCGATCAATTGGCCGCCACCTTCGCCGCCCTCTGGGCCCATGTCGAGAATCCAGTCCGCACACTTGATAACGTCGAGATTATGTTCGATAACCAGCACGGTATTGCCGAGATCGACTAGTTTCTGCAGCACTTCGAGCAATCGCCGGACGTCCTCGAAGTGAAGTCCGGTGGTTGGTTCATCGAGAATGTAGATCGTGCGGCCGGTCTGGCGCTTACTCAGTTCTTTTGCGAGTTTGATGCGTTGCGCCTCGCCGCCACTCAGTGTCGTGGAGCTTTGGCCGAGGTGCAAATAACCGAGGCCGACGTCGACAAGAGTGTCGAGCTTGACTGAGATTCCCGGGATGTTGGCCAGCAGTTGCGCTGCGTCCTCGATGGTCGTATCGAGAAGGTCGGCGATGCTCTTGCCTTTGTATTTCACTTGCAGCGTTTCATGGTTGTAGCGCTTGCCACGGCAGACGTCGCACATCACATAGACGTCAGGCAAAAAGTTCATCTCGATGCGCTTCATGCCATCGCCCTGGCAGGCTTCGCATCGTCCACCCTTGACGTTAAAGCTGAAACGCCCCCCCTTGTAGCCGCGCTCGCGGCTTTCAGGAAGCATGGCGTAGAGGTCGCGGATCGGCGAAAACACTTGCGTGTATGTCGCCGGGTTAGAGCGCGGGGTTCGCCCAATCGGGCTTTGGTCGATCTCGATGACTTTGTCGATTTCGCCGAGGCCCATGATGCGCTCGTGCTTGCCGGGTTGTGCTTTGGATCCGTAAACGAACTTGGCCAGCGTGCGATACAGAATGTCATTCACCAGCGTCGATTTGCCACTGCCCGAAACACCCGTCACCGCGATCAACATCCCGAGGGGGATTTCGGCGGTCACATTTTTGAGGTTATGTTCGGTGGCGTTGAGGATTTTCAGCCGCTTTCCGTTTCCTATGCGGCGCACCGACGGCACTGCGATCTCAAGCTTGCCACTGAGGTACTGCCCGGTGAGGCTGCCCTTGGTGCGGGCGATCTCCTTGGCCGTACCGGATGCAACCACTTCTCCGCCCAACCGGCCCGCGCCCGGGCCGAGGTCGATCACGTAATCGGCGCGCTCGATCGTATCCTGGTCATGCTCCACGACAAGCACTGTGTTGCCCATATCGCGCAGGTGTTCGAGTGTTTCAAGGAGCCGGTCGTTGTCTCTCGGGTGAAGGCCAATGCTGGGCTCGTCGAGTACGTAAAGGACACCGCGCAACTGGCTGCCGATCTGCGTTGCGAGCCGGATGCGTTGGGCCTCGCCGCCACTTAGCGTCTGCGCACTGCGCTCCATGCTGAGGTAGTCGAGCCCGACGGCGTTGAGAAATTCAAGCCGCGTGCGCACTTCGTGCAGAACCCCGCCAGCGATGTCGTCTTCCCGCTTTGTCAACTTCCAGGTGTTGACGGTTTCAATGGCGCGCTTCACGCTCATCGCGGTGAGTTCGCTCACCCTCGTGCCCTTCACGCGCACGGCCAGGCTCGCTGGTTGCAGTCGTTGGCCATGACAGGCAGGGCACTCCCGAGAGGTCATGAAATCGCTGAGGTACTCGCGATAACTATCGGTGGCGCTTTCCAGATTGTCCGCCAGCAGCCTCAGGATGCCTGGATAGGCTCCCTTGCCGTTCATCAGGATGTCCTGTTCGGTGGCCGAGAGCTTGCCCCAGGGCTTGGCGAGATCGATGTTGTTCTTCCAGGCGCCGTCCGTGACTCGCTGGCCGACGTAGTTAGAAGCAGCGCCGGGGCCGAGGCCGCCGTCGAATAAGGGTCGCGAAGCATCGACAATCACCTTGTCTGCGTCAAAGCTCCACATGCTGCCGAGGCCGTTACATTCCGGGCAGGCGCCATAGGGGCTGTTAAAGCTGAAGCTGCGCGGCTCAAGAACCGGCACACTGGTTCCACACGAAGGGCAGGCCATCTTTTGCGAGTACATGCGCTCGCTGGCCTCCGCGCCGTTTTCACCGAGGATGCTCACCAGCACGAGGCCATCGGCCAGCTTGGTGGCGGTCTCGATTGAAGCCTCAAGTCGCTTGCCGATGTCGGGCTTCAACACCAATCGGTCCACCACAACTTCGATCGTGTGGTTCTTGCGCTTGTCGAGGATGATCTCGTCTTCGAGGTTGCGCATCACTCCGTCCACACGGGCTTTGACAAATCCCTGACGCGCAAACTTCTCAAGTTCTTTTTTGTACTCGCCCTTGCGGCCCCGCACCACCGGCGCGAGGATCATGATGCGCGAGCTTTCGGGGATCTCAGCGATGCGCTCCAGGATCTGCGCCGTGCTTTGCCGGCTGATCTCGGTGTCGCAGGTCGGGCAGTGCGGCGTGCCGATCGAAGAATAGAGCAGACGCACATAGTCGTAGATCTCGGTGATCGTGCCGACTGTAGACCTTGGGCTCCGGCTCGTGGTTTTCTGCTCGATCGAGATGGCGGGGCTGAGGCCTTCGATCGAATCCACTTCGGGCCGCTCCATCTGATCGAGAAACTGCCGGGCATAGGGCGAAAGAGTCTCGACATAGCGGCGCTGACCCTCTGCATAAATGGTGTCGAACGCAAGTGAAGATTTACCACTGCCGCTCAAGCCGGTGATGACCGTGAGCGAATTGCGAGGAATCTCAACATCGATGCTCTTGAGGTTGTGCTGCCGTGCTCCGTGCACGCTAATTCGATTGAGCATAGTAGTTCGGCCTCACTTTCTCCATGATCTGTTTCACGGGCCGCTCAAGCATGTCGAAAGCCGGTTGCGGGTAGACGCCGATCCCGATGGCGGCGATCAGGAAAGGCAGCACGACGGCCCATTCGCGCCCACTTAAGTCCGCAAGCCCAAGATTCTTCGCGCTGGTTTCGCCAAGCGTGACGCGTTGGTAGCACCACAGCAGGTAGGCAACAGTAAGCACGACGCCGAGGCCAGCCCATAGCGCCCAAGGCACACTCATTTCGAATGCGCCTGTCAGGATGCGAAGCTCGCCGACAAAGCCATTGAGCGGAGGAAGACCCATCGAGCTCACAGCGGCAATTAGAAATACGAACGAAAAGGCTGGCATCGGGCCGAACAGGCCGCCGTACTCGGAGATCTCGCGCGTATGACGCCGCTCATACATCAGGCCTACGAGGATAAAGAGCAAGCCGGTTGAAATGCCGTGGTTCACCTGCTGCAACATGCTCCCGGAGATGCCCGCCGGGTTGAGAGAAAACATGCCGAGCATGCAGAAGCCCATGTGGCTGACGCTCGAATAGGCGATGAGGCGCTTCCAGTCTTTTTGCTTCAGGCAAACCAGGGCCCCGTAAACAATAGCGATCAGGGCTAATACGCTCATCCACCAGAGCACATTGGCTTGCTTGACGGTTTCAGGTACTCCGGGCAGAACCAGACGAAGAAATCCGTAAGTACCCATCTTGAGCATGATGCTGGCTAGATAAACGCTGCCCACTGTGGGGGCTTCGGTATGCGCGTCCGGCAGCCAGGTATGAAACGGTGCCATTGGAACTTTGACAGCAAGGCCAGCGAACATCAGCCAGAAAATCCAGAGGCCGAGATCGCCCTCAGGCTTGGTGGCCCAGAGAGCCGGCAGGCTGAAGCTGAAGAAGCCGGTCTGGCGCCAGTGCTCGAAGTACAACAGCAGCAAGCCGACAAGCAACAGCATGCTGCCCGCCACGGTGTAGACGATAAATTTCATCGCGGCCATGCGGCGCTGCTCGCCCCCCCAAATCGCGATCAGGAAAAACATCGGGATCAGCGAAGCTTCGAAGAAGACAAAAAAGAGCAACGCATCCACGGCGAGGAAAACCCCGGCAACGCAGCTTTGGAGGATCAGGAGCGAAACGTAAAATTCCTTGAGGCGGGTGTCGATCGCATTCCAACTTGCCAGGGAGGCGAGAAAGCCGACGGCGCTGGTCATCGCGAACAGCAACATGGAGTAGCCATCGACTCCCAGAAAAAACTCCGCGCCCAGGCTGGGAATCCAGGGTAGGCGCTGAATAAACTGAAGATCGTGCGTGGCATCGAAACGGCCTAGCAGGGTGAGTGTCCAAAGCGCATTACAGCCCAAAACGAGGTTGGCCCAGAACTTGACGAGCACTGGTTTCGAGCTTGGCAGCAGAGTGAGGATCAGCCCGCCCAGCATGGGGAGAAACAGGATCAAGGTCAGATTATCGGCCATGGAAACAAGAGGAGGGCGGCCCGAGCACAGGCCGCCCTCCCTTCAGTTTAGCTGGTATGAGTTGCTTTACTGGTAGTTCACCGATTTGGCAACAGTATTCACGGAAACGATCACACCGGTGTCGATTCCAGGTGCGGTGAATTCACGCGGGTTGCTGACGCTGCCGACACTGAAAACACCAACCGGTGAGAGGCTCGCGCCGGACGGGGAGGCCGGCAGTGCGAGCAGGATCGAAGGAGGCACAGTGAATGTGCCCACGCTAGCCCGCTCGAGACAGATGAAGAATCCAGCGACTGCGTTGTCAGCCAGTTCGCTGAGCGAATAGCCATAGATCTGTACCAAATCGTTGGCCCCGCCGCCTGTCCAATTCACCACTTGGCCATTTGCCCGATTTACGTTGGTCGTGGATGCACGATTGGTCCAATTCACATTGGGGGGCAACGTGAAGCTGGCGTTGAAAGCACCGACATCCGGGCCGCCGGAACCATTGTTGAAAGTGTAGTTTCCAGCAACGAGGTAACCGTCGGGGTCGCCACCACCACCCGGAGCGCCGGGTATGGAGATGCCACCAGTGGCCAGGGTCTCAGAATAGGTGCCGATGAGGTTCGGAACCGGCTTGAGACTCTTCGCGCCTTTCGGGCCGTTGACGTTGATCAGCGCGCCAGCATTGAGGCCACGAGGGCGGATCGGATCGACTGGCGTGAGATTGTTGCTCTGGCCAACGAAGACGTAACAGGTTCCGATGCTGGGTACTCCAGCAACGCTGAGCTGGCCACCAGTGTTGATGGTCTGAGCAGTATACTCTTTGAAGTCAGCCGCACCGGTATCTGTCTTGATCGATTGGTTTCCGAGGAAGGGAACCGTGATTTCCAGATCCGCGCGCACAAGAGCAATGGACCCCAATTTAACCGATCCTCCAGCGTTGATGCGATCCAGTTGGGCGCTCGAAAGGCCCAGCGGATCCTGGCAGGTACCGCCATTCGGCGCGACAGCAATCGAGGTGTAGTTGCTCACCAGATTTCCGATCTTGATTCCGACCGGCACGGAGCAGCCTTCGACGCCAGCCGGCACCGTGAAGTTGATCTGGTCAAGACCAGCGAAACCAGGGGCGCGACCTGCGTAAGCAACGCTTGCCCTGCGACCGCCGACAAACAGTTCCACGTTGGCCGCTCCGATCTGCACAGCGGGAGCGGCGGAGTTATCCGCGTTGCCGGCGGGCAAGGGGCCGAGGCCTGTGCCGTAGAGAATCAATGTCTGGCCCGGGCGTGCGGCTTTCAGCGCCGTGTTAACAGGTTGTGAAGTTGCAGATTCGAAATTTGTGATCACCCCCGGCCCACTGCCAGCCTGGTTCAAGCTGAAGGTGCCGAAGGAAGCATTCACCACCCGGAAGCCGCGCGGGGCGCTGGATTGTCCGTTGAAGGTGACTGTGAGGGTGGCATTTCCCACGGGAGTATTAGACGGCAGAATGGCGGCAAGTTGTCCTGCCAGCGTATAAACGAGCGGACAGTCCAGCGTTTGGCCTCCGCTGGTAACTCTGACATTTGTGCCTGCCAGAGTCGAGGGAAGGGGGAAACCGGCCAGTGCAATATTCGCCGGGCCCATGCGCACACCAAAAACAACAAAGATGGAGCCTTGGGCGATGGCACCACCTGGCAACTTGGCGCTCATATAGCTGGCAGCATTGAGAATGCCGCCGTCGTTCACAGCAGGCTGAGCGAACAGCGCTGAACACGCCGCAGTCGCCAAGAGTGCTTGGATGAAGGTTCTACTCATAGATTCATAATAGAAGCGCAATGAGATGAGCAATAGGCTCAAAATCAAGATCTAGGACGTACATAGTGCACCCGGGGATAGGCGCGGAGAAAGCCGCAACGTTGATAGTTGCGTTGCGAGATGCTCCCTGGTTGTACTTCGCTGTGAACCCAAGGCGGGTTGCGCTGATGGGCCAGCCCAACGCGACTGCGTATCAGCCGCTGCTGGAGCCCCTGGCCACGGTGCGACTCGAGTGTCCCATCTCCGCAGAGCAGGCCCGCATCGTCAAAGACGCAGAGCTGCGCAGCGGCAACCAGTGCCCCTTGCTGTTGAATGCCCACACAGGTTGCGCCCTCGAATCGCTTCATGCAATCCCCAAGTGCCAAGCCCAAGGCATTCACTTCTCCGAAGAACACCAAGCTTTGAACCCGCGCCCACTCTTCACTACCCTCAATCGTGTCGACTTCAATCTCTTGCGCGGCGCTTGGCCGAACCATCACATCTTCCTCGGCCACTTTTGCAAAACCGAAATGGTTCAGCTGATCCAGCGAAGCGCTCTCCACCCGGGGTGCCAACTCCAGCACGGCGTCGAGCCCGCGATCGCCATAGAATTCGATCACACGCTGCAGCTCCGTAGGCCCAGCAGGTCCCTCCACGCCCTTTACGGCATTCAGCGGAAAATCAGGCCCGAGATAACCTGCGACGCCACCAGCCACTTCGATCGTCTCGCCATTCATCGCATTGGCGAAGCGGCGCATCACTTCGGCGGCGCAGGGCTCGAAATTCGTCATGTTTCCTTCGGGCCGATTCCGAGGGCCTTCATCTTGCGGTACAGGTGACTCCGCTCCAGGCCCAGCAATTCCGCAGTCTTGGTGACATTGCCGCCGGTTTCGTCCAGCTTCTTGAAAATGTAGTCCCGCTCGGCTGCCTCGCGAACTTCCTGCAGACTGCCAAATCGCTCCTGCGGACGCTCGAGAACATTGCGCTTGGAGGAGTTCAACGGAATCTGACGAGCCTCCACGCGCGTTTGCGGGTTCATGATAACGATGCGTTCCATCAGGTTCTTCAGCTCACGAACGTTGCCCGGCCAAGGATACTCTTCGAGCACGCGGTAAGCCTCGGCGGTGAGCTCCTTGGGCTTGCGCCCATAGCCTGTCGTGAATTCGTGAAGGAAATGATCCGCAAGCAATCGAATATCTTCTACACGCTCCCGTAAAGGCGGCACATGGAATGGAATCACATTGAGCCGGTAGAACAGATCCTCACGAAAGTTGCCACGCTCGATCTCGTCCTCGAGGTTCTTGTTGGTGGCGGCGATCACGCGCACATCGGCGCGGATACTCTCTTCGGCCCCGAGTGGCTCAAAGCGCCCTTCGTCGAGGACGCGCAGAACCTTGGCCTGCGTCTTGAGGCTCATGTCGCCCACCTCATCCAAAAACAAGGTGCCTCCGTCCGACTTTTCGAACTTCCCAATCTTGTCGTCCGCCGCTCCGACAAAGCTTCCCTTGCGATGGCCGAACAACTCGCTTTCGATCAGATCCTCCGGGATCGCAGCGCAATTTACTTCCACAAAAGGCCCTTGCGTCCGCGGTGAGAACAGGTGAATCGCGTGCGCTACCAATTCCTTGCCGCTACCGCTCTCGCCATAAATCAAAACGCGGCCGTTGGTCTTCGACATCAACTCTAACTGCTGACGCAATGCGCGCATCGGCACGCTCTCACCGAGAATCTGCCGCTCATCGCCCTTTGCGCCGCGCAGCCGCTCGACTTCCACCTCAAGCTTGCGCTGCTTCAGCGCATTCTGAATTGTGACGGTGACCTTCTCGATGGTGAGCGGCTTCTCGAGAAAATCAAAAGCCCCCATTTTGGTGGCTCGTACCGCGGTTTCGATATTGCCGTGTCCGCTGATCATGACAACGTTGGGCCGCTCGCTCAGCGGCATCTTCTGGATCCGCTCCAGCGTGTCAAGGCCATCCATTCCCGGCAGCCAAACATCCAGCAGCACAACATCGTAGCTACGCTTTTGAAGCTCTGCGAGTGCTGCCTCGCCTGTGCCGAGAGCCTGTACGCTGTAACCCTCGTCCTCAAGAACTCCGCAAAGTGACTCCTGAATCCCCTTCTCGTCGTCCACCACCAGAATTTGTATGTGCTTCAAGCTTTGGCCTCCACTTGCGTCTCTTGCGGAGCTTCCGCTTCGGGGGTGCTCCACACCGGAATTTCCACCACGAAACGAGCTCCGGCGGGTTGATTGTCCTCCACTCGAATCTGAGCGTGATGTTCACTCAGAATGTGATTGACAATGGCCAACCCCAATCCTGTGCCGCGTCCCTTCGTGGAAAAGTAGGGGAGGAAGAGTTTTTCCCGATCCTCGGCGGAAACACCGCCACCGCTATCGGAGACTACCAACTCGACGCATTCGTTTCCGAGATCCTGGGTGCCGACGTATAGATGCTTCACCAGCGCATCCTGCATGGCCTCGGCCGCATTGTCAACGAGATTCACGACGACGCGCTTCAATTGCTCGGCATCGGCATTCACTAGCGGTAGCCCCGGCCCCAATGAGATGCGCACCTGAATGCCGTCGAGGCGGCCAGCGAAGACCTGCATGGCGTTCTCCACAACCGTATTCATGGAGATCGGCACCATCTGCGCGGCCGGGAATCGGGCAAACTGCGAGAACTCATCCACCAGCGTGCGTACGCTTTCCACTTCGCGGCTGATCATCTGTGAGCAGTCGCGCAATACGCGTGCGTTCTCAGGGGCAACCGTCATCTTGTCGAGCTGGCGGGCAATGCGCTCTGCACTCAGGGCGATCGGCGTCAGTGGATTCTTGATCTCATGCGCGACCCGGCGAGCAACTTCGTGCCAGGCAGCCTGCTTCTGGGCTCGCAACAACTCGCTCGTGTCTTCGATCACAAGCACAAAGGGCGAACCCGGGTTTTCTTCGACCGTCGAGACCGTGATACCCAGGTGAAGCCGCCGGCCTTCTTTCACAAAATCGAACTGCCGCATGGCGATCCCGGTTCGGCGGGCGCGCTTCATCATGTAGCGCAATTCTGCCGCTTCCTCTTTGGGAAACAGATCGTCGATGCGCTTGGTTTGCTCGGCGTCGATTTCCGGGATGATCTGGCGCATGGCGCGATTCACGCGCAGCACGCGGCCCTCACCGCTTACAGATACGACCCCGGTTGGAATGTTCTCAAGAATCGCCTCGGTAAATCTCCGTCGGCGTTCGAGTTCGCGATCATTCGCCTCGAGCCCCTGAGTCATGTTGTTGAAGCCGCGCACCAGCGTCGCGAGTTCGTCGGCAGCATTGGTTTCGACGCGATAGTTCAGATTCCCTTTGCGTACCTCTTCGGCGCCTTTCAGCAACTCGGCGATCGGCAAGCTGATCTGGCGAGCCAGCAGCAGTACTGCCCAGGTGGAAAGAAACAGAATGAACAAGCAGATCAATGCCAGCAACAAAAGATAAAACTGCCAAAGCTCCCGTTTGCTGACGTTCAGTTGATCGTATTGGGCGATGCTTTCGAGAAGCTTCTGGTGTTCCTGATCTGCGCTGGCTTCCAGGTGGCCGCGTACCCAAACCGTGCCGAGGTTCGATTCCAGTACCGCCTTAGCCATGGGGATGCGCGTAGAGGTACGAATCGTGGAGCAGATCGGAAGTCGGCCGCCCTCCCGGTCTTCCAGCTGCGCTTCGGCAATGCCAATTTCCTGGCAGAGTTTTTGCAACGCAGGCAACAGATCCTTGTTGCCCCGAGCATAGCTGGCAACTTCGGGCCTGCTCGCAAGTAGCATGGCCTGGGCGGTAGCTTCGCCAACGGCACCCCGCTCCAAAGCCATCGCCATGCCGACCAACGTTGTGTTCGCATTCACAGATGGGCGACTGAACCATTTGTCGAGGTTCCGGTTCAACACATAGACACTAAACACTGCAAAGAAAAACACAGGCAGGATCGTGATGCCCAGCGCAGCCACCAGCAGCTTGGTACGCAGGCGAGACCCTTCCCGATTCCGCTGCCGCTCCAGGTAAATCTTGATGAAGCTGCGAAACAACAGAAAGCCGATCAAAATCGTGAGCAGAAATACTACGGTTGAGACAGCCCAGAAGATCGTAACCTGCTGCGGACCCTCTGGAGAGAGATTCCCGAAGCTGAAGCTGCCCTGCCACACCAGCAACCCAACCAGCAGGGTGAGCAGCACTACCCCAAGCGCGTAAAGTAGCTTCTGCCTCATAGCCCCACTTTACTCATCCCGGTTCACGGTGTCGATACTGAATGCAGGCAGACAGATCGCGATGTACTCGCAACCCTCGGCCCCGGGTGTGGAGTAGCGAATCCACTCCCCGGCACGGGTGAGCACGGCCTGGCCTACGTTAACATCCATCACGCCACCCTCGTGTTCGACACGCATCGTCCCCCGCAAGACGAGAGTCCATTCATCGAAACTTGGACGCTGGCCTGGTTCGCTCCAGCCGGAAGGGCTGCGCATATGCGCAATGCTCAGGCGCTCCTCTTTGGTGTTTACTCGTCCGACGTATTCGTCGATCCGCTTTCCGCCCGGTACCGGGATCGTGGTGGGTGCGGCGATCAGTTCAGGCATTCGATTGTGCTCCTTCCACCAGCATGGCACCCCAATGGAAGCCCGCGCCGAAAGCTGCGAAAACGATCGGCCCGTGCCATGGCCCTTGCCATTCGCTAGCAGCGATCAGCATCGAAGCAGAGCTGGTGTTGCCATAGTGCGCGATGTTGCTGTAGAAGCTCTCGACACCCACTCCAGTAGCTTGCGCAATCTTCGCGAGCAAGTTCGCATTGGCCTGGTGCATCAGAAACACTCTCACCGCTGGCGCGGCAACGCTATGGCGGGTCAACAGAGTTGTAATCGCTGCGGGCACCTTGCGCGCGGCGTGCATGATCACCATGCGGCCATTCATATGGATGGGTTCACCAAACTCGAGACGAAGTTCCGATGCCGCGGTGCCATCGCTGCCAAGTTCCCAATCGATGATGTGGGCAAACCCTTGTTCACGATCGACGACGCAGGCCCCGGCGCCATCGCCAAACAGCATGGCCGTCCCCTTTTCAAGCGGCGGGGTCATCGCAATCGGGCTCATGCGCTCGGCGGCTACCACCAACACTTTACCCGCGCGCGGGGCCCAAAGTGCAGCCTGCGCCATGGCGAATAATGCGCCAGCGCTGGCCATGGGCACATCCATCGCAATGGCTTGTGGCGCTCCCAGAAGATGTTGCACTTCGCTGGCCGGCCCCGGGAATCTCTGCTCGGAGCTGCCGCTAGAAACCAGGATCAACCCCAGCTCACTCGCCGCAACTCCGCTCGCCTCCAGCGCCTGCCTTCCCGCCTCCGCCGCCATCATCGCCACGGTTTCGTCTGGCCTCGCGTACCGTCTGGTCTCAATGCCAGACATCTCGCGGATCCAGGCCGGCTCCGCTTCAAGCAGTGCCGCAATCTCGTCGTTGCCCACCACGCGCTCGGGCAGGTACTTGCCAAAACCGCGCAGCCAGGCCATCGTCTAAACCCGGTCGTCCACGTAGGATGCGATCTTGTCAATAGATTCGAATTTGCGCGGGTTCAAATCCCCATCGGGGATGCGAATCCCATACTCGGCTTCAAGCTTTGTCACCAGATCGGTCAGCCCAAAACTATCAAGCAGCCCGCTTTCAAACAGGCTCTCATTGGTACCGATATTGATCGGCTTTCCTGCGATTTCCGCCAGGATCTCACTGATTCGGCTTTGCCTCATTGTTGTTTCCATTTCCCTCGCTGAATACTCGTTGCCGGATCTTCCGGAACTCTTCATAGTGCGCGATCAAATCGCGATACAACGTCTCACCCACCAGCCGGTAGCCCGGCCCCGTGAGGTGTACAAAATCTCCTTGGGCGAAGCCTGCATAAACCCAGCGCTTCATCGCGCCTTCGCCGCCCATCCGTTCTCTCAGATCCCAGAACGCTCCACCCATTTCGAGCGTCACCTCGCGCTGCGCTTCGCAAATCATGTCGAGTTTCGTCACAGGTATCCATGTCCGGTTCACGCGTTGCGCTCGATCTGGCGGGCCGATCACAAGAAAGCTCGCTGCCGGTGCCATCGCGCGGAATCTTTCCAGCACGGCCCGAAACATCGCGCGATAAGTTTCCGGTGTCCAATCTTTTCGTCCCGCCTCGTTGGTTCCATAAGCAAAGACCAACAGGCCGGGATTGCGTTTCTCCAGATGTTCGCGCAATTGCGTTTCTTCCCATCGCAAGCTCACATTCGCTTGCGCCCCATTGATGCCCAGGGTTTCCCAGGTCATGCCGCGGCCACGTTCAGTAACCCAGCCGAATAGCTTAACCGGGGCGTTTGAAATGGTCTGTACCGTGAAGCGCTTCAACCCTTCAGGCACTGCCATCGACCAGTAACCCGGTGCGGTTGGGCCCTCTGTTTCAATCGTTGCCACTTCCGCGCCATCGAGATACACACGAAAACTTCCGCCACCGGGCTGCTTCAGATAGTGGAGTTCTGCCTTTTCGCCATCGGCATCGAGAAAAATCATCTCTCCCGCGCGCTGCGCCGTGATCGATGTGCCACCAAGGCCATAGAAGCCGTCTTCGCCTTTGGTCAGCAGGCCATCGGTGACCCAATGTGGACTCTGACCTGTCTTAACGTCAAAGCGCCGGTAACCCTGAAACGGCCTTCCCGCGAGGCTGTAGCCCGCGCCACCATTGCCAAAGCGCTGCTGAAACAAGACCCGCAACTGATTCGCCCAATCGTCGCTCGCCGTATGGGAATCGCCGTACTGCAAAACATGCAGCGGCCGCGATTCTGCGGGACGTTGTTCGAGTTGCCAAAGCTGTTCGAAAAAGGGCACCAGTGCCGCTGAGTTCTCTACCGCCGCAGCCGCAATTGCATCCATCGCCCCAGCCACGAAATCCTTTGAAGCTTCTTTGACCTTGGCGCTTACTACGGGAGGCTTAGGCACAGCGGGACGTCGCTTCACTGCCGACGACTTCTTCTTCGCGCCGCTCGCGGACGTTTTGGCGGTCTTCTTTGTGGCCCCGACGCCAAGCCCGCCCAGGCACACAAAGACCGCAACGAGTATGAATCCGCGCAGCATTTTCCACTCTCATCTTCGCAAACTCGCGTCATCATGAAGGCAGATGCTTTCCCGCCGTGCTTTGCTGGCTCAATCCGCTTCGTTGCTGGCTCAGGACGTCACATTCACCACCGGCGTGAATGTGGTTAATCTGCTCGCCACCGTGCGCGACAAAAAAGGCGAGCTCATCCAGACTCTGACCCAAGACGATTTCATTCTCACCGAGACGGGCAAGCCTCAGAAGATCACCTACTTTGCACAGCAATCCGATCTTCCCTTGCGGCTCGGCTTGCTGATCGACACCAGCATGAGCCAGGAAAAAGTGATTGCCGCCGAGAGGGCAGCAGCATTCCGTTTTGTGGATCGAGTTTTGCGCGAGAAGATCGACCGGATGTTCTTGATTCAGTTCGATACGCTGGCGAGGGTCAAGCTGGGCTTCAGCGATTCGCGCACGCAGATCGAAGAAACCCTGAATGGAATCGACACCCCCACCCGAAAAGAACTCCGCGCCAGCGGCGGTAGTGGCACCTCCTATTTCGACGCAGTGGCCTCCGGTTCGGAGCTGATGAAGACACAAACTGGTCGCAAGGCCCTGATTGTTCTTTCTGACGGCGTCGATTCCTCAAGCGACCACACGCTGCCGATGGCGATTATCGAAGCTCTGCGGGCCGACACCATCGTGTACTCGATCTACTTCACCGATCCGGCCTTCTACAGCATGGCCTTCGGCATGCCCGACGGGCGGGCGATCATGACTCGCTTGTCGAAGGAGACGGGCGGCGGCTTTTTCGAAGTCTCAAAAAAACTGTCAATCGACCAGATCTTTTCTTTGATCGAAAATGAGCTGCGCAGCCAGTACAGCATCGGTTATGTCTCAGACATCCCCGTCGGCTACCCGTCTTTTCGCAAGATCCAATTGACCACCAAGCCAAAAGGGCTTGTGGTGCAGACTCGCGATGGCTATTGGCCCAAGCGTTGATCCAGTAGCGCGAGCAGGTAGGCAATCAACTTGTAGGCGGAGTAATACTCTTTGCCGCGAAACGCTTCCATCGTATCCTTGTCGCTGTGCAGAATGTGAAAGTTGCTGTTGTCGAGCGAATGAAACTCAATCACCCTCACCTTATTTTTCGCAAACGTGCTTCCGTCGGATAGGCCGACTTGATCTACATTCACAGCTCGGAAATCCAGCCCAAGCTTCTCCGCCATCCGGAAGGCAAGCTCAAAAAACTCCTTGTCAGATTGTGACATTGCCACTGCGGTGACTCCGGCCCCGACCGAGTCGATGTTGATCATTGCGGAAAGAGACTCCAACCACTGTTTCGGCGGAATTCCCAACACACTTTTTTTTGCTACCGCCGCCGATCCCCTCAGGCCCGTCTCTTCTTCAGCGAACGCTGAAATGCAAAGGTGTGTCGGCGTGGTTGTCCCTTTAGAGCCCGTGCCAGTGCAGAAAGCAAAACGACACCCGTTGCGTTGTCAATCTTCCCCTGGCCTGGCTTGACCTTATCGAAGTGAGCACCAACCAGGATCATCTTCTGGGATTCGCCCGGGAAAATACAAATGATGCTCGCCGGTACATCCTTCTTTCCCACCGGGACCATTTCGAGCTTGGGACAAGGAAGATCGCCAAACAACTTTTCGGATGCCTGCTGTCTCTCGTCATTGTTTAGAGGGAAAGAATGGAGCCGTTGCTCGAGTACCTCAGGCCCCACCAAATCCACTTGGAGCCGGACCGCTTGGGCGCATCCGAGGGTGGCCCCTAGTAGAAGCGCAGAGAAGAAAAACAGCAGATTCACCTTGGAGAGGTTAGCAGACTAGGGCTTTTCGCCAGGCTTTAGCCGGCGAAAACCGCCTGACTTGGTTTCGGTCTCCGGAACCGGCTTCTCCTCAGTTTTGGAAACGACCGGGGTCTCCTTGGCAGGTTCGCCGGCCTTTACCGTCGGCTCTGGTGGATTCACACCGCCCGTCTTGCGCCAGCCGCCATTGCTGGGTTCATCCACAGCCGGGCGGCGCTTGGGTCGGGCCGATGGTTCGGCGGCAACATCCTCGGTCTGTGCGGGAGTTGCCTCGCGCTCTGTCGATCCTGTATTGCGGCGCGTCACGGTAGGAGTGTCTTCCACCTGCGAAGGGCCGCTGGTCGTGCCGCCTTCTGACACTACGTAAGAGGGCCGGTAGCGCAGCTCCGCGTTCGGGTAGCGGCGAGTCGCTGCATTGTACAGTGCGATTTGCACATTGCGCTTTTCTCCCTGCCGCACGCCCTCGGGAGCATTGAAGTACAGCGCATAGCTTTGGCGAATGCGTTCAAGGGTGTCCTGCAAGGCCGAAGCGTTGTCTACACTCATGCTGTCGCCGCCCGATGCACGGGCAATTTCTTCAGTACCAGCGGACTTCAATCTGCTATTGCCTATAATCACCGGTCCATTGCCACCGCCTGGCATCCGTCGTGTTCCAGGAATACCGCCACCCAAAATGATTCCACCCAGAGTGCCGCCAATTCCTCCGCCGCTGGGCCAGCCCCCGCCCCCGCCGCGCCGGCTACTACCAGGGATTTGCTGACCCCGCCCGCCACCGATCGCGTCAGCCGTAATCAGCGCACTCATCACGGTATTGGCATCCTCAAGCGCACGGCCCACGCCGAAATCATCGCGGTTGAACTCTGTGCGATCGTCAGTGAGAATCACAATGGCCCGCCGCGAACCCGGGCGCGCATAGCGAGTCATGAACTTGATCGAGTCATACATCCCGCGGGTAATATCCGTACCGCCGTTGAAGTTCTCGCGATCGAGCAACTGGTCGAATCCGCGCACGATCTCATCGTGATTCGACTTGAATGGCATGCTGGTGCGGGTCATGCGGTCAAACACGAGGATCACCACACGATCCTCGTTGCCCAGCACTCCCAATGCCTGGTGCGATGCTTGGGCGATCCGCTCCACATGGGGCCTCATACTGCCGCTCACATCGAGCAACAGCACGAGATCCAAGGGCAGATTCTCCTTGCCGAAATTGACAATGTCTCTTACCTGCCCTGACTCACGCAATTCGAAGTCTTCCCGACGCAACCCGCTGACAATCTGGCCCGTGGAGCTGAGCACTTGCACGTCCACGCGAACCAGCGAAACGTCGCTCTTAAAGACAACAGGGGCGTCCTGGTATGCGCTCAAAACCGGGGCAAGGCTGAGCGCCAGTCCCACCAGTGCGAATTGTGAACAGACTGTGCGCCGCATTCACTCATTAGAACGCTTCCCGAACGTTCCAAGTTTCGGATTTTACAAAAGCTTAAAGAGTTTTCGCGACTTCCGTAGCTCTTTTGCCGGTTTTGTGGCGGTTGTACCCGTCGAGCATGGCCTTGTATAGAAGGTTGCCGATGATTTTGGCACCGCCCGGCATGGGATGAATGAAGTCTGCCCCAACCAGACGGGGCTCGGCGCTGTACCAGCGCGCCATGGTGCCGTTGCCGCCCATCGCCTCGAAGGTGTTGAAGAAGGCGACACCTTCCTCGGCCGCAACCCGCTGCTCGATTTCAACCAGCCGTTGCAGCGCCGGCACGGTTTCGATCAAGCCGGATTCGTTGCGCTCCCCGCGGTCCATCGGGCTCATCACCAGAATTCCCTTACCCGGCAGAGCGACGCGAATCCTGCGGATGGCCTCGCGCAATTCCTTCTCGAAGACTTTGTCGACAAAGGCGGCGAAGACACTTTCGTTGGTTCCGTAGTTAATCACCACGACGTCCGGCGCATAGTGCCGCAATTGCTCCACCCAGTGTTCTTCTTTGAGGAACTTGGCGAGCACGCTGATGTAGGCGCCGTTCAAGCCGAGGCTGTCATAAACCACTCCTGGCGCAGACTTGAGAAGCTCCACACCGTAGAGCCTAACCGGGCCACCCTCTACCCGCAGCGTGAAATCGCGGCAATCCGCAGCCACTGGAAACTCCGCAAAACCATCTCCCGCATCGCCTGCCGTCGATTGGCTCCCTGCCGATTCTCCGCACGCTTCCACCACCACTGAACCGCCAGACGGCTGGCTTCGATAGCCCACTTCGATCCGGCTTGTGCCAGCTTCTTTCAGCTTGAAGCGCGCTCGAGACCCGGGGCTACCGCGGAAGCTCACTCCCCCATACCCGTAATAGCCATCCTTGTTTCGCACCAGGTTTGAAGCTTCAATGTCCCAACCGCTTGAATCGCTGTCGATGCCGCGATGGCCATACCAGGCCCAAGGCTTGGCCATGAGATAAAAGCCATGACCGGCGTCGCCAAATCGCTTTTGCAGTAGTGTCCTAACGTCCGCTGTGATGAGATCTGCAGTGGTAGGAGAGTCTCCGTAATGCGCCAGGCGCACCCGCGCGCCCGGTTCACCCGCCTCCACTTTCTCAATGGCTTCGTAAAAACCAGCAAGGCTATGGGCCGGGTCGCTGAGTGGTTCCACCATGCCGCGGGCTGCTTTTCTGGCAACCGCTTTGTCTTTGGGCAGCTTGAGCTCGGCTTCGGCCACTGCCTCGAGCGGCATCAGCCGGCTGGGTTTGAAATCCACCACTTGTTCGACGCTTGCCCATTCGAGCAAACGGTAGCTCTTCAACTGCGGCAAATACTCAAATGCGACCACGGCGGCGATCAGCGTGGCAACGGTCCAGAATGTTTTGCGGGGAAACTCCATGACGCCTCTAGAATTGCGTGTACACAAACGGCGCGCTTCCCGTTGCGGCAACATAGCGAATGCTCATGGCGAGCAGTAGTAACAGCGCGGCCTGTGCAAAGAACGGTGTCTTCGAGAACAGCGCTTCGCTCTGGTCGAGCCATTTCTTCGGTGCGTAATGCCCGGCGATCCCGATTGCGCCGATCAGCAGAATGGGTGCGCTCAGGTTGGCTACTGAAGGGGTAAGGCTGGCGATTTGAGTGAGTACATCGATCGCACCCTCAAGACTGGTGGCGCGAAAGAAAATCCAACCGAGGCAAACGAACTGCAAGGTCCAGAAGCCCGCCAGCCCCCGGCTCACGGGATGATCCCATTTCTTCGCCCCACGCCAGGTCTGCCAGGCGCGGCAGGCAGCCAGCCCCAAGCCGTGCAGGGAACCCCAAATCAGAAAATTCCAGGTGGCTCCATGCCATATGCCGCCAATCACCATCGTCATTGTCAACGCAACATAGAGCATCCACGTTCCCCGCAAGCCGGGAAACGAGAAATATACATAGTCACGTAGCCAACTGGAAAGACTGATATGCCAGCGCCGCCAAAAATCCGCGATGTTGATTGCCGCATACGGCATGTTGAAGTTCTGTGGGATCTTGAAACCCAGCAGCAGGGCACTGCCGACAGCTACATCGCTGTATCCGGAAAAGTCGAAGTAAAGCTGCAAGGCATAACCATAGACGCCCGCCAGCACTTCGAGGCCACTGTAAAGCTTGGGGAAATCAAAAATCCGGTTCACGAGATTGTCTGCCAGATAATCGGCAATCAGCAGCTTTTTCATTGCGCCGAGACCGATCAAAAACAGCGCGCGTCCCCCTTCCGTCGTGCTCAGTTGCTTAGGCTTTTCGAATTGCCTCACCAGATCGGCAACCCTCGCAATGGGTCCCGCGAGAATTGTGGGGAAAAAGCTCACCGCAGCGAAGTGCGCCAGAATGCTGCGCGTGGCCTTGGCGTCCTTACGGTAAACATCGAGCGTGTAGCTCAAAGCTTGAAAGCAATAGAAACTCAATCCGAGCGGCAGCATCCACTGCCAGGTGCGATCGAAGGCGGGGATGTACTTGAGTGAAGCCAGAATCGCGAGATTAGTCGCGAGGCTCAGGCTGAGCAGCATCCGCCGCAGCCACACGCGACGGGTCGAATCCATCCCAATGCCGCAAAGAAAATCAACCAGGCTCGCCGCCGGGATCAGCGCCAGATAGGCGAGGTCCCACCGTGCGTAAAAGAAATAGCTGGCCGCCAAAACGACCGCCAGAGCAGGCGTACGCCAGCGCGCCACTGCCCAATAAAAGAGAAAAACGCCCGCGAGAAAGACGAAATACGCGGACGACGTATTTAGCACTCTAGTAACTCTTGGTGAACTTGTTGCGCTGGTTGACGATCGTGAAATGGCCGTCGGTCTTGGCCGTCACCTCGAAGTGGAAGCCGCCAGGCGAAGTGAGGTTGGCGATGTAAGGGTCTTCGACGTTATGATCCTTGCCAGCCTTGATCGAGTAGTGCAACTGCCAGAAGTTCTTCAAGCCTGGGGCCGCACGCATGCTGTCGATGGCTGGAATATCGCCACCCTTCTTGTCGCCATTGTTCATAATGATCGCCTTCGATTCCAGGGCATGTACCATCGCTGGATTGTTGCTAGCCCAAAGGCCGTGGTGGTTGGTGAGATAGAGATCAACTTTGCCCACTTTGTTGACCGGGCAAGCAACTTCCGTTTCCTTGTTCCATGTCAGATCGGCAAGGTCCAAAAAGCGGAATTCGCCAAACTTCAATAAAAAGCCAACGCTGCGGGCGTTCTCGGTCGGATCATGATCCTTTTTGGTGGCTGCGCCGCAAAGAGCATTGTCGCCAGCGCCCTTGGCCAGGGTCGCGGGGCGATTGACAATATCGCCCCGCGCGGTGATCACTTCGATGTCAACGCCGACGAGGGGAATATGGTCGCCAGGCTTCACGATCAGTTCCTTCAGCTTGGACTTCGCCTCTTCATACTGGCGGCTGAGTTGTTCGGCATTCTTTCCCGTCTCGGTGTTGGTGCCGTGGCTCACCAGGTTCACCACTTTCATCTTGTCCATCAGCGTCGTGATGCCGCCAACGTGGTCGGTGTGATAGTGCGTGATCAGCAGCCAGTCGATTTGTTTGACGCCGGCCTTCTTGGCTTGCTTGGCGATCCGTTCCGCGTCGCGGCTGTCGTTGCCCGGCCACCCGGTATCCACCAGCAGGCTCTCACCCTTGGGGGTGACAATCAGCGTGCACTGTCCGCCTTCCACATCAATGAAGTAGATTTTGAGATCCTTCGCAGCCGCACCGCCCGCCACTAGCAAGCTCATCACCATCCAGCCAAATAGCCGTGTCATAAATCCAAACTATCATTCGTTGCGCAGAACTATCCACTCCGCCGTTGCGTATACACTGTTGAAAACAGCTTCTATGCCTTTTTGCAGCAATTGCGGATCTGAAGTACAGCCGAACGATCAGTTCTGCGGCAAATGTGGAGCGCCGCAGTTGCCCAGCACTACTCCTCCCAAACCGGCAACCGGAGCGAACGATCCGTTCAGTAGCATTGATTCCAATATTGTTGCGGTGCTCTGCTACGTTCCGTTTCTCGGCTCGATCGCCTCGATTTACGTGTTAAGTGCTGAGCGCTTCCGCAAAGACAACATTGTCCGTTTTCATGCATTTCAGGGCTTGTATCTGTTCGTGGCCTGGCTGATTTACGACTGGGTGGTGGAAGGAATCATCGACTCCTTCGTCAACCGAACCTGGGTCTTCACTCGCGCCATTCGCATGGGTCTCACGGTCACCTGGATTTTCCTGATGTACAAGACCAGCCAGCGCGAAGTGTTCCGTGTGCCCGTGATTGGGGATTTAGCCGACCAGTCCGTGGCCGAACAGCGTTAGTTCTTCGTATTCGTCGCGAGGGGTTTGCCGCCATCCAGCATCTGCAGAAGTTTCTTCATCCTCGGATGATTTTGCATCGCCGCCAACTCGGGGGTGTTCTTCAGCCAGACACATCCCAAAACTTGGTCCTTTATCGATTGCTCCAGGGCATCAAAGCCACCTTCGAGATCGCCACATCGCATAAAAGCAATTCCATAAGCCAATGGGAGCTGCTTCGCGCTGGTCCGTCAGCTTTTTAAAATCGATGCGGCTTGGTGTTTCTGTCCGCTCAAGGCGAGAAGGTTCCCTTGCCAGACGGCCGTGTTGGGGGAAGGTCTCATTCGCTCCTGGTCTTCCAGGACTTGTTGCGCCTCTTTGATCTTGCCTTGCTGCGCGCACGCACGCGTCACCAGCGTGTAGGGCATCGCACTGGCTCGATCCAGGTCCAGAGCTTGCCTGGCGGCTGCGATCGCCAACTCGGATTGGCCCCCGTGGAACAGTACGTTGCCGCGGGTGTACTGGATCGGAGCCGACGTTGGGGCTAACTGAACGGCGCGGTCAATATGCCGCAAGGCCTCCTCGTTTCGACCTTGCGTGCCGACATAGATGGCAAACAACTGCAATGTCATGGAGGAATTCGGGTCGAGGCTGAGCGCGGTTCCAAAAGAATGTTCAGTCTGTTTCCATTGCCATTGATGGAAGTATGCATGAGCGAGTGCGCTGAGCGCCTCGGCTAGCGTTGGATCAAGCGCGATTGCCTGCTCGGCAACTCGCTGCGCACGTAGAAGCGGGGCTTCACGGTCCAGCTTGGGAGAGAATGCGTTCAGCACCAAAGCATTGGCCAGATTTGCCAATGCAGGCGAATAGCCAGGTGCACACCTGACAACTTCTTCAAAACCCTCCACCGCAGCCTGGACACTCTTGCCTGCAAACTGGTCGGCTTGCACCAGCGACTTCAAGCACAAGCGATAGGTCTCAAAGTCAGCCGGTGGAACTCGAGCCGCAATGCTTGAGCCGCTGCTCAAACGCAATTTCAACGCGGAGGCCATTGCTTGGAACACACCGGCCTCGATCCGCCCCAACTCCCCGGCTTCACGTTCGTCACGATGCGACCACAGCGTTCTTTCTGTTGCTGTATCCACAAGCTGAGCGCTTATTTGCAATCGGCTGCCATCGCGCCGCACCGATCCCTCAAGGATCGCCTCCACGTCAAAACGCTTTCCAAGCTCCTGGATGCTCGTACGTTGGTCGCGAATGGCCAGCGAAGTGGACCACGGCAGTACGCGAAGAGTTTTCGTTTCTGAGAGTGACGCGATGAACTGTTGTGTCAGCGCATCACCGATCCAGCTGTTCTCGCTGTCGAGACCGAGCCCGACGAAGGGCCTCACCAAAACGAACTTTGGAGCGGCGGGCTCGCGGGCTGGGTAAAGCAACCAAGTGGCTGCCGCCACCAGAAGCAAGGCTGCTCCAGCCAGCGGTAGCCATCGGCGCTGTGAACCTGATGGGGGAACCGCAGGTAGGCTTTGAGTCAATAAACCGATGAAACGGTAGCCACGTTTAGGAAGTGTCTCAATGTATTCGGGTTTATTGGCTGATTCCCCCAAAACTGCTCGAATTTGGCGGATGCAATAGTTAAGCCCTGATCGAACTCAACCGAAGTGCCCTCAGTCCAGAGAGCCTCGCGCAGCTCTTCGCGCGTCACGAGTTCGCCCGCTCTCGATACCAGCATCAGCAAAACGCGCGCCGGCTGGGGTTGCAGCTTCAGTGCCTGGCCATCACGAAACAGCTCTCCCGTCGCGGCATCGAGCCGGAACGGACCGAAAACGCAATCGCGCATGGACGTGTTGGCCGCCATAGGGTTGAATGCGAAATATCAGAGCCACAGTAATGGATTCAAACAGTTAGCCACGCCCGAGGGACCTACCAACAAAATCCTCATCGATTCCTCAGGGTCAAAATCTGTCTCGGGCAGGCATAATTATTCACGCGAGATCTATCATGCCAGCCCTGTTTCTATTCCTCTGCTTCACGCTTGCTGCCCAACCGCCGGATACCTTCGTGCCGGCGGCAAAGATGTCAGTCCCCTGCTGGGCCCATTCGGCAACCCTTCTACAGAATGGCAAGGTCCTGATCGCGGGAGGAGACTGCACGGTGGCACTGGCCCGGTCCTGCCAGGGTACTGCGGAAATTTATGATCCCGTCACGGATACCTTCACTCCAACCGGAAAGATGTTGGAGGGACGTAACTGGCACTCGGCTACGCTCCTGGCCGACGGGCGCGTGTTGATCGCAGGAGGCTTCGTGAATCGTGACCTCAATACTGCCGAAATCTATGACCCTTCTACCGGTGCCTTCACCGCCACAGGAAAGTTGTCATCCCCGACCTGTGAACATTCCGCGATCTTATTGCCGGACGGCAATGTGTTTCTGGCGGGAGGCTGCGGAGGCATGCAGAGTTACGATCCAGAGGTAGGCAAGTTCTCGCAGATTTTCAATGCAGGGCTGACCTCCAACTTCTCACGATCCGTGCTGCTTACCAACTTGAAAGTTTTGACTACGGTGGGCTGGTTGGCATTGAACATCATCTACGATCCCGGCACACAAAGTCTGATCTTTCCCGAGAACCAATCGAATTATCGCATTGGGGAGTTCTCCACGGTAACGCTGCTAGCCAACGGCCATGTTCTGATCGCCGGGGGTAACCAGAGTGCCTACGACGAAGTCGGAATGGAGAGTCTGGACGTGTATGATCCTGCAGCCAATCGCCTCTGGCGCGCTGGCTCAATGCCGCAACCGAGAGTGAACCATACCGCAACCCTGCTTCCAGATGGCGATGTCCTGCTGGCGGGATGGGCACTTGGGTTCTGGGACGATGGGAGTGCCTCGGGGGATATCTTCAACGCCAGGGAAAGTCGCGTCAGAACGATCTCAGCCACGATGCTCACCCCGCGCGCTCGCCACACGGCCACCCTGTTGCGAGATGGACGCGTCTGGATCGCTGGCGGTAGTTTTACCGAATTGTCAACAGAGATCTACATCCCAAAGAGCCAAATTCCAGTGCCTCAAATTCTGACGGTGGATGGCGGCAAGTTCGCTGCCGTGACCAGCGCGAGTGGCCGCTTGCGGACGGTAGATTCTCCCGCTGCTCCGGGCGACGTGGTTGTCGCCTCCCTAGAGTCCCATGCCGAGCGCAGCCAGATTCCGCCATTCGTCATCGTTAGGGGACGTCCGGCTGAAGTCCTCTACTTCGGCAAGGTCCCCGGCTATGAATCGTTGAACCAGATCAACTTCCGTATCCCCGCAGCTACCCTGCCTGGCGCGGCCGTTTCGCTATCCATCCGCGAGCTCGGCCGCCCCAGCAACACCGTCTCGATCCCGGTCCGCTGACGGGTTGGTGCGTAGTATAATTATTCATAGGCAGTGAATAATTAAGCATGTCCAGCTCCAAGTCGCTCCGCGCGGGCATTGTCGGATTCCGTGGATACTCCGGCCAAGAACTCATTCAGATTCTTCATCGGCACCACTATGTTGCGGGAGTTGAGTTGGAGCATCGCTCCGATTCCGCGAACGCTACGCCTCTTTCCGGGCAAACCGTGAAAGATTTAGGCCTTGCCGTCGTGCTTCTCGCTACACCCCCTGAGGCGTCGATGGAATTGACGGCCGAGTTTCTCGAAGCCGGCGCCAAAGTAGTCGACCTGTCAGGCGCATTCCGTCTGAAGACTGTGGAGAACTACAGCCGCTGGTACAAAGAAACCCACACGGCGGCGAAGTTGCTCGATGAAGCCGCCTACGGCTTGCCCGAGTTCTATCGCAACACCGTGCGCCACGCTCGTTTGGTGTCCAACCCAGGCTGCTATCCCACCGCGGCGAATCTGGCGATCCGTCCTCTGGTACAGGCGGGGGTTGTGAAGCTGGATTCCGGCATCATCTGTGATGCCAAGAGCGGTGTTTCTGGTGCGGGCCGTAAACCGAGCATGAAGACCTCCTTCTGCGAGGTAACCGAGAACTTCTCGGCTTATTCCCTGCTCGATCACCGGCACGTCCCCGAAGTTCTGCAAAACTCCGGTCTTGAAGAGTCCCAGTTCAGCTTCACGGCTCAACTCATCCCGATCGACCGCGGCATCCTCGAGACGATTTACTTCCGCCGGGCGAACGCCGCCGATCTGAGCCAGATCTACCGCGACGCCTACGCCAACGAGCCTTTCCTGCGGATTCACCCCCCCGGCAAAGTGCCCGATCTGCACTCGGTTCGCCGCACCAACTTCTGCGATATCGGTTTCAGTGAGCAGCCGGATGGACGCGTGGTTGTTGTGGCGGCCATCGACAACCTCGTCAAGGGTGCCGCGGGTCAGGCCGTGCAGAACATGAATTTGATCCTCGGCTTCGAAGAGACCGAGGGCCTGCTATGAAGCTGCTGGTGAAGTTTGGCGGCGCGTTGCTTGATGATGCAGCCAGCCGTTCGAATCTTGCAGGACAAGTGGCGGCGCTGCACGCCTCCAACCCGGTTCTCGCCGTCGTCCACGGCGGTGGCAAGCAGATGACGCGTTTTCTCGAAGAGCGCGGCGTGCCAAGCGAATTTGTGGATGGCCTGCGTGTATCGAGCCCCGCAGTGATTGATGCAGTATTAAAAGTGTTCGCCGGAACCGTCAACCATGAACTCGTAGCGACCCTTGTCGCTGCTGGCTTGGATGCGATTGGCCTCACGGGAATCGATGCCGCCCTCACGGAATGCGAGATTGTGAATCCCGCCCTGGGTCAAGTGGGGCGGCCCGTGCGCGCCAATCCTAGGATTCTCGACACGCTTACCGCTGCGGGCTTTTTGCCTGTGATCGCCTGTGTCGGCGGCGACCGCACGGGTAAGGTCTACAACGTCAATGCCGATCAGATGGCAACCAGCCTTGCTGCCTCCTGGCAGGCAGACCGCCTGCTGTTTCTCACCGACGTCGAAGGAGTTCGCGGAGCCGATGGTCAGCGAATCCCGGTACTGCACTCAGATCAGGCCCGGAAACTGATCGAAGACGGTGTTGCCACGGGCGGTATGCTCGCAAAACTGCGTGCCGCAGAATTTGCTCTGCTGAATGGAGTTGGCGAAGTTCGCATCGTCCACGGCTCCACTCCGGATGTTCTGGCCCGTGTCCAGTCAGGAGAACCCCTTGGCACTGCCTTCCTCCGCTAAAACTGTTCGCAAGGCGAACATGACAGATATCCCCGCCATTCTGGAATTGATTAACGGATATGCGGCCAATGGAATCATGTTGCCACGTACAGAATTCGAATTATCGGAATTTATCCGCGATTTCACAGTGATTTACGGTGGAGATCAGCTTCTAGGGTGTGCGGCTTTGCACTTTTATGGCCCTGGAATCGCTGAATTAAGGTCTCTCGCAGTCAATCCAGAGTTTAAGGGTACTGGAGCGGGTAGACTTCTCATGGAGGCAATCAACCAGGAGGCGATCGAGTTCGGTCTTCACTCTTTGTTCGCCTTTACGTACGTACCTGACTTCTTCGCAAAAATGGGATATTCCCTTGTAGACCGCAATGAACTACCCCTAAAGGCATGGAAGGACTGCTTGCGCTGTCCCAAATTCCAGGCCTGCGACGAAATTGCTGTTTTGAAACGGCTAAAGTCAGTTCCGGTCCAATCACCGGATTCGAATCCCTTTCGTATTTTCTCCGCCGATTCCACCCCTGGTGTTGCCTTCCATGGAATCTCCTTACCTCATCCAACTGGTCACTAGTGCTCAAAAAATCAACTTCTCAAAAATAAAATGAGAATTTTTGGTTGATGAGAGTACTAGAACGAGTATAATTGGGTTGTTTATTGGGGCGATTGTTAAAAGCCAGCAGCCCTAAACGAGGAGACCGTTGCCATGCGGGCGCAAACCGTCGATATTCAAGAATCTTCCGGAAGAATTCTCTGCTGCACTATTTTCCGTCCCTGCGGAAAAAAGCTGCTCTCCAAGGGCCACATCTTGAGCGAAGAAGACGTTCGCTTACTTAAGACGGAAGGAATGTCCCAGGTTTGGGTCACGCAACTGGAAGAAGGCGAAGTCTCTGAAGACGATGCAGTCCTCACGGTGGGTCGTGAAGTCGGCTGTGGTTGCCTGGAGATTCGACCTGCTCCCGGTGGGCGCGTCAACCTGGTGGCGACCGAAGACTGTTGCGTGCTCGTGGACGATGAGCTGCTCAAGCAGATTAATTGCACGGCCAGTGTCGTGATCGCCACAATGCCCAACCTCAGCTATGCGCAGGCCGGCCAGCGCATTGCCACGGTCAAGAGCACTCCCTTCGCGGTCGCCCAATCCCAACTCGAAGCCATCACAACCATTCTCAAAGAGCGCGGCGCGATTCTTCAGGCCCGCCCGATTCGCAAGCCCACCGTCGGAGTACTCTACACCGACCCAATTAATGGCGAGCGTGCCCGTATGCTTTTTGAAGGGATCGTGCGCCAACGCCTGGAGCGTTATGGCACCAACGGTACCTACGCGCTGGCTGCGCTCGAAGATGAAGAAGAAGTCACCCGCGGCTTGCACCATCTGGTCAGAACGAAGCCAACTGTCATTTTGGTGGCTTCAACCACCGCCCCGGCAGGCCCTGAGGATGTAGTGGGACGCGCAATCGACCGCCTCGGCTGCCACATTGAACGCTTGCTCGCTCCGGTGGAACCCGGCAATCTTCTCTTGCTGGCCTACAAGAACGACATCCCGATTATTTCTGCACCCGGCTGCCACCGCTCGGCAAAACCGAACGTTGTCGACCTTCTCATGCCTCCGGCCCTGGCGAAATATCGCGTATCAGGCTGGGAAGTGGCTTGCTTGGGACACGGTGGCCTGCTCGGTTAGTTTACCCCTCCTCAAACTAGCCGAGCTTACGCCGGAGATACTTGGCTCCTTCCCAGGCGATGTCCGCCGGGGAAGGGGCCAGATCTCTCCAAATACAAGCCGCGGCAGCGATCTCTTTGATATTGAAGCCAAAGCTCTCGATCACACACCATCCGTCATAGGCCGCCTCCCCCAGTCCGGCAAACAGCCGATCCCAATCGACATGCCCGCTCCCTGGCGCACCGCGATCGTTTTCGCAGGTGTGCACGTGGAACAGCTTGTCCCCCAGCATTGCCGCCGCATCCCCAATCCGCTTTTCCTCAATATTGGCGTGGAAGCTGTCAAATAACACTCCCACATGGCTTGAGCCAACCTGCCCAACCAGCTCGTGAGAATCCGCAGCCGTATTCAAAAAATAGGTCTCAAACCGATTCAGCGGCTCGATCGCCATTCGAATATTGGCCGCTTCAAAGTGCGGTGCGATCTCACTCAGACCTGCAACCACCTGCTTCCATTCCTCGGCGGTTCGTCTCCGCCCGGGCAAATAGCCGACCGGAGTGCAAAATGGCCCGACGAGAGTTTTCGCTCCAATCGCCACGGCTGCATCGCAAGCCTGCTTCAGAAAGTCCTTCGCCTTGCCAGGATTGTCTCCGGCCAAAGAGAGATCGCCCGTAAAAGCAGAGCAGAGAATCAATTCGAGGCCCGCATCCGCTGCGCGAGACCGGACCGTGGCGGCAGGGAAATCCTCAAAATCAAACCGGGCAACTTCCACCCCGTCAAAGCCGTGGGCCGCGATTTCGGGAAACAGCTCCGTGTGAGACGCCTCAAAGCGAGCCGTCCAAATCAGGGTATTGACGCCAAGCTTCATTCTTAGCGACCGCCACCCGTGATCAAAGCGCCAGAGGTCGTCATTGTTTTCGGGCCTTTCACCTTCAGCACGATTGCTTCCGGAGCGGCATAAACCGTTTGCTGCGGGCTGCGTGTTTCAATCGCACCGCCGACATAAATCACCTGCTCGAGGCTCTCGGTGCCGGGCAGCACCGCCAGCGTAAAGCTGCGTTCTGTCTCGTCTTCGTTGATCAGCACGCCGTTCAAGCCCACATCGAGTACGCGCACCGAGGGCGGCAGGTTCATCACGTTCACAGGTACGCGGCCCTGAAATCCGTTATCGCGCGAAATCTTCAAACTCACCTCTGCAGTGGACCCAGCTTCTACTTCCACCACCTTCGTGATCGCCGATACCGTGATGTCCGCTTTCGGCATTGCGGAAAGCAGCTTCATGTTGTCTTCGGGATTGGCATGTCGCATCAGTTGCATCCCGCTGGGAGTCACAGCGCGGCCTGCGATCTCAATTCGCGGAGCACCACTCACTGCACGGCCATCACTCTTCAGCAGAATGGTCGCGAAAACCTGCCCCGGCGGAATCAGCGCTGCCGTCGCAGTGATCCCCGACGGCAGGCCTTCCACATTCAGCCCAATTGGGCCATCAAATCCATCCATACGAAATGCCTGCACGGTAACCGGTACGGCGCCGCCAACCGGTACCGCCGGATTGCGAGGCGTCATGCTCAAGCGGAAGTCTGGCTCAGGCCGGCGAGCCGTCAGCCGGTATGGCTGCGCTGCCGCAAGCTTGCCGCGCACATCCCGCAGCACCAATTGATACTCGCCATCAGCCGGAGCGGTGAAGTGCAACAGCGAATCTTTGCTGTAGCCTGGCCCGCCATCATCGTTGCGATAGTACAAGCGCACCAACGGCAAACCATTCGGTGTGAACTGAGTTCCAGCCGGATGTACCTGCGCCTTGTAAAGACGCTTCTCGATCGCGTGAGCCTCGGCGGTGGTATCGAAGTAGGTCAACCGCTGACCATTGAAGCTCTCAAAAATCATGTCGTCGTCGGGGGTTTTCGGGATGGCGCTGATCTTAAGAACTTCGCTGCCAACCAGCACATAGTCGCCCACCTTCATGGCATTCCAGGAATTGATCCGGATGCCGCGCGTCGCGCTATCGTGGTCGCGCAACGTTGTCGTGGTCTCCCAAACCGGACGAACCACACCACGCTCGATCGGCTTTCCCGCTGCATCGAGCACTTCGAGCGAAGAATCCACATCACTGCCCGCCCGTCGAGCTATCACTTCAAATACCAGCGCCTCGCCCTTGCGGGCTGCAAAGCGAAACCGCGCCGCTTCCTCCAGCTTTCCGTTCACTGTTGAAGGAATGCTGATCTTGACATTGGCTTCAGACTCCGGATGGCTGCCCAATTCGAGTCGCACATCGGCGAACGCTTTGGCCGGCCGCACCATGGTCGCAAAAGGATCGCGCGCATCGGGCGTACCCTGTACGGCCAACTTGGTCTCTACCAGGTTAAATCCTTCGAGCGTCACCGTGCCAGCTTTTCCCTTTTCGAGTCCCAGCGGATAAACCGAAGTTACCGCCGCAAAGTCGCCTGCCTTCAAACGATACGTGTGGCTACCGAGCCCACTCTGCTGAAAGTCGGTGATCTGCAAATAGTAGATCCCCCCGCGGTCAAACCGGTGCGCGAACTGCCGCACACTGTCCGGCCCATCTTCGCCAAAGGTCGCCACCACGCTTTGGTCTTCCCGCAAAATTTTGACGATCGGCTGCAGCGTGCTCCCCAGCATCACCGCGCCGTTCTCGAACACCAACTGCTGCCCGGCTCGCGCCTTGATCTTGTAGGTATCGATGTCACCATTGCGCGAGATGGCCCCAGCGAAGATCGCCGGCAGATACACCTCAGGCGCATTCTCAACCGAGTCATTCGGCTCAGCATCATTCACCTCGCCATAGAACGGCTCCACCAGAAACGTTCCCATCGGGCTGGTCCCGAGCGGCGTCAACAGGCGGAAGTTCACCGCTCCCACCTTGGCCTCCGGGCTCACATCAATTTCAACCGTCACTTGATTGCGTGGCGGAATCGGACCCAGATCAATCGTCGACACTCCGCCATTGGAACCCAACCGCACCTCAGCCTGATCAGGCAGCTCTTTGATGCGCAGAATCTTGCCGGTCACGCCCTTCTCGGAGAAGTAAATTGCCGAGGCTTTGGCCAGATTAAAGCCCTCGATCTCCATCTCGAGTGTCATGCCCCGGGCAACGCCCTGTGGTGAGACACGGGCAATCGTCGGCGGTGTGGTGCGCTGCGCGGTCAACATTCCCGCCAGCATCAAGCCCATCGTCAGCATCTTCTTCATGGCTTCACCTCAGTGATTACAAACGATCCATCCATGCGGCCCAAGGCCACCTTTGCCCCATCGGGCGAATACTCAACGGCATAGGCCCAATCCGGCTGTTTGCCCACCATCTTCAATTCGGCCAGGTCCCCGGCACGAAACAGCTTCAGGCTGCGATCGGCCGAGCTCGAAAGCAACGTCTTGCCATCGCGGCTCCAGAGGATCTTCAAGATCGCGTCTTCATGGGCAATCATCGACGCTTCAAGCGTCGCGCCCTTATCTTCGAGCTTCCAAACGCGAATCGTCTTGTCTTGTCCGGCTGCAGCGACGTGTTTGCCATCGGGCGACACGGCGATCGTGTTTACGCCATCGGTAGGCTCGCTCATCGTGAACAACCGCTCGCCTGTTTCCACCAGCCACACCTTGATCGACCGATCTGCCGCTCCGCTCACAAGCCGCTTGCCATCCGGCGTAAAGCCAATCGAGTAGATCGCGTCAATGTGATCTTTGAGTGTGCGCAATTCCTTGCCCAATTCGGCGTCCCACAGCTTGATCAGCTTGTCGTAGCTGGCTGTTGCCACGGTCTTGCCGTCGGGCGAAATCGCGACGCTATAGATGCAATCTGCGTGGCCTGAAATTGTTGCGGCCAGCGTGCCATCGGCCTTCCAAAGTTTCACTTCTCCCTTGCGACCGGGTACGCCACCAGCGGCTGCTAGCACTTGGCCATTTGGGCTCCAGGCCAACGATCGCACGGCATCGGCGTGGCCCGTGAGCTTTGCCGTTCCCGCATTGCCGCTGCCATCCATCAGCCGCACGTCGGTGTAGCCACCGAGCGCGATCGCTTTGCCATCAGGCCGCCAAGCGAGTGAATAAATCTGCCGCGGCTTTTGTGTTTCTCCTGCGGGAGCACCCTCGTCGATCCATTCGCGGATGGTCTCGATCTCTTCGTCCGGCATCGGTTCGTTGGAAAACGGCATGCGCCCGATATCGGGCCGCTTGCCCACCAGGCTGAGATACATCGTGCTCTCTTGCGATTTGCCCGACACCATCACCGGCCCATTGTTGCCGCCCTTCATCAGGCCTTCCATCGTTTCCAGATTCAACGAGCCCATGGTTGCTGTTGCCGAATGGCAACCTGTACAACGCCTTTCGAGGATTGGTCGAATGTCGCGCGTGTAGTCGCGCGCCGCCCCAAGCGGCAGGCAAAACAGAATCGTCAGCCAGCGGCGTCTCATTGGTTGAACAAGAACTCCTTGCTGGTCAGCAGCGCCCACAGCAGATCCTCAGCGCCTTGCCGGCGCGATTGCAGCATCGCCTCGGTGGTGCCCTTTTCCAGCCGGGCGGCCTTCAACAACTCCACTGACCGTTGCTTCTCGCTATCGCTTGGGAATCGTCCGAACGCCGACAGATATACCTGTTCGATCATGCGGCCATCACCCAGACCCAGCTTTTGAAACAAGCTCACCACGCCATTCGGCGCCATCAGCTTGCGGTTCAACGTATCGCCATTGATCACGTGCAGCGCCTGTGCGATGCTCGGGTCGCTCGAGCGTTCTCCTGCGTCACAGATCACGCGCTTCGGCCGCCCAAACACATTCAAGAATTCACTCTTGATCTGCACATCCGGCAATTGCATGGCACGTGTTCCTGCTGCGAAGCCATCGAACGCGGTCGGAACACCGGTCACCTGGCTCATCGCGTCCAGCAACACTTCGGCCGGCAGCCGCTTCAGAATGTAATGCGAATAGTATTTACCGTCGAATTGATTCGATGCGTTTGGCTCGCTCGACAGCTGATAGGTCGAGCTGTTGAGAATCGTTCGCATCAGTCGTTTCACATCGAAGTCCTTTGTGAAATCCGCTACCAGCGCGTCGAACAACTCGGCGTTCGATGCCGGGTTGGTGGCGCGAACGTCATCGATCGGGTCCGTGAGGCCGCGGCCCATAATGCTGCCCCAAACACGATTCACAAGGTTCCGTGCGAAGAACTGGTTCTTCGGCGAAGTGAGCCACTTGGCGAAATGCGCGCGGCGGTCATCGGTGCTGTCCAGGTTCATCTCGTCGCCATCGAGCGGCGTCGGGTTCAATGGCTTCAGCAAGCGCGGATGATTCACATCGCCGCTGGTGCGTGCAAACACCACCGTCTCGCCCATCGTGTTTCCATTCTTCAGGCCGACGCGGGCAAACAGATTCGCCATCTGGTAATACTGCTTTTGCGTCCACTTCTCAAGCGGATGATTGTGGCAACGGGCGCAGGTCAGGCGCTGCCCAAGAAAGGCCTGCGTCACATTTTCGGTGAGGTCGATCGGGTCTTTGTGCAACACAAAGTAGTTGAGTGCCCCGTTCTGCCGGGTGCTACCGCTTGAGGTCAGAATCTCCGTAGCGAATTGGTTCCAGGGCTTGTTCTGCTTCACGCTCTCGCGGATCCAGTTATAAAAGCTCTGCATGCCCACCGCGCCCAGTTTGCGCGAGCTCACCAGCATCAGGTCGCTCCACTTGTAAGCCCAGTAGTCGGTGAATTCTTCTTTGTTCAACACGGCCTCGATCAGCCGTTCTCGCTTGTTGGGGCTCTTGTCAGCAAGGAAGTTTTCAACTTCTTCCGGAGTCGGCAACACGCCGGCTGCGTCCAGAAACACGCGACGCACAAACATCTCGTCGCTTGCCACAGGCGAAGGCTCGATGCCCAGGCCCTTGAGTTTGGCCATCACCAGCTCGTCAATGTAATTTCGCCGCCGGATCTTTGAGTAAACCGCCGGGTCTGCCGCATTTGTAAACGGCACAGCCAGCCGAGTGTAGAGCACCTTGCTCGAATACCAAACCGTGATCGCAGCCTCACCATTGCCGAGCATCTTCACGCGGCCAGTGCCGTCATCCACCTGTGCCACGCCTTCATCATTTGAGCTGTATTTGGCCCAGCGCGTCACGTCTTCCATGCGGCCGTCCCCATACTTGGCACGCACTACCAGCTGCTGCTCGGCGCCCGGCTTGAGAATGGCGCTCTTTGGGAACACCTCAAGGTCCACCACTTCCACATCAGCCGCAGTCGGTGCCGGGGCACCCTGCTCAATCCACTCGCGAATCACGCGGTATTCAAACGAATCCTTCTTGAGCAGCCTGCCTCCACCATGCGGCGTGGCAAAGCTTGCCTTCTGCAGCAACAGGCTCTTGTCAGGGTCGGCCAGCACAATCCGGCGGCCCTGGCTCTGGCGGGTGAGCACGTCATAATCCACTTCGGGGTCATAGCCGCGCAGCGTCAGCTTAAAGCCGTTCTTGCCGGCGAGAGCTCCATGGCAAGCGCCCTGATTACAGCCGCGCTTGCTCAGCACCGGAACCACATGCTCTCGAAAGGCCCAGGCAAATGGCTTCCCGTAGCCATCCACCTTCACCTTCAGGCTTGCTGTTGTGTCGCCAAATTTGGCGGTGACGATCACGTCCCCGTCGCCTTTGGGGACTAGCATTCCTGCCGCGTCCACTTCGGCCACTGCCGCGTTAGACGAGGTCCATTGTGCCTGCCGCGTCCAGTCTTCTCCGCAGCCATCGACCAGCGCCTGGGCCAGCAGTTGCTGCCGGCTCTCGCGGGAATTCAGGGTCACCTTCTCGGGGTAAATCGAAAGCTTCGCAGGGGCAGCCCAAGCCGCCGCCGCCAACATCAATCCAATTGCAAACCGCATGTTGTGATTCCTAGGCAAAAAGTTGAGAGATGGGTTCGACGCCGCGTTCGACGATCGGGATTGGCCGGCCTTGTGCGCCCGGCAGTTCCAGATGCAGGTCGATGTTGATGCCCTTGTAAATGGTTGCTGCCACTTCAGCGGGCGTGGTGGGCCGGTCCTTGGGGTAAGCACCGATTTCATCGGAAGCGCCCACGATCGTGCCGCCCTTCAGCGGGCCGCCGCCCATCAGGATGCTCCAGCATTGCGGCCAGTGGTCGCGACCACCGGCGGGGTTGATCTTCGGTGTGCGGCCAAACTCACCACAAGCCACAACCATTGTGTTCTTCAGCAGTCCGCGATCGCTCAGGTCTTCAAGCAGCGAAGCATAAGCGTGGTCGAACATCGGCCCCACCAGATCCTTGTAGCAGCTGATCGGCGAGAACGGCTTCGAGCCATGAATGTCCCAGGTGATTTCGTCGAACACTGTCTCGAACATATTGACAGTGACGAAACGCACACCCGCTTCCACCATGCGGCGTGCCAGCAGGCAGCTTTGTCCAAAGCGGTTCAGACCATACTTTTCGCGCACTGCCTCGGGTTCGCGATGCAATTCAAAAGCCTCGCGCGCCTTGGCGCTCGACATCAGCGTATAGGCCTGATGAAACGTGTTGTCCATCAGCCGCGCATCTTGAGAAGTCTCAAAGCGATTCACTGCCTTGTCGACGGCTTCACGCCAGTTGCGGCGCCGATCGACGCGCATCGCCGACAAGTAGTCGGGCGGCAGCATGTCGGGCACGCGGAAGTTCGGGTCGCTCGGGTCGGCATTGAGTACAAACGGGTCGAACGTCTTACCGAGGAAGCCGGCGCTCTGCCCATGCGGCATGTTGCCACCGGTGTTGCCGATCGGCCGCGGTAAGAGCACGTGCGCGGGCACGTCTCCCTTGGGCCCCTTCAATTTGTTCAGCACGCACCCAATGTGAGGATGCTCAACGCCACCTTGGAACAGACGGCCTGTCTGCATCATCTGGTGGCCAGTGTCATGCACTGCTGCGGCCGTATGATACATGCCGCGGACGATTGAATACTTGTCGGCATGCTTGGCCATGCGAGGGAAGTTCTCGCTGATCTCAATGCCCGGCACGTTCGTCTTGATTGCCTTGAATGGTCCGCGGATCTCCGCCGGAGCGTTCGGCTTCATGTCCCAGGTGTCGAGCTGGCTGGGAGCGCCAACCAACATCAAAAAGATGCAATTGACGTCGCTCTTGGCCTCGTCGACAGCACCCAGCGCCTTCAGCGCTGTGAACTGCGTCATCCCCAGACCGAGGGTCGAGAGGGCTCCTGCATGGAGAAAGTCGCGCCGCCGCGTACCATCGCAAAATTCAGCTGGCTTGTCTGCGTCAAATCGGAACATGGACTCAAATCTCCAAAATAGGATTTGTCCAAATTCTATATCTTTTGTATGAGTTTTGCTTACTTGCGCGAGCCAACCTCGGCATTGGCGCGATCCGCATAAGCTCGCATCCAGGCCACGGTATAAGCCACCGGAACGCGGTTGCCGCCCACCATCGTCGGGAAGTGATCTCCAGTCACAATGCCGTCAAAATTCACCTCGCGCAGGGCGCGCATCGCCGCATACATGTCGTAATAACCGTTGTCGACAAACGTCTCGACGAAGTGCGGCAGCGGAGCGCTCATGTTGCGGAAGTGAACCTTCCAGATCTTGCCCATCTCGCCGAAGTATTTGATGGCCGTCACCACATCGGCACCCATCAGCTCGCCACCTTCAAGCCAGGTGCCAATGCAGAAGCAGACCCCGATGTTGGGCGAGTTCGCCATCGCGATCGCTCGCTTGTAGCCTTCAAAATTTCCGAAGATGCAGCGGGGAACGCCAGCCAGCATCGGCACTGGCGGATCATCCGGGTGGATGCCGATAAACACATTGTTCTCCTCGGCAACCGGAGCTACCTTGCGGATGAAGTACTCGTAGTTGTCCCAAAGTTCCTGCTCGGTATAGAGACGACCATGCGAGAGAGGACCCTTGAAGATCTTGCCCGCCCACAAGCCCTCGCCGCCCTTGTCCAGGTTGTAGCCACGCGCCGAAGCACTGCCGCGAGTGGTTTCGCGATCCGTGTGCCAGATACCGTTGCCCATGTGCGCATACGTCACATAGTTGATACCGGCCTTGCCGCAATTTTTCAGGTATTGCTTGTAGGCTTCGATGCGAGCCTCACGGCCCGGCAGGTTCAGCACGATCTCTTCCTGGTTGCGGTTTCCGTCGTGGCCGATATTCCACACCCTCAGGCCAGCTGAACCGAGCTTGGCCTTGATTCGGAGAAAGTTTTCGACGTTGTCGTCCTTGCGGTCGATCGTCACCGAGGCATAGCGCACCCCGATCTGATTCATGAACTGCAAATCTTCATCCGACGGGTTTGCGCCCAACTGCACTGCAATCTTAATCCCGGGGGACCAGGGCGTCTTGCCAACAGCGGCTTTCATCTCGGGCGCCGCGGCCAAGCCAGCCAGCGCCAATCCAAAGTTCCGGCGATTGATCGGTTCCATATTTTCCTTCCCGTGAGAATTGTACATTGCCGAAACTGCTTTTGCTGCATCGACGAACTTTTTTCCCATTACTTTGGTTTTTCCCCTCAAGTTTTCCCGTTTCCTCGTCGATCTGATCCTTGAGGGCAATTGTCGAATGGCACTTGTGTATGACCCAACCAAACACGATATCGAGATAGTACACGCGCAGTTCAACCGTTTACTGAACGAACTCATCAAGGGCTCAATCAACCGCAACACTTTCCAATCGTGGGAAGTCGAACTGATGCTCGACATCCAGGCTTGTGACTTTGGCGACATACCGCAAAAGGAAATGCTCAAGCGCTATCAGAAGGCCGTCCAACGCGCCTACGATAAGGGCGTCAAAATGCCCATGAAGCTCTCTGAATACATCAGCAGCCTCAAATCCCGCCGGATTGCTGCAGCCGTTGAGTCGGGCGAAGAGGCTGTCCACCAGATCGCTATCTAACCAGTTATTCTGGTTGTATGAGTGAAGCGGCCGCACGCACGGTCTTTTGTGTCAAATTGCAGCAGGAGCTGCCCGGTCTCAAAGAAATCCCCTTCGATGGTCACCCCCTAGGTCAGCGAGTCTTCGAAAACGTGTCGCAAGACGCCTGGAAGCAGTGGGTTGAGCACATGAAGATGCTCATGAACGAATACCGTTTGAACCTCGGCACGGCCGAAGCCCAGCAGTTCTTGCTCGATCAGATGGAAAAGTACTTCTTTGGCGAGGGCTCAGCAGCCCCTCCGGACTTCGTGGCCCCCGCTCAGTAACTGCTAGTCCCTGGCAAAGTACAGGTTGACGGCCCGCTCGAGATCTTCGCGGCTCGCTTCGACGGCGCGGTGCTCGTAGCGGCTGATCGAAACCAGCAAGTTGCAAATGTCCATCGGGTAACAGGCGCGTAGATACTCGCGTCCGTCCTGCAGACATAGATTCCGCAGGTACTCGGGAGAATCCTCGCTGTACGGCACCTCTCGCGATCGGAAAACGCGATGGAAGATCTGGTCGAATACATGCGGTTCAACCGGTTCGATCAGGATTTTGTTCTGAATACGGCGCAGGAAGGCTTCGTCGGCAAGATCCGAGGGATCGAGGTTCGTCGAGAACACGACCATCATTTCAAAGGGAATCTGGAATTTCACGCCGTACCGCAACGATAGGTAATCCACACGCCGGTCGAGCGGCACAATCCAGCGATTCAGCAGGTCGCGCGGTGAGATTAACTGCCGGCCAAAGTCGTCAATGATGAAGATGCCGTTATTGGACTTCATCTGCAGCGGCGCAGCGTAAAAGCCCGACGCATCATCGAGGCGCAATTCCAGCATGTTCGGAACCAGTTCACCGCCCACCACAATGCAGGGGCGCTTACACAGAATCCAGCGCGGGTCGATTTCCGGGTCGTCCATGTCAATGCGCTGGTGCACAACCGGGTCATAAAGCTGAATCACCTGGTTATCCACTTCCACTGCGTACGGCATCAAAATGCCATCCTGGTAAACGCGCAGCATCCTCTCGGCGATCGAAGTCTTACCATTGCCCGACGGGCCATAAAGAAAGATCGAATTCTGGCTGATCAATGCCGGGCCTAATTGATCAAGCAATCGGTCGGGCACCACAAGGTCGCTAAACGCCATTCGCAGAGTGCGACGATCGACAAATACCTTGGCCGACTGGATCTTGGTCGCCGCCACGTAATCCTTCAAACTCACTGGAGCGGCGCTGGCGTACTGCACAATCGCGAAACGGTCGCTGGCGAGTTGCCGGCCCGCCTGGCTCAAAACAAAGGAGTAATCGTTGCCGATCATGCCCTTCACTTCGATCAACTGTTGAGCCCGTAAGTGCTTGAAAATAATATCAATAATCGGTACAGAGAGCTTGAGCGTCTGGCTCAGGCTGGTCAGCGAACTGAAACCTTCAAGCAGCAGTCGCCGCAGCACCAGATCCGTCACAAAGCTCTGTGAAAGGCCCAGATCCTCGAAATTTTCCGGCACAGCCGGCGCGAAGCGGTTCAAATTTCCACCGCCGCCGATACCGCCAGCACCACCGGCGCCGGTCATGCCCGTTGACGACGGCTTGGTCGCTCCTAGTCCGAGGCTGTTCAGGCTGCTCGTGAATGGTCCCATGCGCGGGCTATCGGTCAAACTCCAGCGAAAGTTTATGCACGATCGGCCCGGCTGGCTCGTCAAGTCTATGGGATGGCTCCGACTTTGATACTCCTGGCGGGTGTGTTGCTCGCCCAGGATTCGCCTTTCAACGATCCGCGATCGCTGGTTTGGCGTGCCCAGGCGTATGAGGAGCGGGGCGAGATTACCCAGGCCTGGCTGCTCTACAATCAGGCTGCCTTCCTGGACCCTCGCAACACGCTCGCCTCCGGTAAAGCCGCTCAATTGCGTACGAAGGCGCTTGAGGGCGCAACCGTCTCAAGCAACAAGCCTGCCCCTGCTGAAGTGGATCCCAACGACCCGCTCATCAAGATTACCGATCAGGACCTTCGCGAAATGGAACGTCTGGCTCCTCCCCCAGATCTAGCCCCCAAAGATACCCGCCTTACGCTCAACCTCACGAGTAATGGAAAAACCATCTACACCCGCCTGCTCACTCACTTCGGCATCGACATCCTCTTCGATGGTGATTTCGATAACCCAACCAACCGCCAGATCAAGCTCGAAAACGCCACCTTCGATGAGGCAATCTACATCGCAAACATCACCACAGGCTGTTTTGTAAACCCGATCTCTCCAAAGATCGCCATGGTGATCCGCGATACCGATCAGAAGCGGCGTGAGCAGGAGCGCACGGTCTCGATCACGCTGCCGATGCCAACCACCATTTCCTCGCCCGAAGCTCAGGAACTCGGCCGTGCCATCCAGCAGATCTTCGAGCTACAGCGCATCTCAATCGACACCGTGCGCGGCATGATGTTGATTCGTGATCGATGGTCCAAGGTGAAATTCGCTGAGCTTGCCTTGAATCAGATGCTGGGCTACCGGGGCCAGGTGATGCTCGATGTTGAGTTCTACGAAGTCAACGAACAATCAAACCTCAGCTACGGCTTTGCGCTGCCCACCTCAGCACGTCTGATTCCGCTGATCCAACAGGCGACGCTGAAGACCTTGGGCACCTTCGGGATCGGCATCACCTCTGCCAATCTGTTTGCGAGCATGACGCATTCCAACACCCAAAGCCTCTACGAAAGCCAGATTCGTTCGCTCGATGGCTTGCCCGCCACCGTCCACATCGGAGACCGCTACCCGATCATCACCCAGACCACCAGCTTCGGCGGCGACAGCAGCGTCGGCGGACTTGCCACTGCACCGCAGGTTCAGTTTGAGGATCTCGGGTTGTCGCTCAAGATCACGCCCCATCTGCATGGCAACGGCGAGATCTCGCTCGAGCTCGAATCTGACTTCAAAGTGCTCACCGGCGAAAGCAACAACAACATCCCCGTCATCGCCAATCGCAAGTACACCGGCACGGTGCGTCTCAAAAAAGGCGAGTGGGCCGTCGCCGCCGGCTTGATTACGAAAAACGAGTCCTTCAGTCGCATCGGGTTGCTAGGCTTATCGCGCATCCCGGGCCTATCCACTACCGGCAAAGATCGCCGAATCGGACAGACGCTGCTGGTAGTCAAGCCCCGTATCATCAGCGCCCCACCTTCAGAACATCCCACCCGCGATATCTTCACCGGTCCGGAACAGAAGTTCCTCGCCCCCACACACTAAGCGGGTGCATCGGGCACATCACAATCAGCTCTTGCGATACCCCTTTACCTTCGATGTGAATCGGAATGTACCGCGTCTCAAACGGATCACCCTCCAGCATGCGCACAGCTTCAATCCATACCTCCGCAACCGGAATGTCCTTGGACTGAAACGGCCGTAGGCGTGACGTGCTCACCCGAAAACCTTTCGCCACCTCGCCCACACGCAAGCGCGTTCCAGGATCGAAGGGTCCTTGTGCATAAACAGGGACAGCAAAACGCCTCGGCAGACGCTGTTGCTTCAGAGAGTCGTAGCGTAAAAAAGCGTAGTTTTTCCAAACTTCAAATGGATGCCCGGACAAATCCTCGGCCAAATCCTTGGGGTTCAGTCGCAAGCGCGTCCGGTAATCTGCCTTCCAGTCCGCCGGCACCGCGGGTTAATCCTTTTCTCCGCAAACCTGCAATCCTTCAAAGTCCCAATTTTCATCTCTAAAGGCTCGAATCGGCTCTGCGGGAAACACCAATCGAACCGTCATTTGCGCGAATTGCAAAGGTACCGCACCTCGCGCGGCCATCTCAATCCGACGGCCCGTAATCGCCGAAATCAACCGGCCTTGCACCCGGCAATGACCGCCATTGGTTTCCATCTTCCAAAAGACTTCAACCAGATCCGCCAAAAATTTTCCATCCCGACGCAGGGGCCTGATCTTGGCAGTCGAATGCGACGGGTCCACCTTGACGTTCCGAATGATACGGTCCAAGCTCAGCGGCCGATTCGCCTCACTGGCAAATCCAACATAGAGCGGGTATGGCATCCCGCTCACTCTGGCCGTCGCACGTTAAGGGAGGCCGTCTTCGCCCGTCATGTTGAAGAGTTTGCGGTCGTCCAGCGGAACCCTGACAGTTTGCTTTCCCGGTTGCAGCGCAAATTCTATCCTGGACAATTCCAGCCAGGGATTGAACACGGAATTCCTCGCTTCGGCCCCCAGTTGATAGGTACCGCCGAGTTCCACATCCAGATCCAGTTCCAGCCCAATCCCCTCTCGTCGGCGCACTGCCTGAATGAGGGCGGCCCTTTTGCTGACTGGCAACCAGCGAGAGGTTCCAAGCGCCGTCCATCCCTTCTGGCTGGCATCCGCGATGCGATGCGTGATCCGCATAGCGCCACCGAATGGAGGCACAAACGCAACCTGCCCCAGGTCCCCGCTCAGCTTGCTCTCGAATCGTTCGATCTTCGGCTGTGGAATCCCATTGCTGGGCATCGCCGGCAGGCACTCAACCGTTGTCGCAACGGTCAAATCCCCACTCGGCTTCTGGCCCATCAACGCAAACCTCGAAATCGATCTGCGGCCGGCCTCCGGCCATTCTGGATCCTCATTGGGCCCAGGAATGTTCACCCAAGCCTTAGGCCATTCCGATTCCGGATACGGTGTAACCCCGCTTCGCTTGCGGATTTCCCCATAGGTCAAGATTGCAAGGGCTGGAGCAGGCGAGGCGCCGCTTTGCGCATCCAGTTGATATTCGCCGCCAGCGTTGAGTGGGCCCAGTTCCCAATTGCACTCTGCAATGGAATTCCATGCATGGCCTCTCGATCGTCTTTGCAATCCGCCGCTGCTAGCGCGATTCCGTCCAGCCCCTTCACGCTCCAGTTCAGACCGGTCTCGCCGATCTTCAGGCTGAGAGTCCGGCCCACAGTCGACGGTGGCCCACCGGCAACCCGGATTCGTTTCGAGCCAACTTCCTCTGGAGCAAAAGACAGCGACGCGCTCGCCCGTGGCAACCAATATGGCCCCACCCCGAAAATCATCACATCCGCATAAGACAGCAGCAAGGCAGCATCCTTCCGGTATACGTAAGTCTGCCGACCAAACAGCGCAATCACCTAGCAAACCACCCCAACAGCAAACCATTTCGCCATCGGCCGGTTGCGCATCGACCTGCTATGAGTCTTTCTTCAGCCGCTTCTTCACCGGCTCCAGCTCGCTCGCCGTCGCCACCCGCATCAGCATCTGCGGCGCTTCTTCCCGGAACCCCTGCTGCATATGCTGCGACATCTCCTGATTCATCGCCGAAACAAACTGCTCCATCTGCTTCTGCATCGCCGCCATCTTCTCGCGCATGTTCAGGATGATCTCGACACCCGCCAGGTTCACACCCAACTCGCGCGTCAATTGCAGGATCACCTCAAGCCGCTCGATGTCCTCATCCGTGTAGAGCCGCGTATTGCCGTCCGACCGGCTGGGCAGCAGCAACCCCTCGCGCTCATATAAGCGCAAGGTCTGCGGATGGATTTCATACATCTCGGCAATTGCCGAGATCATGTATGCGCCTCTGCCCTTCGGTTTCGCCATCGCTATTTTTCACTCGTCTGCTGCCACATGGCTGCGCGCGGATCTTCGCCTTCCACCTGCGCCAGCTCTCGCAACAATTCTCGCGTTCGCTCGTTCTGCACGTTCGGCGCCTGGATGATCACTTCGACAATCTGGTCGCCTCGCACACCCTTGCGGGCATTTTCGACGCCCTTCTCGCGAAGCCGGAACCGCTGCCCGTTCTGCGTGCCTTGCGGCACCTTGAGCAAAGCCCGGCCATCAATCGTTGGTACTTCAATTTTAGCGCCGAGGCCCGCTTCGCTCACCGTGATCGGAACCTGAATTTCGATGTTGTCGACTTCCCGTCTAAAGAACGGATGCGTTTCAACCCGAATCGTGATGTAGAGATCCCCGGCCTGCCCGCCGCGCGTACCAGCATTACCCTTGCCCGCCACGCGCAAACGGCTACCGGTCAGCGTTCCTGCCGGGATGCGTACTTCCACCTGGTCTGGCCGCGAAAGTACTCCTGCGCCACGGCACTTCGGGCAAACATTGTTCAATTTCCCTTTGCCCCCGCAACGCGGACACGTGAGGTTAAACTTCATCGCCCCAGCCATCTGCGTTACCTGCCCCGAACCGCTGCACTCAAAACAGCTCGTGCCTCCACCGGCCGAGCCCGAGCCTTTGCACTCATCGCAAGCTTCGTTGCGCTGAATCGTCAGCCGAACCTGCGTGCCACGAATCGACTGCCAAAAGCCGACATTCAGCGCGTACTCAAGGTCGCTGCCATCTTCCGGCCCGCTGGCTCCCTGCTTGGCCGCCCCACCAAACATCTGGCTGAAGAGGTCCTTGAAGCTATTGCCGCCTCCGGGCGGAGGGCCTTGCTTTGCCCCGCTGCCAGGCTTGAAGCCACCGCGGTTGCCGCTTGCGTTCTGAAAGAAATCCGAAAAATCGAACCCGCCAAAATCCACACCCTGACCACCACCAAATCCGCCCATGCCATCTCCGGCCGCAGCCTGATCCGAATAAAAGCCGTACTGGTCATACACGGCCTTCTTCTTTGCGTCGCTCAAAATGTCGTACGCTTCCGTCACCTGCTTGAAGCGCTCTTCGGCCGCTTTATCGCCAGGGTTCAGGTCGGGATGGTATTTGCGGGCAAGGCGGCGATACGCCTTTCGGATCTCATCGTTGGATACACCGCGAGAGACACCGAGAGTTTCGTAATAGTCCACCCTGCCCGCCATATACAGCTACCTCTTACTTCTTGTCGTCGACGTCAACAAACTCGGCGTCCACAACGTTGTCCTTCGGCTTTTCAGCGCCAGGAGCATCGGCGTTCGGGGCTGCACCGGGCTGAGCACCCGAGGCTTCCGTCTTGTACATCGCCTCGGCCAGCTTGTGGCTCGCCTGCGTGAGTTTGTCCGTTGCGCCGCGGATCTGTTCGGACGTAGCCGACTCGTCCTTCAGCACACGCTTCAGCTCTTCCAGTTCGCTCTCGACAGCCTTGCGGTCGTCGGCGCTCACCTTGTCGCCGTGGTCCTTGATCATCTTTTCGATGTTGTAGGCCATCGAGTCGCCTTGATTGCGGGCCTCGATTGCTTCCTTCTTCTTGCGATCGTCGGCGGCGTTCAGCTCGGCGTCCTTCGCCATCTTCTCCACTTCCTCTTTGCTCAAGCCAGAGCTGGAGGTGATGGTGATCTTCTGTTCGTTCTTGGTGCCCTTATCGGTGGCCGACACGTTCAAGATGCCGTTGGCGTCGATGTCAAACGTCACTTCGATCTGCGGCACGCCACGCGGCGCCGGCGGAATTCCAACCAGCTGGAACACGCCCAGCAACCGGTTGTCCTTCGCCATCGGGCGCTCACCCTGGAAGATCTTGATGTCCACCGACGTCTGGCTGTCCGCCGCCGTCGAGAACGTCTCGCTCTTCTTGGTTGGGATCGTCGTGTTGCGCTCGATCAACTTGGTGAACACACCACCCAGCGTTTCGATACCGAGCGACAGCGGAGTGACGTCGAGCAACAGCACATCCTTCACTTCGCCGCCAAGCACACCACCCTGGACAGCGGCGCCCACGGCCACCACTTCGTCCGGGTTCACGGTCATGTTCGGTTCCTTGCCGAAGAAGTTGCGCACCATCTCGCGCACCTTCGGGATACGGGTGGAACCGCCCACCAGCACCACTTCGTCGATCTTCGACGGAGACACACCAGCGTCCGAGATCGCCTGCTTGCACGGCTCGATCGTCCGCTGCAGGATCAAGTCGACCATCTGCTCAAACCGGCCGCGCGTCAGCTTCTTCTCAAGGTGCTTCGGGCCGCTGGCATCCGCCGTGATGAACGGCAGATTGATGTCCACTTCGAGCTTGCTTGACAGTTCGATCTTCGCCGTCTCAGCCGCATCACGCAGCCGCTGCAGCGCCATCTTGTCCTTGCCGAGGTCGATGCCGTTTTCGTTCTTGAATTCTTCGATCAGCCACTGCACGATCCGTTCGTCGATGTTGTCGCCGCCGAGGTGCGTGTCGCCATTGGACGACTTCACTTCCACCACGCCGTCGCCGACTTCGAGAATCGAGATGTCGAAGGTGCCGCCGCCGAAGTCATACACGGCGATCGTTTCGTCCTTCTTCTTGTCGAGGCCGTAGGCGAGCGCCGCCGCCGTCGGCTCGTTGATGATGCGCTTCACTTCAAGGCCGGCAATCTGCCCGGCGTCTTTCGTCGCCTGCCGCTGCGCGTCGTTAAAGTAAGCCGGTACCGTGATCACGGCCTCGGTCACCTTTTCACCGAGATAGGCTTCCGCCGCTTCCTTCAACTTCTTCAGAACCATCGAGCTGATTTCGGGCGGAGCATACTGCTTGCCCTGTACTTCAATCCGCGCGTCCCCGTTGTCCCCACCCTTCACGGCGTAAGGAACCAGCTTGGCTTCCTCGCTCACTTCGTTGACGCGGCACCCCATAAAGCGCTTTGCGGAGTAAATGGTATTCTCGGGGTTGGTGACGGCCTGTCGCTTGGCCACCTGACCCACCAGCCTCTCTCCGCCCTTGGTGAACCCGATAACCGAAGGCGTCGTTCTCGCACCTTCCTGGTTGGGGATCACTACCGGCGAACCGCCTTCCATCACCGAAACAACAGAATTGGTTGTTCCAAGGTCAATCCCAATGATTTTTCCCATACGTTTGAATCCTCCGGCCTCATTTAGCCTACTCATAGTATTGAATGTGAGTCTTCTGTTGTCAAGTCTTAGTGCACAAAATGTGAGGCCCACTCTCACCATTGCCGCCGCGTCCGATTTGGCCCCTCTGGAACCCCTCTTTCGCGAAGCCTTCCCGCTCGGCGATCTCACCTTCACCTTTTCCTCCTCTGGGGTTCTGGCCCGCCAGATCGAGAATGGTGCTCCTTTTGACCTGTTCCTTTCGGCTAACGAAGACTTCATGCGGCAGCTGGTGAAGAAGAATAAGGTGATTCAGGAGGAGATCCAGGTCTATGCGATCGGGCGTATCGGGCTCTGGGCCAAGTCCGGGGCGATTCGCCAAATTACGGATCTTGATCAACCCGCCGTCCGCGTGATCGCGGTCGCCAACCCCCAACTCGCCCCTTACGGCCAAGCCGCCATGGCCGCGCTTTACAAAACAAAGCTCCTCGACAAGGTGAAGGACAAGCTGGTTTACGGCGAGAACATTCGCCAGACCCAACAATTCGCCGAAACCGGCAATGCGGACTGCGCGATTCTCAGTTGGAGTCTGATCTATAACAAGGGCGGCTATCTGATTCCCGACAACCTGCATCCCGCCATTCGCCAGGTGGCCGCACCCATCCGGCAAAAGGGCAGCAAGAATACCAAGCTGGCCGACGCCTTCATCAATTTCCTGGTCTCACCTGTCGGCCGCTCGATCTTTGCCCAGCACGGCTTCAACCTGCTGCCGGCCGCTCCCAGCCTGCGCCGCTAGCGGCTCTTACGATTGCGCCTTGAGGTTACCGATGATGGCATTGGTGAACTGCGTCGTGTTGGCCGTGCCACCCACATCGGGCGTCAGTTGGTCGCCTTGAGAATAGGTGAGCTCAATCGCCTTCTGTAGCTTCGCTGCCGCAGCCGGCTCCTTCAAGTGTTCGAGCATCAGCACGCTCGAGCGCAACAGCGCTGTTGGGTTCGCTTTACCTTGGCCGGCAATGTCCGGGGCACTTCCATGCACGCTCTCAAACACAGCGTAGTTGTCGCCCATGTTTGCTCCCGCCGCCACGCCCAGGCCGCCCACGAGGCCCGCAGCCAGGTCGCTCAGGATGTCCCCATATAGGTTCGGCAGCAACAAGATGTCAAACTGCTCGGGCCGCGTCACCAACTGCATCGAGGCGTTGTCGACGATCAGCTCGTTGTAGGCCAGATGCGGATAATCAGCCGCAATCTCGCGGCAGCACCGCAGAAACAAGCCATCGGCGAGCTTCATAATGTTCGCCTTGTGAATTGCCGTCACCCGCTTGCGCAATTGCCGCGAACCATAGCGAAAGGCCGCTCGCGCGATGCGCGTCGAGGCCGTCCGCGTGATCACCTTGATTGAAGTGATCACATCGGGCACCACCTCATGCTCAAGGCCTGAATACAGGTCTTCGGTGTTCTCGCGAAAGATCACCATATCGAGTGCTACATCGTCGAATCGCGTATGCAAGCCCGGCAGCGACTTCACCGGCCGCACGTTCGCATAAAGGTCGAGCTTCTTACGCAACGCCACATTGACGCTCTGAAATCCCCCACCCACGGGCGTCGTCACCGGCCCCTTCAAGCCAACTTTCGTTTTCTCAATCGAAGCCACAACGTCGCCCGGCAGCGACTCGCCCGTCGCCCGGATCCGGTCTCCCGACAGCTCAACCCGCTCCCACTCGATCGCAACCCCAGTTGCGGCCAGTACCCGCTCGGCCGCCTCGGCAACTTCGGGCCCGATCCCGTCGCCCGCAATTAACGTAATCAGATGTGCCATAGCTCCAGCCTGACAGATACTGATAGAGAATGGCAAAAATCACGCACGCTCTGTTGAGCGTCACCGACAAGACGGGTCTCGCCGAATTCGCACTCGGCCTATCGAAACTGGGAGTTGAACTGATCTCGACTGGCGGTACCGCCAAGCTCCTGCGCGAAACCGGCCTCGCCGTAAAGGATGTCAGCGAACTCACCGGCTTCCCCGAAATGCTCGACGGTCGCGTCAAGACCATCCATCCCCGCGTTGCCGCCGGCGTACTCGCCATGCGCGCCAAGCCAAACCATATGGCTTCGCTCGCCGAACACCAAATCCCCCTCATCGACATGGTCGTTGTTAATCTGTACGAATTTGAGAAGGCAGCCGCCAAGCCCGGCGTCACCCACGAAGAACTCATTGAAAACATTGACATTGGCGGCCCCACCATGATTCGCGCCGCCGCCAAAAACTACCAGGACGTCGCCGTCGTCACCCGGTCTGAGGACTACCCGTCCCTGCTCGCCGAGCTCGAATCAAACGAAGCCAATCTGTCAGCGACTACCCATTGGGATCTGGCCAAGAAGGCTTTCTCCACCACCGCTGCCTACGACGCCGCGATCACCCGCACCCTCGAGCAGATCCCCACCCCAGTCGCAATGCCCGACCGCCTCGTCATCAACGTCGCCAAGAAGATCCCTCTGCGCTATGGTGAAAACCCCCACCAGTCCGCCGCCCTCTACGCTGCCGGAAAACACGGCATCGCCAACGCCACCCAACTCCAGGGCAAAGAACTCAGCTACAACAACCTCGTCGACCTCGATGCCGCCTGGCAGTTGATCTGCGAATTCGACCTGCCTTCGAGCGCCATCATCAAGCACACCAACCCTTGCGGCTGCGCCAGCGCCACAACTCTCGCCGAATCCTATCGCAAGGCCTTCGCCGCCGACCCCATCAGTGCCTTCGGCGGCGTGCTTGCCTTCAACTGCGAAGTCGATGCCGAGACGGCCACCGAAATCGCCAGGACCTTCATCGAAGCCGTCGCTGCCCCGGGCTATTCAAACGAAGCCAGTGCAATCTTAAGCGCCAAGAAAAACCTGCGTTTACTTGTAGTTGCGCCCGGTGGGCTGGATGAGCCGGTCGTGAAGACCATCACCGGCGGCTACCTCGTACAAAGTGCAGACCGCAAGCCGTACATCCGCTCTGAAGCAAAGGTGGCCACCGCTGTTGCCCCCACCGAAGCCCAGTGGGTGGCCCTCGAATTTGCCTGGCGCGTCGTGAAGCACGTCAAATCGAACGCGATCGTCTATGCCACCGATGGCCAATTGATCGCCGCCGGCGCAGGCCAGATGAGCCGCGTTGATAGCGTCAAGTTCGGAGCCTCCAAGGCAATCCTCCCGCTCGAAGGCTGCGTGGTCGCGAGCGACGCCTTCTTCCCCTTCCCCGACGGGCTTGAAGCTGCGGCCTCTTTTGGCGCGAAGGCCTTCATTCAGCCCGGAGGCAGCGTGAAGGACGAAGAAGTCATCGCCGCCGCCAACCGCCTCGGCGTTGCCATGATTCTCACCGGCTACCGTAACTTCCGTCACTAAGAGGCACAATAGTGTTCATGGTCAAACCCATGAGCCGCCGTGCGGCAATCTTCACAACTGCGAGCCTGGCGCCTGCGCAAACCAGCGCTTCCGACCTCGATCGCGTCAAGGTCGGCGCCGCCGCGCCCGCCTTTGAATTGCCCTCCGCCTCAGGGGGCAAGCTGAGTCTTGAAAGCCTGAAGGGCAAGAACACAGTGCTCGTGTTCTACCGCGGCTATTGGTGACCCTATTGTGCAACGCAGCTAGTTGAGCTGCACAGCCTACTGCCCGCCAACCTGCAGGCGAACACCAACATCGTCGCGATCGCTCCTGACCCGCTCGAAAAACTCCGCGACATCATCCCCAAGGTCAAAGCCAAGACTTCCGACAAGTTTCTGATCACACTGCTCGCTGATGCCGATCACGCGGTGATTGATCGCTATGGGTTGTTGAACGAACAAGCCGTAACCAGAGGACGGTTTCTTCCGCATCCGACAACCTATGTGCTCGACAAGCAAGGCATCGTGCGCTGGAAGTTCACCGAGAAGGATTACAAGATTCGCCCGACCAACGAGGCGATTCTGACTGAACTGAAAAAGCTGCCCTAGCCCTCGGCGCGGCCGACGAGGATGATTCCTAACTTGATGCCACCCGCATTTGTGTAGAGCACCCAGTCGTGCTCGCCGAGCATCTTCAGGCCAGGCTCGAAGCTCTCTTCTTCTTTCCAGAAGCTGAACACCGAAGGATGCGGCGTACCGCTCGCCTTGTGGCTCATTTCCATCAATTCGTTGAAAGAAGGTTTGGCGGCGAGATCCTTATCGACGGCAATCGGTGTGAGTAGGAGGAAGTCGCGCTGCGGCGCTGCGCCCTGATGGTCGCCGTTTTGCGGGAAGTAGCTGTAGCGCATGGTGTAAACGCCTGGGTTCACCGTCTGGCCACGGCGGTCGTTGAACTTGGCCGTGAACTGGATGATCCCCATGAAAGTGCCATGCTCCACCTCAGGCAGAGTGACGGCTTGCTCGTCCGATTTCGCGCTCGTCGGAATCGGGCTGCGCATCCAGACTTCGCAAATCACTTTACCGGAGGCATCGACAATCTTTGCCCCTTGCTTTGAGACTTGATCGGCGGCCGCCGGAGCGCCTGCCGAGGTCTCAAGTTTGTACTGGCCAAAGGTCAAGGTCTGGCTCAGCAATGCGATCGCGAACAAAAACTTCATACTTTTATTTTAAGAGGGGCAGCAGCACCGCGTCGACATTGGCGTCGTTCCATTCCGCAATGCGCACCCCCCGATGTAAACTCCAGTTCTCAATCAGTTCGACGCTCTCCTCAGGCCCAAGTTTCACGAGTGGACCAAAGGTTTCCAGCTCAAGGAAATCGGCATTGGTAAACGTCTGAAAGCTGCAGAAATACTCCGGATATACCTTGCCGGCTTCGGCCTTGTACTGCTTGAGAAAGAGCTCTCCATTCAGTAGATACGCGCCGAACGTGTGTGGATTGAAAAGTCCTACCTTTTGCGGAGAGGTGGCGTGCCGGTCCTGCCGCAGGCCGAGGTACTTTTTCATGAAGATCCAGCGCGGATCGCTGAGATCCGTGTAGGCCCACATCACCAGCGGGTTGGTGGGCTCAAGCATCTCGGGATGTGTGCCGCGCGGCGGAAAGCCCGTGATGCCGACGCCTCCCTGAGCCATCACCGATGGTGCCCAAGGCGCGAATTCGAGCGCCATGCGATTTCGGTTGATGATGCGATGCACGACCTTCACTTCGCTGCCGGTCGCTGCAAGATAAATGTCCATCACCTTCTGCAGGCCGGTTTCCGGCTCCGTCGCTTGCGTCGCGCGAACCATGTCGCCCATCACTTCCACCGTGACGGGCGAGTTGTCGAGCCCGTAGGTGTAGCGAGCGTCTTCAGGGCCGATCCAAAGGCGATGGCCGCCGCGGATCTGCCAGCTGGTTTCCCCCGTGCCACCCATTTGCTCGGAGAACTCTTTGAACAGGTTCTGCCCTCCGACAAAGCCAAAACGGATCACTCGCGGGCCGACGTCAGCCGTCAAAATCAGTTCTACTTGCGCATTTGAAATGCGGTAGCAATTGGGCCAGCCGCCGTAGGAAATCTTCTCAACTTGCATCAGCGTCTAGCTTATCGAAAGTGGTCCCAACCCTTGGGCGGCAAGGGCGAACCTGGGCGTCCCGCCACCACAATTCCAATCTCGTGAAAGGGTTTTCCCAGCGGCTTGGGGCTAGCCACTAGCAGCTCATAATCTTCGCCATGGTGCCAGGCCTGTTCAAGCGTCGCACCGCGATGGATTGGTGGCGCGGCGGTGATCTCGCAGGTCACGCCAGAGGCGAGCAGCATCCGGTCCAGGTCCATTGAAAGACCATCGGTGATGTCCATCGCCGCATGCGCGTTCGCTCTCACCGTCTCGATCAAATCAAGTCGTGGCTTGGGCCGCTTCTTCCAGATGCCAAGGGGGCCGCTCACATAAAGCCGGTCGCCCGGCTTTGCGCCGCTGCGCAGGATGGCCTTACCTTTGGGCACCGAGCCACAGAGAACTACATCTACGTGTACTTTGTCGCTGCGGGAGAGATCTCCACCCGCAAGTGCAATCTTGTGAGAGAACACGCCGCTGAAGAATGGCTTGACGAAGTCCGGGTCTGGTACAGCCAGAGAGATCAAGGCAAAGCGGGGCGTGGCGGCCATGGCGGCCAGATCTGAAACACCGCGAGCCATCGCCTTGTAGCCCACTTCGCGGGGTGTGTAATCAGGCAGCGTGAAGTGGCGGCCTTCGATTGTGAAGTCTGTAGTGAAAACCAGATCTTCACCACGTGAAGGGCGATACACGGCGCAATCATCGCCAATGCCTACTTCGATTCCCTCGCCAAAGCGGGGAGCCCGCTTGCGAATCCAATCAATGAGGCCACGCTCGTTCATTCGATAACCAGGCCGCTCGGCAACTCCTCGCCAAATACACGGCCCAGAGCGGCCAATTCGTCCTGACCCTCTCCTTCGAGCATGGCCAGCAGTTGCGCTTTTTTCGGATGAGATTCAAATGCCTTCTCGATCAGTGTGATCGTCGCCGGTGGTAGGTCTCGCGCGACGTCACCGGTGTGACGTGCCATCGCGGCCATCGCCTCAGAGGCGTCGCCGAAGGACAGTACCTGATCGATCCAGCGCGTGACCGTGGTGGATGGAATCACCAGGTTGTTCGGGCCATAGAGCAGCTTGCGAGCTCCCAATCGGCCCAGGCACCACATCTCGCTGGCCGAATAATCTTTGGCGCGGATGCGCTTCAGCAGGCCATTGCCCAGCTCGGTCTTGATGCCTACTGGCAGCAGTTCAAGCGAGCTGGCGCAGCGCCACATCTCGCGGGCGAGCGAGGGGTTGAGGCGCTTGGGCTTCGCGCCTTTCGGGATCAGCGCGCCCGAGAGGCGCTGATAAAGATCCTGTTGTTGATTGCGGTTTAGGCCGCCCGAGACGCGGCCAGAGAAGATCCACCAATCAATTTCATTCTGGGCCTGATTGCCAAATACGAGGCCTGAAGCAAAGATCCGCCGGGCCTGTTCAATTCGCAGATCGTCACCCGAGGCACCGAAGCCAGGGCGCAGGCAGAGCCCACAAAGATTGAGCCAGCGCAGTTCGTGCGCCGCCGACTTCTTGCGGCCTTCAGCGCACTCGAGAAAGACATCGGCCAACTTGCGAATGGCACTCAGCGGCCAGGACGCACGACCCAGCGAAAGGGCTTGTTCGAGCTTTTGCGGCAGCGCTTCGGGCTCGATCGAAAAGCCGCCCGAGAAGGTTTCACGAACCAGTTCGCACGCCGTTGCCAGCGCCGATTCCGCAACCGTCGCGGTGGGCTTCGCTACCGTGCTCTTCGCGCTTTGGCGGCGCAACTCAAACTGCAGACGCCAGGAGTGTTCGCTCACCTTGCTGACGGCAAAAATCTCAAGCGTGCCAACCTCGGTAAGGTGCGCGCGCAACCGTACCGGCACGTTGCGCTCCATGTTCGGGTTACCGAAACGGATTACCGCATCGAGGGGCGCATGCAGGTGGAAGCCTTCGTCGATCTCGACACCCTGCCCGGCTACATCTTCCGTCCGCGTCAGCGAGCTGTAGAGCTTGAAGCTGACCAGCTTGTTGGCCAGCAGGTTCAGGCCTGGAACATCGAGCTCCAGGGTCGAACCTTCTTCAGAGCCACGCGGCACAAGGCAGATCGACTGCCTATCTCCCGTGCCGATAAAGTAAGCGCGCGGCAGGCCGCCACGCACCAGAAAGCCATGGCCACCACCGCGAACATGCGCGTAGTAAGCAGCCCCCTGGGCCACCGCCAGATCTAGATCCTGATTTTCAAAAACCAGCGGAGTGGTACCGAACCAACTGCCCACCACGCTCTTCACGCGCTCCCGCAACAGATCGGGGATGAAGAAGCCGCCGTTGAACAGGATCGCGTCGGGCCGCACATTGCCGCTCTCGCTCAAGAACTGGGCGAGGTGTTTCGTAACTGCAGGGTCGCTGACGTAAGGCAGGCCCAACTCGCGAAAGGCCGACTTCTTGTCGACATTCGGCGTGTCGGTTAGCGCGCACTCGGGTAGAAAACCATCGAGCGCCAACTCGCGGGCCTCGGCTCGTGTGATCTCCGTACGCAGCGTGCCACCAATCAGCGAGCTGCCCGCACCAAGCACGGTAATCTCGACAGATTCCGGGCCGTCGGCTGAAAGAAGTTTTTCCTTGGCTGCGGCGCATTGCCGTCGCAAAGCGCTGCGCTGGCGCAGAGAGAGCTGCGTGTTGAGCTTGGTCTCCACCAGCCAGCTCAACGTTAAATCGAGATTGTCGCCGCCCAGCAGCAAATGCTTGCCTACTGCCGTGCGGGTGAATTGAACGTGGTCGCCAGTACGGCTCACCTGGATCAACGTAAAGTCTGAGGTGCCGCCGCCGACGTCGACGATCAGCACGTTCATGCCGTCGGTGAGATTCTTCTGCGATTGCGAAAGGTGGCGCGCGATCCACGAATAGAAAGCTGCAGCAGGTTCTTCAATCAGCGTGAGCTTTTCCATGCCGGCCGCGCGTGCAGCCTGCACAGTTAACTCTCTCGCTTCTTCGTCAAAGCAGGCGGGTACGGTCAACACAACATCGTGGTCACCGATCGGCGAGCCATGCGCAGCCTTCCAGGCTCCCGCAATGTGCGCAAGATATCTTGTTGAAGCTTCAACCGGCGAGTAAAGCCTGCCGGCTTCCTGCGCGTCCCAGGGCAGAATCTTGGCATTGCGATCGACTTCACTGTTCGACAGCCAGCTCTTGGCGGCATAGACGCTCTTGGTCGGCACCAGCGCGCCTTGCTCACGCGCAAAAACGCCCACATACTCCTGCTGGTCGAGATAGAGAAAGCTGGGGAGTGTGCGGCGCTTTTCCTGCCTGCCTTGCGCCACGTACTGCTCGATGTCGAGCACCTGGATGGGAGTGTAATCGGCCTCGGCCGCCTCTACCGGGTCCACCCAGGCCAGGGCAGAATTTGTTGTTCCTAAGTCGATGCCAATCTTCATGCCTTGCGTTCTCTCACACTAAACTCCAGCTTCCAACGATCGCCGCTAGCGGCGACACAAAACAACTCCAGCACGCCCGTGTCAGTGACATGCGATTCGAGCGTCACAGGCACCAAGCCACCCGGGGTTTTTTCAGTTGGCGCGAGCGTCATCTCCATCGCGGGTAACTCGCGCAGGTCGCGCGGCATCGGCTCCAGTAGTTCCCCGGGTTCATCTCCGCGGCGCTCGGTCGAACTGAAGATGCGAAACTCAACGGGCTCGCCGACGTACAAACCAAACTTGCGGCCGGGGAAGCGATGGGACATCCCTTCCTCCATGCCGAATGGTACGACCGTGAGCGCCTTCATTGGAGGCGGCAATCCGGGCACCGCCGGCATGGCGTCTTCGATACCGACGTAATAGCTTCTCGGCACACCGCCCCGGATGCGAATGCCCTTGCCTTGTCGTGCAAGGCCAAAGTAGGCCGCCCCTCGAGCGACAGCGAGCATCAGGTCTTCGCCATCGAGCACCTTGACAGGCTTGCCCAGCCAAAGGTTCAAACTGTTCAGAATTCGATCGCGTACGAGCCCCGCTTGCAGCACGCCGCCATTAAAGAGCACATGCGTCGGTTGCGCTCCGCCCTGCTTTACAAAGTGGGCGAGATGAGCTGTGATCCGCGCATCGCTCGCATAAGGAAGAGCTAGTTCCTGCAGTGCCGATCGGCGCGCACGTTGCGGCGTTTCGTCGAGCGGCACATGCGGAAAGAACCCTTCGACGAGAATCCGTTCGACTTCCTCACGAGTGAGCTTCGATTTGATGGTTCCGCCGATGAGGCTGCTGCCGCGTCCGAGGATGGTGACCGGTTGCTCGGTTGTGGTGTTCTCAGGGTCGAGCAAAGCTTCTTTTGCGGCGCGGCATTGCTGCCAGAGCGCTTGCAATTGCTGCGCATCGAGCTTTGGCAGCTTCGTTTCCAGGTGGCGTGCCAGGGCAAGATCCATGTTGTCGCCGCCGAGCAGAATGTGGTCACCCACCGCGACTCGTTCGAGCTCCAGCGAACCGCCAGCATCCTTGACGTCGATCAGCGTGAAGTCTGTGGTGCCACCGCCGATGTCGATGATCAGAATCCGGTCGCCCGGGCCGACGCGCTCGCGCCAGTCGAGATGTTTGGCGATCCAGGCGTAAAACGCGGCTTGCGGTTCTTCGAGCAGAACCATTTTTTCGATGCCAGCAGCGCGGGCGGCTTTCTCCGTGAGTTGACGCGCGACAGCGTCAAAGCTGGCTGGAACTGTGAGAACAACTTCGTGCTCCGCAAGAGGAGTCTGACCCGAGTGCTCCCAAGCGGCTGCCAGATGCTCGAGGTAAGCACGCGAGGCGGCAACCGGTGAAACCTTCTCAACACCTTCGGGCGCATGCACCGGCAGAAACGCCTCATTGCGATCCACACCCGCAAAGCTCAGCCAAGATTTCGCACTCGAAACCAGGCGGCCCATGCTCTCGGCGCCACGGCGTCGGGCAAGGGCTCCGGTGACCCACGTCGGGTTCTCATCCCAAGGCAGAGAAGTCGCGCCGGGCGCAAAATCCTTGGGGCCGGGCAAATACAAGAAAGAGGGCAGCAGAGGTTCAGCGCGAACTTCATTTGGCTGTACGGCCTGCTCCACAAGAAAAGCCATTACGGTTTCACCATCCGCGTAAGCCAGCGCGCTGTTGGTGGTGCCGAGATCGATTCCAATAACCAAGAAAACCTACTCAACCTCAATTTCAGCGGGGGCCAGGATCTTCAAATTCGCTTTGGCAGGGTAGGCGGGCAATTCGATTTTCTCGACCTTCCAACCCTTGTGGCGAAGTGTTCCAGCCTTGACATTACCGTCGGCCGGGACGTTGCCGATTAGCTTGATCGCGCCAGGGTCGTTCTTCAGCGCGCCCGCGGCCGAAAGCTGCGTCACTGCGCCTTCCACCCCATCGATCACCGGCTGCAGCGAGAGATAACGCTGCAATGTGGCGCGCGAGCTCTCATGGATATTGCGCACTGCTGCACCCACTTGCTCGTCGGTATACGGTGAGACATCTTCCATCAGAAAGTCGATCAGCCGGGCATCGCGCTGCAGCAGCGACAGCAACTGCAAGGCCCCTTCGCTGACATCCACCTTGGGCGGCGGGGCCGCTGCGGCGGGAGCGGCTTTGGCCGCGCGCTTGGAAAGCCCAAGAGCGAGGATCACAGACTCGGGAAGTTGTCCGCCAAACAGCAGACCAAAAAATGAAGAAAATGCAAGCGAAATACGGCTCAAGATTGGCTCGAGCCTCCGTTTCTATTGGGGATTCGCGGCTGAATTAACCGCATCTTCCATTCTAGCGCTAGGATAAGCACAGATGGCCGAACCCGAGATCAAATGGAAACGCGGCGAGCTGGCTGAGGCTTGCGGTGTCAACAGCGAAACGTTGCGCTTTTATGAAAAGGCTGGATTGCTCAAGCCCGAACGCGCAGCCAACGGATACCGACTCTACGGGATGGCTGACGCCAAGCGAATCCGGCTGGCGCAACGGGCGGTGGGAGTGGGGTTTAGCCTCGAAGACGTGAAGAGCTGGATTGAGGGCGACAGTGTCCGAATGGAGAAGGCGCTGGTCCGGGTTGAGGCCAAAATCGATGAGTTGGAGCGGCTCCGGAAGAGCCTTCGAAAAAAATTGAAAAAAGTTTGAGCTATTTTTCGTCGATCTACCGCTATCCCTGATGAAGACGATTGCAACACCTAATTACAGAGGGTGGCGGCGTGTCGGAGGGATTTCTCTGCCACTCTCTGTAACCTTTTTGCCTTCTGCCGGAACGTAACGGTTGTGAAGCAAGACGGGGCGGCGCTTTTCGAAACCCACGGCCAGGATCTATATCGGTTCGCCTACCGCCTTTCCGGCATTCGCGAGATTGCCGAAGACGCAGTCCAGGAGTGCTTTGTTTCCCTGATGAAGACGGCCAGGCCGATTCCTGATCCCGCGCGGCCCTACCTTTTTGGAGTAGTGCGCAATCTGGTCTTCAAGACCCTGAATCGGCCCACTGCCCTGCCAGCGTTGCGCGATCCTGCAATCCCGCCCGATCAATCAAGCGACGTGCACACGATGCTCTTGCGTCTTCCCGAGGAAGCCCGCGCGGCACTAGTGCTCATCTCGATCGAAGGCTTCACCTACGAAGAGGCAGGACAAATCCTCGACGTTGACCCCGCAACGCTCCGCGTGCGCATTCACCGTGCTCGCCGCCAATTGAAGCAGGAACGCGGATACGAGGTAACCACTCATGACTGACCAAGAACTCGACCTGAGGCTACTCGCAATCCCGGTACCCGATCCAAACCCGGAATGGAGAATTCGCATGCAGAAAAAACTAAAGCACAATCCCTGCAATCGAAGGCTGTTACTCGCTGGGCTGGCCGCCTGCGCGGTGCTGGGCGCGAGTCTCCAAACCAACGAACTCTTTAAGACGCGTCTCGGCATCCCTGGAGCAAATTTGATCATCACTACTCGTACCGAATCGATCAGTTCAAGAATCCAGTGGAGGGGGCTCGGGAACTCGGTGTATCCTCGCAAGAGCCCGGACTGGATTCGCCGCTACACGTATGACAATTCCACTCAAACGGTTTGGGGCTACGAAACGCGTTTAGCTCCCGTGAGTAGCGGCCGCTATCGCATCGAATTCCGGGCTCTCACTGAGGATCCGCGCCCGAATCTACAGGCTGCCGTGAAGAGCTTTCGATGGATTGCCCCAGACCAGATCCCACAGTCTCGCGAAGTTCAGTTCGGCGAAGTGGTCACTGTCGACCTGAGGCCTCAGCTGAGAGATGAACTCCAAGTGAACCCGGGACCGGATTCGATCGTCGATGAAATGAAGAAAGATCCCCTCCGCATCATGAATCCTGTTCTTGAGGAAGGTGGCATCCGCATCAGCGGCGAGACCGCTGCGGGTCTGTCCGGAAAGGCTCTGATGATTTTCTGGCCGGGACAGAAAACTCTCACAATTCGGCTCGACAAAGGATTCAAGGAAGACCATACCGAGATCGGATTTGTGGATGGAAAAATGCTGGAATTCGATCTGGACGGACATCACTACGTGCTCAAGTCGGACTGGGTCATTGCCGATGGGGGTCGCCGGTCCATCTACGGATTGGTGAGTCCCAACCAAGAAGAAAAAGGCCCGGTTTTCTTCGGTTCAAGGGACTAACTCAGTCAGGCTCCGGAGGTTGGTTTCTATGGCTAATACACTCGCCTGAAGTGCAACCGCTTCCCAGATTCGGCATCTATCAGGCCACAACCCTGCTTGGCCAGGGTGGGATGGGAAGCGTTTATCTTGCCGAGCGCGCCGATGAGCTGTTCAGCCAAAAGGTCGCCATCAAGGTGTTGGCCGCCCATCTCAGTGGCAATGACTTTGAAAAGCGTTTCCGTGTCGAACGGCAACTGCTTGCGCAGATGCACCATCCCAACATCGTTCAGTTGCTCGATGGTGGCGTCACCGAAAGCGGCGAAGCATTTCTTGTCACCGAGTATGTGGATGGAGCTCCGATCGACCGTTTCTGCGATCACCGCCGCTTGAACGTGGTGCAGCGCATCGAACTCTGCCTGCAGGTCTGCGCCGCCGTCGAGCACGCGCATCAGAACCTCGTTGTACACCGCGATCTGAAGCCATCGAACATCCTCGTCACACTCGAACAGGCGATTGTGAAGCTCCTCGACTTCGGCACCGCTAAACTCCTCAAGAGCGCCGAGGCCGCCACCGTGACTGAGGTCATGCTGCTCACGCCGCAGTACGCTAGCCCCGAGCAACTGCGCAAAGATCCGATTACCACCCGCGCTGACATTTATTCGCTGGGTATCATCTTGTTCGAGTTGCTGAGCGGCCAGCGTCCCTTCGCCGGGACAGGCGAAGTGATGCATGAACTGGCCCGCGCCTACGAGTACTCGAAGCTGAAGACTCTTGGCACGGACATCACCGAAGAAATCGCCGGTCGTCGGGCCGCCTCCACCCGTGAGCTAAGTCGCGCGCTATCCGGCGATCTCCGCGTGATCTGTGCCAAGGCGCTTGAGCATGAACCAGCCCGGCGCTATGCAACGGTGCGCGAGTTCATGGACGATCTTGAGGCTTACCTGGGCTCACGGCCTGTCAAGGCCCGCCCGGCGACGCTGCTTTATCGAGCTGGTAAATTCATTCACCGGGAGCGCATTGCCGTAGCCGCCGGAGTGCTCGCCGTAGCCGCGATTTCAGGCGGCATTGTTGGCACGCTGCGCGAGAAGCAGCTGGCCGAGAGGCGCTTTGAAGATGTTCGCCGCCTGGCCAGGTATCAGATCTTCGATCTCTATGACCAGCTTCAGGACGTTCAGGGAACCACGCGGCTCAGAGCGGGCATGTCGGCCGTAGCACTGCGATATTTAAATGCCCTCGCCGCCGAGGCAACCCAGGATGAATCTCTCGCTGTCGAGATAGCAAAGGGCTATCTGCGTGTCGGTGATGTGGAAGGCAATTTCGCCATGCAGTCGCTCGGCAATTGGCGCGATGCGCTTGAAACCTATCAAAAGGGTTTGAAGGTATTGGGTCAGTTTCAAGGCTTGCCTGCCCGTCAGGCCAGGGCCTGGTTGCAGTACAGCAGCCTCAACGCCAGGCTGACTCTTGAGCCTGCCAAAGATGGCGCAAACCAGATCGCTCCCATCGTCTATGACTACGAAGCGCTGGTGCGCGAAGCACCCCGAGATGCAGAGAACCATCTTCGGTTGGGCAAGGTTTATCAGGCTGTGGCTCGGGCCCTGCCATCGGGCCAGTTCGGGGACAAAAGCGCGGAATGGGTGGATAAAGCAAAGGCGGCATTCGAAAAGGGCCTTGAACGCGAGCCAAAATCGAACAAGCTTCTCGCCGCCATGGCCAGTCTGGCCGGTGAGCGGGCTGGATGGCTGGTACAGACTCGGCCGCAGGAGGCTTTGCGATGGATCGCCGAGGCCGAGATGTGGTACCTCCAACTGCCCGAGCCGATGCGAAGAAAGATCTCGACACAACGCGATCGAGCGAGCAGCCTCGTCATGCGTGCCACGGCGTTGTTCTCAAGCGGACGCAAGGAAGAAGGTCACGCCGAGATGTTGAAGGCGCTGACTCTATTTGAGGATCTTGCGCGCGACCCCGATAACCTCGCCGCGAAGATGGATCTTTTCAGCACAATCCACAACCTTGCGCTGATGGAGGACGGCGAAGGGAATGCGGCCGCCTTTCTGAAGCTCTCCGAACGAATGCTGACTCTGATCGAGGACATTCTGGCTCGAAGCCGCAGCGCTCGCAGTGAGTCTTACTTTGAAAGCGCGCTGTACAACCTCAGCTATGCCTATTCGCAGGCGAATGACCCGCGCGCCACAGCAACCTTGAAGCGGACCTTTGCGGTCCTCGAAGCCAAGGTGAAGGCCAACCCGAAAGAAGTTTCAAGCCGTGTTTTGTTGTCAGACCTGATTCTCAACCTGGCGCATCCAGGTTTTGACAAAGCTGAGGTGGCACTGGACTACACGCGTCAGCTGACCGAGATTGCTCCCGGAGAGCTGAACAGTTGGGAGCTGTTAGCCGCTGCGCATCTCAAGTTGAAAGCCTACCCGGAAGCAGTGCAGGCGCTCGAGAAGGGCATTGCACTCATTCCTGCTCCGAAGCCAGGAGAGCCACCTTCGAACGTCTACCAAAACCTGACAGAGCGCTTGGGTCGCTACCGGGAAAAATTGGCAACCGCAGCGCGCCAGTAAGGGCCCATCTCTCGTGCGGCAAACGCGGTAAAACCAATCTCGTTCAGCTCGCCCAAGGTCTGGCCGTAATGCTCAAGGATCGGGTCGGCGAACGTACGCCGGCCGAAACGAAGTGTGTTGAGCGCCACTGCGGTTGAGACTTCCATCAATGGCTTGCGCTGAGAAACGGCCGTCTGCCTGAGGAGTTCCCAGTCGGCTTCCACCTGCTCGCGCGTCGCTACTACCTTCTTTAAGGATTCCCACTCCTTGAGCAGCGCCTCGCGATTCAATGGCGGCGTGTTGAAGCTCTCCGCCAGATGGCCACTGCCGCGTTCGAGGGCGTCGAGCAGGTCGGTGATCGAACGAATCGAGCCAGCACCGGTGAGCCAGCCTTCTTTTTCGAGCATGCTGGCAATCTCTCCGAGCAACTTGCCACCAGTGCCGGAAACGTCGGATAGTGCCGCCAATACCCAAACGGGCGAGGCATGAAACACGGCGAGTGAAAGAAAATCGATTCCGTTGCCGGCCGTCCGTCTCACGAGGAAATCGGCAGGCAGATCGGCACCCTTTTCATAAGTACCCTCTACCTTCCCCACCTTTTCGATGAGAAAACGTAGCGACTGCTCAACAATCGATTGATAAACACGAGTGGACCGAAAGGCCGGTGGCAGCGTCACTTCGCTGCTCTCTCGCAACAGCCCCGCAGCCAGCGCGGTTACCGCACGGAGTGTCCTCTCTGGCAGACTCAGCAGGTAGCTAGCGTGTTTTTTCATCCCTCTCGACTTTACCGTCGCGAACGTGGATGATGCGGTGCGCGTGCATGGCGACGTCCAGTTCGTGAGTGACGAGAATGATTGTGTTGCCCTGAGCGTAAAGACGCTCGAAGAGAGCCATGATTTCCACCGAGGTTGTGGAGTCGAGGTTACCCGTCGGTTCGTCGGCGAGCAGAATTGAAGGGTTGTTCACCAGGGCACGCGCAATCGCAACGCGCTGGCGCTGACCGCCCGAGAGCTCGTTCGGCTTATGGTACATGCGCTTGGCAAGGTCGACTTGCTCAAGACACTGCTTGGCACGCTCGACACGCTGCGCCTGCGTGAAGCCAGCGTAGATCAGAGGCAATTCAACGTTGTGCAGCGCCGTGGCGCGCGGCAGAAGATTGAAGCTCTGGAATACGAAGCCGATTTCTTTGTTGCGGATGCGGGCCAGCTCATCGTCCGACATGGTGCTGACCAGGCTACCGTTGATGTAATAATCCCCGGAACTCGGAGTGTCCAGACAGCCGATCAGATTCATCAGCGTCGATTTGCCCGAACCCGATGGACCCATGATGGCGACATACTCGCCACGGCGAATTTCGATGTCCGTGCCGTTGACGGCATTGATCACCTGGTCGCCCATGACATAGGTTTTCTTCAGGTCATAGGTCCGGATGACGATGCCATCCCGCTTCAATTGTTCGCCGCGAACTTTGGGGTCTGCGGCAACGGCTGTGGACATTAAGATTCCGCCTTTGTTGTGGTCTTATTGTCTACTTTAACCTTTGCGTCGTTGCGAAGGGTTCGAATTACTTTGTAGGAACCCGTAATAATCTCTTCGCCTTCCTTCAAGCCACTGGTGACTTCGATGTCGGTCGCCCCGGTGATGCCGGTCTCCACCTTGCGGTATTCTGCCTGGCCATTCTTGATGATGAAGACGCCCTGGATTTCTTCTTTTGCGGCTTTGATCTCAGCCGGATTGGTCGGTTCGGGCTTCTTCTCGCCCGGCTTCAGCGCTGCGAGGTCGCCCTTCTGCCGCACGGTCAGCGCCTGAATCGGGATCGACAGAGTCTTCGGACGCGTCGCCGTGGTGATGCGAGCCGTGCACGAGAGGCCCGGGCGAATTTCGTCCGGGGGATTCTCAAGGGCAACAACTACCTTAAAGTCCTTGGCTTCCTGCGAGGAGATCGCGCTCTGGCTGGCCGCGAGGCCCGTCGAGCGCAGAATCGCCGTATTGCCGATCTCGATCACCTTACCGACAAACTTCTTGCCGGGGATCGCGTCGATGGTGACCTCGGTCGTCTGGCCCAGAGACACATTGACGATATCCGTTTCGTCCACCTTCACCTCAGCGGTGATGATCGACATGTCAGCAATGGTCATGATCAGGCTGGCTGCGGAATTCTGGATACCGGGCACAACCGTTTCGCCCACGCGAACCGGGAGGTTGGTGACCACGCCATCGATGGGGCTGGTGGCGAAGGTACGCTGTAGCACGTCGGCGGCCGAGCGAAGATTCGCCTGGCTTGCGGCAACCCGGCGCTGCGCTGCGTTGATCTGCGCCATCTGCTGCGTACGGGCGGCAACCAACTGGCTCAGCCGCGCTTCGGCTTCGCGAACAGCGGCCTGGCTCGATTCTGCAGCGCTCTTCTTGGTTTCGAACTCCTGGCGGGCGATCAGCTTTTCTTCAAACAACTGCTTGGTGCGGTCAAAGTCTTGGCGGGCTCGTTCTGCGTCAGCCTTCGAACGGTCGATCGACGCCTGAGCGGACCGGATGTTTTCTTCAGCGGCTCGCAAGCCAGCTTCTGTTGCAGCTGATTCTGCTTCGCTCGTAGCCACATTCGCGCGCTGGGCGGCGAGCTGGGCTTCGGGCTGAACACTTTCGAGCTTGGCCAACTGCTGGCCCTTGCGGACGCGCTGACCTTCGACCACATTGATTTCCGTAATGCGGGAGGGGGCATTGGCGTTTGAGCCAATGTTGATATAGTTGCGGGGCTTGATTTCGCCCGACGCGGTTACCAGCGAAACGAGGTCTTGCCGTGCCACCATGGCGGTGGTTACAGACACGATCGCTCCCTGTTTCATCTTATAGTTGGCGAACGCTCCAGCGCCGCATACTGCCAATACGCCAATGCCGATGGCGACTTTCCACTTAGTTTTCAACGGTGACTCCCATCGATTTAGACGACACTACAGGGTGAGAAGTTCGAAAAAGTATGCGCTCTACATTTAAAGACGCTAAAACGGACTAAATTATTACAGGGGCGCAAAGGCTATTTGCCCTTGAGCCACTTCACGCTTTTCGGTTGCGTGGCGCTGCAGGCCATGGAATTGGTCATTCCGGACGAAATGGTCGAGCAGGCCAGGTCCACAGCTGAGCGTAGTGCCAGTTCCTCTGTCGCCCCCAGGGCGGTACGGCAATTCTGCCGTCCTTCGAAGTCCATGCAGACTTCAACCCGGTATTGACCATAAGACATGGAGTTGTAGAACAACATACCGATGAAACCGATTGCGGCTAGTGCAATGAGAAGACCCCACTTCAGATTCTTCATCGCTTAGCCCTCAAAAAACGGAGCCATGCGCCGGAATTTCAGATAGCGATGGTCGACCAGTTCTTTCGGCGTCATTGCCGAAAGCTCGGCGAGAGCCTTGCGGATCGAATCGCCCAGCAATGCGGCTGCGGCGTCATGATCTTCCTGCGCTCCGCCGGGCGGCTCTGGCACGATCTCATCGATAATGCCCCGCTCGAGCAGGTCAGGACCCGTCAACTTCAGCGCTGCAGCGGCCAGTTCGGCCTTCGCCGAATCGCGCCAGATGATGGCAGCGCAACTTTCCGGAGAGATGACACTGTAGTAGGAATTCTCGAGCATCAAGATCTTGTTGCCGACACCCATCCCGAGCGCCCCGCCCGATCCACCCTCTCCAATCACCACCACAATAACCGGCACACCAAGCCGGGCCATCTCGCGAAGATTGTAGGCAATCGCCTCGGCTTGTCCGCGCTCTTCGGCATCAATCCCGGGGTACGCACCCGGAGTATCGATAAAAGTGATCACCGGTCGGTGAAACTTGTCGGCCATAAACATCAGCCGCATCGCCTTGCGATAGCCTTCCGGCTTGGGCATGCCAAAGTTCCTGGCCAGCTTCTGCTTGGTGTCACGGCCCCTTTGTTGGCCAATCACCATTACCGGTTGGTCATCAAAAAACGCATAGCCGCCAACGATGGCGAGGTCGTCGCCATAAGCGCGGTCGCCATGAAGCTCAGTAAACCCCGTGCAAAGACGCTCGATATAGTCGAGCGCATGCGGTCGCTTTGGGTGTCGTGCCAATTGAACTTTCTTGTAGGCCGGGTTCGATTCCGTCGCGACGGGCGCGGGAGCGCTGTCGGGATGGAGCGCGTGGATGCGCGCGGTGATATCGGGATTGGACATGGGTTAGGCGTCGCCGGAGGTTTCGAAGGATTTGGGGCCGAACAACTTCGACAACTCGCCCTGAAATTCCTTGTCCGCGCGAACTTTGCTTGACAGATCTAATGTTAGCGAAAAGTCACGGGGCTTTTCGAGAACAATGCGGACGCTCGCCGGGCCGGGCTTGCGGCGAACGAGCTCTTCAAGGGCCAGCGCTCGTGTTTCCTCTTCGCTGGTAAGGCGGATTCGCAGGTTCACCATCGAGGGCAGTTTGACGCGGGCGTTGTCGAGCGCAACCAGATCCTGAATCGAAAGCCTCGGTGCCGAACCCTCATCCACCAGAACCTTGGCCGTGATCATGACGGCTTTGTCTTCTTCCAGATACTTCGACAAATCAGCGAATTTACTGGCGAAGACCATGCAATCCACGGTGCCGTGAAGGTCCTCAAGCTGCATGGCACCCCAAAGCTCCTGCTTTTGATTCCGCTTGCGTTGAATTCCTGTGAGCAACCCGCAGACCTTCACCTCGACACCTCGCTCGAGGCCGGCCAGGGTAGAGGTGTTGTGTGTGCCGAGGTCGTTTACCTTATCCCGGTATTGATCGAGTGGGTGGCCGCTGACGTAAAACCCCAGAAGTTCCTTTTCGCCAGTGAGTTTTTGCGCGGCATCCCAATCCGGTACCCTTGGCAGTTCGTCCTCGGTGTGCTTTTCTTCGCTCCCCCCGAAGAGATCTCCAAACAATCCCGATTGTCCCGAGTTGCGATCCTTGGCGGCGCGGATACCCGTTTCGATCGCCGCATCGAGAATCGCCATCTTCTGCGAACGCGTGCCCTTCAGGTCATCCATCGCCCCGCAACGGATCAGCGATTCGATGACGCGCCGATTCACGGCTTGCATGTCGACCCGCTCACAGAATTCGTAAAGAGAGCTGAATTTGCCGTCCTTGTCTCGCACCTTGATGATCGCCTCTACCGCCCCAGATCCAACGTTCTTGATCGCGCCAAGTCCAAACCGGATGCCGTCGCCCGAGGGCGTGAAGTTGAGGTCGGAGATATTCGCGCTCGGCGGCAATACCTGGATCTGCCGTTCGCGGCACTCATTGATGTAGCGCACCACCTTGGCTGTGTTGCCAGTTTCTGACGTGAGCAGGGCGCTCATGAACTCGAGCTTGTAGTTTGCCTTCAGGTAGGCCGTGACGTAAGCGAGGTAAGCGTAAGCCGCCGAGTGGCTCTTGTTGAAACCGTAGCCGGCGAACTTCTCCATGTGGTCGAAGACCTTCTCGGCCTTCTTGGGGTTGTAGCCCTTCTTGATCGCGCCTTCGAGGAAACGGGCCCGCTGCGCGGCCATTTCTTCGAGTTTCTTTTTGCCCATCGCACGACGCAACAAATCCGCGTCTCCAAGCGAATAGCCAGCCAGCAGGTTGGCCATCTGCATTACCTGCTCCTGGTACACCATGACGCCGTAAGTCTCTTCGAGAATCGACTTCATGTCAGCGATCTCGTAGGTGACTTCTTTGCGGCCATGCTTGCGATCGATGAAGTCGTCGATCATGTCCATCGGGCCTGGCCGGTAGAGAGCATTGAGAGCGATCAAATCTTCCAACCGGTCTGGCGCGTAACGGATTAGAATGTCCCGCATGCCGTCCGATTCAAATTGGAAGATCCCTGAAGTTTGCCCATCGCAGAAGATCTTGTAGGCCGCCTTGTCATCGAGCGGAATGTCTTCAATGACCAGCTTGATGCCCTGATGGCGCTCGATCAGCTTTTGCGTATCGGCGATGATCGTCAGCGTGGTCAGGCCGAGGAAGTCCATTTTGAGCAGGCCAAGTTTTTCAAGGCCCACCATGTCGTACTGCGTGACAATTTCGTCCTTGTTGGTCCTGTAGAGCGGTACGAGTTCCTTGAGCGGTTTGGGCGAAATCACGACGCCTGCGGCGTGGATCGAAGCGTTACGGGCCATGCCCTCAAGCCGCAGGGCAATCTCGAGCAACTCCTTCACCTTGGGGTTTGCCTTCGACATTTCGCCGAAGGTAGGCTCCATTTCCATTGCCTGCTTCAGCTTGATATTGAGCGGTTGCGTGGGCACGAGCTTGGTGAGCTTGTCGACGTCGGCGAAGCTCATGTCCATCACGCGGCCGACGTCCTTGATCGCCGCGCGTGCGCCGAGGGTGCCGAACGTGATGATCTGAGCCACCTGTTCGCGGCCGTATTTCTCGGTGACGTATTTGATCACGTCGCCGCGGCCGCGTGTGCAGAAGTCGATATCGATATCCGGCATCGAGATGCGTTCGGGGTTGAGAAAGCGCTCGAACAGCAGGTTGTAAGGCAGCGGGTCGATGTCGGTGATCTCCATCGCATAGGCCACCAGAGAACCCGCCGCCGAGCCGCGTCCTGGTCCTACGGGGATGCCGGTCTGCTTGGCGTGCCGGATGAAATCCCAAACGATCAGGAAGTAGCCCGGGAACTTCATCTGCTGGATGATGCGAATCTCGCGCGTTAGCCGCTCCTCATAGACTTCGAGCGGATGACGCAGCCGGCCTTGCGCGGCGAGCACTTCCAGTTTCGACCGGCGCTTTTCAAACCCGGCACGGGCCACCCATTCGAAGTAGCTGTCGATCGTGTGATGCTCGGGGATCTGAAAGACAGGAAAAGGATCCTTGACGTTTTCGAGCTTCAGCTTGCAACGCTGCGCGATGTCCCAGGTTGCGTCGAGTGCCTTGCCGTCCTGAGGGAACAGCTTCTCCATTTCAGCCCGCGTCTTCAGATAAAACTCGGGAGTGTCGAACCGCATGTGGTTCGGGTCAGACAGTGTCCGACCGGTCTGGATGCACAGCATTGCCTCATGCGCATGTGGATCGCCGGCTCGCAAATAGTGGGCGTCGTTGGTTACAACCAGCGGCATCCCGGTGTCGAGCGCAAGCCGCCGCAACTCAGGGATCACTTTGCGGTCGGGCTCGAGGCCGTGATCCTGCAACTCAAGATAGAAGTTGCCTTTGCCGAAAATTTCCTCGTACTCGCAGGCCAGGCGCTTGGCTTCGTCGTACTTGTTATCGAGCAGAGCCTCCTGCACGTCTCCGCGCAAGCAGCCCGAAAGGCAAATCAGACCCTTCGAATGGCGTGCGAGCAGCGACTTGTCAATTCGCGGTTTTTGATAGAAGCCATCGATGTAACCCGTCGACACCAGCTCGATCAGATTGCGATAGCCCTCCTGGTTTTCACACAACAGCACCAAATGGTTATAACGATTGCCTGCGGACTTCACCGTGTAAGGCTGCTGGGTGACGTACATCTCGCAGCCGATGATGCCGTTGATGCCCTGATTCTTTGCGGCGTTGTAAAACTCCGATCCGCCAAACAGGTTGCCATGGTCCGTCATTGCGATAGCAGGAGCTTTCTGCTCGGCCACCACTTCCATCATTTGCGAGATTTCGCACGCACCATCGAGCAGCGAGTAGTCGGTATGGCAATGCAGGTGAATAAAAGGTGCTTTGTCGCCCATAGGAAGACTCCAGTTTAGCGAGGAGTGAACACAAATGACTTTAACTGCATCTTGGGCGCAACGAACTCTCTCGGCATCTGAAGGTGTATGCGGACTTCGAGTTCGTCAAACTCATCAATTTTGGGATCGGACGGAGAAGAGAATAGGATCGTCTGCGCTCCGACTTAGGGTTCGATCGGCTTTCTGCCGAAGGACTGCCGATCGTGAGGCACATTGGAGTTTCCGGCAATCAATTCCATCGTCAGGGACGGGTGATAAGTATCGCTGTTCTCCAGCTTTACTGCAATCGACGAGAGTCGGCGCATGGGATAAGTCTGGCCAAAGGTCTGATGAGCCTCAAATCGCAGTGGCGTCCGTCCATCGTCCGAGCTGTACTTCTGAGCCGCCGGAGTGCCACGGATCACCGGTGCATTCTCAGGCGGCCTTATTAGAGGCCGCTGAAACATCCAGTAAACCCCGCGGAAGGGGATCTCCACCGGCTCGGCGAATACCTGCCTGAAGGCACGGATTTTCAAGTCGGGCGGCGGCGGAAGCTTCTTTTCTTCACTCTTCAAGTCCGGTCGGAAGATCAGCCCAAGGTAGGCACTGTTTGATCGCCCTCCCTGAACTCGATTGGTGTCTTCAGGTGCTGGCTTCGAACCCGCCGACGCCGAGCTAGGATACAGAAGCGGCGGTGGTCTCATCAGAAATAGCACCACTGCCACAGCTACCGCGGCCGAGAACAGGCGAAATCGCCACTGCTTCTCACTTTGTTCTTTTGCCCAGAGGATCAGCAAAACCCCAAGCGTCCCCGGTATCAAAGCCAGGATCGTCTTCCCTGCCAGGCTCAGCGCAAAGCCAGCTTGAAGCAAGACGGCGGATTGAAACGCGTGGCCCCTGGGGGGCGGCGCTTTGGGCAGGTAGTGCCGCAGCGCAAAGCACAGCGGGATCAGACACAAAAACGCAAGCCCGTTCTGGTGTTTTGCCAGAATCAGCGCGGCCAGCAACCACATCGCCGCAACCGAAACATCGCGCAGAATCTTGCGATTCCCACGCGTGATGAGCCAAAGTATTGCAAGTCCACCTAGCGTCACCACGATCAGATAGATCGCCCAGGCGGTAGTGCCGGTTAGCATCGCTCCGGGCACAATCCGCACAAGTCCGACCGCCAGAAGCAGCAGGATCACGAATGGAACCGCGGCTGGATTGCGAGCGATCACGATGGGGGCTAAATTGCTCCGACACCAAACGTGTTCGCCAGGTTCCTAGGCGAAGAAGGGAGAATAGAGGTAATGACGTTGATTTGGATCTCGATCTTCGCCGCGCTCGAGGCACAGGCCCAAGCCTGCCCGGCCAAGACCGTGCTCGCCAACATGCTGATTGAGGTAATTGAGCGTGGCATCGATGAACCGGTCAAAGGCCTGGAGTTAGGTGACCTCACTTTGATCGGCAAAGGGGCGGAACCGACCCCGATTGGCCTCGCGACTGCTTTGCCTGCGGACATAGTCGTTCTCGTTGAAGATCGTTCTCGTGGCGGCTTGCTTGCTGGCGCAGCTGATCTTCTCGTGAAGTCTCTCCAGCCCGCCGATCGGGTCGCGGTGCTGACCTACGGAGTGTCTTCAAAACGTCAACTCGAGTTTTCCAAGGACGGGGAGGCCATTCGCGTCGCTATCGAGAAGGGAGCCGACAGCCTTCAACTGCAAGTTGCGCGCCCCCTCTATGGAATTGTCGAAGCCATGAAGTTGTTCAATAAGCCCGAGCCTGGCCGCCTGCGCGCCATTTTTCTGTTGGGCGACAACATGGATTTCGGTTCGCAGATCCGCATCGAACAGCTGGCGACCAACCTGATCGAAGATCGCATCTCGGTGGATCTGGCAATCGACCCCGCCCCTCGGCGCATCATTCCGCGCGTGAATGTTCCGCCGCCCACCGTTGGCAACGATTCCCCCGCGATGCGGCCCGTTCTGGTCGGCCAGCAATCCGTCTCGAGCCTGGCTGAAGCTACTGGAGGCACAGCATCAGCTTATGTTCGCGCTGAATTTTTCAAGGCCATGCGAGAACGGCTCGCACAGAGGTTCGCCGTTCAGTATTGCGTCGAGAAGAAACTGATGAGCCGTCCACCCGTGGTGGAATTGAGCGCCGCTGGCAAGCGCAAGTTTCCGAGCGCCGATGTCAGAGCACCCGGCCGGGCAACGCGCTAGTCGATTCGCAGCGAAGTCGATGGGTTAAGGCGTGAAGCGTGCCGCGCCGGTAGGTAGCAGGAGACTGCCGCAATTGCTGCCAGCAACAGTGAAACCAGCGAGTAAGCGTAGGGGTCGAAGGCGCGGATGCCCAGAATCGAAGATGCGGCGAGCTGCGAGAAAACCCGGCAGAGTGGCAAGCCGATAGCGATGCCGATGAAGACACCGCGGAGGCCTTCGAGTACGAGGCGAGAGGTGACCTGGCGCGGCAGCGCACCAAGGGCCATGTGGATGCCGATTTCCCGGGTGCGTTGTACGACCGAGTAACTCACCGTGCCGAAGAGGCCGATGCAAGTGAGTACGAGGCCGAGTAAGCCAAGAACGCTCGAGACGAGGGCGGCAGCAGTGAAGGGAAAGCGCTGAAAGCTGGACATGTCACGGAAGCTGCGAGGCTGGCAATAGGTGGGGATGGCGGAATCGACGCAGAACTGGCGCAAAGCGCTGAGAAGCTCTGGGGTGGCTTGAGTGGTGCGGAGAATTACGCGCTGGGCAGCGCCGTCCAGCGGCAGATACAGCATGTGCGGGTCCTTCTCTTCCCAGATCCAGGAAGTGCTGATGTCAGGAACGACTCCAACGATTTGGACAAAGTTGGTTTCTTTCTCGGAGCCAAGCTTAAGAGATTGACCGAGAATTTGAGAGTGGGGGACTTGGGGCCAGAGGCGCTGCGCGGTGGCGGCCGAAATTACAGCGGCGCCGCACTCGGCCGGGCGAAGGAAGCGACCCGCGAGTGGGCGCAGTTGCAGAGTTTCGAAATAGTATTCATCGACCTGGTTGGAGCGGAGGTTTTGAGCGGCCCCGTTGAGCGTGACTTCGCTGCGACCTGTCCAGCCGTTGAGCGGAGTGCAATCGATGGCTGAGGCGCTCAACACGCCAGGCACGCGGCGGAGTTTGAGAAGATCGGCGTTGGACAAGGGCTCGTTGATTCCCAGATCGACGATGCGGTCGAGGTCGTAGCCGGGGCGGAGCTCTTCGAGGCGATGGGCATTTGAGATCAAGATGCCAGAAAGCAGCAAAAGGACGAAGCTAGCGGCGGTTTGGCCAGCGAGCAGTGCGGTACGGAAAGGATGGGGTCCTCGCCGGAGGGTCAGTGAAGGGGCCGTAGATTCGAGGGCAGGGAGAAGGCCAAACGCGAGGCCTGCCAAGAGGCCTAGGAAGCAGCTGAAGAGGAACACCCGCCAATCGACCGAAACGGGAACAACGACAAGGCCGAGGCGGGTCGCTTCAGAGAAGAGATAGTTGTAAACCCAGTGAAGCCTGAAGGTAGCCAGGAGCGGGCCCGCAGCGGATCCGAGGAGAGAAAGAAGGATGCTCTCCGTCAAGAGTTGAGAAACGATGCGACTGCGCGAAGCGCCGAGCGCAAGGCGCATCCCGATTTCGACTTTGCGAGCGGCTGCGCGAGACAACTGGAGGGCAGCGAGATTGGTGCAGGCGATCCAGATCAGGAGCAGAAAAATGAGGAAGAGCATCGCAACAACGGCTTTCTCCATGGGTCCGGTGGGTATGGCGCTTTGGCGGGGCTCGAGTTCTAGGCGAAGAACTTTTTCATCCGCAGGGCGAGGGAAAGCAGTGGCGACTGCAGTAAGACGAGCGATGGCTTGAGCGGGAACGAGGCCGGGGGCAAGCAGGATGGAGAGGTCGAGTGAGTTCGCAATGGCGGAAGGACGCAACGCATGGTTGAATTCAACGGGCAGCCAAAAATCGGGGACGACCATTTCAACACTGACGAAGGTGGGATCCATGATGCCGATCACAGTGAACGCGCGGCTGCGCATCGTGACAGAACGGCCAATGGCTTTGGGGTCTTGGGCGAAGAGGCGACGCCAGCCAGAGTCACTCAGGACCACGACCGGATCACTGGTGTGGACGGGGAAGGTTTGGCCGAGTCGCGGTGAGGCCGCGAGGGAGGCGAAGTAGTTGCGGGATGCAAGCGTGACGAAGGCGGCATGGGTTGCGGAGCCACGATTGGGATCTGCACGGTGCTGTCGGAGTAGAGGCCTTGGGCGATGGAAGAGGCGTTGGCGACCAGGGCCGCGTACTCTTCGGGAGACCAGTTGTTCGCAGTGCGTCCGTTCTGCTGAACGGCATTGATCCAGTAGTTGCGTTCAACGCCCTGAATCGGAAGTGGTTTGAGAATGAACTGATTGAAGAGGGAAAAGAAGCAGGTGTTGACGCCGATGGCCAATGCGAGGATGGAGACGGCGGTAAGGGTGAAGCCGCGGTTGGAGCCCAGGACGCGAGTCGCGAATCGGAGATCGAGACGGATTTGATCCCAAAGTCGGTAGCCGAGCGAGGCGCGGCATTCTTCGCGGAAGTGCTCGGTGCCGCCGAATTCGATTTTGGCCTGGCGGTAGGCCTCGGCATGCGAGAGCTGGGAATTGCGGCCGAGGAGATCTTCAGTGCGCGATTCCAGATGGAACTGGAATTCACGTTCCATCGAGGATTCAAGGGAGTTGCGATTGAGTAAGCGCGAAAGGAAAGCAGGGATCAGCTTCATGTCAGGCCTCAGTAGGGTCGATTTGGGCATTGAGCACATGGGACATGCCATCGACGATGTGGCGCCAGGAAGAGAGTTCTTTTTCGAGGCGTTGTTGGCCAGAGAGAGTGAGAGTGTAGATTTTCGCGGGGCGATTGTTTGACGTGGTCTGCCAATCGGCACTCAGGAATCCTTGGGTTTCGAGGCGGTAGAGCGCGGGGTAGAGAGCGCCCTGACCGATTTCGAAGTGTCCCTGGGAAGTGAGCTCGATGCGCGACAGAATGCCGTAACCGTGCTGCGGGCCGAGAGAGACGGCCTTGAGGATGAGGAGATCCAGGGTGCCGGGAAGTATGGTTGAAATTGCCAGGGTTGACTCCTCAGGTAATTAGGAGTCTAAAGGGTAATACCTGAACGACAAGGCAAAGAAATGGCGAACTTTAGATTAGGCTGGGCCTAGACGGTCAGCTGAAACTCAGTCCACGCTCAGGATTCTTTCACCCAGGGGTGAGGCGGTTGCGTCTGTGAGCGTGGCGGAGTGCGGGCAGAATCGAGAAGTGCGGTGAGCTGTGCAAGACGCCTCGGCTCATTGGCTGCGAGGTCTCTACTTTCGGCGATGTCGGATTTCAGGTTGTAGAGCTCGAGCGGTGCGTTGGCTTTGGGGCGGATGACCTTCCAGTCGCCTTGGCGCAAACAGGACATGACCTTCTCTTCGCGGAAGGTGCCCGATGCGCCGACATAGCTGGGGAGTTCCCAGTAAAGGTAATCGTGCGGTTTCTGTTTCTTCCCGTAAAGCGTGGGGAGGATGCTGAAACCATCAACATTCGAAGGAGCGGGTAGGCCAGCGAGTGCGGTAGCAGTGGGGAGGAAGTCCATGAAGTTCCAGGCGAAGGAAGAAACGCGGCCCGCAGGAATGCGCCCCGGGAAGCGGGCGACCATCGGGACGCGGATGCCACCTTCGTAGAAGTTCGTTTTGAAGCCACGGAAGGGACCGTTGGTGCGGAAGTAATCTTCGGTGTCGATTCCCTTGAAGTGGCCGCCGTTATCTGACGTGAAGATGACGAGCGTGTTGGCCGAGGCGCGCTTCTCATTGAGCTTGGCGAGCACCTGACCAACGTAGCGATCCACGCGAGAGACCATCGCGGCGTAGGTGGCTCGAGGCCGCGGATTTGAGGCGAGGCGGCCGGACTTGTCGCTCCAGGGAAGGGGATCGGGAATGGTGGAGTAAGGAGCGAGTTCTTCACTGGGCGCCAGGGGTTCCCAATGAGGAATGGTGAGCGGTAGGTAACAGAAGAAGGGTTGAGAAGAAGACGTGCGGTCGAGCCAGGAAAGGGCGCGCTCCATCATGAAGTCATTGGCGTAGACACCCCGCTGGCGGCCTTGATTGCCACGGATGGGGGTGAGGCGATCGTTGATGTAAAGGCGCTCGGGGTATTGATAATGGGCGTGCATCTGATGCAGGAAGCCGCAGAATTCATCGAAGCCCTTCTTCCAGGGCACGCCGTCAGTGCCGATGTCGCCGAGGCCCCACTTACCGAAGCAGCCTGTTTGGTAGTTGGCCTGTTTGAGGTGTTGAGCGACCGTCATGTCGCTTGGCAAGAGCGAGACGCCACCGGGATTGGAACGCACACTGGTATGGCCCATGTGCTTGCCGGTCATCAAGACACTGCGAGACGGGGCGCAGACCGTACAGCCCGCGTAGGCATCGGTGAAGCGCATGCCTTGGGAGGCAAGTTGGTCGATGTGAGGAGTGCGGATGTGCTTCTGCCCGTAACAACCCGGATCGCCCCAACCCATGTCGTCGGCCATGATCCAGACGATGTTGGCAGGTGTCGCAGGCGCAGCAAGAGCAGCGCCTGCAGAAGACAGGAAGCTTCGGCGAGAGAGCACGCCTAACAGTCTAATTCTCTCCAGCCAAAGCCTTCAGCCTGGCCAGGTTCGCCTTGATGCCATGCACGCCGTCGAAGTACAAATTGCTGAAGTTGATAAACCGGTAGCCCTGCCGCCAGGCCTTCTCAGCTGCTTCGTAGCTGCCCAGCGCGATGCCCGGTATCTTGCCCATGGCTGCGACGCGGGCTGGAAACGCCTCGAGAAAACGCTGCACATCCTCATGGCCGGTTTGGCCGATGTGCCCGGTTGCGGCGGAGAGATCCATCGGGCCAGCCAGCACGATATCGATGCCATCGACGGCGGCGATCTCTTCTACCTTCCCCATTGCCTCAGAGGTTTCCACCTGCGCCACCAGCATCGTCTCGCCGTTGGCGTAAGGCAGATAATCGCTCCACTCGATGTCGTTGTAGTAGGTCCACATCGGCGAGACGCCGCGATTCCCCATCGGCGGATACTTCGCATACTTCACGGCCAGTTTCGCCTGCTCCGCATTGTCGATCTGCGGAATCATCACGGCTTGCGCCCCAATGTCGAGAGCCTTCTTCATCAGCACCGGGTCGAGGCCGGCGATACGCACCACAGGCAGCGCACCCGTGCGCCGTACCGTCGTCGGCACCACCTCAATCGACTCCGTACCAAAGCTCGCGTGTTCAGTGTCGATCCAAACCCAGTCGACGCCCGTCGAGGCCGTCAACTTGGCTGCCAGGGCCGTCGGGCCCATCGTCGCCGCGCCCCAGGCAGTGCCGCCAGCCGCGAGTTTTTTCTTGATCTTGTTTTCAAATGGATTTTGCATTTCAAACCTGTGCCAGGAAAGATTGAAGGGCCACAAATTCAGAGGTGATGTCGATGGTTGCACTATCTGCCTCGGCGCTGGCCCCTCCGTACACGCCTGTCACCAACCAGGAGCCATCGTCGTTTTGCAACGCTGCAAGACCCCGCGCCACAGCCCCTACCAGGGCCAGTTCCTCCGGCGCTTTTGTCATTCGATACGTCCAGGCCGCTCCCCAGCCGATCTTGCCGCTCTGCGGCGTCTGGTACCGGTCGGGCCCGGCAAACTCACTGGCACGCAGAAAGCTCTTTGCCAACTCGAGCCACTTTAAATCCCCTGTCATTCCGGCAGCGCTGGTGAGTAAAGCCGCACTGATCCCGTATTGAAAGTAATATTGACGGGTTTTAGCGGAATCGACGAACGCACCCGGATCCTGCATGTCGAGCACCAGGCCATCGCGCCAGCTCGTGTACAAGCCACTGCGCAAGTCTGGCTGACTCGTGTACAAACGCTCGAGCCAACTCGCTGCGGCCAGCCCCAGATCGTGGCGGCCTGTCCAGAGGCAGGCAAGCCCGGCCATGCTGGTCGTCATGACTTCTTCGATCGTATGCGCCGCATCGGCATAAAATCCACCGCTGGCCGCATTGTGATGTGTCGCGATGTAGCCCGTCAGTTCCCTTGCCAGTTCGAATCGGCCGCTCATCATGGCAGCCACAGCAATCCACGAGTGTGGATACGTGCGGTAGAGATCGATCCACGGCACTCCCTGCCCATCCAGGTCTCCCGCGCTGCGCAGATAGCGGGCCTCAATGTGATCCATCACGCGGTGCGCATCGATCGAGTGGCCGCTGGCCAGCAGCGCCGCCGGTGTCTTGTAATAAGCGCGTAGGTCACTGCCACCGCGAAACGAGCCATCCGGCTGCAACAGTTGCCGCAGCCAGTCAGCCCCGCGTGCGGCGGATTCGAGGCTGATGCGAAGGTTGTCATTCGTTGTCATGAGGCGAAATGATATTGTACGGGTTTCTCATCTCACCACATGCAATTCATCGATTCCGACCTTGATTTTCCCATCAGCTCCGCCGTAGTTCACAACGGCCGCGTCTTCGAAGCCGTTGTCACGGGGATCCCGGATGGACACTCGAAACCCGTAGCAGGTGGAGCTGCCGCTGAGATGACTGAATGCTTTCGGCAACTCGACATCCTGCTTGCCACCGCTCGCGTGGATCGCAATTCCATCTGCACCGCGAGACTGTATCTGGCCGATGTACTCAACGAAATTGCTGAGGTGAATCAGGTTTGGAAGCAATACTTCGGCTCGCATCCCGTTGTGCGAAGAGCCTACGGGGTTCAGCTACAGGCGGGCATGCGCGTTGAGGCCGCCTTCACCGCTGAGCTTCCAGAATGATGGCGCCCCGCTGGCAAACTGTTCTGCTGCTTGCTGGCGCCGCCGCCTTAAACTATGCGGATCGTACTTCTCTCTCCACGGTCTACCCTCTTCTTCAGGCCGATCTAAAGCTGAGCGACATCGAGCTGGCTTCGATCGGAACCCTGTTTCTCTGGAGCTACGCCGCTGCCTCTCTCCCCGCGGGCTTCATCGCCGACAGGATGCCCAGAAATCGCGTGATCGCCTACAGCCTGCTGGCCTGGAGTCTCGTAACACTCTTGACTGGACTGGTGCGCAATACGGGAGAGCTCCTCGCCACTCGAGTGGCACTCGGCCTGGCGGAGTGCTTCTATCTTCCAGCCGCCGTTGCGCTGATTGCTGATCACCATCCACCGTCGAGCCGTGCCCGGGCCACATCCTTTCACCTCTGCGGTCTCTACGCCGGCCTCATCGGAGGCGGCACGCTCGCCGGTTATCTGGGTGAAACTCACGGCTGGCGCATCGGCCTTCTGCTGCTGGGTGGTGTTGGTGTTGTTTTCGCCGCCATCTGTTATCGAGCTCTGCCAGAAGCTCCACGCTCCAATCCTGCTCCTGCTGCCGCAAGCCAACAATTGCTTCAGCTGCTTGGCCATCGCGGCTTTCTGCTGCTGGCGATCCAGGCCATGCTGATCGCCGTGGGCACCTGGATGTTCTTCAACTGGATGCCCCTTTACTTCAAGGAGACCTTTGGTTTGAGCCTCGCCGTCGCCGGATTTTCCGGTACTGCTGTGCTGCAGGTAGCCTCGATCGCCGGGGCGTTGATTGGTGGCAATCTTTCGGATCGTATCGCCAGAGTCTCGCCCCGCGGCCGCTTTACGATGATGGCCGGCTGCTATTTGCTTTGCGCTCCTTGCCTATTGGTGTTTCTCTCCGGTGGAGGCATGGCAATCATCTCGATGGGTGTGATCCTGTTTTCCTTCTTGCGCCTGGTAGCTACCGCCAACGAGACTGCGGCTCTTTGTGATCTGGTCTCGGGTGAGAATCGCGCCACGGCGCAAAGCCTCATGAACACTCTGAATACGTTGGGGGGCGGAGTGGGCGTGTTTCTTGCCGGATACCTCAAGCAGGATTGGGGCCTGAGCGGTGTCTTTGCTGGCGTGGGCTTGCTTGTGGTCTTAGCCGCCGCTCTCACCTGGCTCGCCCGTCAAGGTGTATCCGGGTCGGTAATCAACTGCGATTCCGAGGCGAACTTGCGGTGGTTAAAGTAGCGCAATTCGTTTAAGAAACTGCCTGACTCGGTGCGATCCTTCGCCACCGTCCACACGCCATCCGGCAGTCGCTGTAACTCGGTGGTGGTCCTCGCGCCCTTACGCAATTCCCCCGTGTTTACGATGTTGTTCGAATACGGGTAGCTCAATCTTCCAACCGCAAACTGGTGAAACAGCCATTTCACATCTCGCACTACTTCGATTTCAGCTCGCGTCCAGTGCAACTCTGCCACATCGATCCAAAGCTTGTAGCGGTACGAGGCCAGGATGCGCGATTGCAACCCCTGTTTGGGTTGTGTCGCGATCACGTGGTTGCGGCGGCCTGCCAGCACTTCTTCGCCGAGGTACTTAGCGTCATGCGCGTCCGGCAAGAGCTCCAGATACTGGCGCTCATTGCGCCAGTCATAAGCTCTTCCGGGGTTAGCGAGATGTTGTGAGAGCCTTGCCTTCTCAGTTTCAAGCTCTTTGCCCGTCACGTTCAGCTTGCGCCAGTACAAAGCTCCAGAAACGAGGTTCACCTCGAACTGCTACTCACGCGGCAATTGGCCCTTGCGGAACGACTTTTCCTCTGACGTCCAGACATAGCCACGCAACTTGCCCAGGTTGCCCTCGTCGAGAGTGACCGATTGATCGAGAATCGTCCTGACGTCGGGCCTTGTCGCCTGGCTGGCCAACAACGATAGAAAGAAGCTTCGGGTCATTGGGGTTCGGTAAGCAATTGCGATTCGGAGGTGAACTTGCGAAACTTCGAAAACGAAAGTTCCGATAAGACGCCAGGTTTTTCGATCCGGTATAGCTTCGGAGCCCAAACTCCATCCGCGAGCCGCTGCGTTCGAATTGTCAGAGTGGTACCCGGCAAGAGTTCGCCCCGGTTAATCAACCCCGGAGAGTAGGGCAGCGAAATCCTTCCTAATAGCAACTGATTCAGCGTAAAGGTCGTGCGCCTCTCAATTTCGCAGACCGCCTCCAACCAGTGTCCCGTCTCCGGATCGAGAGAGAGGCGGCATCGCGCGGCACTGAGAAATGCCAGCGAATCGTCCCTTGTTTTGGGAGGCTTCGATTCGATCACCACTACTGTGTGGCCGTCCAGCTTGCGCGTGCCTTTCCATTCGAATCGATGCGCTGCGGCCCACTGCGCCAGGATCTCCCGCTCCTTGCGCCAAACTTCCTGGCCTGCGCTTTGGCTTGCTTTAGCCAGATGCAACCGCAAACGTTCTATTTCCAAACTCGCTTGCTCGGGCGAAAGATCCCGTTCGTTGTGCTTCACCTTGCGGAAGTACATGCCGGGGCCAACAAGGTTGATCTCATAGCTCTGCGTCTCGCCTAAGAACCGGGAGGCTCGCGACTGATCGTAAACCTCAAAGACATAGCTGCGCAGCCGGGCGAAGTTCTCTTCGTCGTGGGTCAAGGCCCGGTCGAGCAGCGAACGCCAATCCGGCTCGGCGGCCAAAGCCCACAGCATCCATCTTCGTGTCCACAACATCGGCTTGCATCTCATGCTAGCAGCGCTATGATTCCAGATGATGCGGAAACTAGGCGATCTCAGCGGCATTGGCAAGGCCGCACTCAAAGACTTTGAACTGCTCGGTGTCGGCAGCGTCGAAGACCTTGCCCGCCGGGATGGCATGAAGCTCTACCGGGCGCTCGAGAAGAAAACGGGTGTGCGGCAGGACCCTTGTGTCCTCGACGTCTTTCGTTGCGCTATCGCACAAGCCAAGGACCCGCAACTCGATATCGAGCGTCGCAACTGGTGGTGGTGGAGCCGCGAGCGAAAGGCTGGCCGGCTCGCATGAATCGCCGCGAGGCCGCATCGATGATTGCTGCCGCAATGGCTCCGCCACAGCCCGAGCGCCTCTGGTTCAAACCAAACGGTGCTATGCCGAACAACGAGCGCCTGCCCGTGCTGTTGTATCGGAGCCTCGATACCGCGACGATCGAAGCCGTGATGGGAAAAAACGGCTGGCCCGTGCAATGGCGCAACGGCGTCTATACCTTCCACCACTATCACTCGACCGCTCATGAAGTGCTGACCTTTGTTCGCGGCGAGGCCAGGCTATTGCTCGGCGGGGAACTTCCCAAAGGCGTCGAAGTCCATGTTCGTTCGGGTGACATGGCGGTGCTCCCCTGCGGCACTGGACATTGCAAGTTGTCTTCGAGCTCTGACTTTCTGGTGCTTGGTGGCTACCCTCTCAAGCAGGATTGGGATCTCTGCCGCGAAGCCCCCTCTACCGCCATGATCGAAGCCATGCGGCAACTGCCCTTCCCCAAACTCGACCCCATGGGCAATCCCTGGAAGTAGCTCTACTTCACGCGCAGCCGCAACGTGCCGAAGTTGTTCAATTGCGTCCGTGTCTTTGGGCCACCCGAAAACCAGTCTTCGTGATGGAAGTTCCCAAAATTCCCCACACCCTTCTCGGGTGTATCGAGATCCCCCAACGCAATGTTGATCCCGACTTCACGCTCGCCCATCGCAGGGCTCCAGAACTTTCCTGGCTCCACCTCTACGCATGGATCAAAAGCGATCGACCACTCGATGATGTAGCCCTTGCGATTCGGCTTCACGCTGGTCGCAGCGATCATGGCCCCGGAATCGATCCAGCTTGAATAGGTTGCGAACGCCTTGGCATCGCGCCGCGGTTCGCCTTCGAGTAACCCGCCCTTACCCAATCCGCCCAAGCGGCTCTTGGTGAGATTCACAACCATCTGCCACGAGCGGCCATTGCCTTCGACGGACTCATTCCCCTGAAACGTGTTCGTCGCGTTCAACAGAATTTCCATCTCGTCGCCAAACCAGGGAAAGGCTTCGCGTGATGGTTTGCCATCAACAAAATCGTGTGCCTTGGGGTTCTCCTTCGGCAGCCACCGCGGCGTATCGATGCCGTAAAGCAGATCATCGTCGACCTCAAAGGCGAAGTAGAGGCGCTTGCCATCGTGCTTCACCCAACCTTTCAGGTTGAGATCTTTCGGATCTGTCGTGGGAGAAAAAGTGTGGGTCCAATCGAGCACCCCTCGAATGGGCGTTGCGTCACTCCATTCGCCTTTATCCAGCTTGCCATCAATTTTGGGAGTCTTGCCCGGCACCGCGTCGAGCGTCTTTCGAGGCTGCCCGCAAACCAGGGCAGCGGTGAACAACAGAATGGCCGCAGCGCGTCTCAGCGCTTTTTCCTTCCAGCAGGCGGGGCGGGAGCGCTGCTCGACATGCCCAAAGCCTTAAGCTCGTCCTTGGCCAAGGTGGCCTGCGCCGAATTGGGCGACTTCTTCACCAGATTGCGGAACTCCGTTACTGCTGCTGTACGTTGGCCGCTCTTGGCGAGCGCACGGCCCTTTTCAAGTTGCGCATCGAGGGCCTTGGGGAAATCCGGATACTTCTCAAGCACGGCGTCTAGTGCTGCCACTGCGTCGTCGTAGCGATTTAAGCTCATCAGCACAAGGCCGAGATTGAAATGCGCATTGGGTGCATAAGAGTCGTTGGGGAAAAACTTCAGATAATCTTCAAACTGCTTGGCGGCGAATTCGAGCTGACCCGAATTGCGGGCCTGAATCGCATTGGTGTAGAGGCTCTCACCAGTCACACCAGCGGGCGGCCCTGTGGGTGCGGTAGGTGCCGGAGCTGCGGGCGGTGCCGACATCGTAGTGACTGCATTCTTCACGTCGCCCAATTGCGACTGAACCTTCTTGATCAACTCGGCCAGTTCCGCAACCGATTCCTTGAGCAGTGCAAACTCGGTGGTCATCTGATCCACCTTCGTATTCACCCCAGCCACCGGCGCGGTGAGCGCCGTTTGCTGGTCTTTCAACTTGTCTCCCATGGTCTTGTCGAGAATCGCCAGTGCAGTGTTGGATTTGTTGGCTGTATCAAGCGACTGCTGCACCAGGACATTCAACGCGGCAAACTTTTCGTCCATCGAGCTCTTCATGCTGCGCACTTCGTTCTGCAGTAACGCGACGTCGCGTTGGATCTCCAGAATCTTGTCCTTCTGCCCGAAGGCAGGTAGACAAAGAGCGGTAGCAAGCGTGAAGAGCGCGATGGATCGAATCATGGGAGCCTTTCCGGTTTAGTTGGCGCTGAAGTGAGCGCGACGGTTCTTCTGCCAGCAAGCTTCGTTGGCTTCGGTGCACGTCGGCTTTTCATTGCCGTAGCTGATTACCTTCAACTTGTCGCCAGGCACGCCCAGGTTCACAAGGTAATCCTTGATTGAAGAAGAGCGGCGATCGCCCAAACCGAGGTTGTACTCGGCCGAACCGCGCTCGTCGCAGTGGCCTTCCACAGTGACGATTCCACTCGCGTGCGCTGCGAAGATCTGCTTCAGCGCCTCGGCGTTCTTGTTCAGAATCGCCCGGCCATCTTCACGAACATCGCTCTTGTCGTAGTCGAAATAAACGTCGCTCAGCATTGAGGTCACCATCTCGGACAAGCTCTTGGTGACGGTGCGGACCGGTTCGGGACGCGGCGGCGGGGGCGGTGCCGAAACGCTCAGCGTGACGCTGCGCTCGGTCGGGCCACCGGGGCCGCTTGCCGTCAGGCGGTAGGTCGTCGTCGAAGTCGGGCTCACCGAACGGTTACCCGTTGCCTGTACAGATCCGATGCCAGCCGAGATCGTAATGCTATCTGCGTTCTCGACGGCCCAGCTCAGCGTGGCGCTCTGGCCAGCGGTGATCGAGCCCGGTTCCACAGTGAATGAGCGGATCGTCGGAGCCGGCTTGGGTGCCGGTGCGGGTGCCGCTGCAGGCGGCGGTGGCGGTGGTGCGGGTGCGGGTGCTTTCTTCTTGCAACCAACCGCAAAGAGAGACAGCGAAAGAGCGAGTAGCGCGGTACTCAGTTGTTTACGCGACATGATGTGAGAGACCTCCAAAGTTCAACGGGCAGCAATTGAGACTTCTAAAGCGACAGCAAAATTCTAGTGAGTCCAGACCGGCATTTCGTTCCGCCCTGCCGTAGTTAACGGGCGGAGCTGCGTGCCGTCGGCAAGCATCGTCCAAATCTGTGATGTGCCGTTACGCGTCGAGCTGAACGCAATGTGCAAACCATCCGGGGCCCATACCGGGTTCAGATTGCGCCCCGCGCCATGCGTCAGCTGCGTGATCTCGCGTTTCGCGACATCCATCATGAATATATTAAAATCTCCCGGCTCAAGTCCACGAGTCCAGGCAAATGCAATCAAACGTCCATTCGGGTGCCAAGCCGGGTTGGCGGCCTGCCCCGTTCCATCTGTCAGCCGTTCGACGTCTGACCCACTACTATTCATTCTATAGAGTTGTATGGGCCCCGATCTACCTGAAACGAAAACAACTTCAGAAGAATTTTTGGGGTTCACTTTCGGTTCCGTCTCCACCGCCCGAGCCGTCGTGATCCGGTTCAGGTTCGACCCGTCGACATTCGCGGAAAAAATGTTCGGATAACCGCCGCCTATCTTCGTCGAAAAGAGCACGGACTTCCCGTCCGGTGTGAAATCCGGCGAGGCGACAATGCTCGACACCGGGTTGACGAAGGTGAGCTTCCTCCCGGAATCGGCCGTCATCAAGGTGATTCCGGGATTGCCTTGCAAAAAGCTCGTGAAGGCCAACTTCGAGTTGTCCTGGCTCAGCGTTGGAGTCGTGCAAATGCTGTTATAGCGAGTGACCGGTTTCTGTCCCGACCCGTCATAATCCATCGTCCAGATCTCTTTGGATCCGCTCCGGTTTGAAACGAAGTATAACTTCGAACCTAGCAGCGACTTCACACCAAACCGGTTCAGAATGTCAGCCGCAAACTCACGAGCCACCTTTTTCACTCCACCCTCGTCGATCGGGCCGAAGTAGAGCTTGCCGAACATCTGTGCATTGGTAACGTCGGCTTGAGTTACGTCATAGAGCCAGCCGAACAAAACGAATTGCCCGTTTTGAATCGCGGTGTAGCCCATCGCGAGGTAGTTTGTGTTCACAGGTGAGCCGGCCCAATCGGTCAGCCACGGCCCCTGGGACCGGCCACCAACAGGCGGCTTCCAATCCTGCGGCTGCTGCGGCACCGAGGTGGGAAAGAAGCTCTTGGGTGCCATCTTAAACAAACCCGCTCCTACAATCTCGTCATACAGGGCCACGTTGAACACCTGCATCCAGGGCTGCGCCTCACCCGCGCCACGAAAGTCGGGGATCGCAATCACGGGCTGCCTACCGCCCGTGATAATGCCAATCATGTCCTGGCTATATAGGGAAGGCGCCAGACAGGTCAAGAGTGCGGAACGGCGGTTCATTCTCAGGGATCACCTCTTCAGTTCAAACCAAAATTCTATGTTCGCAGAGTTCTTTTCAAAGCCCTGCGGCAATGGCGGCATCGGATTGGAGTCTCGCACCGCCCTCTCGACCGATTGATCGAGAGCATAGTTGCCAGAGGATTGGATGATCTTCACGTTCGATATGTTTCCATCCTTGGCAATCGCAAATGTAATGATGCAGGTGGGAGCGGTACGCAATCGCATGTCGACATCCTGCGTGTTCCAGCGCTGCGCCACCCGTTCGCGAATCAACTTCTCGTACCAGCCAAAGCGGTTGCCAAAAGGCGAAGAGGCCGCCGCGCCTACACCACCAGAACCCGGAGCTCCAATCAAGGGCGACACCGCGGCCCGCCCCAGAGTTGAAGTGACCTGATTCGGCACAATTGGGTCTTCGCGATACTTTTGCTTCGAAGCGATGACTTCCTGCTTCGATTTCTTCTCGCGCTTCTTCAACGGAATCGCATCCGGGTCTTCCTGCTTCTCGGCGGGCTTCTTTTCTGTCTTCTCCGGCGGTGCCACCTGCGAATCGGTATCGTTCGCTATCCGATTGATACGGCCTTCACGCCTTGGCAGTGGAATCTGCGAAACGGCCGAAACCCCGGCTGACGCCCCCAAAGAGTTCGGATCACCGAACCGGTCTCGTGCCATCTCACTCCAATACCCATATCCGATCAGCGCTGCAATTACGCCCACGTGCAGCAGCACCGAATTGCGAAAGCCATGCGGACTAGCGTCGTGACTTGCTGTCATCGGTCTGCGTTACCAGTCGCACGCCAATCTTTCCATCAGTCAGTTCGGCCACCACTTTGGCGATCGGGTCATAAGGCGTCGCCTTGTCGGCGCGGACGAAGACGATAGCCTCTTTCGCTTTCTTGTTCGCCTTCACCGCCCCTACCAGCTCATTGATGTTCACTGGCTTGTCGTTGAAATATAGCTCCCCGGTCTTGGTGATGTTGACGACATTCAGATCCTGCGCGGAAGCCCTTTCGGTCTTTACCTTCGGCACTTCAATCTCAAGCCCAAACTGCATAGCCTGCGCCGTCAACATAAAGATGATCAGCAACACGAGCACCACGTCCACCAACGGAACGACGTTCATCTCCGACATCGTGGTGCCGCCGTAGCGCCGCCCGCGCCGTCCGCCCCCCGCCAAACTATCGATCGAGAATCCCATCGCTAGCCTTCGAAAGTCCGTTCCACAAAGTTCATGAACTCCAGCGAAAAGTCCTCAAGCCGCATGCCGATTTCTTTGATCTGGCCGCCGAGGTAGTTGTAGGCCACAGCCGCGGGGATCGCCGCTGCGAGGCCCGCGCCCGTTGCCACCAGCGCATCCGCAATGCCCGGTCCCACCGTCCGCAGGCTCACCGAAGCCGACATCGACAACGCCTCGAAAGCATCAATGATCCCCCAGACCGTGCCGAACAACCCGATAAACGGAGTCACCGAGGCAATCGTCGCCAGCCAGTTCATACTCCGCTCCAGCTTCTGAATTTCTTCGCTAATCCCCAATTGCAGATTTCGCTCGATCATCGGCTTGTTACGGATTTGATTCCGCCCGCGCGCCTGCCGTTCCACCTCGGCGTATCCAAAATCGAATACGGCCACCATCGGCGCCGTTGAAAACTGCTCGGCTGCGGCTGTAATCGCATCAAAGCCTGTGGCCTTGCGGAACACCTTTAGGAATCCGCGATTGGCCTCGATCGCTTTCTTCAGCATGCTCATCTTGCCAAAGATGATGGACCAACTCAGAAGCGACGCCCCAATCAACAACAACAGAACAGCCAGCGGAATGGGCTTGGATGGGTTAAAAAGCTCGCTCAACTTGAGCTGGAGGATGAATGCGATCATTATCAAACTTCATTATCACCGCCAATCGGACGCGACTGCCAGTAAAATCAAGCTGATGCTCGTCGAATTGCTGGTCGAAAACTTCGCGGTGGCCGATCGCGTGCGCGTCCGCCTGCATGCGGGCCTAAACGTGCTGTCTGGAGAAACCGGTTCCGGCAAGAGTCTCATCGTCGATTCGCTCGGTCTGCTGTTCGGCGGCCGGGCCAGTGCCGAAGTCATTCGCAGTGGTGCTGACAGAGCCCGCATCACCGGCATCTTTGAGGCCGTCCATTCCAAAGAACTGCTTGCGCTGCTCGAGGCCGCGGGCCTCGAAATGGAAGACGGCGAGCTGCTTGTTGAACGCGAGATCCTTTCGAGTGGTAAATCCCGCGCCTTCGTCGGTTCGCGCCCCGTCTCAGCCGGCCTGCTCAAAGAACTCCAGCCCTTTCTCGGCGACATCCACGGCCAGCACGATCAGCAGCGCCTGTTCAGCCCAGCCGAGCAGCGCGCCATGGTCGACGAATTCTCAAAGAACGAAGCCCTTCTCGACAAAGTCTCCGCCCTCTGGTCTCAACTGCGGTCGGCCGAAACCGAACTCCGCCAGCTCGAAGAGCGCGAGCAGGAGATGCTCCGCCAGCGCGACGTGTGGAGTTTTCAAAAGCAGGAAATCGAAGCGGCCCACCTCAAGCCCGGCGAAGATACGGCCCTCGAACAGGAACTGCGTGTCCTTGCCAACATCGTCAAACTGAAAGAACAGGCTGGCTGTGCATTTGAAGCCTTGCAGGAAGGCCCGGAGAGCGCCATGTCCACTCTCAGCGTTGCGATCAAACGCCTGGCCGAGCTGCGCCGCATCGACGAATCGCTCGACAGCGTGCTCGACACACTCAAGTCAGCCAGCGTCCAGATGGACGATGCCGCCCGCGAACTCGGCCGCTACGTCGATCGTCTTGAGGCCGACCCCGGCCGCCTGCAAGTTGTGGAATCCCGTCTTGCCGAGATCGACAAGCTTCGCCGCAAGTATGGCCACACCGTCGAAGATATCCTCGCCTTCTTCGCCCAGGTCAGCAAAGACCTCGCCGTTGTCGAGCGCGCCGATGAGCGACGCGACGAACTCGCCAAACTGGTCGCTAAACTCCGCGCCGACTATCAAGCTGTCGCTACCGAACTCACCACAAAGCGCCGTAAAGCGGCCGACAAGCTGGCCACCAAAGTGATCCATGAGCTGAAAGATCTCAACATGGAGCGCAGCCGCTTTGTCATCACGGTGGAAGCCGCCGAATGGGGGGCTTCCGGTATGGATGACATCCGCTTCCTGATCTCAACGAACCTGGGCGAAGAGCCGCGTCCTTTAGAGAAAGTTGCGAGCGGCGGCGAACTCTCTCGTCTTGCTCTCGCTCTCAAGGTCTCTCTGGCCTCCAAGGGCGGTCGAACCATGGTCTTCGATGAAGTCGACGCCGGCATTGGTGGCAGCGCAGCCGAACAGGTCGGCAAGAAGCTCAAAGCCCTGGCCGACAAGAACCAGCTTCTCTGCGTCACGCACCTTGCCCAAATCGCTGCTTTTGGTGATCATCACTACTCGGTATCGAAGCAGGAAACCAATGGCCGCACCCATAGCGTCGTCGAAGAACTCGAAGGAGAGGCCCGCGTCAAGGAGGTTGCGCGTATGATCGGTGGCCAGCGTCTCACCGGCGAAGCTCTCCGCTACGCCGGGCAACTCATCGAGATGGGCGCGGCACTCTCCACAAATTCGCTATAATCGTGAGCGGTGAGGTGCGAGAGTGGTTGAATCGAACGGTCTCGAAAACCGTCGTACCCGAAAGGGTACCGTGGGTTCGAATCCCACCCTCACCGCCAGTTCATATTCGTCAGAGTAAGCCCCTTCAGATCAACGCAGTCCTCCTTAGATTTAGTACTCGTTTACTCCAAGAGCGCGCCTCGTGTGATCAAAAATTCTGGTGCGCCATGTCACATGCTGCCCCCAACCTCTATCGCAGTCACACCAGAACTTGCAGCCCAAAGTGCAATTCTCGAGTCCAAACAAGACAACCTTAAGAGGGTTCTATATGGACGGATGCAAAGCACCTACCGATGGTTGCCGCCCATAAGGGACTTCTTTTCTAGGAGCCTGTTGAAAAAGCCCCTGTTCGTCAGTTCTGGTTTTTTCTTGATCGTTTCTTAGGCATTCGAGAAGGTTTTTGCGGCCGGGCAGAGCTCCGCCGGAAGCCGCAAAGCTTCGGTTTTTGCCCTATTTTCTGCGTTTAGGCACACTGCTCCTCGAGGGTTTTGAGTCGAAGCAGATTGTAGGCGGCCGCCGTGTACGTCACCAGCCATTCCACCTTGTCCAAGCCCCGCAGCTTGACCT
>Ga0194133_10000225_pt1 | contig 120138 bp, 102 predicted proteins | sample TA2KigOf40mmetaG_FD_155448 | JGI IMG/M metagenome (GOLD analysis project Ga0194133, IMG submission 155448) | Freshwater microbial communities from Lake Tanganyika, Tanzania - TA2015055 Kigoma Offshore 40m | ecosystem: Environmental > Aquatic > Freshwater > Lake | place: Tanzania: Lake...
GATGAGGATGCATCTATCCGACTGCGCCGTTCCACTGAAATTCGCGTCAATCAGATTCGGAATACCACGGATCGTCTTGGTCTTGGACCCGTCCGTCTTTTTGGCAAGTCGGTTTTCCTTGGCCTCCGTTAAAGAGCACGCCAAGTCCATGACGCCCATCTTAGCGACTTTTTCAATAAACCCATCACTAACAGTGCATCCAGATCCGAACTTAGAACTCGGCGTATTCATATAGTCCTTGGTCTGACTGTCGAATGCTGGGTTCTCAATATCGCACCGCAGAAATAGGACAAGCTGCTCCTTGATCGCATTCGCATTCACCTTCACTTTCTTTTTCTTCTCAATATAGTCGCACAACTTGCGGGTAATTTGACCCATAATATAATCGACGTGCTTACCACCCTTGAATGTCGCAATACCATTCACAAACGATACTTGCATAAACTCATGTGTTGGAGACAACGCTACCGCATATTCCCAGCGTTCATCCGACTGCTCGTATATACGTTTTGCCTCATCCTTATTTCCAATATATAAGTCAATGTATTGTTGAAAATTTTTCACAGGCACTTGTACTCCATTGTATTCGACCTTGATTTTCTTTGCAGAATGGTCGGATACTGCCGCAATATCAAAGACGCGTTTCTTAAGTAGAGCAACCATATCCTCTGTTAGCCCATGAACTCGGAATCGCTGATAATCAGGCATAAACGAGACTTTGGTATAAGGTTTGGTGGTCTTCACTTTGGTTATGACGGGCTCGCCGATCATATCAAGATTGTTCCGGAACTCCTGGACATACTTGAGTCCGCGAGTATGATCGACGGTTTCCACGCGACCGTAGGTGGACCAAATGAGGACAAGCTTGAAACCGAATCCGTTCTTGCCACCGACGATTCTCTTTTCCTCCTTGTTATAATTGGTCGAGGTACGTAGATGTCCAAAAATCATTTCGGGGATCCAGATATCGTGTTCCGGATGTTTCGCAATATCGATACCGTTGCCGTCATTTTCCATAGTAATCATACCGTTTTCGTCGATCGTCGTTTCGATGTACGTGCATAGTTTTTTATCGGGGCTGGTCGATGCAATCATACGGACTACATGATCGCGGCAATTCACAATGCCTTCATCAAACAGTTTGTATAGCCCGGGAACATATTCGATTGTTTTAAGCACAATTTTATTGGTAGTATTGTCATAGACCCACATCGACGCATCCACATTTTCGACAGACCCAATATACGTATCAGGATTATCGAGAATGTGTTGTTTGTCGCTTTTTCTCTGATATTGCTGGGCAAGAGCTGCCTCCTCCTCATTAATAATTACATTTTTAACAGCGGTCTTAGCTTTAGTGGTCTTAGAGGTAGCACTGGTCTTAGACATGATTGTTCTCGAAGTTGTAAAACTTATAATAAGATAAGTAGGTTTCTTTACATTGTTTGCCATATACTTATAAAAATCAATTTTATGGGATACATACGTACTCGTAAAATAAAGTATAAAAGGTTATTAGAATTATTATATATCATTAAGATGAATATGACAAGTGAATTTCAATCTGTTATCAATAATCGTTATCCATCTCCTATTTTGTCAAAAATATGGTCTCCCGATAATAGAATCAAAACAATGCGACAATTATGGATTTACTTAGCAGTTCAACAACAAGCGTTGGGTATTCAAGCGATTACAAAGGAGGCTATTCAAGAGTTAGTGAATAATCGCGATACCATCGACTATGATAAAATTCAGTATTATGAGCGTCGATTCAATCATGATATTATTGCACATATACATGCATATGGAGATCTTTGTCCAAATGCTAAAAAAATTCTACATTTGGGAGCTACAAGTAATTATATCAATGACAATACGGATTCTATCTTAATCAAAGACAGTATGTCCATTATTTCTAATAAAACACAGGTTCTTGCTCGAATACTCGCCTCCAAATCTCTAGAATATGCGAAAATACCTACGATTGCATATACTCATTTGCAACCGGCACAATTGATAACGATTGGGCGACGATTTGCAATGTGGTCAGAAGATATTTCAATGGATTTACATCATCTAGAAAATATCAGAATACCCTTTCGAGGTATTAAAGGTACCGTTGGAACGGAAGATACACTGTTAAAATTATTTCACGGAGACGCAACCAAATGTGATTTATTAAATGATAACTTGGCAGAAATGTATGGATTTAACTCGCGAATTAAAGTGTGCGGTCAAACATATTCTCGAAAATACGATGTTGAAATAATCCATGTATTAAGCACTTTATGTCAAAGCATATACAAAATGATGAATGATTTAAGATTATTGTCTGGAAAAATGGAGGTATATGAATATTTTGGTAAAGAACAAGTGGGTTCTTCCGCAATGCCTTATAAGAAAAATCCAATTACATGTGAAAAGGTGTGTTCGTTATGTCGTTATGTAATGAATCAAGAGCAAAATATGACACAGACGTATATTAATCAATGGTTAGAAAGAACATTGGACGATTCTTCCATTAAACGAATCATTTATCCCGAATGCTTCTTATTGGCAGAACATATATTAGATGCGACTATTTCGGTCATTAATCATTTATTCTTCAATATGGAACATATTCAGTTGCAGGTGAAAACCCATATGGTAAATGTTATTTCAGAAGAAATCATACTGAAAGGCGTGGAAATGGGTTATAGCAGAATAGAAATACACGAAAAACTACGTACAATCCTAACAACACATTCCTCGTATGAACATTTGTTATCTGATTCTACAATTGCGGAAATCATTACAACACATCATATAAGTTTCAATCCAATCGATTATATTGGGAGAAGCATTCAACAATGTGAAATGGTACAACTACCAAAATATTCGAATGAAATTCAATTCATTTAACTTGTCTGTTCTTTTACACAATTCGAAAATATATTATATCTCCTGTTATAATATATAGTATTTAGGACTATGAAACGACCTGTTCGAGGTGAAGACGGATTTTACACAATTGCTGGCAAAAAGTATAAGGAACTATTTGGCTCCCGTATCCAGGTGTGGAACGGAACCGCGTACAAAACCGCGGGCGAGCTAACTCGTAAAGACTTGATTAAGAACAAATGGGACCGTATTGTTTCCGCAAAGAAGCATAAGACCGCGAAAAAGGAAAAGCGTCTTGAGAAGTATGGGTATTACGCTAAGAAGGGCGAGTTCGGATATGTTCGTCGCGGAGGTAAGACCCAGAAGAAACGCGGCGGCGCCGCAGCTACTTTGGCAGAGGCATATCCTACACCGGCCGCTGCTCCTGCTCCTGAGACTAAGTAAATACGAATATAAAAATATAAACTTATATCCAAATAAATCAAAATAAATAATGAATGAATGAATAAATGAACTGTTATTTTATCAATTTTCGGATTGACAAAATATTTGTTCGGTCGGTGTAATTTTTATTATTTATTCTAAAACTGTTCTAATTTGAACCAATCCAGTACGGAAATCATAATAGCAATTCTCAAATGTGTCGGCCCAAGAATAATTATAATCATAACATAAACCAACGTCATCCAACATATCAAATTTAAACTCAAAATAAAACCCTTTTCTATCTGTACCCATTTCTATTGTTTTCAATATCTTAATCTTCTTATTTATAATAGTATCAATAACATTGTATCTTATATCGTATTTATGTATGATATCAATATATTCGCCTTTTCTATATTTAATCTGTCCGTCAAACTCTAATATAATATTCACTAATTCTTTGGGTATATATGGAAATATCATTGTATTCACTATAATTATATAAATTCAAAAGTATAAAATTTATATTACTTGATTTCACATATTATAAATTTTATAAATAATAAATGGGTCTCTTATTTATGAAGAGTTAGCAAATAGAGAAACTGGTTAATATCTCCCAAGATGTCGTCGCGAATGCTCAAAAGATCGCTATCTTTACTGGCATTCAAATGCATATTCATGTTTATGAGAAATTCACGGAAAGCGTATATTTTGGCCTTGAAATCACGAATATTGTTCAAGTCTATCAACTCAATCTTTTTCTCCAACATCTGAATCCGGGACTCATCCTTACCCATAAGAATCTCAACAAATGTATCCATGTGTTCATTTAGATTCGAATACAAATCATCTGTCGCCTTGTGTTCCGCATACGAGTGTGTTTTCCAGTGATACAATTTCACCATGTTCAAAATTTCCAAAAATGTTTGGACAAATAGATTCTTGTCGCGATTACTGTGTAGCTTACGCATAGTTTTTCTCATTTTACGACTGGATGACTTGCGTTTATCTTTACGAGACTTCCTTTCCTTTCTTGTTTGCTTTGCTGCCATAATAGATATATCTATGATATATATGATATATGAAGAGAAGATTATTATCTAAAAGAATAATCTACTCTATTCAATAGAACGAATACAATACAATAAAATTGATAGCAATTCAATGCCTTTCTACAAAACACATAAAACGCACAAATTATAAGATCCGATTTATTATATTAACTAATTTTCTATATAAATAACTACTATGAATCCATTATTTACTCGTTATTTATATGTAAAAAATGATGTTGTATGGACACTCTTTTATATTATTGTTTGGGGAGACTTAGACCAAGCGCTTTTTTGGAGTTATGAACTCTATTATTCTGGATTTCAAGAAGAAACGTTTGAACTCCTTATATTCATATACAATGTTTGTTATAAACATGTGAATCCATCTCGCATTTCAGTGTTTCTCGAAAATATACACTCGCAATGGAGGGAGAATCCATCTCACGATTGGTTATTGGCGACCTATGTTGCTAATATGATCTATCGCAAACATGATTTATTGGGATTTATCCGAAAATACGATGCGTATAATTATGAGCGAGATGTGGAAAGTTCTGATTTACCTCCTGTTCGCGTGTTGATGAAACACAGACAAATTATATATGTGCATTATTCGGAAAAAGACATAGATAAGTATAAGACGATTCTTCCATCTAATAAACTGCCTGTATCAAATATATTGAGTACTGTCAAAATATATGTTCCACGCAGCGACGGAGCCGAACATTGCTCTCAATTACGGGAATCCTATTTAACACGTTATTTGCGGATTCCATATTCACGCGAAGAAATAGATGAAATGCTTACAGATGGTTCATGGTTATATTATGCAAGTGCAACACCCTTGTGGAGACAGCGCATTCACTCATATAAAGGGATTCCCAACTATGATACCCAATGCATTGATTTCAAGAGTGAAAATCTAAAAAAAGGGTTTTACTCGAAATACGGGTACATATTATAATAAGGGTTATTCATATAATGCAAAAAAGAGGAATAAAAAATAATAAAAAATGTACTTAATACACAAACCGTTTATGGGTTTGCATATTCAAACATTCTATATTCGGATATTTTTCTTGAATTTTATCCTTGATGTAATTCGCAATAATTTCCGGATTTGTCTTTCCACAGGTGAATACATCTAATGCCAACAACCCCCTTTTTGTATAAGAATGACATGTAATATGGCTCTCGTCAAGTAATATAACAGAGGTAAATCCTTCCTCGGTATCCTGATCAAGCATAATCATTTTCGAAAACATATTTCGCATACTTGTCTGTTTTATACTGTCATTCATAGTTGCATGAATATATTCACAACATTCTTCTAAATTATCATCGTAAAAGTTGATGAAATCCATGAAAACATGGGTCCCCCTGTGATTCATGTTATTATGCCTACGGCAACCGCGACTAGGACTAGGACTACGACTACGACTAGGACTACGACTAGGACTACGATTATTCATATAATGGTTATTATATAAAAATAATAATCATAAAGACGTAAAATATTTTGCTGCAAATATTATTTTCGCGATAACAATCATTTTTTATTCGCTGCATAATAGATTCATACTACATGTCCCTTTTTACGCCAAAACCACTCATAAAACGGCGTAAAATTGTCCCTTTTTACGCCATTTGTCCCTTTTTACGCCGGTTTTTCCATTTTTCTCAAAAAAAGTTGTGCAGCGCCGCTGTTTTTCCAAAAATACAATTGGCTGCATTATGCAGTGAATCGAAAAAATCACGTTTTTTGAAAAAACTTTTCTCCAAAAAGTGAAAAGTGGACATTTTAAAAATGTCCAAAAATCATTTTTTCAAAATACTTTTCGATAAAAAAACACTTAATAAAAATTTCCATAACAAAAAGCCGGACAGATACCGCTCGAACACCTCATTATTTACATTGTAAAATGATAATACCACTCGGTAATCCAGTAATATTTATAATAGTAGCGTATAAATGGTATTTGAGAATAACAAAGATCCGATAAAAAATATAGAAGGAATAGATTAAGGATGAATAGAAAATATGAATAACGAACCAGAATATATAGATTATAATAAATACATGTATAAGTTTGAAAGAAGCACGCCCTATTTTTATCATGACCTGCAATGCACAAACCAATCGCCTTCAGCGAACCGTATAGAACCGATATCTGAACCACCTAACCAAGAAATAAATGAAATTGCAAGTACGCCTATTCCTACAACTACACCTACTCTTACTCCAACGTTAACTTCTCCAAATATGTATTATCCATCTTTTGTGATGGATCCATTGTCGATTATTGTGAAACTGGCGATTGTTGGTAAAAAACCACAAAAAACAAAGATATCCATTATGAACCATAGTATTATTATTCACGAGCCTGGCTTTTTTCAGGGGATTGTCCGGTATTACAATAATTCGACAAAACAGGATCTTCATTACTTACAAGCACCCATAGAAGCCGCATGCGTTAAATATATTATTGAAAAAACATATGCAGTTCAACGCGAACTTATGGTATCCTTGTTCCATAATGCAGTTATCGGATTGGAAAAGCTTTCTGAAACATACAAACAAGATTCTATGGTTGTATTGTGTATCAATCATTATATAAATCTCATACACAATTCAATAAGTATAAATTCCATGATTGCAAATAAAGATAATACTTATCATGAAAAGTACTACAATGATATATTTATCGAAAAAATGAATAATATATGGTCCCCAGAAAAAGTCGATGTTGTATTAAGGTTAGCGGATTGTATAAGCAAACCGAAATCGAATAGCGGGTCTATTCGCAGTCTAGAAACATTTATAGAAGGTATCGATAACGAAGTTTATAACATTCTAAAAAATGATTGCAGCAATAATGTATAGGAAAAATCAATAAATAAATAACTTACATACAAAGTTATTTATATGTTCTGCGTGTAAAATGTGAAATGACCATATTTAGCTATACATAAAATGATATGATTTCTATTCTAATGATTGGATTGAAGATATGTATATTTATATATTAAATGTACGATAATTTGGATGAATTTAGAGATTATTTAATTACTGACTACAGTACTTTGAAACAAAATCACCCATACCTACTTGTTATATATGAAGACCAATTGCAAGTGCCTGTTAAACTAGTTGATGGTAGAGATATGTCGCATGAGGCGAGTCCTGATCAAATATTAACATTTGACCACATACGGGGGGATGATATACGTAATTTCAGAATAGAACCACCTGATATTCCACACATGTTTAATGATTTTCCATTGGAGATATATATTGGCGATTTGTATGATCCCGAATATCACGGTGATGATTATTTTTATAGAATACGTATTTACGACCTAGAAAAGATAGCTAAGAAAATTCGTGAAACAATCTATGAAGAGACGCCTCTAAAAGAAGATGTTATAAATGAGGTTATTGATTATATAATACCAACACAGCATTACGGATTACCACCAGTACCCACCCTTACTGCAACAAAAAAAAATAAAATCAAAAAGGCAGTACCAAGAGGAGGTCGTCGCACAAACAAGAGATTACACAAATCGAAATCGAACAAACATAGACGCAATCGAAATACCAAACGACGCAATAAACAATATATATAGAACGCGTAAAATATTGCCCATTATAGACGCTAAAAATCCACTTAGCATACACTGTTCAACCAATTTCTAGTAATGACTGCTTTCACACTCTGAAGGGCGCCTTCGGTCCAACCTTGGTTTCTACTAACGACTTCTCCCACTACGACGATTCCCTTTTCCGGATTTTGCGCCTTTTCAATGAATTCTTCTCGGCTCGTATATAGCTTCTTATTCAGAGGTTTATAATAATGCGTTCCAATGGGCCAGTAGTAGTCTTTCAATGAAATAATGTGGAGAAAATTCTCCTGAATTCCAAGAGCCTTTTCTAACAATCTTTCATATAGTTTTCTATTTTTTTCTGTATTTTCCAAATAAGGTTTCAGTGATAATGCATTTTTATTATCATTATATGCAATCATATACACACCCTTATTTGCATCCATTGGAATGATTTTTTGAAGAGGTCCAGGGAGAACAGTGAAACCATGTACATGTTCTTTCAAAATCGACGCTGATTTTTTATTGAATTTTGCATACATTCGGAGAAAGGGTTGCCCTTCAATATCATTATAAATTGGATGATGATTCCCCAATAAACTGCGAATTCCAGTAATCGTTGTCGCGACGATGACTTTATTACACATATATCTTGCACCGTTCTCGGTTTGCACAAGGAATTTGCAAGAATGATCTCCCGCATCCACTTTCTGAATCGATGTCGCTTTGTTCGAAAACCGAAAATGATCTTCGCCAATATGATTATACAGTTTCATGACTAAACGTTTCCACGGTACTGTAAATATTTTCCAACAGCACGTATTATCTTCGATCCCATAATAATATAGAGTTTCATAGGCATCTTCATTCTCATAATCGCTATATCCCGAAGATAATACAAATTGCTGATATCTTTCCTCGCCAAGTATATGTGTCGCATACTGTTTGAATGTGAATCGTCGATCTCTATATTTGGGATATTCTCTCCTGAGTACATACATTTCATCAAGAATATCAATATCATGAATCAAGGGAGATTTGTGCGAATCAAACATATATTCATGGGTTTCTAATTGGAAATCCTTGAGCAATTTGTATAGCATTTTGTCCTTTGGTTTTCTACCGATGCCAGCACCGCTTACGATTTCTGTTCCATAAAAGAATTCATTGCTTGTTCTCCCACCTATCCATTGTTTTTTGTATTTTTCTAAAATCAAAAAGGATGTATCGGGAGATAATTCTTTTATTTTATAAGCACTATATAATCCACTCATTCCACTACCAATAATAATAATATCAGTATGTATTGTAGATGAATTATCCATGCTTTTATACTCTACTGTATGACTCTACGTATAACAATATATTAGATTAGAATAGTCAAAGTAAATATTATTATCAATCATACATATATTGATAATAATAAAAAGAGGAACTAATAATGAATACATAGATACTTATCTACACTGACCATTTTAGAACTTTGCCATTATTGACACAATAATTCATATTATGGATAGATGAATACATTTGGACAAGAATATTCTCATTCATCTCCATAACCTCATATTTTAATCTACGCAAATTCTCGATTTCCGGATTCAATTCATCCACTTGCATTCGAACTGCGGTTTGTAAAATATTCGGATTTCCTTCTCTGTCATATTGCATAATCAGCGTTTTAATTGCAGCAATTAATTTATATACTTGTTCCGTTTTTCTTTTTATTAATTGCTCGCGAACGGAATCGTTAATCTGTTTCTCATATGTATTCTTAAATCGCATATAGAACTCATTAAAGTCGTTGTATTCAGTCATAAGCTCATTGAATTTTTCGAGAGATGTTCTTTCTGATTTATATTTGAAAATCGAAGAAAGTTTTGTATCAATAATCATTTCTTTTGTATCTTCAAGCGCACTAAAAATAGTTGTATCTTGTGTAGACCAACAGGTCTCTCTGTTCAATTTGATATTTAATTTGCAGGGAGATTGAGCATCTCCGCATGTTGCAATATAGTTATTGTTCTTAATTGTAAATATGGAACCAACAGGGCGTTTGCATGATATACATTTGGGTAAAATAGATGCGACTTTTCTTGCTCGACCTTTTTTTCCAATACCATTTAATTTTGCGGCTATGTATGCATTTTTACGCACAGTCTTTGAGTCGGTTTCATATTCAGATTTCAATTTCATGTATTTCTGGAGTGCCTCATAGTAATCAACAATGACTTCTTGTTCTTCGATATATTTCTTAGGTGTAGCCGAATTATCTGTGCTGCCATGAATATCGTAATAATCATTTTTAACAAGATATGGATTATTCTCGCACTGAAAATCTTTCACCGAAGGCGGGAGACCATCAATAATAATCGTTTTATTATTTGAGCAATGCAACGTCTCCAATACAGTATTGTTGGTTAAGATGAGTTTGGAGATATTGTTGTCATTCACATAGAGTTTCTTTAGATTCTCGGGGGGTTCAAGTGATTCCAGCTTGTTATGAGAGACATTTAATATCTCCAATGATGTATTGTTAGTTAAATCAAGATGAGTTAAATAATTGTGTGCGCATTCCAATTCAGTAAGACTTTTTGGGAGATCGTTCAATTCTACCAAATACTGATCATTTATTTTTAATACCTCCAGATCTTTGGGAAACCCTGAAACACTTGTAATATATCCCTTTACACCAAATATAATGGTTTTAATTCGATGAAATCCAAATGTGGATAATATGGAAAAATTAATATTTCCATGCAAGGGACGATTAATTTCAATGCGATCTATGTTGGGATTATTTACAAGACTGTCTAAAATAGTTTCAAAATCAGTCTGGGCAGTATTATTATTGGTTAATATATCATTGCGTGTTTCCAATATTATATTGCTCATTGAATGAATGTATGTATATATTGTATTCATACATTCTCTTGCAAATTTAACTTAATCATTCTGTAATTCCTCATTGCGATAGCATACGTGTATAATAATCTTCTTCGGGAAGAGGAAGCTGCGATATATTGGTCGTTTTTGTATGTAAATTGCTTCCCTGGTAAAATCGGATTTTGGACATGATATATTTTTGGTCTTCAATCATTTTTCGATGTTTATCGTATTCGGTGGGTTTTCTTTTATATAAATAATAAAGGGTTGCGCCCGCACAAAAAACAAACAACAAAAATACGGAAATGTTAAATATGCGTGTGTAGGTAGTTATCCGAGTATTATGGCATTTTTGTAAAGACATACATAAATAATTTTTCGATGAGGGATCCACCAAGTGGGAAATCGTCGAATCCATCAATTCTTTGATTAGATTGATTTATAATATATATTATAGGTGTAAATAGATACTTTTATCCGAACAAAATCCAATACGATATTGCTAAATAGGATAACATTCCAAGAATAATTGCAAATACCCAAGCGGGTAATACGGTCTTATGTTTATAACCAACTCCAAAGGGGCGAAATCCGCCCTCCTTATTATATATAAGAGAGGGTTTCATTACATGGAGTAATCCAAACAATACTAGAAACAATAGAATGGCCAAATGAACCTGAAATGTACGGAGAAATGGCTTGCTAAAATACATGTAATAATAAGTGTTAAATAATATTATATTGTAATATACAAATAAAATAGATTTGTACAAAATTCTTTGGAAAATCTCCCGAGGTACATAAAATAAAATGCGTTTGTATCTATTTTGATAGTTTGATGTTTGATTCACATAAATTAGTATGTAAATCAAATCGTTTTTGAAATTCAAATATTATATTATAGATGATAGAATACGATTACTCATCATACCCGAACTCGCGATCCACGTCTTCCGCGTAATAGGCACCATCATAATATTCCTCATCGAGTCCGGATATATCAACTCCCTCGGCATCATATGTTTTCTCAATATCTTCAGCATCCATTCTATCCAAATCTTCCACATCGAATGCCGGCGCCTCTGCTTGTTCGAGCATGCTGCTATCCATCTCATTTGCCATTTGTTCTCGCTCATTGTCATATGCGGTTTTATTGTATTTGAATAAAGATGTCTGATTACCAATGTTCCATCGTCCCAATTTATGTTTCTTGAGCATCTTTTCAATCTTGGGATCATTGTTCTCGGTATCTTCTAATAGACGTATGATTGCCTGTTTTTCTTGTTCTTTTGTCTTTTTCATAGAACGCACAATGTCCTGATATTTTTTATCGATCATTTTCTTATCCTTTTGTTCGGTCTCAATACAGGATATTAAAAAGGAACAAACCGCGTTCTTGAGTTGCTCTTTATCTCCCAATACAATATCGTCGATTTCTGTAATATATTCATCGACATCTTCGTCCATGGATTCTACAATGGTGGTCATCGATTCATTTCGGGTTTCAATGTTTTCTCTATTTTTCTCCCTGCGTTTGTTTTTAGAATAGACAAGATCCATACTTACAAGGTCGGGGTCGTCGCTCATTTGAATATATTCATACACCGTAGAATACCAGCAATACATGAATAACATGTATGTTGTATCTTTCCTGAAAAGCGCGTGAAACGATTCGCCGTTTTTAACAATGGGAGATTGTACTGGAATCAGTTTTGCAAACATGTCAAGGTCATTTGCCCAGGATTTCACATTCACCATGAATTTTGTAAGCATTTCATTACGACGATGTTTATGAATCTCCGCATTGTATTTATCAATTTCGCTGCGAATGTCATCATTATGAAGGCTTGAAAAGCCCCAATATTTTGACAAAAATGTATGTGTTTTATTCGAAACCAGCATTTCTGGGTACAGCTTTGTCATGTTATAAATGGAATTCTTAACGAATCCTGTTATTTGAAAAAGAGAGTTTGATGTGTTGTCATCAATATTCCAGGTGAATAAATTCAATATATGGTCCTGCAATTTGTTGTATTGCATATTTGAGAGATTTCCATAGCTATCCATATATTCCATAATTTTCTCGTGCATCTTCGTATTTGCCTTGGACAGATATTTGCGAAGTAATGCCGTCGCCTTTGCAAAATCCGTCATCTCAGTATCCTTATCATGAACCATAACATTCGGGTTATATGTCGTTAATACATCACGGAGTCGTTCGCGAAGAGGCTCCTCAATAACCGACGAATTTTGCTGATCCATATATTCAATGTAATCCAATAACATGGATACTTGTTTCACCTGTTTCGGGGGAACTAGATGCTGAATATTTCGAGAATTCACAATACTCATTAAACTAGATAAGTCCTCTGATGTATATTTTTTCCCATTTTTCTTCATGAACTCGATTTTTTCTTCCAAGGACCATTTTTTGTCATATCCGGCCGGCTTCTCCCGACATACAATCAACAAATCGTCCGGAATGGGAACATCACTATCAAAATTGCAATAATAGATGATTGCATCATATATATGTTGCTCCTTTTCATAGAAATTATCATTGATTGCTGGATATACAATCTGTGTATTTTCCTTATTGAATAAATAGGGAGCATCACTTAATGCCTTGATATTTTTGGAAAACATCTCGTTTTTCGCGCTGCGTTTCACATAGAGATCCACATTTTTATTTTCTGCAATGAAATATTTTAGTGGGTTCAGCGCATCTTCCGCATTATTGCAGCAGGCATTTTCCAAATAAGGTATCTTGGACATTGTTTTCATCAGAACATCTTTCGAGCGAACATTTTCATTGATGAGTTCTAGAATACCATACGTGTGTTGTATATTTTTGCTCTTATATACTTGATAATGCAGTTGCTGTAATTTGTTTCCCTTTTGAATGAGTTGTACAGTTTCTGCATCAAACTCTTTGGAGGTTCCTTGCAAAGAGGCTGCTACTGAAATGGGAATCATCGGTGGTTGGAATTGCTTCCATGTTAAAGATATATCATGGTCTTCGGGAACGGATTCTTCCGGATGAAGAATCAAATATTCGCGTTTTCTTACAATCATTTCTGTAATTTCATTTTTGGGAACAACATAGGATTCCAGGAAATCACGAATTCGTTTTGCAATAATTCCGTCCGTTAGTTTTTCCATAGAATTCCACGGAGCAATCGAACTTTTAGTCTTGGCAATAATACACGCAACATATTTGATTCCGCTAACATTCTCGATTCCTGAATCCAAGGGATATCCGCCAAAGGAAAATATGCAACTCGGAAATGTTTTGCGAGGACGAATCGAAACAAGTGCCGTCTGCAATGAAACAAGTATAAAACTCGCAACACATGTTATCAATATCTGATTACGATATATAATGTATGGCGCAGATACCTTTCCTTTTTGCTTCTCTATTTTTTCGGTGCGTTTCTCATAGGCAGATTGAGTCAAGACAACGTCCTTGTTTTGTATGAGTTCTAATGCCGATCGTAATACAAACTCTTCATGATCAAATGGATCCACACTCATATTGGCACATAATGCATGGAATACATTATAGATGGTTTGACTCAGTTCATTTTCAAACACCTTATCGTTATCCTTTTTGGAAAGCACCTCGGATGCGACCGCTGCAATATCTTTTTCGAGAATCGAATGTGTTGTAATCTTGAATCCCGCGTCATCATAGATTTCTTCATTCACAAAATCTATTTTTCGAAGAACATATCCGCTATGTTTATCAACAATCGCATCTCCATCATCACTGAGCTGTCCAACACTATGACATAGTTCATCTTGTTTCGCACCATAATCTTCTCCCGCAACAAAGGTGGATGCTAATTGGTATAAAGATGTTGGAAACAGTTTCACATTCATTTGTTTGCAGTATTTCCAATGAACATCTTCGCCATTATCAATAATAGGTTCGCGGCAAAACATCGATACAAACTTGCATATGTCCTGTTGTTTCTTGATGAAGTCCTCTTGCGATAAAATGAGTTCTCGAAGATAGATGTGGGGAGATTGTACCATGTCGTGTTTCACCGCGTATTTGCCTATGTTATAAGATACATTATTATCCTTATACAAAAGGCTTTCACGAAGAATGTTTTTTCGTACCAAAAGTGAGGACATAGATTGTATGTTTTTCTCAAGTTGTTGCTTGAGCTCTTCGACGGTTATTGCGAATTTTTTGTCGAATTCTTTCATGGCGCTGGTTTCTACCATCTTTTTCATTTGTATTTTCGCATCCTTTGATAAATCGCAAGTATCTGTTTTCTCTGTATAATAGCAATTCGGGAGAACGTTGCAAAAAAAGGAGGTGGTATCAATATATGTGTTTTCATCAATGCTCGTATCGCGAACCCATTGGTTTTCCTTACGAATATAATAATGATAATATTTGGATGCCATCTCCCTATTTGTTTCATTTTCTTTTATAAATTCGACCATGGAATATTCTCCATTCGATACTTTCTTTTTTCCGCGAATCATGGTATTTGCAAGTTCAACGGAGAGTTCTGGTGGGCAGTCATGTTTTTGAACCAAATTCTCTGCAAGAAAACTGATAAATTTCTCGGGCAACATCTTCTCCTTTTCATCTTTGTATTTATTGAGTATTGAATACTGCGTTCTATCCAGATCTTTGTCCCAATAGACATCGTTTCCATTATTATCCTTTTGGAGATCGGCCAATGACGTATATTTCTTTGCCAAATAACGAGTACTACATATATTTTGCTTAACAATGATATCGCTATCGGATATTTCAAAAGGCTCAATAGATTCCAATAGTTTATTGGGAGTAATCAGTGATAGTAATATATAGGTTAGCAGATTGCAAAATAAAGCAGCCCCATCTTTGTGCATCATCCATTGAATTGTTTCTCCCGTTGTATAAGAATCAGGTATCTTGTAGTCGTCTTTAAATAACTGATCCACAAGAGTATTTTGATTTATAGACAAATGAGATCCAGATCCGGATCCGTATCCATAACTCGTAATTAAACTACGAATAAGATTTGATTCGATACCTGATATTTTCGATTTTTTACCAATTTGTTTGAAATTCTGAGAACTCAATGCCATCTCTTTTTTGTATTCAGCAATTTGTTCCTTGATATGGTATCGAATTTCATTATATTGTCCATACGTTAAATTATTTGGATATATCATAAAAGGTTCAAGTGTAGCTACCACATCGACCAACGACAACTTTGTTGAATTATATTTTTGCATCAGTTTAATAAGATTTCGCGTTTTTGGAATAATAACATTCATAAATTTTTGATACTTATCTTCGTCGGATTGCAGAGAATCATCCAAAATATACTCGGTTGTTTTCTTTAAAAATGTAATCTCTTTTTTTAAATAGGTTTTTTTATCATATTCTTCACTTTCATAGTCGATTTCCCTATCAAGATCATTAATAAACCGGACTGCAAATTGTGAAGATTTGTGGAATAATCGAAAATAGTCGAGGTGATTCTGACTCAGTTGAGATCTGATCATGATATTTGTTCCTGGGAGATCTACATGGGAATATTTTACGACAGAATGAGGCATAATAAATAAGGACTGAACACTGATCTTATCGGGGGGATTCAGCTGTCTTTTCAGGGAGACTTTCATACCGCCCTTGAGTTCCGTTGAACTTGGACGTTCTACTCCAATATTGTATCGTTGAACCATATACTTGAATCGAGACAACTGTTTGTCATGTATTGTATTTGAATAATTATTCACAATTGCATCAAGATCTTTGAGAATCTCTTGTTTGAAAGATAATAATGAATCTCCATTTGTGGGAGGAACAAAGGGTGTCATATACGGATTCAACTTTGAATAAAGCGTATCATATTTCAACTCATTTCCTATCGTCGTGTTTTTATAATAATTAGTATAGAGCCCTTCCATCTCAATCAATTCAGAAGCCTCATCCAATAACATATTTTCTGGGTTCTCCTCCACGTGATCTTCTTCTGTAGTATATATTTTCTTTGTCTGGCTAACTACCGGAATAAGCCAGCGAAGCCGCATATCCAAATGAAGAACATGTTCCAACAGCGGTTTGTAAAGATCTCCGTATGTTTTCTTTCCAATAACATTCCCATTTTCGTCAAACACCGAGTACATATTTCGGAGCTCTTTAAAACGCTCTACCAAATTATGTATTTTCGACATGAGTTCGTTGGTTCGTTTGCTATTGGGCACAGTAGATAGCAACTCATCCATAAAATCATTCACTTGCGTCTCAATCGTATATTTCTTTTGGTGTTCTGGTATTTCGATCATTTGGAATACTTCTTCAAGATCCTGTCCATACAATTCGTTCGCCTCCAAATAGATTTCATGCAACACATCTTGAACCAATGTATCGGGAACAGTGCCGTCCGGAACATGAATGATGGATTCACCGTTTTCGGTATATTCAATGCTTGCGACACTATCAGATACGGGTTTAATAATTTCGGGTTGTTCTGGACTCTTATATGATGCATTGGCTGGAGGATCACGTATGATAATTTTATCGATCGGAATATCTTCGGGTAATCCTTTGTATTCAAAATCAATATAGAACACAATATTATCGATAGTTTTGATTTCGATCATATCCTCTTCTAAATTGGTTATTTCACCGGTCGCAATATAAGGCATTTCTCCTCCAAAATGAATATCAATCCACGTCTTCGGGAGAAGATTATTCTGTCTTGCAAATCCAGGATCACTGCTCCGCGTTAATAGATGAATCTCTGTGATAGACTCATCCGTAATTATACCATTTTCATCCAATACAAGTTGCGCCAAAGTATATGTATTTATGTTAATGAGCTTTATTTTGGAAGAATCCACATAAGATACATAAAATGCGTGTTCATTCAAATCTGAGTTTGTGGGTGAAATAATTTGCAGAATATCTCCCAACTCAATGGTGAATGTATTATTTCTATCAGATTTATCATCCGTATCAGATTTTGATTGTTCATCCATGATGGTCTAATTATTTATAATATAATTAGACTATATATTCATATTCACTGCAAAAACATTGATTTTATCGTCCTAAAAAGAAATGTTTTGATTACCGCCGATTCCACTTTACACTTATAGATTCACCATTTCTCTATTTAAATCTCTCACGATTCCTTTAAACAAATCTTTTGTAATCATCTTATAATCATAAATGTAATCTGCTATATTAGACATTGGATTACATAGCTCTGTGAAAACATTAAAATCGATTTTCTGACTTGCCCAAATATTTTTTTTAATAGCACCATGTGCCGACCAGTTATCAAATCCAGGTTTATAATGATACCACCATGTACGAAGAAATGTTCGCGGAGTTTTATCGACCATGGTTCCTCGATATGGGCTTTTTTCTAATTTAACTCGTTGGCACATATTAGCTACATCACGACATATTTCGATACCAGCTTCTGTAAATAATTCGTTATTTTCATAGGGAGATGAATGCGCAAATATTTGATCATTAAATCCAATTCTACCATAGGGTGGAATCAATGTTCTAAATACTTCTAATTTTTTGTGTTGCCGCGAAGTATTTATAACTGGACTTGCTCTATATGCAGGGTTGGATGGATATGCGATAATATCTGGACCAAGCATACTATATTCATTATTATAAGTTAATGCAACGTATAGTGTTTCCGAGTCCTCGAGAATAGCGTCTTTATGAAATTGAATATTTCCAGTTCTATTAAAATAAAAATCGATCGTAATAAATAATTTTTCTCCGTGATTAATTGTATTCAGGATGGTTTCAATTAAATTAAGTTCTCGGATCTGTTCAAACACATAATTATATATTTCCTGAATAATTGTTTGACCGCCAATTTCTTCAATATGCCACAATTGTAAATCGGTATCAAGCTTACGATCATTATATCTACGATTGTTTGTGTTCATTATATTCATCTGAATACTACCATCTTGATTTTTTTCGAAAAATATTTCAAAAAATCGTCTAGTGTATGATGATTTTTGTTCGGGTGCAGGTATATTACTGAAAAAATCAATAATTGGAAAAGTATTTTTGGTGTTGTGCTGTGTTAAACTAAATAATGGCATATAGTGGCCAGGATTCATTCCAATACGATAATTATACCATATTGCAGATCTACTATTATTACTAGTATTTTGTAATATCATATTATTAATCTCAGATGCATCCGCTAGCTCACTCATACTATTATCTATTTCCATTTCAATATAATTCATTTTTTTAATCAACCTATCAATATCCATGGAAATATTAGGAGGAGGGGGAGGGTTTCTCTGTAATGCAAATGCAGATTGTCTCTTTATTTTTTGCATTTGAAGCCTATAGGGTACATTCTTTCTGGTTGAAGATGATCTTGACGCCCTTCGTGTTTTACGTTTGGATGATGACGCTCGTTCCATTCCAAAGCAAATATATATAATATATAATAAAATAATAAGATATAGTGTCTAAACATATATGAAATATATATAAAGAGTATTTATCTTATTGATATATCCGACAAAGGTTCATTTTATACTCTTATTCCCCTTTCATTCTTATTCTTATTATGGATACTGATACGCAAAACTATTCATACACTTCTTATAACATTGATGCTTTGGATTTTGACAAGGACAAGGTAAAATCCAAAATTTACAAGTGGAACGACGACGTTTCATACACTATTTTAAACAATGACTCGACGATGTTGGCTTTTTCCGATGAAACCGTGCGCAATTATAGATCTGTTATTCTGGATGAGAATAACCATGTATTATGTTTCGCTCCCCCGAATTCCATTTCAACCGAAACATTCATGCAAAAGTATGGAAATGACAATGTGCTACCTGAGATCTATCTGAATGAAATTGTAGAGGGAACGATGGTTAATCTATTTTTCGACGCGCGTATCCATTCTTGGCAAATCGCGACACGAGGGGCCATTGGTGGAAAATATTGGTTTTTTAGAAACGAGTATTCCGATGACAACAAGATTACCCAGAAGACGTTTAAACAGATGTTTATCGAATGTTTTCGTTCAGATGCGACCGAATTGAATGATATTGCATTCCTCGAATACCTTCCGAAGAATTACTCTTACAGTTTTGTACTTCAGCATCCTGACAATCATATTGTTTTGAATGTCGAGCAGCCTACGTTATATTTGGTAGCTGTTTATGATAAGAGAGAAAACGTCGCAATGAATATTCCCCAACCAGTGTATGAAGGATGGGATATCTTTGCAAATGTGAAAGGTATGATTGAATTCCCCAAAAAGTATGAGGAAACCACCTATAATGATGTATTAACAAAATACTGCTCACCAAATAGTTCATACTCATGTGTTGGAGTTATGGCGACCAATATGAAGACGGGGGACCGATCCGCATTTTCGAATCCAGCCTATGAGGAGCTAAAGAAACTTCGTGGAAACAACCCGAATCTGCAATATCAGTATTTTTCTCTCGAAAAGACGGGACAGACAAATGTGTTTATGGAACATTTTCCGATGTATAAGAAGTTGTTTTATCAGTTTTCGAAGCAGTACCAGGATTTCATTACGAATGTGCATCAGTCTTATTTTTCGTATTATGTAAAGAAGGAGGGAATCCCGATTGCAAAGAAGTTCTTTATTCACGCTTCGAAGATTCACCACAACGTGTTTATTCCGTCTTTAACGAGCGGAACGAAACAAATTATTACGCGAAAGATTGTGAAGGAATATTTTGATGCCATGACGCCGAGTGAGCAATTGTACTATTTGAATTATGATCGCCGTCAGTTGGCAAAGGATAAGAGAATGAAAAAACTTGGCGAAACCGATGCAGACGCAGATACGGAACTATGTGGTCAAAATGTTGATACGGATACCCTGTCCCAAGTCGAATAAATGATATATTGCGGTTGTTTCAGAAATATGATTATAATAAATAATATTTATTATAATAAATGAATATTTGATATATATTATGTCAATAAAATAAAATTACATATGTAATATAAGAAAATGATTGACAGGGACAAAATCATATTACATGAAAAAAGGAAAAATATCAAAAAAAATTACGAGTGTCTGGGTAATGTTTTTTATTTTGATTACGAAATCATGATAGATATCCATGGGAATGTGTTGATCGAAAAAACAACAAACACGATAAAAGAGACAGATTATATCCCCAGAAAAGAAATACTCGTTGAAATAAATAATAATGAACCCGTAGCAGCATTAATTCTAGAAATTTACAAAGATATATTGGATACAACCTATGATATTTTAGAAGAACAAATAGAGCCCCAGTTAAAACGAATCGTGAATTTGAAAAATACGGATCCACTGCTTATAAAAACGGTAGAAGAAGAATTCACGCGTTCTCGTAATAAAATAGCAAATTACAAAATGCAATCATCGATAAGTAAAGATTTATTACAAACATATCAATCAAAAATCGGCGAAATGAGAAAAATAATCGAAGACACCCAAAATATTCATAATGAAGAAGTTCAGAAACTAATGATGACCATATCCAATATTTATAGACACTTATAAAATTCAAATATCGCCGATGTCAATGGTTGAATTATAATTTACATTTTCATTTTCATTTGGATAACCAATCGGATTACACACAAATGGGATATTATGTATGATAGCATTCGACGGTGTATGCGTATGTCCATATATCCAACATTTTATTTTATTTTCATTTGATTGAATCAAATCATCCATATCGCAATAAAACCATTGATTATAAGGTTGCATCTTTTGAGTTGTATATTTTACATCAATTAACGATTTAGAGGGCATGTGATGTGTTATAACAATACAATTTTCATTCTTTTGTAAAGCATCTTCTAAAAAATCTACACATAACAGGTTTAATCTGTTATATTGGATATAATCAAAATGGGGAATATTATAAACATCATTTATTTTATACATAGGATTAGTAATTTTAGACCATAATGTAGTTCCAATAAAACAATTATTTTCATATATTTCGTAGCTATTATTCAAAAAACTTATGTTATCAAATTGTGAAAAATAATCTTTCATGAATTCATTTGTTTCTTCTATTGTTTTTGTTTTATTATAGTATTCATGATTTCCTGGAATAACAAATGTTTTTTTGAAATTTTTACTAATATAATTCATAAAAATAGTATAATTGGATTGATATGGATTGCCTATATCTCCTGCCAAAATACATATTTCATTGGCACCGGGTGGTATTTTTCTAATAAAATGTTCTATTTGATCTGGTTTAATAAATTCTAGATGTAAATCAGATAAATATCTCAGACTTAGACCGTGTTTCATATTATTACGTATTTTATGTAATAATATATAATTTGCACTTTATCTAATTTACATAATAGGTGAATTATGTTCTTCTTATTATTTCGATGTTGATTCAGATTTCTTTTTTCTCCCTCGACGCTTTTTTATAGGAATATCTATGGCGGGCTCAGGCGATTCATTGATTGGTTCCAATTTTGTTCCAGTATTTAATTCGGAATGAATCGAATTGCATTTGGTATCAATTGCTGAAAATACATTATACACGACAATATCTTCCTCGCTGGATTTTGAGCTGGACAAGGATCCATGAAGAATATCACTTACACTTGGAGTTTTACATAATAAGCCAGGTCGTCGCATTGGACTCGGACTTGGAGGTGGCAGTGGCACTATATTAGCCAGCGGTTCAATTATATCCGTAGAAACATAAAGGTTCGCACGCGATTGGCTTTGAATAATCTCATTTTTATAGGGTTGTGGCGGTTGGACCGCTACAGGTTCTGGTAGTTGGACGATTTGGATATTGTTATTACTAGGATCGAATGGGTCAAGATCTGATTCTAATATATCACTACTATTTTGCATATTTCCCTCCAAATGAATATCATTATTTATGTGATTATACATGAGCTGTATCTTGTTGCTAAACCGCTGTAAATACTTACTATGCAATAAATGAAAAAAATCAATGTATTTCACAAACAGATTTATTTTTTCATTTGTAATAATGATATTATGATTAAATGTGGAAATAAAATTATCGATATCCAGGCCGATATTTTTTTTTCCTTCATGTATAACTAATTCATGCTGTTTTTGATGAACATATGAAATCATGGATCCAATAAGTACCAATAACGATTCGTGTAATTCAATTAAAACAGACATTTTGTATTCCTTGAATGGTTCAAGATCCCTGTATAGCGGAAACTTGTTGAGTTTGGAAAGTTCAATCATGCGACTGTCTTTCGTATTTTTCTGAATATATTCGACAACAATCTTATATAGCTTGTAATACTCGCAATACATACGATTATTGATTGCAAGGAAATACCGCATCATATCTTCGTACTCAATATCAATGATTTTGTTTTGAAAACGAAAAGAATCCATACCAAATACAAATAACTGCGTTTTACACATTTGCATTAAATCACTGTGCATTTTTTGTAATTTGACTATTTTTACGCGTAAAATATCGAATATTTCCTGAATATTGCTGCGAATATCCATGATTTTATTGAAATTTTCCTTTAATGACAATAATTTATTTTCCATAATGATAATGGTAGAATCAATAATATATATTATTATAAGGATACATTTAGTCGCTAGTATTATAAATGATAAACACAATACTACCACAAACAAGTACAAATGCATTTATTGAAAGCGAATTGAAAGAAATCGAAAAAAAAATAATGAATTCAGATACAGATGTGAAATGGACTCCAGAACACGAAGCCATTTTAGTAGATTGGGCAGATAAAGCAATGTGTTATCGATGGCTTCATTCTCGCGCACATGCGATGTATTCTCGATTAAATGCATGGTACACTATACCTGTTATTATTATATCGACAGTTACCGGAACCGCGAATTTTGCGCAAGAAAGTATTCCATATGCATATCAAAACTATTTTCTTATGCTTGTAGGTGGATTCAATATTTTGGCAGGAATTATTAGTACAATACAACAATTTTTAAAGATAACACAATTAAACGAGTCGCATCGAGTAAGTAGTATTTATTGGGACAAGTTTTACAGAAATATGAAAATGGTGTTGGCAAAACACCCGAATGAACGTATGGCAGTGGAACATGTATTGAAAGCCGCGAAAGAAGAGTATGATCGTTTAATGGAAATAAGTCCGGATGTTCCTGAAAAAATTATTATTCTTTTCAAAAAATCATTCAAGAATTCTGAAGATTTTTTGGAAATTCGCAAACCAGAAATATGTGATGTAATGATATCTACTGAAAAATATAGAAATCCATGGTTCAGTGAAAAAAATAGGGAACAATTAGATCGCGATAAGAACTTTTTCCTGGAAAAGAAACAGAATTTATTGAAAAAAATAGACGAGGAAAATGAAAAAATCGTCGATCATTTTATGATTCTCTTCAAAAACATGAATCACCGGGAACCCTTATATAATGAAATCATCGAAAATTTACGAGACAAAATAGAACCCAATGTATTGGAAAAAATCGTGGAGAAAAAAATGGCGAGCATAGAAATACTTAGTTCATCTACAAATGATGGCGACAGTATAATATAGATAAATACCAAATAGGTAATCTGTAATAGATTAGGTAATATGTAATAGATAATATAGAATACAAATATTATCTATGAATTATAAACATAAACATCATTTATTTTTACTTTACACACAAACTCTATAATATTTCGTTTCCAATGCAGTCTGACTGCTACGAATTAATTCAACCACTTGATTCGGTCTTAGTGCAATCGCAAGTGCAAGAGGATCATATCTGGATATTTCAGGCAGTTGTTGTACTGTTTTCAAATTGTATGTATTGAGTAATTGTTGTGTTTGCTCGTTATCAAGTGTTTTCACCTGAGGTTGCAATACATGATTCAATAAGTTAAATTGCAACCGTTTGATATTGTGGATTACAACAAAGATACCATATTTTTCAAACATGTATTTGGTCTTGTTCTTAATCGTATCGTTGGGCTCATCGTCGATAATAATGATCAAGGTATCATTTTTCGTAAGAACATTTTCAATATCATAGAGCTCCTCGACAATTTCATCTAAAGTTTGCGGTCGCAATTGTTTGCTTCCTTTGAAGAATATATGATACATAATATACATTTTGGTATTGAGAGTTTTATGGGTAAGAATCATATCTAATTGATTATTTGCAAACATTGCGTCGATTTCATTGATACTAAACTCATTATGGTCATCTACATCATAATTTAATTTTTCCATGTAATCGAGAATAGTAATTCTCGATTTGTATAAGGATAAAATACGATTGTTGGATGAAGACATTGTTGTTTGATTGGATTGTATAAAATGTAAACACTATATGTTTATATATTATTGTTTTTTTAAGATTCAATTTTTTGTTATTCTGTCTTCTTTCCAATATATGAATATATCAAATTAAATATCTCTATTGTACTTTACGAATCATTACTTTGCTGAAATCGATTTTGTCCGCAGATTCGGAGGATACATTTGGTATTGGTTCTGAGGATTGTGTATGGGTCTGGGTCGGATTTTGTACAACAGATTGATGTGAAGGTACTATATTATGTATAGCGGAATTCATGTCATATCCATGAGATGCTGATACTGTTGTAGGTACAGCATTGGCAGGAGAACCGGATTCGATCGAATTATCATGACCATTCACTATTTTGATAACGGGAGATATGTGGATTCCGCGATTCATTGTATCATCCATCGAAAGATGAGGTATATTTGATTGTATATTTTCTTGTGTAGGGATTGTATTTTTCGTCATCATATAATTGTCTCTCATAATTTCTTCCTGTTCTTCAATAGTTCGAAGATCTTCCGGGGAAACAACTTTAATTCTATCCTGTACATTATAAAATCCGTGAATGTCATTCGTTTCAATTGTGTAAAAATCACCATTAAAATTCTTTACAACCCAAATACGATTTGGTTTATTATCACGAATATAGCATACCATTTGTCCCAAATCATATTCAAGAGAATCACTTGCTGGATTGCTACCTCCTTTAAATTCCGATTCATACTCGGGAGATTTTACAGGTGCATACTCAGGAGATTTTGGCGAAGGCGCGTACTCAGGAGAAATAGGCACATAATCAGGAGAACTAACGCCATCGGGTTCAGTTGGGCCTCCAGGCGGCGTTGGTGGAATATATTTCGGCTTAATATCGCTAGGAGGACTAGGTGTTGGCGACGGATACTCGATAACCGGTTTTTCTGGTTTTCCAACATCATCACGTATGTTCTTAAGTATTTGCGCGATCTCAGCATCAGATTTTAAATGCATCAAATTCTGAATATTCTTGGAAAAAGACATACTGCTTATTTGTTCAATATTGTCTTCTGTAATAACCCGCATTTGTACATTCATGGTTTGAAGCTCTTGGAGCAATAATTTGAAACTATAGGGCACTCGCAATATACTGAAACTTCTCCCGAACTGCGTAATATTTTCAATATGCATTTCTTTTCCATCAATCGATCCAATGAACTTGATCGGACCATCTGCCATCGGACTCATAAACAGATTTTTGCTTGGATTGTATATTGCAATCATACCACTTTGGTTGCAAATCGCTACATAGTACTTATCTCCGCGCTCCATCATCGATTCTGTAAGCATATTATTTAAACCATGAGCAACAAGCACATCACGTTCCATTTCACCAATACGGAGACCACCGTCATTGGCACGACCACCCACTGGCTGCCGTGTTAGTGCTGCCCGAGGTCCTAATGCGCGATAATTGATTTTATCTTTCACCATATGTTTAAGACGCATATAATAGGTGGGACCAATGAAAATAGAGCTTTCAATTTGTTCTCCCGTCATACCATTATACAATAGTTCATTTCCACTTGAATGGAAGCCTGCTTTGGTTAAATGTGCGCCAATAACACCTATTTTGGATCCCTTGTTTTCAAAGGCGGTGCAATCTCCGAATCCACCGTAATAGGCACATGCTTTTCCAATAATACACTCGACCAATTGTCCAATTGTCATTCTTGAAGGAATCGCATGTGGATTAATAATAATGTCGGGTCGAATACCATCTTTGGTGAAAGGCATATCTTCTTCTCTTATCACTAGACCGACGGTTCCCTTTTGACCACTGCGCGATGCCATTTTATCTCCCAAATTAGGGATTCGTACTTCTCGAACGCGGACCTTGGCAATACGTGATCCCTCTTCATTCTGTGTCATAAACGTTTTATCTACAGTACCGAGTTGTCCTTTTTTCGGAACCTTGGAATTATCAATATAAGTTCCAGGACGTGCCGTGTTATTAGTAGTTAAACCAATCAGCACAGTTTTATCATCGACGGGAGTGCCTTCTTTGATCATACCGTACATATCCAATTTGCTGTAATCATATCCTGGTTTTGTCCCAATAACTCCCGTCTGATTCTCAATATTGGTGAAACGTTTATCTACTACACTCGACTCATTTTTGCTGTTTTCTTCGTGTGCCTCGTAGGTCGTATAATAGGTTGTGTGGAAGAGTCCGCGTTTAAGCGCACCTTCATTCAATAACACCGCATCCTCTACATTATATCCAGTATAGCACATGATCGCGACAATTGCGTTCTCTCCATATGGATTCTCCTCATTATTGATGTATTTCAAGTATCGCGATTTCACAAGGGGCACCTCTCCATAGTTCAAAACAACAGCCGATTTGTCCATACGCATTTGATAATTCGTATTATAAAGAGATACCGCCTGTTTGCTTTGACCACAAGAAAAGGAATCACGGGTAGGGGGATTGTTTTCCGGATATATAATTTGGTTGCACATGACGCCGAAAATGAGAGATTCATGGATCTCCATATGCGTGAAACGTTTCTTCTGATTATTTTCAAGATCAAGTTTATTAAGTGCAATCATGGCATTTTCACTCTCATTTGCATCCAAATAATCAATAATGGCCATATCTTGAATAAACTTATCTAATTGAGCCGGATTCGTATCCGGTTTGATATTGTTATACAATTCATGTAGTTCATATATTCGAGGATCATTTACATCGTGTTTCTTTTCATTAAACCCTGATATCAAATCTTGCCATGTGAAATTGTTTTCTTTAATACGCTCTATCACAGATTTCTTTTCATAGGATACCTTTTTGTTATTCAAGTAAAAAATAGGACGTGTTAATCTCCCCGCATCCGTAAAAATTTGTATCTCATTCGTCGATATTTTAAAAGTAGCACTTGTATGAATGGGAATCAGCGCATTTCTTCGAAACAACTTTATTTTTTCAATAGTATCTATTGGATTATCAACTACACCACACCAATATCCATTCACCATAACTTTGGTCATGGAAGATATCATTTCGGGAGGACAATCCTCGGTAAGTTTCATTGCCGCCTTCTCCCGCAACCACAATATCATAGACTCCCTGGAATATCCACGAGATACATAGGTTGTCATTGCAAGTGTCTTATGTAATCCAATATTTGCACCATCGGGCGTATCAATTGGATCAAAGAATCCCCATTGCGACCCGGTTAAGACGCGTGGTTCAACCAGTTTCACACTGGAATCCATGGGGAGATTCGTCTTTCGAAGATGACTAATCATAGAATTAAATGAAAGCCGATTTAGATCCTGAACAACTCCAATACGTTTCGTATGTGCAAATGCACCCCAGTTTCCCTTGAACGCCTTTTTGAATCCAATATGAACATTCAGTTTTTCTTTGAAGATGTCTCGATGAGTTTGTTCAACAAGTGCAGGAAGATTCTCCGCATACATGTTTTGATTATTATGAACACGTTTTTCAAATTCAAGATGAATCTCCCGCAATTGGATACTATAATACTCCCGGAAAAGGCTTGACATCAGATTGCCGACCAATTCGAGGCGCTTGTGTTTGAGATGATCGCGATCAGTGGGTCTCTCTAATCCAGTATGTACGGACAACATACGAAATGTCATGTATCCCAAATAATATGCCTTTTGTATGAAATTCGTTTCTCCCACATGTGGCAAAAAATAGTCTGTTAAGATCTCAAGTGCATAATCGATTGTTTTAAATTTTGTAAGAAGAGCAATATACTTAAGCGCCAAATACTGACTCATAATATTCCCGGAATCATGCACGGATGGGATGAATAGATCCACCATAGACTCGTATTTTTCTAGATCCAACAAACATGTTGTAATAATATCTTTGTCGGAGATAACGCCAAGGGCTCGAAATACAATGAACAATGGGACCGGGCTGCGAACATTGGGTATATTCACAACAATATTTTGATAATGTATTTTGCTAGTAGGCGCTTTTAAGAACATACTCAATGTACGTATTGGCTTTGATACGTTCTCCGATACAGATTTGATTTCTGCCGAACAAAGATAATCGGTATCTTTTTTGCCTTTGCGGACATATAACATATTGTCTGCGAATTTTTCCTGGGGAATAACCGTTTTTTCCTTGCCATCAATAATGAAATATCCACCAATATCGTTTTTGCATTCTCCCATATTGTATCGAACCTCCCGAGGAAGCCCATTTAATATGCAAAAATGGGACTGCACCATGATAGGAAAAGTACCTAGATATATTTTTTCCTTGATGACTGTTCTTTTTTGAGTAGTATAGGCTTGTTTTGCATCCGATGACGCAATTGATTTTTCCATTTCCTCACGGAGCTTCGCTGCAATAGCGGTTGTCATCTTTGCCTCCAAATCAGTTGCAGGTTTCTTTTTACGTGTTGTTTTTGTTGGAGCTCCTGCGCTCTGGCTAAGCTCTTGGACGAGATCATCTTCGCCATCTACCTGATCCATATCTTCTTTAATACCACCAAGTACTTCTTTCTTTTTCTTGAAATTATCATCACGTATCGATTTCTCCCCACCTTCCATATTTGAATAATCGGGATCTCCTCCATCATTAACAATCTGAGCAGGCACATATTTTCCATCATGTTCCCCACCCACCATATTCGGTTCTAAAGGGTAGGGAGCCTGACCTTCTTCCAATAAATCAGTATATTCGATCTCTAAATCATAATGGATGGTCATTCCATAGGTCATATTGCGAAGACGGGCTTCATTGGGAAACATATAGTGCGATTGATTATTATCATAAATAACGGGTTTTCCAAAATAGATCTTGTCCGCATTTTTACCGCCAAAGTAGAATGTGCACTTGTGGCGATACTCATCAAAATTCTCGTCATATTGAGAATAAAGGGTAATCGGATTCTTGTCCTTCATAATCTGAAAGATTCCATTCTTGAAAAAATCGTTGTAGGACTCAATGTGATGTCTCACTAAAGATTGCGGATTGTCCTCAAAATGGGAATGTATTATTTTCCATAAGTCAGAATCTTCCATGTATATGATATGGTATTATACTATACTATACTATAACATATAATCAGGTTTTATCTTCTTTTTTTACGAAACCCTAACAGAACAGACAGTACATTATCCTCTTTATTTGTGAATAATTCTAGGTTTGATACTGGTTGCAAATCTCGTTTTATTTGTGGGATTGATTTTTCGTATTTTTATTCTTGGCGTTTTTGTTTCATTTTCAATACGGCTAATAGCATCACGTTCTTCTTCCTCGGATACAAACATGCGTTGAAATAGAGCTGGATATTTCAACTCCATTTGCCTTACAGCATTTTTTCGATGTTCATTATAAGTTATAAGGTTCTCAAGAGGACCAGTCGATTGTAATGCATAAGTGAGTGCTGCATTGTCTATAATAGGAATATCCTCTTCATCCAAAAAATAATGTCCAGACCTGAATTCATCGTTAAAATTTAAACCTCGATAGTTTAATTTGTATAACATGTGTAAAAAATAATGTTTTGCATCATGGCCACTAACACCATTTCTGAAATATGGGTCTGGAATCATATTTCTTGGATTTTTCTCCTTACGTAAAAAAATGGGTAGTTTTCCCATGTCATTCAATGTGTGATTATGTCCATGAATATTGATGCCTACGAACGTTTGTGTTATAAAACCAGCCAATACATAATGACTATCTTCATGCGTTCCGCCATACATTTTACTAAAAATACCACGTCTCGTTTTAGATCTTGAATTTGATTTATATTGTTTTCTCGATTTGTTGAATGCCATTATACCAGAATATAAAATACGTGTATATTTTATATTTTACTTTCACAGACCCTAGCTTATATCTACAGTTGGATAAGACACTGACCAATGATCGGTTTTTGTGCTTCACTGACCCCATCCTCATTATCTTCATCCTCGCTGGTACTCGCCGCACTCTCATCCATTTCGTTTGCCCATGACCCATCATATTCTGCCATCGTTTTTTCTGTAATTTTAAAATTTTGCTTCTTATAAAAACGCTTTCGTTTCAAATATTGTTTCTTAAACACATCATGACTATCCACAATATCATATATAATTGGTTTTGCCGTCGCATGCTTCGCACGCAATATACGTCCCACCGATTGTTCAATGTCTGTTTTCGGAGTAATCAGAAACTCTGCATTCAACGTCGGTATATCAAGTCCCTCCGCTGCCATAGCAAAGGTCGCCAACACAATTTGTTTTTTCTCCGTGTTTTTCAACTCGGCCTCCTTCATTCCTCCCACATAAAATCCGACACTTCCCAGATTCTTACACACAATTTTACGATACAAGTACTCCAATATATTCAGGTTGTGCGACAATATAATAATGTGCAAGTCCTCAATCGGCTTGATCCATGGAATGGGAACATCATTTTGCTCGTATTTTAGTACCTTTTTACAATCCGGGCATTTTGTCTTTTTATTTCGCGCCGATGAATCGGCTGATCCATTTGTATTCACTGTCGTATTTGACATATTTTCAAGACAGCGCATACAGTATTTCACGGCTCCACAGCAGGTCGATTTCATCAAATAATCGTGTGTTCGGTTGCATCCGTGGCAGCATAACATTTCTGCATCCATTTTCGCTTTTTGTGCAGCAGCCTCGGTCCTAGATACATCATCTTTTCGCATAAAATCGCATAGTACATCGGCAATGAAATCGGTGCGCCGGTTATAGGCGCATATTTTACTTATCATCGAGCTTATTTGCGGATTCCCTCTATAGTCATATACAGTTTCATTGAAGTCCGCATCGTTGGTCGAATACATGATACTTCGCACATACACATCATGACTATCTTTGCGAACCGCTTTATGTACAACTTCTCCCAAAAACATCTTGAATACTCGTGTAGTTCCATCCTTGCGATTCATGGTCGCAGATAACCCCAGCATGTATTTCGTTACCAGTTTAAACAGTGCCTGGGAGAAAGTACAACTCGATATGTGATGCACCTCATCTAATATAGTGAATCCGAAGGATTCGAAGGTGGATGCAGGATAATCTTTCATGGACAAGGACTGAAGCATGCATATAACAATATCCTTATCCTCAATATCAATCGTCTTCCCCTGTATCTTTCCAATACGCGCGGTCGGGAGAAACTGCTGAATACGTTCAATCCATTGATTCATCAAAAACTCTTTATGCACAATAACCAATGTTTTTTTCTTCAACTGGCTCGCAATATAGAGGGCACTCGATGTTTTCCCCCACGCACAATATAGCTCGAGGAGACCGGCACATACAGTTGCGCTGTTCATGTGATCAATAAACTGCTGAACCACAGGAGCTTGATAATCGCGGAGTTTTCCATGGAATACAACATCCATTGTATCTCCCTCGGGAACCTTGTATTCTTTGGGGAGACCAAAATTAGAAACTCCGTAATAATGAGGTAAATAGAACTTGTTTGAGGATTCTCTGTAGGCGGGAAAAGATTGTGTTTGTGCATTTTTAGGGGCACCATGAACGTAGGGTTTTATAGTTAAATCCACTATGATTTTTTCAGACTGTTTGGGTGATAATTCTGATTTTAAGACGGTATATCCTTTTTGACCAAGATAAGTATTCATGATGGAATGAAATGATCGTAATACAAATAAATAAAATGAAAAGGAGAATAACGGGAGATACTAATTTATATGACTGGTAATTTTTATATGAATTCGCGAAATGTATTTGGTATTTTCCTTTCTAAAAATAACATATATAAATGTCGTTAGATCTTGATGAACTTATGTATTCATTAGAATATTTTCTGCGAGAATACCGAAATGAATTGCCAACTGCTTATTTGAAAGTGTATGGATTAGAAAGTGTCGATGATATCGTCTCTATTGTTCGAAATGCGATACAAGGCAATGATTTGAGTCGGCTTGTACAGGTGCGTAATTATTTGTACAGAAGTATCATTTATATGAACGATCACCCTTCCTATGATAAATATGATGATGAACGAAAGGAAGAATTTGAATACATGGCGGTCGGTTTGATTTTAGATTTACACCCACGCAAATTTGCATATTTAGCATCTATTCGTGTTCCCGAAGAATCATTGGGTTTATACAAACTCTCCAAAGAAACCAATCTTCCGGAAGATGTAGTTATGCACGAAATTGCTCCCTTTGTTGGGAAAACTCCGAAGGGAGGTACCAAATCATTAAGGCGAAGAAAGCGAAAAGATACGAAAAGGCGTCGTCGGATATGAATCATATTTAGGTAAGCTGTGTATTCATATATCACCTTATATTCATAATAAAAATAATATAAATATAGAACCATTTATTACATAGTGGAATTACTAATAAAACTCAAATCAAGAATGATTATTGATATTATTCTGGGATGTTCCTTTGGCCATGAAGGAAAGGGAAAGGTCGCATATGATTTGTGTAAAGGACGTGAATATGATCTATGTGTCCGGTTTAACGGATCTGAATATGCTAGCCACACAATGCATACTACTGAGGGACAGAAATGGATTCTTCATCAGTTGCCTACTGGGGTTCTTTTCCCCAAAATGTATAATCTAATATGTGGTGATTCTGTCATAAATATAGAGAAACTATTTGAAGAAATTCGAATACTCAAACAACATGGTATTGATGTAGCGGAACGATTATTTATAAGTAAATCGTGTATTGTTGTAGCATCCATGTATGAAAATGGTATGATCAATCGCGTGGAGGATAATATAGATCTTTTTATTGACATGGGTATCGAAGTTGTAGATATGCATTATTTTTGGGATATGTTTAACAAAAATTTACCTATAAATAATCATAATGTCTTGATTGAAGGAACGGGTGGATTTGAGTTAGATAAAAATTGGGGAGATCATGAGTTATCCTCTTCTGTTTCATGCACACTGGGAGGAGCAATCAATATTGGAATAAATATCCAGGATATTCGTAATATATATGGCGTATCGAGCGCATATTATATCTATGTTGGTAATAATAAGAGAGAAGTTGCATTTGATGATTCATTAAATATGTTAGAAGACATGGATAGTGAGACAGATCGTCCATGGTTATTACAACATAAAACATATAGCTATATGAATTTAGACAGATTGTGTAATGCATTGAAAGTGAATAACTGTAATATATGTATCATAAATAAAGCAGATATTATTCAATATCTAGGTATTTACCGTTTGGTTTTACATAATAATAAAATACATATCTTTGAAAATTTTCAGGAAATGGAAATGCTTATATACAAGATCATTAAACAAAAAGTTTCTCCCAACATTCGAATTGTATTTTCTTATAGTGAATATGTTATTTAAGGATTAAGGATTAAGAATAAGAATAGTTAAAAGATAAGGGAACCTCAAAAGAAAAATATACAAATATGATATAATTAAATTTGGTTAATCATAATATCATGAAAATTCCTGCGGCCTTTGGTTCTGTACCTCCTCAAGAACTTCTTTTATTTGTATTATTTGTGTTGTATGTTGTTTTCCCGATGGATATGCCATCTCCGATTGCATCATGGATTGATTCTTCTTTAGGAATGGTTGCTCTATTTGTTATTACTGTGTATTTGTTTTTGAAAACAAACCCTCTTTTAGGAGTTCTATTTATATTTGTCGCGTATGAACTAATACGTCGTAGTTCGAATGTAACAGCACGAAGTGCGATTATTGATTATACGCCTTCCCAGGATAAGAAGGAGGTTGATTTCGCATCATTAAACGCTCCTTTAGAGAAAAAGACACTCGAAGAAGAAATGGTCGAAATCCGCGCTCCTATTGGAGGCAGTAATCCCGCTGATTATGTGAATAGCGAGTTCAAGCCTGTTTCCGATAAGATCATTATGGGCGCGTCTGCAGTATAATGCGATTCAAATAAATATATGATATTTCATCTTATATTTATCTCATCTCGTATAATATATTCATTATTATATATATTTAATGATAATTCCTTCGCCATATCCATCGGTAATGAATAAAGTAGGGTTGTTTGAATCGCCTATTAAAGGCGGAATGAAAAAATCCCAAAAGAAACAACAACAAAAGAAGAAACAACAGAAATCCCAAAAGAAAAGGCAACAGAAAAAGTCAAAGACTCAAAGAAAACATAATTAACCGGAACCTTTACAATTTGGATATATGCACAATACGAGTACCTGTAGGGGCGATTTTCACTGGAACCCATTTTTTAAATTTAAAATGAAATACACATTCGATAAGTAGATTTTTATTCAAATCTACGTATTTGTCCTCTGAATTGTCTTCAAAATCGTCTTCATCGTCGCTCTCTTCAATGAAATCAATGTTTTGATTCTCCTTTATTTTTCGGAATAGTCCATTCATGAATACGCTTGTTTTCAGGGTGGGGATGCCAGCAATATTATAATATACTAGAGAATTGTTTTTCCCACACGCGTACAAATGATAGACATCAAACTGTATATCTGCACATACACTGAATACACATGAATATCTATATTGAGTTTTCTTGTAGTCCATTGCCATTGGAATATACAATGTTGTTGGTATTTTTGGTACCACAGACATGGTTGGCTTACTATTTCCAGTTCCATTTTCGTTTTCAGATTTAGATGCAATTTTGTTAAGAGGAATGTTTAAATATGGTGAAATTTCATTCCATTTTCGCAATTGTATATGATGAGACGTATAATACACATTCTGTTTCTCTTTCTCATAATCAGCAAGAATTGATGATTCATCGCTAGATTGAATATCCCAGATATACGGAAGGGCAAATTGTACAGATATTTCTGTATTAGAATCGTTTCGTATATGATGTTCAAACATATCATATAAATATCCGATTTTCTTTGAAAAGGGTATATTTCCCAAAAGATATCCCTTGTATTGAATAATATCTTCGACCACAAAAAAGGACAATTCATTTTCTTCTACCAGAGTACCATATAACAAGGTTCCTATAGATAGCTCATCAGATACATTCTTGTTTGCAATCGTTATTTTCGATATTTTCTTTGAATAGGTATCATGTTTATTTTCACGGATCTCCATTAAATAACATACATTATCACTTTCATGAAAAGAAAAATAGGCATAGTGTTTCTTTCCATTCGGAATCGCAATACCAATATTATAAGAGGGATAAACTTTCTTATGTGCAATCGTTTCATAGGAAAGTTCAAATTTAGGTAATCTGGAAACAACAGTCTGAATTTGTAGCGGCGACAAATCACTCGATGTTGGCAGTTGGATCGTCATAATTATTTTAGTTGATAGTATCGATATATGTTTATATATTCATATCTTTATATTATTATTTAATTATTTATTTGCAAATTTGCGGTTGGCTCGATAGTCCCAGCGATATCGATATCATCTTTATTATTATTATTATTATTATTATTATCAATCGCACTGATTGCGTCCAATATATATTCGTTCATTTCATTCGCAGTGATTCCGATCATTTCGAATTCATCGGATACTTTTGGAACAGAAGACGCATTATTTAAAAACGATGCATATTTTTCTTCCTGGAATTTTACTAAATCTTTTTTCTTTTTTATAGTACATGTTTGCAAAATATAGTTCCATAATGAGTGTGTAAAATAAATAATCAAAATAGATATGATAATATTTTTTATGAGAAACCACATATGTGTGGAAGGGCCAAATCTCTATATACACATTTTCATATTTATCATTGAAAATAAGAACGTAGAATAAAAGAATAAAATAATTAGGATAATATCTAATATATTTGTTTGATACAATATGTAGCTGAAAATAATATGAACTCAATATATAATGTCGCAACCTTCGGCAAATCCTATACCTAATCCGGTAATACCATTAAATGGTCTGCTTGAGATCCAACAGAATTATTTAAATGATTTAGAAAGAATAACACTTAATGGTTCCGTGAATACTACAACTGCACTATCAGGTGTTCAACAAAAATTGGCAGATTTGAATAGTAGTTTCTCCAATGCAAACACATCCGCAAACAGTATCTTGACACAACAAGATAAAATGAAAGATATTATTGATAAAGAGTATGAGCGTATTTCTCTAGCGAAACAAGAAGTCGATAATATTCATTTGGGTAAAATGAGATATATTGAACTAAATGATAGTTATCGAAAACGTCATGTAGATTACATGCGAATCGTACTTGCTATACTTGTTGCATTAATAATATATGTGTTGGTTGCATTATTTGTTCCTGAACCCATATATTCGATTTCTCTTATTATTGTATTTAGTGTTCTTTTGATTTATTCTGGAAGTATTGGGTTGGAGATTTACAAGAGAGAAAATACAAATCACGATCGTTTAAACTTGAAACCGCCATCTAAACTAAGAGAAGATAAATTATTGACACCAAGTGCTGCACCAAGTACTGCATCTACATCGGTGCCTGGATCTACAACATGTGTTGGTGAGGCATGTTGTTCAAGCGATTCTAGATGGGATGCGCCCATGAATAAATGTATTAAAAAATGCGTTGATCCGACACCAATAAGCAGCGGAGATACATGTATTGCCCAAACTGCATGTGCATCTCCAATGAAAATATGTGGTAATGCATGTATTGGTCAGAATGAGGTATGTGGTTCTACAAGTACAAACCCATTCAGCACTTTAGGCGAGGAACGAATTCAAACAAAACATGATAATAATGTTCAACCATATTCTCCATTTGAATATAGTGAGTATTCTCGTATCTAATTATAAAGATATTCATTTTGTCAATAAATTATTATATTATAAAAAACATGTATAATATAATAATAAGAATAGTAGATGGCGAAAAAACTTAATGTAAAAAAGATTGCAAAATCAGCTGGAAAAGCTGTTGCAAAATCAGCAGTAGGAAAGGCAGCTATTGGAGGAGCAACTGGGACATTAGCTGGTGCTGGTATTGTCAAAGATAAAAATAAAGAAAATACAAAAAAGCTAACTCAATGTACCAAAGAATTACAGCGTGCAAAAACCGATTTAATACAAGCAAATAATACGATAACTGATAAAAATACTAAAATAGATCAAAAAGATAGTAAAATAACCGAGCAAGGCAAAATAATAACAGATCAAACTCAAAAGATTGATTCTCTTAATAAAGAGGTATCTACATTAACAACCCGAATAAAAGGACCTATTGTTGAAACAAAAAAAGAAGGTTTTACAGATGATTATGCGAGCAGTAATATAGTGATCCGAGGTGATGGCTACACAGATTATGATATCCCCCAAAGTGGATTAGAACAGGTCGCCTATACGCTTAAAACAAAATACGATAATTATTATAGAGGATATCAGGAAAGTGAATCGTTGCTTCGAGATAAAGCCATTCCACAAATTCAATACTTATCTACTACAGATATGAATGGATTGATGTATGCATATACTGCGGTTCAACAGCAAAATAAGACACTGGAAACACAAATTGAATCTACTAGCGATGAGTATTCCACCGATTTTCAAAAATCTAAGTATGAAAATGAGAATCTTCAATATCGAAAAAAAGTGAATGCAATTATGTTTTTCGGATTTTACATACTGGTATTTGTCTTTGCCTATGCTGTATTTGCAAACACATCCTTAGGGTTCGGTATTCCAATCAAATCGATCATTATTGTTGTCGCATTTTTCTATCCTTACTGGATTGGATATGTATCGCGCGCGACGATGTTTATAGTTAAATATATAGGATCGTTTATTCAAGGAACCCCCTATGAATCATCGGTATAGATAAAATGAAAAATAGATATATACATACACTATATATCTATCTACTGTTTATCAGTTATATAACATTTTATTTGATATTATATGTATAATACATCTATATTTACAATTCACTAGCATTAATGGATGAGGTATCGTCTTCGTTTTCATCTTGACCATCCATAGACCCAGTTGCACTATCATCGCCGTAATTAATGCGGACACCTTTCCAGCACTTATATTTTTCGTATTTTCCGAATTTCTTATCCATATAGGCTTGCACCTCCTTGATTTTCGGCGAATTCTTGCCATAGGCTCCCTGATACCAAATCTGGAACTCGCTTGTTAGCTCTGTCTTTTGGATCGTGCCCTGAGGATCGACAATGATCTTGTCTGAAATGAATTCCGCGATGTAATCCTGGCTCTCCCGATATGATTTGCTCGATTTCAACACAATATCGCAGTCTTTCACATAACCATGTGTCTCAAAGGCTTTCTCCACAAGCATTGACATAAATACATGTTTCCACGTTTCAAATTTCGCATTGAGTTCCTCCTCCTCCACGATCTTAAACTGATAGGGACACGTCGGATCTCCCTGCACTGGATTATTTGTAAACATTGACATGAAATCTACAACACGAATGCGTCGCCATGTACCATGATCCATGCTTTTGATCTCCATGAACTCATTCGAACATAGAGCCAGTTTGAACTGAGGAATAAACGATACCATTTCAGGCATATAGGGGGCTCGCGCTTGGAACTCATCCACGCCACTCGTAATCTGTTTCATAATACCTACATTCACACTCTCTCCCTTATCCGGCTCATTCATAACAACGTATCGTGCCGCCTTTAGTTCGAGAATTTCCGGCGAAAGACCGCCTACCTGGACGCGCTTGCTCGTAATAATACTTACAGGTGCTGAGGTAACCGCATATTCTCCCAAGATCATTGACATCAGTTTCACCAACACCGATTTTCCATTCGATCCAACGCCAATATACATATTGAATGTCTGATTCGGGCATGTTCCAATAAGGGTTGATGCAAGGTGCTCCCACATATACGTATTTAGCTCTTTCACTGGAAATAGTTGATCCATGAAGAGCTTGATCTCATTGATAATGATGCAATCGCGCTGGGGATTGAGAGGCACATAATCAATCCCCGTCGTTTTCGAAATACAATCATCGGGATATCCACGACGAAATGTGTTTGTTTTGAAATCCATGACTCCATTATTGAAACATAGTAAATGGGGGTTCGAATCTAATTTATCCATGAATGTACTGTCATAGAACAAGTGATTGCATTCTTTCATGATGTTTGTAATGTCCGAGGTCTGGCCAAGTCGAACACATATTTCAAGACACTTGCTTGCCTTCGCTTTCAGTATTCGAGCCTCCAGTTTATTTTGTTCGGTATCATCTGGTATGGATGCCTGCTTATCCATCAATTTATGGGCCTTTCTACGATATACATCTCTCAGACCTGTGGATATGTTTCGACGCAATACCGTGCCGACCTCCATTTTCACCCAACGATGCTGCACAAACACATACCACAAATTCGCCTTGATACTAATACATACATAATCATCCTTATACATTCGACTTAACACAAGTGCCAAGTCGAATTCACCACAACGGGGAGATGCCCTTTTTCTCGAATTTTCGTCCTCACATTCGCTCTTGGCGACATTGATGGTTTGCTCAATATGATGATCCACGCTGTTATCATGAACTAAGATATATTTGTCGCGAGCATCCATTTTCGACCAATGCATAATCGATCGCTTGGTTAAACCATTTAAATTGCCAAGATCAAATTTAGACCATCGCTCATAGAAATCAGGTATATCTGAAAACGAGAATTCAGAGGACTTTGCGCTGAATGCAACCCATACAATAAAGAGCTTATCACTTATATTTCGTAATGCCCAGCCGACTTTTATCCAGTTCAGATACGATCCTGCGCCATAATACTTCTCGGGTAATGTCATCGTATATTCATATGCCTCTTTCATTTCATAATCGTCCATATTGTTCATCAATGTATCCAAGAAACGCGAAACCAGAATATCCAGATCTGCACGATTCTTTACATCAAATATGCTCATTGGCGCAGCATTTTGCGCAGGCTGTGCTGCAATCATACGCCGTGCTTTCTTTTCACCCTTGCAAATAACAGTTCCAGATGCAATCGCGATTTCGCGCGCGTTGATAAAATCGCTTTTATAAAAGAACGATGGGTGATCCTTGTATCGCGCAGATAGTTTCGGAAAGTTCTTTTTCAAATCAAACTTATCCAGTGCTACAGGCATCATGCGAAACTCGTCGTCGCTAGTGTCATAACTGATATCATATATGGTTGTTAGTTTGTAGGGTAATCCATCGGGTTTCTTGGATCCATACAACTGCCAATTTGTATTCCCCGTCGAAATACTATTATCAAGTACATCCTCCCATGTATTTATGATCGGTAAATCAGACCACATTTGCTGAATGATTGGTATCATAGACAAGCGAAGGAGCTGCTGGGATACATGGTCTGATTTTATCCCAATAATAATATGAATTCCATCCTTTGTTTTATTTTTATCCTCCACTCGTACAATCGTGTCTTTTTCCAAAACATATATTTGAAACTGTGAGTTATCATCAAATTGATACATTTTTTTCAAAATGCCTAAATAGGCATCTAATAAATCTGTAATATGATAGGGTGTATATTGTCGCTTATTGCAGCTGAGTTCAAAGTGCAAATCAACGTCAATAAGTATCGGTCCATCTTTGTCAAGCTGTGCCTCGGTTAAATATTCAGGTTTGTTCTTAATAAAGACCTCATTATAGTATAAATCCAAGAACTCGGAATATTCATCCTCCATAATGCAATATGATCCTCCAAATATTCCTTTTTCGGAATCTTTGATACGCGTATTTGTTGAAAATTCACCACTATCTTTCTTGACTAAATGCGATTTCATGAAATCAAAATATCTACTCCCAATAAATGAGGATCCTTTTGAATCCCTTTTCGTATGTAAGACTTTTGTTTCGACAGTTTGCATTATTGATGATACAGTTTTAATAAATGATAGGTATACTTGTTATATCCATACATTTTATATCTATTTGGTATCAATTTTTTGTAATGAAATGGCTGCATTTACCAGTGCAATGATATTGTCATCAGTTGTATTCCTACTGTATTATCGAGTTGTTTGCTATTATTGTGAAAATTCGATACATCCAAAATATGCGGATATTTTGAAGGAATAAAATTTGATTATTGATTATACGATAATACATTTCATCATAATTATGGATATTCTATATTACAGCAATTATTGCAAACATTCTGCCCGATTGATTCAGCTTTTAGCGAAAAATAATTTAACGGATAAAATCAATTGCATTTGCATAGATAAGCGGAGAAAGGATCCGAAAACAATGCAAACAGTTGTTATCCTGGATAATGGAAAACAAGCGCTGCTGCCTCCGAATGTTCATAACGTTCCGTCGCTTCTCCTCATTAAACAGCAATATAAGGTTATAGTGGGAGACGAAATAACTGCATATTTAGAGCCTCTTATTCAGTCGAATATTCAAGATGCGGTTGGTTCCTATGGAGAACCAAGTGGATATAGTATAATGCCATCCAGTGGAGGTGTAAATATTGTATCAGAGCAATACACCTATTATAATGTTAATCCTGAGGAATTAAGTGCAAAGGGAAGTGGAAAAAATAGACAAATGTTTAATTACGTATCGGTGAATGATACTTTGTCTCCGATTAATACGCCTCCCGACAATTATCGGCCGGATAAATTATCGACACAAGGAATAACGTTGGATACCATTCAGAAAAAAAGGAATGAAGACATTCCACAAATGGCGACATTTGTTCCATAGTTTATGGAGAAGTTTCCAGAGATGCATATAAAATTGAATAAATATGAATACGACGATACATTATACATAACTAACGTACATTGAGGTATCATACCAAATAAATGAGCTACATATTGGGAGCAATAGATAAGATTACCAACCGATATGAAAATATTATATTTGTAGAAAAATTGCATCAATACAAATGTATCGGATGCGATTCGGATCTAATATTGAGAAAGGGTGAAAAAAAATTTCAGAGCTTTATTCACAAAAATAAAAATGGATGTAAATACTTTAAAGAACCTACGCCAATACAGCTGATCCATGATGCGCAGCTATATCTTCAAAAGTTAATTGAAGACGATAGTGTAGATATTTTGAGAATATGTGAAATATGTAAAAACAGATGTAAAATGAATATACCCAAGTATAATGCAAATATGTCTGTGAAATTAGAAGAAAGATCAACGGATATTGTATATTCGTATGAAAATAATAGTATCCTTTGTTCATTCAAAATGTATCCTTCCATTCCAAACGAAGAAATCAATGAAATAGACCACCCATGTTATCAAATAAATATGCTAGATTTGATTCATACGTGTGTTCAAAATTTTGGAACAAAAAAAATACAACTAGTGTGTGCAACACCAATCATTTGCAATGAATGCAATATCAAATATAAATAATGAATGAAACAATGTTTGGCACGCGGTTTATTACATTATTACATTCCTAACATAATATTTTTATTCGATATTATCCAATAAAAATAAAAATAACACAAATATGGATAGATCTTTATACAACCTCGCTATACATCATAGACAACTTATTCAAATTTTTCAAATAAGATACGGTATGTTCCTGATTTTCTGGACTCATTTCCCGAAGTGGCGCACGAACCTTCTCGATGATTTTAAGTACCTCATCGGTATTTCCAACATTGGTTAAATCCTCGCGATAATCCTTTTCAAAAAAGAACGCAATATTTCCAGAATCAATCTGATCCTTGTATCGCAAATACACATAATTGTACCACGCTTTGATAACAATCGACGGATTTACACTCTTTAACTTGTCAAGCGATTTTTTTGCCGCTGAAATATTTGTATCTTCCGGATAGATACTAAGAATATCATCCAACAATTCAAACAAATGATTGTTGAATGCGCGCATAAGAGTTGTTTTATCTGACATAACCTATGATATGTATATTATGATAGATATCTCTATATATATAACTATATATGGATATCTCTATATATGAATATCTCTATATATGAATATCTCTATATATGAATATCTCTATATATGGGTTTTTTAATCTTATATTATTTATGAATTGTATCCTTTTCGCTTACATAATCTTTCATTTGTTTTAACAAACCTTTTAACACTTCATTTCTATCATACTTTGATTGCGTTAATAGGAAGTTCGAGTTCGGATGAAGTCGATGACCATATTGAAGTTCCGGAACCATATACACCTTATTATTATTGATTAACCAATCCGTAAATAAAACAGCAGAATCGACTGAAGCTATCACATGACGATCATATTTCAGTTGGACCTGTTCCATACATTTATTAAATTCATGTACTGGTAAAAAATAATTGCAATTATTGATAATACACTGAAACCTCGAATCATGAAAATTATTAATATATACTTGCGGTGTAATGTACTGACCACTATAACTTCGGAAATCTAAATAGATAGACGGAGGTGTTCCTGGAAAACTCTTTGCCCATGAAGGATGATATATCGTATCAGAAGACCAATTATTAATATTATATAATATATCAATATATGCCTTCATTATAATATTATCTGAATCCAATAAGATCGCCCAATCATTACTACATTTTGTCAATGAATACAGTTTATTATGATAACAGCCAAGATTCACCTCATTCTTATATAGTTTTATTTTGGGACAATTCAATTCATACAAGAGTTCTTCCAACTTTGATAATTCTTCTGGTTTTGATTTGTCATCACATATAACAATTTCGCTTACACGATAATCATTCATAATATCTGATATGGAATCGTATAAAAAATCACTATTGTTATAATGAGTTATTGCAACACTTATTCTACGAAGATCTTTATTTAATTTCACATAGGTAGGCCATCTATAATTGGTCTGAAAAAGCAAATATAAGGGGTATTCATATGCGTTCAAATTATCCTGGAATATTGAACTACAATTAAAGAGCCCTTCATGTGTCTTTATTTTTCCAGGAAAAATATTGGGATATGTGCAATATACTTTTATCATACGACGTATATTTCGCGTTGCATCGCTTATGATACCTGGGTTATTCATCCGAATATCATTCCTGTAAAATTTTTCAATGGATACAAACTTTCCACAACCGGGTGGGTAGTTTCCATTGAAAAAAGTATGTTTAATACCTTTATTATAACACTGAAAAAGACGATTCGGCTGATTCATATGATCATCAAAAACAACCAGACTATGTTCTGTATCCGAAATTTTTAAATCCTTGAAATCTGTAAATTGATTTCCGATTAAATAGGTTGTTTGTGGGCTATCGTCTCGCCATGTGAAAAACGGCAATGGAGACGGATCTAAGCAAAGGATTGATACATCTGGAAGTGTTTTACGAATAATATAAGTAGCTGCACCAGAACCTACCCCAGATTCAATAACGATCTGTGGTTTCACTTTTTTAAGAGTTATGTATAGATAAAATAGGGATATCATGTCCATAGCGCCAGGTGCTTCACAAATAGTTCGGTCATACATTTTTTCGAACTCAATTAATTCTCGTTCATAGTCTTGTTTAGTAGTTATTTCGCGCGAATAATTAGATTTAATAACATCAATAAACTGATTGTAAATCGTATTTGGAATATCCAACGTTATTTTGTCAGTAATATACTTATTCATTCCATCATAAGTAAATAAATATTTCAACTGACGTATTTTGGCCTGCATTTTTGGGACATCTGCATTTTTCATTAATTCAGGTATTTGATCAATGTTATTCTCATGAACCAATATGCATATTTCATTCCAATCAATAATATCTTTATATGGAAGCACGTGCTTATCACTCCATATGTATATTGGGATACTCTCCGCAAGAAGTGCCTCGAATAAACGAAATGATGTGTATCCGAATCCTCGCGGAGCCAATGTGAAAGTACTTCTATTCACAATATCCAGATATTTCTCATATTGCATCGAATCGTGAAATTCAAAAGATGCGTTTTTCTTTAAAATGTCTCGCATCAGAAAACGACATGGATGTGTATCATATCTCCCAACAAACGAACAATATATATTCTTTTCTGCGCCCGTATTTGGAAAACTAGGACTGCATATCAAAGGCAAATCGTAGGTTCCTTTTTCACCAAAAAAAAGCCATCTTACGATATTGTTATACCATACCTCACGTAGCGTATCCCTTGATTTCACGCTCATTCCACCCCCACCAGCGCTGAATACAATTATATCGAGTTTCAACTTCTCTTTCACCCATATACCATGCGCACATTGAACAATCGTAAAATATTTCTTTGTCGGATCGAGGGTATTTAACCACTCGTACATTTCATCAATACCTTCATGATAATTATGCGTTATCGCATATGCAGTCCAATATACCGGCAAATAAATGCGTTCAGTTATAATGGTTTCTTGGTTTTTCAAGAAGTATTCGTGGCATATTTCTTCCATAAATTGGCCATTACAATATGGTGGATAATCTGTTTTGTGTTTTGGAATAAATTCATCTGGAATATGTTGTATAATCATATAAGTGTATCATATAAATCTAATAATTATGGAATATTTATGTTGTTATTTTAAGATATAATGTTATACACTTCAATTAAAACTTCATTTAAATGACAGATATTAAAGTCGGATATACAACAAGTGATTATTTTTATACTCTTGAACCAGAAAAAATACCTTCACATGAAACGTGTGAAACTACCTATTCAGTAGTATTTGATACAAGCTGTTCTTTTTTTCCAATAAATAGTGATATCCAAAAAAAGTGTGGAAATCCTCAACTAAGTACTTTTACAGAATGTTTAGATAGGATAGATGCGGAAAAGGGAACCACCTATGCACAACAATATCAGTCTTTCATCGATTTAAGTAATAATTGCTATATAAAAGCTTTATGTAAAAATAGGAAATATGCTGAAAAAATCGAGGAACAACAAACAAGACATTTAGGAACGAATGAAACCTATGAAAATGTAAAATCAATTCTTGTAAATGAACAATGGAAGACAATACATTTAGGGTTCGGTATATTTGGTGTCGTTTTAGGTATTTATATGTTCAGTAAGTCGGGTACGAATCCATAGTTTCGTTTGTCTATATATTCATATCTATTTATAGTTTCATAAAATAATAAGACAATCTATGCAATAGATAAATAGTAGATAAGTATATATAGGTTAAAATGTCAGCACCTGCCAACATATCACCTCCTGGAAATTTAAATACAAAATTTAAAATAGATGGTACAATATCTCAAAATACAAGTGAAAATGTATATACGATCTATGATTTAGAAAAAAGAGTGATTGACTCATTAAATGATGTTAATACAAAATTAGCTCAAATATTCAGATGTACAGACATTCCAACCACAGAAGATATTAAATGGAATATTCAATATGATGGAAAGAAAGGGTGTGAAAATACTCAAGAATTATTAAACATCATTGCTGCTAACGGTTATGATGATATTATGATAATATATCTTAGAAATGATTTTGAGATTCTAAAAACAAATATTGATGCATTAAAAAACGCAATTTCGAATCTAAATACAAATCCGCCTGGAATTAATAATGAGACATATAATCAAAGATATTCGTCGATATTGAATAAGTATGCTGAAATTGTAAAAATGAAAAATGAGATTGCTCTAAAAATAAATGATATTAATTATTTGGATAATAAAAACAAACCTAACTATAACAAACGTTATCCAAGTCCATATATTGAGGATTCTTTATCCCAATACAATGCGACTATGTATTCCACCTTGATGCTAACTGTTTTAGCAACATCCTTGGCGTACTATGCATTTTTAAAACTTTAATTTACTAATATATTTATTATATGTATTTTATATAATAGATATTAATCATAATAGTATGAGTCAGAGTGAAACTACACAAGATCCATCAGTAGAATTACCAAAAGAATATGTTTCTTTGAAGAATTCATACAAAGACAATTATGAAATTGTGGATTTTTATCCATTAGATATACAAACTAAAAATATTGGATGCGCAAGCAAATTATCTCCTCTTAATTTCAAAAAATTAGATAATAAACTTCATACACCCGAGTCATGCAAAACTGCAGTTGCATTATCAAATCCGACAAAATTGGAATACAACAGTAGAGAAAAAAAACAGGGACTTTTTTGTACAGTAACACTCCAAAATAAAACAATACGCACACATACTGCAACCAATTTAAGTAGTTTATCATTAGCATTAAACAATATTCCACAAAATGAGATTTTATCTGCAGTATGGAAAGGTACAATTGTTGCAGATGTCGAAGGAAAATGGAGTATAGAACTTAGGTCAAATGATTCTATTCACGCATGGATTGACCTTGCACATGAAAATATGACAGAATATAATGCAACATTAAAAGATAATACATCAAAAAATATAACAATGGTAAAAAATAGGATTGTTCCAATATGCATTCAATGGAATAAATCAAACAAAGCTGATGTGAATTTTTCACTTATGATAAAACCACCTAATACATCGATCTATTCGGATCCAAATAAAATGTTTGACTGTCTATTTTCCTATATGAATAAAGATGGTACTTTATATGAACCTTCTCCGTTATACTATTCTCTTATTGAAAATTCAAAAGATGATACGAAACAAAATTTGTTCCAGTGTCATTATTCTACATCGTTAGGTGGTACCAAAGTATATAATATCAATGAAAATAATTCTGAATTTTCTACAAATAATGAAGAGATAATTATACCTACCAGTATTACTTTACCCAGCGATCTGATTAAACCTGGAAATAGTATGAAAACCGATGATAACGGAGCTCATATATTTAATTCCCAAAACGTTAATGTATTAACCCTTATTAAAATGAATATACGTAATAATACATATATGAATGGGCTTGCTTTCACCTTATATAATGGATATTTTGCAGATAATGTAAATTGGTTTAATACAGCAACTACATTAACTATTAATGGAAGAAATAGTGGATTTACTGAAACCATAAGCAGCATAAGAGCAGGCACTGATAGTTTGATACCAGTTAATGGTAGAGATAATTATTCTGTACAATGGATTGGACAATTTTATGCAAATGCTTCAGGTACTTGGACATTTTTTACAAGTAGCGATAATGCAAGTTATTTATGGATAGGAGATAATGCATTAAGCGGATTTACTACATCAAATGCATTAGTAAATAATGGCGGACTACACGGAATGAGAGAAAGGTCTGGAACAATAACTCTAAGTGAAGGTACTTTATATCCAATACGTATTCAATTTGGAGAGCGTGGGGGTGGTGATAATATTATTGTATCATTTACCCCACCTGGCGGTACCAAAACAACAAATGGTACTGATTATTATTATCCACTAACAAGTTCATTATCCCAAACATCTCAATTAAAATTAACTTCTATAGAAAATAATGACTCAGTACAATGTGTGCTTGAATTGGTCGGTTCTAACAATAAACCAACTAAAATAATGAGTAGCAAAAAGATTCCTTTAAGTAAAGTTGCCAAAAGTCAAAAATGGAATCTAGAAAGACAATCAAATAATATATCAGATACTGCTTCCGAAATATATTTTGGAAAACCATTGATTACACCTGATTGCAGATTTAGACTATCTTTTACTGATTCTGGCAATTTTATTTTGCATTCCAGCCAAAAAGGATGCCAAACCATGAATAATAGCAGTGTTCAGTATTCAACACCAGAAAGCAGTACTCAATATATTTACAGTATTAATGCGGATGAAAAACGGAACAATACATATTATGTCGATAAGAAAGATAAGACAATACAGTATCTCCCCAGAGATAATCCTATGTTATCAAATTTAGATACATACACGCCATTAAATAATTATATTCCATCTTCAGATATTATACAAAATGCAAAAAATGTAAGTAGTGAAGATGAATGCAAGAAAATGTGCAATGATAATTCCGGTTGTTCATGGTATTATACCTACCGCGATAATGCAGCAAATGTCCAAAAGTGCTTAATTGGAAATACTTCGAGTAGTACAATAGTATCTCCCGATTTAATTAATCCAGTAGAGTCTGGCAATAAAATATCTTCTGCTTCATTAAATATTAGGAATAAAAATATTCTTCCAAATAAAGATTATATGACTGATAATATTATTCCTGCTCAACTAAAAACACTATCTGAATTTAATAACTATGCAGAATACAGTGTAAATTCTACACCAATTTCTGGGATACAAAAAACAGGATTTCTCTCGGAAAAAGATGTACAAGAATTTTTAGAGAAACAGCGTAATTACGTACTGGGTACTAATCATAATCAAACTACTTCAGTGAAAGAAGGAATGGCTATTTTAGCTGAAGGTGGTAAATTACAAGAGGTTCGTAAAGATTTAGATGAGACCAAACGTAAGAATAATGATTATAATAGAAATCTATCCAAAATAGTACATAGTCAAAGTGGAATATCGGATTATATCGACAAATATAAGGCTGTTAATGCGGATATGGTTAATCAGTATAAAAATATTTATAATGATAATAATGACGAGACTAAAAATGTGAATTCTCATGTATTCAATTATTATAGACCCCAATATATTAAGGATAGAAGGACATTGGCCTCTGGTATTATGGAAGACAACGAGGAGATTATTCGAGAACAGAAAATGATGTATTTCACAACTGGAATCGCCATGGCAACACTAGCGGTTGCTGGGTTTATGATTGCATCTCGTGCGCGCGAGTAATCCATATTTTTCTTTTTTAAAATAGGTACCTCGGGAGAATACTGATTATATATGAAATCATGAATGATATAATAAATCTCCCAAGGTAGATAAAAATGAAAATGTTTTTCGAAAATAATATGTGTTATAAAATGTATTTTTACTACAATAATTGTAATAAAAATATCTAATAGTTAGAATGTTTATTTGCGTTGCTTGCGCGACTTCTGACGGCGACCTCCGAACAAACCAAACACCCCTTTTTGGGGAGCAGCATTTGCATCAGTATTTACAGCAGGAGCAACAGCAGGAGCAACAGCAGGAGCAACAGCAGGAGCAACAGCAGGAGCAACAGCAGGAGCATCAGCAGGAGCAACAGCAGGAGCAACAGCATCAGGAGCAACAGCATCAGGAGCAACAGCATCAGGAGCAACAGCAGGAGCAAGAGCATCAGGAGCAACAGCAGGAGCAGGAGCAGGAGCATCAGCAGGAGCATCGGACTTTTTACCAGTCAAAAAGCCAAAGATATCACCGCCACGTTTCTTGTCTTGCCTCTTTCGTTGTTGCTTCTTGGTTTTGTTCTGCTTACGCTGTTGTCTTCTGGATTCACGTTTTTGAGATTTTTTGGACATATTAAAACTGAATATGTATAAATTACATGAATATATTCTTTGTCTTGTTGGTTAAAAGAATTTAAACATTCAATGATATTCAATATAATTATCCTAAATAATACATCATTACTATCCTCATGCCATCAATTTTGATTGTAGAAAAAAATGGGACGATAAAATCCCTTAATGCAAAAAATCTAACCTCCGACGATTTGTATAAAAAAGCCGGGTTCAAGACAAACACCGATTTTGAACACCAGACCACGTGGAATGTCGATCTTAACGGGAAGCATTATTCGATTTCTCTCTACGGAAAAAAGACTGGACGCGCAAATCAGGAGAATAAATACGAATTTCCTCCGCCGGTAGATAGCATTCTCTATTTTGGAAACTGCGTACTTGTGAATATGCAAAATGATACTTATGAAGATCTGTCTGTCTCTGATTGGGAGAAGGTGTATGAACATTTATACGGAGGATTCGAAGATTTGGATAATAGCGATGACTCTTCCTCGGAGGAAGACGAGGATATCAAAGCCATGCCTAAAACGAAAAGTGGATATGTAATGGACGATTTTATTGTAGATGATGACGCTGCAGAATCATCGGAATACGAGGATACAGAATCCGGATCCGAGAATACCCCGCCTCCTCCTCCGAAAAAACAACCTGTCAAAAAGACCACTACCACAAAATCGTCATCAGCATTAACACCTGCAACTGCGCCTCCTAAAAAAGAAAAAACTAAAGAGGCATCCAAACCTCCCGAAGAAGAGTATTTCGGATGTACGAGCGAATTGAGCGAGGAAGAATATGTGTAATCAAGCCAAAATAGGAATCCATCATACATAAAAAATGTATAATAGATTGAATATGCATCTATAATATGAAGCCTTTATAATAGGATCCTAAGATGCTATATGAAATGAAATGATAAATATTTTATTGCTTCCAGTTTTTACCGCAATCTAAACATGTAATAAATACATTGGTAGGTTCATCTGCACTGCGTACTTGCAACTCATAGTATGTGCAGCGACGGGACTTGCATTTCTTACAAACAAACATGTCGGTAGATGCTTCCACATTATTTGTGTATTTGGACATGTCTCTTTTCAGCTTTCGATCAATGTATTCCTTCCAATGTTCTGGATTAAATTCCTGATGGGTCATGAATGCAAAGGTTTGGGGCGTTATCTCTTTTGACTTCAGCTGATTCAGAATCATTTCGTTTTTCAAGTTAATATATATGGTTCTCATACGATCAATATATAGCTGTGCGAATTGAGAATTCTCCCATTTTTTAACGATTTTCCGTGAAGATGCCTCTTTGATCGAATAATTAAATACACCTTTTTCCAAATTAATTGCGATTTGTTCATCCTCCACAATCTTTTGTAGATTCTTGCGAATATTTGCACGGAAAGTGTTTGGATCTGGGATATTCATATATGTGTAATTTGTAATTTAATTCTGTGTTGAATGTATTATACAATTCTTTGTATTGTTTGTATTCCTTCAATTTTATGAAAACAATATTTCCAGATCTTTCAATTTCCAATACTCCGATGCACCATTGGGTAAGGGTCTGCGAATAATAAACGGGATCTTTTTCTCCTCCAATTCTTTGATCGCAATTAAATATCCATCGATGACATTTTCATCGACGGTTATAAACGGTTTCGCACCCGAATTCAACTGCTTTGCACGTTCTCCCAATACACGTGCTCTTTCATATTTGGTCAAGAACGGCAGTGTTCGATGAATAGGATCATTGATTACACCATCCTTGTACGTTATATTCGTTAGAGCATCAATCTCCTCATAATTATGCTGCAGCATTTCAGGATGATACTTGGAAATAATATCGGTCTTCAAGTTTTCATCGAATTTTCGAAAATACTCTTCTTCGTCCTCATTATCATCTTCGTCGTCATCATCGTCCTCATCCTCTGACCCATTTCCAATCGCATTTCTCAATTGTTTTTGAACATCTTCATCTGCATCATCGGCGTCCTCTCCAATTTCGCTATTTTCATCGGATTCTTCCGCATTACTTTCATCATCATTTTTATCCTCTAAACGTTCGCTAGTATCACTATCATTATCATTATCATCCTCGTCATAATTAAATTTCACAGGTTTCTTATTTTTTGCAGTCATAGGAACATACTCATCATCTTCCGAATCCGAGGCGCTATCACTAATAGGTTCATCGTCAGACATTTTAGTACTTATAATATACTGTTAAATTATTGCTTATGTTCCTTTCTAAATTGATTGTTTATTTCAATTTTTTGTTATCTTATCTCTGACAATTTAGGACATAACATAGTAGAACATAACATAGTAGGACATAACATAGTAGGACATAACATAGTAGGGCATAACATAGTAGAACATAACATAGTAGGACATAACATAGTAGGACATAACATAGTATATCCCAAATTATTTTGCATGAATAATATATAAATTACAATAAAGATGAATAACTTAAACGATCTCTTTGGTCCTCTTAGAAAGGAGTACTGCTACTACTTCTACGCGCTTTCCTTGTTCGGATTGATTTCCCTTGTATTGCTTGTCCTTTCGTCATTAATATTGGTTGTTTCTGGAAAATACAGCGCTGGGTTCAACATGCAAATGTTTGTAGCGGTCGTCGCCTATGGTATGTTGTATTTACAAAACCGACTTCTCTTCAATATGTGTAAGGGAGTCTAAACATGTCAAAAAATTGATGAAATAAATTATATAAATACATGTTATAACTGACAGAAATCGAATATATAAAATGAAGTTCTGCATTCAATGCAATAACATGTATTACGTGAATATTATTGAACACATGGGAGATAAACTTGTGTATTATTGCCGTCATTGTGGTCATATCGATGAATTCGCCAATGAAGAAGGCACCTGTGTTCTTAAAACCCAACTAAAAAAAGGCGGACAAACATTCAATCATATTATTAATAAATATACGAAGTTGGATCCCACTCTCCCGCGCATTTATAATGTGAAATGTCCAAATGGATCATGTTTAACAAATCAGCCTGAAAATAAGAATCCGACGGAGGTTATTTATATGAGATACGATGATGAAAACATGAAATATTTATATATTTGTGTCGAATGCGATACTGTTTGGAAAACTGACGATAGCAAATAATAGATGATAGCAAATAATACATGATAGCAAATAATATATAAGTATAAATTATTTACACTCTTTTGCATTTTTTCTAATCTTAATTAGAACATATATTACACTGGTTCTGGTATAGGTTCTGGTGCGGGTTCATCCTTTTTGGATAAACCAAGTTTATCTAAAACTAGATTTATTATGTAGTCATCATCATTATTCCAGGCCGCATATTCATCCCCTTCAACATTTATATATTCTATTTTTTGTACATTTTTATCATAATCATTCAGAAAATAGGATACCTGAAACGTTGCAGATTCATTAAAAACCATTCCTGCAATTTTTATTTGAATTCGTTTTGCTATTTTGGGTTCTTGAGGAATCTCATAATCTGCAATATCAGTATAATTCATATCGCCTGAATACATTTCTAAATTAAAAGTAAATTAATTTATATTCGGATGAGAGAAAAAAATGAAAAAATAACACATACATACAATAGAATAATCTAATGAAAAACTATTTAATGCGAATCCATTTAGAGAATTGATAAATAGAAATATTATATCTATAAAAATGAGTGCATCTCTTGCTGCAGCAAAAAAACGTCGTGCAAATATTCAAGATGCTCCCAGAGCACAACCGCCAACTCAATCTTCGATGCAGTCTTCAAATCCGCCGATTGGTACTGGACTAACTCTTCCCCAGGTTATTCAAATTGTGGATAACCGTTTGATTGTGTTAGAGAAGTTTATGGCAGAAACCAAAATGGCTACAAACAATGTATATCTACCGAATACTATGAATACAATGGATAATAATAATAATAATGTATCTACGACGTCTGACAAAAATATTGATGCTGGAATGACACCGGTCGATATTAGTGATGTTATCGAGGAGTTTGATGGTCGGTATAATATGCTTGTCGAGGAAATCGCAAATTTGAAAAATATTGTTCTCAGCCTACAATCTTATACCATGGAGGTGAATAAGACGCTTTTATCTGAAAAACTTAAGTTGGTAGAGGTAGAGGATGAACCTGCTGAAAATGGAGAGGTCCAATAAAAATGATATTATGTAAAATAAATATTATAGGCATATTCTTGAAAAATTGAATACTTTTTTCAAGAATAAAAAAAAGTAAGCCAATCACGGCATTGCCCTATTAACGAAACAAACAACTATGGTCGCCCCTCCATCAAATAACGATGTTTCCTCTGCTCCTTCTGTTCCTTACAATCCCGTTCCTTACAATCCCGTTCCATACAATGCCTTTCCGTACCATATCGCTCCTTACCATTCCGTTCCTTACCCGAATAATATCTATCCGATTAGTCATCTTGGTAGGTACATATCCATTGAGGTTGCGATAATACGAATTTGCGAACTCAGGACCATGGAAGAGCCCGCTGTAAATGATTCTATATCCAGAAGAGAGCACCTAGATTATATTAATTTTCAGGAAGAAGCAAATGATTTGGAATATCAAATTCAAGAACTAATTCGACTGGAACAATCTGCTCAGGAATAGCAATTGTATATGAAGTTGTAATGTGTATTATCTTATCTGTTTCGTATCTTATCTGTAATGTTGTAATGTAATCAAGTAATCAAGTAATCAAATAAAAATTCGGTACAACCCCGTTTTTTTATTGTCTTCAAATTATTAGATAGATATAATAATTGATTCTATGCAATGTCAAACACCACTGTATCTGATAATAGTGAAATTAATGACATTCGAAACCCAACTCATTTCCGGGGAATTTCCTTTTCCAATTTTAAAAAAAACGAGGTCCGACTACAATACGTTCAAAATATGAAAAAGGGAAAGATAGAACCGGCATGTTATTGGTGTGCAGAATTAGTATGTGCGGGCCATTATGGCGAGGTATGGGAGACCATTATAAATTTCATAGCAAAATACATTCATCTAGGAAATCCGAAGTTGGTGGTCTATTTAGAACGCCGATTTTGTATATTTAGAAACATTGTCTCCCAAGATCACCTTATGAATGAACTACAACTACGAAATCAAAACAATATTCGCAAGCTATTTGCGGAAATAACCACAATACTTTGTATGTCAAACAAGAAACCGAGCATCGAACCCGTGAAAATAAACCGCGTCGAGGAGTTCGATATTACCCAAATGACAGATCGACTGAAAGCCCCGTCAATCCACTATATTGCCGATATTTTTCTCCCGAAGGATCCAAAAGAACTCATGATACCTCTCAATGAATTCGCGTATAATTTATCTCCGGACTGCAAGAATATGGCGACTGCGTGCTACTGGATCGAATGGACCATCGAATTTGAGCTCATATGCCGAAAACGCAAGGAACCATGTATATGCGTCTCCCGCTTGGATTACAATATTGACCGCAAATATACGAGTGATATTATATGGATGGTATGGGACGTGCTTCTTCATTATAGTAATAATACGAATGATCCGTATATTATAAAGATCATGAACTCGCTGGTAGATCTGTTTTCGATCAAATATACACTGGGGACTCCCAAAAAACGGAGATATCTCCTATATTTTGCAGTCTCCCTAATAACCGAGAATGTTCCGCGAAATATAGAGATTGTTGAGGACAAGATAACTCTATATAGTGTTATGGAGCAAATCAATCAGATATATAAGCAAATACGTAAGAATCAGGTTAGCCCGGGAACTGATTACTTGTTTTCCGATCTGGAGAGCAATCGAGTATTTGAGGAAACCATGCACAAAATGGAGACAATGTCAAGTATGATGGGCTTATAACGAATATTACATAATATAAAGATTTTGTTATATCATAGTTCAGTTTAGATTACTCTTATTATATTACATTATGATTATTACGAATGAATGGTTAGTAAAACATAAGACTCCGAATGGAGGTTATAATAAAAAACAATTTGAGATTCTAGGTATTTCTTATCCTCCTCAAAAAGGATGGAAAGACAAACTTATTGGAACCCAACTATCTGCTGACAAAGTGATGAAATTTGAACAGATTTCAAATCCGGAACTAGTATATGATTCTGCTGAACCACCGTGTTCATCACCGTCATCGTCGCGTTCATCTTCATTTGATAATACTCTGAGACTACTTGATTTCGATAATAGCGATATTGGCATAGACTACTTCGTATATACGGATGGATCATGTATAAATAATGGAACTCCAGAGGCAGCTGCGGGTATTGGCATTTATTTCGGTGAAAATGATCCTAGAAATGTATCCAAACTGGTAGTTGGCAAAAAGTCAAACAACACTGCGGAATTGCAGGCGATTATCGATGCATATCCTATTATTCAATCTGATTGTGATAATAACAAAAAGATATGTATTGTGTCAGATTCTATTTATGCGCTCCGGTGCATAACATCCTATGGAGAAAAACAAGAACAAATGGGATGGAGTCAAACCATACCAAATAAAGAACTTGTACAGTGCGGATATAATCTTTACAAAAACAAAAGTAATATATATTTCATGCATATCAAGGCACATACACAATATAATGATATACACTCGATCGGAAATGAGGGCGCAGACAAGTTGGCGAATAAAGCGATCGGGCTCGAGGATTGTCCATATAATACATCTACAACTAAAATCTATTTGAATGTGCCTTTTGCTGAAAAAGAAGAAGTCAAAAAATTAGGTGGAAGATGGGATAGCAATCTCCGCAAATGGTATATTATGGAGAATAATGCAAATAAGAATGCAGTATTAGCCCGTTTTTCTATATTATAAGAATGATAGGACCTAAAAAGTTGAAAGACTTTTCATACATAGAGTCTATGTAGGAAACATTAATCAATAAATGCAACAGCAAGATGGATAGGGTTATTCATAACAAGGACATATTTACTCAAATATGTTTATTTGCTTATGAAAATACTGGATACCTGGAAAGAATCGCGAACGAATTCAGAGATTATATACACTACGATTACGTAGAACAGTTCATCAAAAATACACATACACTTTTGTACGGCCAAGTGCAATCTGGAAAAACAGACAAACTCATTCAATATGTGAAAAAAGTTAGACCGGAATCCCTTAAGATTATCACTATACAAAACAATCTAATGATGCTTAGTCAGTATAAGCGCGCACTTTCTGCAAATAATATTCAATATATAGAAACATGCAATATAAATGCATGCAGCGCTTACAACGGTGAAAGTGCCATACTCGTTATGAATAACAAATATCGTAAGAGAGCCATTACTCAGTACTTAAAACAAAACAATATACAGAATTATTCTATGGTGATGGACGAGAGCGATATGTACTACGAAAAAAACAAAGAGACCGAATTGTTCAAAAACGCAAAGTACTTTCTACATATAACAGCGACACCATTTAATTATAAACTAAAGTTTGACAGTATTTTATCGATTCCCACCAAAAAGAATTATGTGGGAATCAATGAGGTAGAACTGGTTCATATAGAGCAACCTGATGTTGCGACAATGCATAATATATTACCTACCAAAATAAATTTGATTATCGGCGTGATAAAGGACGATTTTATGCAAAAACCAACTGGATTCATGCTAATCAACTGTTTTACATTGATTAGTGATATGCATCAGGCTGCAAATATAATTGCTGCAAAATATAGTAATATTCCGGTTGCCGTTATTTCTAGCAAAACGACACTGTGGTATAATTCAAAAGTAAAAACGCGTAAAACCAATAATATACAAAAATATATAGACCAGTTTGATATGAATTCACATATTATAATTATTGCGAACCGGTATTCAAACCGTGGGATTAACTACTGCAATAGTAAGTATGATAGAAATATAACGCACCAAATATCATCGAGCAATAGGAATACAAAATTTACAAATTATATACAAAAATGCAGAATATTTGGAAACCGGCAAGACCAAGACAATGGGAATATGTACAAGCCAATATTATACAACATAAGCAAAAATGCTACCTATTTATATAAGTTAAAAAATTATATAAATAACGGAATAACCAATCTTAAACTACAAAACGAAAATTGGGATAAACCGCCTCATCCCTTATCGAAATATAGTGTTTTGGAACTAAAAAACATATGCAAGCAAAATCATATTCGAGGATACTCAGGAAAAAGAAAAGAACAAATTATCAATTTGATTTCAAGTCATATGTAATGTATAATGTTATAATGTAATGTAATGTAGTTAATTATATTATATATAAAACATAAAACCGTATTATTTTTTAAGGACTACCTACGGCATCATTCATTTTAAACATACGCGAAACAAAATAAATTGAAAATATTGATCCAAAAATGGAGAAATAGCTGAAAATAAAATTTCGTTTTGATTTGTCCTTCTTTTTACTCTTTTTATCAAACTTACCCTTTCCAGCGTAATAAGTTATTAACCCAATCACAACAGATAGTACAATACCAAATATTGTTGAAGATTTATTATGACTTATTTTATCGATTATTGTAGATAACAAGAGAATACCACCATTTGTTAAAACATCGGTATCATCATATTTTCCAAAAGAATACTTTTCTGGATACATATGTTTATAGTAGGTTATCACGGTAATACTTATTAACAAAAATATAGTAATCATTGCACCAATGCTGGTTTGTAATTTATCACCAACACTCATTCCACCAATCGAAATACCTATGGAAAACATAAATAATATAAAGCTACCAATATAGTCCCATATTTTTAAACTGGCAAACTGAGCTTCGCCCTTGCTAATATTTAATGCTGTTATATAATCTACAAAAAAGATCCTATATAAAAAGGGAGTACTGAATGCTGCAAAAATAACCATAAATAAAAATATAAAAAAATGAACCGTCGCTGTTAAGACATTCATTGTACCCATATTTTTTGCAAGTTGGCTGGTAATAGGCATAACCTCTATCGACGGTTTGATTGCCCCCCCATTTTCTATAATGGGTTTGCAATCATAATAGAATTCATCATTTGAATCTGACATAGTAGTATTTCCCTCCACTATTATAGGTTTCTTTTCGTCTAATGGTTCTAAACCAGCGAATAATATACTTATCTCTCTAAACTTCGTTTTGGTATTATCATAGTTCCATTGCTCTGATATATCGGAAACATTCGCGAAACCATGATCCTTATCAAATACAGTTTTTACAATCATAGGAGATAATACATAGACAGTATTTGCATCATTCACCTTTCCTATTTTATTATATCCAATCGTTTCTCCCAAATCAAATTGGAAAGAAGACGAATATAAGTTATTAATTATTTTATCAACAGGTGTTTCTTCATAGACGGTAGGTTGAGTTTTCAGAGGAATCACCAAATAGATGGGTACATCTCCATTTGTAATAGGGACGTGTTTCACTACGAGTTCTCCATCTGCTCCATTTTTTGGTATAGTAGATTTTTGAATATACATGGTTTCCGTTTTATATTTTCGTCCGTTATGAACAAAATTCGGCTGGGAATCTCCCTTGGAATGTAAATAGGGTATTTTTACATATCCTCCTTTATTAACTGTTTTTTCATATTCACTTGGATATAAGGTTATCGGATAGTAATCCAACAAGAGGATTTCTTTTTCCATTTCGATAATAATGAAGAGATATCTATATTATGGATACATACTAAAATGTTAGATAACATGTATAAAGAACTTGTATGGGCCAATGTATTTCAATTATGTGTTTGTATTTCGAGTTTAGCAAATATTGAGGTAGCATAATGCAGTTTAATACATTTTGTAATCTATCAAAAATGATAAAATAGTTTTACTAAATTATGCTGTAATAATAATGGCAATGATATTACATTCTATCAAGCAGAATTATCAAATATAAATAAAGAAGGCTAACCTCCCGATTCTATAATATCCATTAGACATACACATTTTACTTATTTATTGTATATATCATTGTATATTGATAGGTTTATTATATGGGAGACAGTTTCGCGAAATCTTTTTCATCTTTATTCAGCTATTTAAATGATCATGTTTCAGCGTTGAATAATAGCAAATTATTTGCAGGTCTTATGATTATCTTACTGAATATATCTTCAAAATTCGTTACAATACGATTAAGTAAAACAGTCGAATCCTACCTGAAATACACATTTAGTAGAAACATTTTGGTATTTGCTATTGCATGGATGGGAACAAGAGATATCTATATTTCCGCGGCCATGGTTCTTGCATTTATTATTATTATGGATTATTTATTGAATGAAAATAGTGTATATTGTTGTCTCCCCGAGCAATTTATGGATTATCATATATCATTGTTGGAGGAAAATAATAATGAAAAAATAAGCGATGAAGACATACAGAAGGCGACTGAATTACTTGAACGTGCGAAAAAACAGCGTGAAAATGAAAATAATTCACCTATCAAAAAATCTCCAGTTCAGACACAACAAGGAATTTCCACATACTATTAGATTATACTATACAAAACCTGTATAAAATGTCATTTAACAAAATGAACAATAAGAAAGTATGATTATTATATAATAAGAATCTATTTATAATAATCATTTTCAATATGAGTGTAAAAGATAAGAAACAGAATTTTAATCCGCAGCAAATTAGTATTATGTTAATATCCCCATTAAAGGAAACACCAATACCATTAACTTTAGATAATATTTATCATCCAACATTGAAAAATAAGACAGGTATGTCGCAGACACCATACATAACGTCTGTGGTGGAATATCCTATAGAACTTATCAATAAACTTACCAGTCAAGGATATAACAAAGTAATATCTTTTTTCTTTAACCAATCCAAATTCGATGATTCATTGCGGGCCTATAATCATCCTCCTTCCGCTTCTTCTCCAAATGAAATACTGGAATATAATGTCATGGTTATGCTGAAAGCTCTATTTCCAACCTATTATCCATCCATAAATAACATATCTACTTCCTATAATGAATATATTTTAAAAGTTGGAAAAAATTTATCCAGCAATGTTGCACGACGCATTGCGCTACACAGTTTTTTCGGTAAAAATCAATTATCCTATATAATCGTCGATAACAAAAAATATACCATTACAAAAACAGTATTATTGAACGATCTCTTGAACAATCCTGTATATAAAAATGTTATCGATAAATACACAACCTATTCATTATGGAGCGATACCGAATCTGTGAAGATTGATAAAGAATTACAAAATGGTATTATAAAACTAATATATAAATTTGATGAAGATGATAAAGGGAAAAAGGGCAGTCTAACCATATCTACCTATAAGGATCGATTTACAAAAATAGATCCAACAGCTGAGATTAGTACTGCAAGTATAAAAAGGAAGGAAACGATATACACAATCAATACCTATATTGACCAAATGATACTCTCAATAAATGAGATATACAAAAACTACGGAAACGAAAAATTAAAAGAAGAACTGAGCAAAGGTCCAGATAATATATCTGAATTTATTCGTTCATTTAACCAGTCTCTTCGGGACATTCAGGATCTCTACAAACTGATATTAGAACTAAAATTAATGACAAAGACGACTCTGGAATTCAGTAATAATCTAGATAAATTAATAAAAGAATCAACCGAGCTGAATATGCTTAGAACTATCAAAAATGAATATATCGGTCCAAAGAATATTAATGTGAAATTAGATGAAAAAAATCAGGATCTTACCAATTTGTTGCGTACAAAATATAAAACATATACCGATTTCATGGAGGTTATAAACACGATTATAGCTCCATCACGTGAATCAACAAATGCAATTTTACAGGAATCCATCAATAACTATTCACAAAACCAAAATACAGGAGTTCGATTCAACCATATTATGGAGAATGTAAGCGAAAAATATATGTTTAAATCGATCCAACCAACTACAGATGATATCGATTTGAAAAACTATATGAACATTGGTATAAACCGCATTAACATGAATGAACAGAGCAAGCCTCAATATGAAATATATGTATCCATGAATCTCATTGAAAATGAATACAATATTGATACTATAAACGGGTTGAAGTGCATATATGATGGATTTTCTTTAGGCAAGGAGCTTGAAAATCTGATGGATAAAGTGAATCCGCATGTGGTTCAATTGCATAGTTTGTTTTTACCGCAATCAGAAATAGATAGCAAAACGTCTGATTTGCGAAAAAATGATTCGGTAAGTACAACCCCAACCGGAAACAATAATAGTGCTACTACTACTACTACTACTACTAATTCTAGCGACAATGCAAATAACACGAATCAAAATTCTATAAAGGCGGCGGTCGGCGGTAGAAGAAAAACTCGAAATAACAGAAAAATACGAAATACTCGAAAATTGCAAACATAAATATTATAGATTGAATTATATTTACCCCCAATGATTGACGACAAGATTCATGGGTATCTAATAGATTATGTAGTGAATCAACATCTAACAGAAGGTGCTGAAGATGCTATTTATGAATTTTGCTCCAAACAAGATTCTATAACGACAATTGTATATAGAGGAGATGCAGAAGAAAGTAATATTATAAATCCAAATATGTGGTATTCTTCTTCAAAAAGTATGAAAGTTGCTGCAGAGCAATTTTCTGGACGCAATACACGCAAAAGAACGTCTATTCGCAAGTAAGTAAGATATTATTATATTGAATATAATAATGTCATTAACGATGAATCACCCATGTATGTATTTCGATTATATACACTAATTAAACTTGGCTTTTCCATTTACAAATATTCCAACTTCTAGACTAATATCTCCATTCTCATCCACGTCATATATCGTACCATTTTTCTCATTCGAGGTATAATAGATCTTACCATTTAATAGTATTTCTTTCACTTCTTCCTCTTCATCTTCCTCCTCATCCTCCTCCTCTTCAACCTCTTCAACTTCCTCGACTTCCTCCTCTACTTCCTCGACTTCCTCCTCTACTTCCTCGACTTCCTCCTCTACTTCCTCAATTTCATCGACTTCCTCCTCTTCCTCAACTTCCTCCTCTTCAACAACTTCATCAACTTCATCGACTTCCTCTTCAACAACAACTTCCTCCTCAACTTCCTCAACAACCTCCTCCTCTTCAACAACTTCCTCAACTTCTTCAACTTCTTCAACTTCCTCAACTTCCTCCTCGACTTCCTCGACTTCCTCCTCGACTTCCTCTTCAACAACTTCCTCAACTTCCTCAACCTCCTCCTCGACTTCCTCAACTTCCTCCTCGACTTCTTCAATTACCTCCTCGACCTCATCCTCTTCAACTGCTGCATTTACTTCGATATGTTTATCGTCTTTTTGTACTGGTTTGGGCATCAAACTATCCACTTTCACGTCCAGTTCAATTTCAGAATCAAACAGAATACAAATATTAGGTATATTGTCATCTTCAACATCATCATCATCTTCTGAATATGGGTGTTTCACCTTCACATTTATGTGAATCGGGGAATCAATAATAATTTTAATTTTGGGAATAGTATTTGTATCAGCACCGAACGCATTATTATTCTTATTAAGACTCATTTCACATATCACATTTTGTAGTTTCTTATTTTGTTCTACTAGACTTGCATTTTTACTCATGAGCTCCTTCACAATAGGAAGAGTACATAACATATCATAATTGTCCTTATAAACCTGAAATTTATCAAATTCATTTGCAATAGTTTGCAGAGAGTTATTCAGTACAGACGACATATTTTATAGAAATAGAACCAGGTAGTATATTACAAATTATCATGTCATATCTTTATATTCTTGACATATATTTTTAGGCCTCACCCCATTATGCCTCTATTCTTTTCCATGAAGGCAAAAACATGTCATCCAAAATAAGATGACTATTCATCGGTCCAAACCACTTGCTTGGATAACATACATTATGATTTTGATTATTTCTATTTCTATTAAAATAGGCAGCCCACCAACTATACGTACTGTTCGCTATAATATTTGAATCACAGCAGCTCATTAATAGCATTTGTTTCCAATCTTCAATACTATCATCCACTTTTACAAACTCAATGTTTGGATCTATAGTACGTACTTGATCGAGAATCTTATCTACAATAGGATTATCTTCCATCTCGCAAAAATAAATAACTCTAATATCTAATCCTGAATGATTACATTGCTTAACAAACTTCATTGCATTCATATAATATTTTGCATCCAACAAATGATGATATTCTTGTAATTTTTTGTAATCTCCAAATCGAAAATGCATAGATACATTATAGAAGGATTTACCATCTGTATTCTCATTAAAATAATGGATATATTCGGTGCAAACATTATTTTGTTGAGTTTCTAGCCTTATCATCTGAAAAATTTTGTCTCTGTATTCATGAAAGTACTTATAACTCTGAAAATATCCATATAGTTTCGTTATTTTACTATTTGGGTGTTCAGTTAGTGCTACATAATGATGTTGAAGGCAATTCACCTCCGGAGGAATCGAATTCAATTGTTCTGCAGTCATATTGTATTTCTGGTTATAGGTAGTAAATATTTTCAATGAGCTCAAAAATGTCTCCCAATAGGTGGGGCGATTTCCCACATTCGGAGTATAAGGAAATATAACAGAATCCTTGTATTTCATCGAATATCCAATAATCGCAAATATTTCAAAAAGCTGATTTCCTAATCCACCCATATATACGCAGGTTATCATATTAGGTGCGATAAATACAAAAATAGAAATATAATATTTATATCATTACAAATATTATTTTATCAATTCGCGATCCTCTGTATGGTATTGGATATTAGACGCCCATACCAAATTTATTCTTCATAATACTCGATTTACTGGGTCCCTCTTGCTTATCGCACTGGCGTTTCACCTTATATACGCCAGTATGATTGCCATTTGTCGATGATATTGCTTTTCCAGAGCTACCATAGATGCTTACCATAAGGTCTTCATTATCCTCATGGAGCTCTGGAAGAATACGTGTCATTGGTTTATCAATAACTAGCAACATATGCTCCGTCTTCAGCAGTTTTCTATATTCCTGGATCGTTAGATTTCCATAGTACTTGTCCAACATATAGTAAGGATTAGGCGCAGGCTTAATACTCTTCTTGAACCCATATACCTTACTATAGATCTGATTCAGCAAGTGGTATCTTTCGAATTTGGTGGAATCGTCAATATTCTCCCGCATCAAATATGCGACGGCGCACTCGGGTCTGCAAAACGACCCGTATCCAAAAATACGGCCATCCATTTCGTATTTCGGAATATAGCATGCTTGATTATCAAACTCATAGGTGCACCAAAAACAGCTGGCTTTTTTATCTGGAATGGCGTTCTTATATAATTGAATTTTCAGTTTCTTCAGCTTGGTATTAATGTCTTTCATGCAGACATTATCATTCTCTTCCGCGGAAGATGCACAATTTGGACAAAAAACAGTATTTGTCGTAATAATATTGTTAGAGACAGATCCTATATCACTAGATGATATTTCCGGATATGCCTTTGCCTCTTTCACCTTATTTTCTTCATATATACCGTAATGAGTAGCGTCTTGGTCATCATTGTATGTCATAATAACATTCTTCGGAACATTCGGATTATATTCATAGGGGTCCTTCATTAATTTATTATTATTGTATTCATTCAAATCACTTAACGAGCATTTTAAGTGAAGGATAATATTTGCAATCGCAGTAGATTGTGAAGTAGTATCTATTGGTTTTGTAGTTAGCTTTCCTCCCTTTGGTTTTCGCCCTCTTTTTTTTTGGGTTTCCTCCTCCAATACAGGTTCCGCCCCAATAGGTACAACAGTACTATTACTAGGTGAGATTACAGCATCATCATGTACTACAGTATCATCTATCTTCTTCTTTCGTCCCCTTTTCTTCTTAATAATCTCCGTATCATTTTCCATATTCATCTAATATATTTATCTTATTACTGGAATTGCATGTTAAACTTTATGTTGTTTTTATTTATCTTTTCCGGCTTCCTTATTTATACTTCATTTATATGATGTTTTCTATAAATATCCGTTTCATGTAAATAACATTCTCTGCATAATGGAATATAATTATCAGTTCCAATAACAATCTGCTGTTGCTCCTGAGTAATTCGATGGGAGAATATACCATGATTTCCATTTTTACATATTGCACATATGGATTGTAGTTTGGTTATTTTATCGCACTTAGGTATCAAATCTAGAATTTTTCCAAACTTGTTTCTCTGAAAATCTCCATCCAATCCAGAAATATATACGGTTTTATGTTCATTATCTACCATTTGAATAACAATATCATATAAATCACTGAAAAACTGTCCCTCATTAATAAGAATAACATCCGCATTATGTATTGTCATATAATTAGAATCCTCTTTATTATTCCACATTTCTCCCAAGGTATTTGCCATAATACATGGAATCATAACATGATCATGACTCGACATCATATTGTCATTGGTATATCGTGTATCTCCTGAATAGTTGATAACGACTACTTTTTTTCCTATGTATTTGTGCATCTTATATAATTGAATCAAGTGTGTCGTCTTTCCCGAAAACATGGGTCCCAAAAACAGTTCGAGATATCCAGATGGATAGTTGCGGTTCATGATTATATAAATATGTATATCAGATGTATATATATGTATGTTATCTATTTAATTCCTATCCACCACGCATATAAAAAAAAGGCTTAATTATCTAAAAACAGGAATGAATAAAAATGTTCCATGGGTCGAAAAATATCGTCCCACAAAATTTGAAAATATAGTATTGGATGAAAACAATCGACAACTATTCCAAAATATTCTCGAAAAGAAGTATTTCCCCAATCTTCTTTTTTATGGTCCTCCCGGAACCGGCAAAACAACAACCATCATTAATTTGATCAGCGAATATCAAATCAAACACAGTGTGCCAAGTAAAAGCCAGGTTATCCATCTCAATGCATCCGATGAGCGAGGAATCGATATTATTCGAAACCAAATCAACCAATTTGTGAAATCCATGAGTCTATTTGATAGTGGTCTCAAATTCGTTATTTTGGACGAGGTAGATTACATGACAAAAAATGCACAACAGGCTCTCAAATATCTGCTCCAAACATGTGTATATAATGTACGATTTTGCTTAATATGCAATTATATAAGTAAAATCGACGAATCGTTGCAGAATGAATTTATATGTATCCGTTTCAATCAGCTCCCGAAACGCGACATTCAGACATTTATTCGGTCTATTTGCGAAAAGGAAATGATATATCTCAGTGATATGAACATCGATACAATACAAAATATGTTTAATTCCGATATAAGAAGCATGATTAATTTCATTCAGCTGAATCAAAATCAGAGTGATTGGCATACTAATATAGTGAATGATGAGGTGTGGAATACATTACATACTATGTTATCTGTATCTGATGAATCTTGTACGCATTCAAATGCTATTCAACATATTCATTCAATCAGCAAACAATATAACATTGACAAAAAAAACATTATTCAAAAATATTTTAACTACGTAGTAAGAAATAAACATTATCTTGTAAATACAAATTATCTAACAACTGTGAAAAAAATAATACATAATCCTTATTTGGAAACCGATCATCTTTTAACCTATTTTGTCCATTCAATGAAAAAAATCTATGTTCAGAACAAATAAAGTGTGATGTGTTTTGATATACTATTATATTATAGTATAATATAATAGATAACATGAATATACTGGTTGTTTGTCATAATTATAAGGAACATCAATTATTAACATTAGTTTTAGGAGAGAAAAAATACATATATTTAACTCCCGAAAATATACCGAAAATTTCTCGATTAACAAACGGTATTATTAATAAAATTGCGTTTATTGATGATGATCGTAAAACTTACAAAGAAACAGATGAATATCAATACAATAATTGGAATAAAGTACCAAATGATTATTTTGATTATTTCTTTACCATTCATTGTCCTCCGGGTATAAATTTTGATCAATATAGAAGCAAATTAAAGGATACTGGAAAACGAATAAATATTGACTTTGTTTCAAAGAGAGAGCGACCCACTCTACAATATGAATACAGCGATTTCTATCCTTTTATTGTAAGTCCTATTTATAACGAAACCAGATTTGGTCCTTATATTTATTATTTAACTATAAATGATGTAAATACCAATAGTACAGAAATCAAATTTGTGAATTTTAATCGCGATTTTATACCAAAAATGAATGATTATGGTCATATATCTATTCCTACGATCACAATAGATGAAACACCAACTCCTGATACTGCGGTTTCTGCGGAAACTGCTACATCAATTAGCGAACCACCTACTGCAATTATTCATGAAAATGAAACTCGTACTGTACGAAGTCAAACTCGAAAGCGAAACACAAAAACCAAAACAAAACCCAAAAAGGGAGGAAAGCGTATTCAGAGAAAACAAACAAGAAAAAGAAGATGAAAAAATTCAGCAATCGATATGAGACATGATAATAATCATAATTCAATATAACATATTGTATTATGAATGGTATGGGTGTGATTTATATAGTTATACTTGCACTATTTTACAATGAGATGCATGAACTTCTCCCACGATTCTTGTTTTTTCAATATTAGAAATAGGAGTATATAATACATTGCACTTGGCCAATGATTTTGCAGAATTGGTATTTATTTTGCAAAGATAGGCGCATCGTTTAATAACCTTTTTACTTGGTTTTATAGTTTCATCGCACTTCAGTATAACATGGCATGACGGGAGATTTTCAATATGGAACCACAAATCCGTATTATCCGAATCGTCAATAATCTCCCAATTTTCAAATCGATTTTGTCCAATACAGATTTCATAGACATGATCATCATCGTTATAGATTTCTTTTTTCACCATGATACAATTGTTTTTGTAATAATACATATAATTATTCTTTGACGAAAATCAATTTTATTTTGAAAACGTTGGGAGATTTATCTATGCGGAGATTTATCTATGCGGAGATTTATCTATGCTTCCTAGTCTTATTACCACGTATCTTGATACACTTAAAATCGCTATTTCGCATATAACCAGGATTGCATTTTTTATTACACCGACGTGTTTTCGGATTCATTTCTTTTTCAGGAGGACATAATCCAGATACGCATTTGAATGCATCATTGCGAATCATTCCGTCCTTGCATTTGTTATTGCACCGACGTGTAATTGGGTTCATTTCTTTTTCAGGAGGACACTGCGTCATTTTTTGATTAATTACGCGGGAGATTTGTTCTTTATTTACAGAAATATCTTCCAATGTTATGGAATTTATATTATTGATTACGGAACTGGGAACAGTATCTATTATATTATCAGGCATTTTTACCAACTTATGATCTTGATACTGAACTCCATATTTCAATAATAACCCACAATCCTCCATGATTTTTTCATATTCTAAAACAGCATCTTCGGGAGATAATCGTTTTTTCAAATTTGGCGTCGTTAGTTTATAAACAAAACCTAATAGGCGATTTTGTAATAAAGTATCAATATACATATGTGTATTTGATAATACCTTGGATATTGCAATTCCTAGACCATAGGTATCGGTTGTACTCAATGACTGCTGGAGAAACTGATTATAATTATCTTCTTTCATAGATAGAATGAATGTGTAGAAATCAATCCAATACTTTTTCACCATATTTTTGTTATATTCATCGCCGTAATGTTTCATATGAATGTAATTGAAAAAGGTGCGTAGATTAATAATATTATCATCAGGGCTGTTCGTAGATGATTGGAACTCGTTTAATAAATTATTGTATATTCGAATTCTCCAAGATACAGGTTTTCTTTTTGTCGAAATATAATTGTAATTTATCTTATCATAGTAAAGAGTCTCAAATGGAAATGACCAGTGAATAAAATTATAAGGATAACTGGACGATTCCGCAAGATTCATATAGAAATCTTTCTTACGCATAAGTCCAAAATCAATCATATTCATCTCCCGAGTTTTCATATTATAAACAATATTTTGGGGTTTCAAATCATGATGTACTATACCATTTTGCTCCAATTTCATAATCCCCACAAGTATATTATGCATATCTAACCAAAAGTGTTCCATTGTTTCAGTTCGATTTTCGTGTTTCGGATTGTGTTTCATACTCTCAGAAAAATCTTCTAGATTCATACCCCCATCTTTCATAATCAATAAAGAAACATCATTTATGTTTGCAATTAAATTAGTATTATTGCATTTACTTAGTGATGACATATTTGATGGAGTATTATCTAGATTACATAATGTGGGTTTTCCTAAATGGAATTCATTCTTTTTATCTGTATCTGATATAACAGAATATTCATTCATTTCAATATGTGCATCTCGAGTAAGCATAGCCTTAGATATCGTGTTTCTGGGGTTAGTCTTCTTATATTTGCATTTCAAAGAAGGTTTATGAACACATCCATAGGTTCCCTCTCCAATAACCTTCGGCATACTTATCTATCTATTATGTATTATATATATTTGATACATATAATACACTCTCAATACAATAACTAGTATTCGTATTTTCTATGCAACCATAGTCATTTTAATAACATCATGGCTTGTATATCCAGATACTTCAAAATCTCCCACATCGTAATCATTTATATTGTCGCGAACACACTTTATATTTACTGTAGGAAATGGATACGGTTTTCGATCAGGATCCAACAACTGTTTCATGGGCTCTACATGATCCTCATATATATGGCAATTTCCCATGAAATGGATAAATTCGTGCGCCTCCAAACCACAATGCTTCGCAATCAAATGAGTTAATAAACTATAACTTGCGACATTAAAACTGGTCCCGAGGCTTACATCATTCGATCGCTGATACAGCGCACACGATAACTTGTTTCCATCATGCACATTAAACTGGCAAAGAATATGACAGGGAGGCAGTGCCATTTCGTCTAACTGGCATGGGTTCCATGCAGTCATAATAAGCCGTCGGCTCGATCGCTGAGATGGAACTTTGAGTGCATCTATAATTTGTTGTAGCTGATCAACACCGCGCCCAACTATATCATCGGGAATATCGGGATTGATTCCGGCATTTTCAGGGAAATATCTGGCATTAAAATGTCTCCATTGAAATCCATATCCGGGACCAATGATGTCCTCGGGATAATCATGAAGACCGCGACTATCTAAAAACTCGCGCGTCGTATTTGCGTCCCAAATATGAACTCCCTGGTCCTTGAGTATTTTATTGTCCGTGTTTCCTCGAATAAACCAAATGAGTTCCTTTAAACACGTTTTCCATGCAGTTTTTTTGGTTGTGAAAATAGGAACAACGCCGTCCTTCAGAGAATATCTCATCATATGTCCGAATATACCGAGAGTTTTCCCATTTCGCGTATTCTCCCAAGTTCCGTTTTCAATAATGTTTCTTACAAGCTGTACATACTGAAGTTCTTCGTGATTCTCCATCCTATACAATCTATTATGGATTACAATCCTAGATTATCTTTATATATAGATCCATAAATAAAATAATCATATATGATAACTATGATGTATTCAACTGCAATCATTCAAATCGGTAGGTACTGCATGAAGTACCTTTAATGATGTAGTAATATCTTCAACTACTGGTTCTATCATGATATTATTATCGCTATCTTTATGATTATCTGTCGGTTCTTCAGATAGATGACTATTCTCAGATAATATAACATTATTTGTATCGTTTGTATCGAGGGTTTTCAACGTTTTTTGCTGAATATTTTGCTGCTGAAAAAAATAGAGGGCCCAATGTTTTGCATTCGCGATCATATTCATAGGCGTATTATAAGTCGCTGTACATACAATCGTATCATAGGTGGTATATTGATATGAATACCACCAATAGGGAGGCACATACAATATATCTCCCTCATGAACATCGAATTCTAAGAATTTTATCTTTTCGGATTGGTTCTTCCATGGATTCATATTGGAGAAGAACTCGTAATTCTCATAGTCATGGGTCGCATTTACATATTTACTGCTCTTCCAGGGAGTCATCTTCACATGTATTTTTCCCTGAGATACAATACAATAGTGGCGAGAATGGTTATGATATTTCAATGGACTGTATGATTTTTCGGAACCCATACAGAAATCGTATTTGGTTCGGATACACATGGGAGGTTTCAAGTGCATATCCAAGTTATTTCTATAGTCGGTTATATGAGAACATTCCTCAATAAAATCGGCATTGTCTTCAAGTATTAGGTGCGCCTTTGGATCTGATTTCAATAGCGAATGTGCGGTTTGAAATGGCAATAGAATAGAATCGACGCTGCTTAGTTTCATGTAATCATCAATATCTTTCACATTCACATCTTGAACACTATTTTTCTCCAAAAAATAATCCAATCTCATTTTTTCAAAGAACTGGGGAGAAATGCTCTTGAATTCGAATAATACAGGTTGTTTCACATTACATACTTCTTGCAATTGCCCATTGCTTTCAAAGTCCATTTCATATATTTCTAAATCCTGGCTTTGTTTCCATTCGGAGGTTATGTGCAAATATAGGAATAATACAACAATAAAAATAATAAATGAAAAGAGATCCATTTGATAACGGGAATAGATGTTGTATGTATAAATATACAACACCCATTTTTTATTATACTTATTTTCACGCACATATTATATTTATTATTTATTTATGCATATTACATATATTTACTATTACATATACTGCATTACGCGTATCTACTCATCATTGTCAGACATACGCGGAGCTAAGAAAAATACCATATTGGCATCATCCTGCAAATTGTAAATAATCTTGAGGGGCGCATTCTTACAAATTTTAATATCCATCTCCTTTGCCAACTTATTATACAAACAAATATTATGCAAATAATTGAGACTGAAATTGATGTGTATGGTTTCTCCCTCGTTAATTGCAAAACTGGTTAAATCGTCAATTTTAATTTCTACAAACATTTTTCCATGTTCCTGACTCTTGGATGCAAGCATGATTTTTTCTTCACTGCATTCAATCTCTAAATCGTCCCCAAACATTTTCAGTTGATTAATAATATTTGCAAAATTGCTGGAAAGAAGAGCGAACTCGACGTCATACTCCATATCGGGAATAGACATGATTTCATTGTCAATATCCATCAAAGGCATCTCGAAATGCTTATCAAATTCACTTTTATTTACACCCGTGAAATGAATAAACATTTTATCCTCATCATTTGTATCAAATACAAGATTCAGTTGCTGTGTCTTTTCGCGGGCATTCAAAATTCTATGGAAAATAGGCGCAGCAATTCCTATCTTCATAGTTGATGCCGCAGTATGTGTATATGTATCAAACCATGCCGCTGGAATATTAATCTCGAAAATGGAGACACGAGAATGATCCATCGACTGGATATACATCTTCTCTTTTTCGAAGAAAATATTGATTTGTTCCGTGAAAACCTTAATATGCTGAAAAATGGATGCGAAACACTCTGCCTTCTGAGGATTCTGTATAACAAGATTCATGATACAATTTGTCAATCAATGTCAATAACTACTTAATGATATTCTTTGTTATTTATATCCTTTTACTCTATGTATTGGCGTCATGTTCCTATATTATGTGCGACTTTTATCTAATAATTGTGGATATACTTCCTCAGAATCCTTTTTGGATACAACAACAACCTTATTTAAAATATTTGCATCCATACATGGACGAATAATTGCAAATATAGACTCCATAACGGAGGGAGGATAATATAAGTAGATTTGTGAAAAATACTCGGATAATCCATCATTGCTAGTGGCATATATTTCATTCACAATATCTATAAATTTTCGATGACGTTCAATCGATGTTATTGTTAAAGAATTTATATTGGCATGAAATACATAGTTTCTATGCAATTGAACACAATCATATATTAATTTACGCGAATATTGAATGATCTCTTGGTAATTATCGTCATGTGCATAATGCTTGAATACACTGTAATCAAACATAATATGATGAGAATTAGGTATAACAAAAACAGTACGTTTCATTAATTCTTCAAGATCGAAGTTGCTGCTTACTTTTTGAGCAATATCTTTTTTCTGCGATTTCTTGAAAAACATATTTTTGCTATTTGTATTATAATAGTCTTCTTTGAATTTATCCAGTTGCGACATCAAATCATCACCAGAGTCTGACATACCAGTTTATTAATTATTTAATAAAACGAAGATGTTTATATATTTTGGATAATATAGTTTTTTTATAGTACTAACTCAAACAAACATACAAACATCTTATTATAGATATTTTCTAAATTGTCTAAAATACATGAAAGAGAAAAGTCTTTGTTATCCGGGATTCTTGAAGACACCAACGAAATTATTCAGCAACAGAAAATCATATACGCTATGTTCATATACATTTGTTCGCTCACTAACATATAATGATTTTATGATAAATGATAGTTAATCATAAAATGAATACATTTTTGTTCAGGGATTTTTGGTTTTTGTTTTTGTTTTATTTTTTTTCTTCCTATTCTTGCGGGTTTTCGTTGAAACAGGGTTTATTGATGAAGATATCAAAATACCGTCTTCCTCCTTGGTGTTTTTATTTGTGATCAATTCAGTTATTGTATTATCCGATGTAATCGGCTTTTGAGAAATAGCCGGTGGGTGAGAACTTCTATGTCGTTGAGAACTTCTATGTCGTCGAGAACTTCTATGTCGTCGAGAACTTCTATGTCGTTGAGAACTTCGAGAATAAATCATACTTTCTTGACGAAATAACTAATAATAAAAAACATAAATATAAAATATAAAATATATATGTTTGTAGTAAAATGGAGCAACAACAACCACCAAGGAAAAAGCAAAGGCGAAATCCAAAAGAAAAAAAGGTAAGAACACCATTGCCATTATCGGCGCCAGTACTAAATAGCGATATATCGGTAAATGAAATACACGCAAATGAAATATCAGCAAACAATACAAATATACCTAATACCAATCTTTATGATTCTTCACTTATTTTGGATCAAGATTATGAATATGAACTATCATTGATTGCAGATATGGAAAAACAGGAGAGGATTGAATTAGAATATATGCAAGAGGTTGCAAAAATGGAAGCATTAGTATTTGCTGCTGAAATAGAGAACCGCAACTTTCATATAAAACAGGTTTTACGAAAAATAAAAATTGGGTCTGGAACCCATTTGCAAGATAAAATATACATTTCGATATTAGAATCGTGGATGGATAACGATAAGTTGTTTATTCGCACAGAACATGCAGATTCGTTTCACTCGTTTTTGGAAACAAATATCCGTATATCAAAAGAGACTATTGACTACATGAAAAAACATATAGATATGTAATCTTTTGTTATATTTATCAAAAAACATGTGCAAAAATAATTTTTATTTATAATTGTATATATATAATATATATTCGTATATGAGTAAGCCGTTTCATAATGAAACCGAAAACACAAAATTTATAGGGGTTTTTACTGTTGAAAATATAGAATATGAATATATTTTATACTTACTTCCACCAATAGGAGAACGTATTTCATCGGTCCAACGAAGGGAGATTATACATTATTTCGGAAATAGAAAATTTAAAGAAGAAACCAAACCGTGTTTGGATGTGGATACAAATACAGTAAAAGAATATATAGATAAAAATGAAACAAGTGCATTTATCCGTGTAAAACCGGTTGGAATAAATAATCAAGCATCTGGAACACTTCAAATAACAAATCATTGTGGGGGCGATACAGATGATATATGGATAGGGGACGTATGTCGTGTTGGTAATAAAGAAGGAAAAGAAAATCCATTATATGCTTTGTTTATTTTTATGGAGCAACTTGCAGTTCAAAATATGAATAAAACAAATATGAAACTGGTCGTTGATCGAAAAGAACAAAATATAAATGCTCTTAAACCGAAATACGAGGGGTTCGGTTTTACATTAAATAGAGATGACAATATAGATGTGTGCAAAGAATGGAAATACAATGATCATGAACTGGTTATGGAAAAAATAAACATCATACCTAGAAGGGATATCATCGATTTTTCATTTTTAACTGAGAAACCGAAACCTATAACAACAGCAACTCGTAAAAGAAAATGGGAAGGAGGAACCAGAACTCGTCGTAAAAACAAAACAAAAGGAAAAACAACCAAAAAAGTAAAAACACAAAGAAGACGTTATAATTAGACTATAGATAATGTCATAATGTCGGAATATATTATATGTATATATAACATATATCCATGAATCAATAGTAGTTAATATTTTATGATCCAATAGACGCCGTAATTATAAGGCCGTGTTTCGTTTGCATTCACATTTAATGTGCTGTTATTCACAGTCGTCGCTACAGTGATTCCAGTAAAGTTAGAATCAATCGGATTTGTTGTAGTTGTGTTAATATCATTTCGAGAAAACGATGGAGCTAAGGTTCCTCCCGCCGAATTATAATCGTCATTATAGGTAGTAATCGTATGTCCGTGTCCAGGATCCGTAACAACCGAAGATGCAGTGTGAGAGTGGGTTTGTGTCGCATGGGCTTGCGATGTATTCAGTGCTGGTCCAGAATATACTCCATTCGTTCCGGTTCCGCGCAAAAAGGCGCCCTGATAATTCGGCAGTGTGAAGGTAGTAAGTCCGTCTCCAGATCCAAACGTAGTTCCAATAACAGCAAATAGACCAGCATAGGTTTCTCGGTTTATATTTGCACCATTACAGATCAACCAACCGTCGGGAGATGTAGCCATTGTATAGGCGACCACACTTCCAATCGGCGGCGCAATCGATACATAATTAATCATGTATTTATCAGATACATTTGCGCTTCCACTTACATCTAAAGCTACAAGAGGTGCTGTATCTTTACCAATCGCAACGCCTCCGATATTTGTATTGTAAATATTATACGTTTTATTTTCGGGAGGATTGTTTGCAGGCTTGTCGCTTCTCCATAATACTTCTTCTTGGAATTCTGGTATAATACCTTGATGTGGAGACAAGTGATAATGAACTAAATTATTATAATAAGTGGTTTTGTTTGTTTCAAGTCTCTTTCTTCGATTCGAAAACATCTATCTATCGTATATATTGAAAGACATATTTTATTGTATGATTATTTTATTTATTACAAATAGTCATAGTAATAAATAAAAAGGATAGTTTCATATTCACCATTCAGCCGATGTATCAACAAAATTGTTATATACAACGCGCATCATACGTAAATAATTTCTTAAAAAGCTATCATTATACTTTAGTTTCATGTTGTCATACCCCACAATTTCGTTATGCTTTCTATCATAACAATCCTCCAAATAATCATAATCGATATTCTCACTTTCATAGGGAAGATCGCCATAGTTTAATAGAGTATAGGATACGCGGTTTTCTAGTCCAATCACATTTTCGACAAACATGGATACATCCTTCGATGATACACATGTGAATGAGTAAGGATTATACTCCCCACGGCGGGTACCCCGAATACAATAGTTCTCAGTCGAATGATCATAGAAGATATATAGGGTGGTATCTATTTTATGTGTATCGCGATCGTTCTCTTCGATCTTTAAAACAATGGTATCAACAGACATACTTTTTATGATGATGATAATAGGATACAATGAGTTCTATTTATATTGTTTGCAAAATGCGAATAAAGATATACGGAATATGAATATTCATTGGTTATTACATAGGTATGATTGATAGTGAATCCGAATCTGATCCAAGTCAAAATAGAGTTATTGAAAAAGCCAGGGTGTATCGCGGAAACTCAACCCATTTCAATTATGCATTCCCGCCCTATTTATTATTTGAGGTACTCGAGGAGATTTGTCTTAAAACTAGTACCTATTATTTGATTGAAAGGAGTGCTTATCAAAAAATGGTATTCTTAACCCTGGACAAATGGTTTATCGATGTTATGAGAACTTATTATAAACCACACAATCTATATTTATTAGAAAAAGATTTCACCTATGATCAATTTATGTTGTTTGTTAGGCAAATTTGCTCGAATGCAAATATACGTCTTGTACAGGAAAAAAAATACGTGGATCTACATCACAAGTACCGTCTATATTATATGAATGTGGAAAATGCAGTGCGACCGTAATAGTTATAACAATACAATTTATTTTGTATTTTTTATACAAGAGTACTATATACGATCCATAAATAAATGAAAAATATTACAACATATATACTAACGTTTAGTATTATTTTGTTATCTGGATATTTCGCAAATAAAATCAAAAATTCATTTCAAGACAATGACGAATATGAACTTATCAAGAAGTATCTATTAAACGAATCTCCCTTATACGGATTTAATAAACCGAAATTATGGATACATACAAAGTATGAAATGAATGCGCGCAAGTGGAAAAGTTTTCATTCCAGAAATAGCAATGATCTGAATATGCCCTATATTCATTTAACGATTAAGTCAATTATTAATCACTGTGGCAACGACTTCAATATCTGCCTTATCGATGACGAAACATTTAGTAAATTGATTCCTTCATGGGACATTGAGTTGAATACTCTTGCGGAACCTATGAAAAGCCGTATTCGAGAGTTGGCCCTAATGAAACTCGTGTATTTCTACGGGGGAATGGTAGTTCCTAATTCCTTTTTGTGTATGCGTAATTTGAAGGGGCTCTATGATGAAGGTATCCAGGGCGGAAAGGCATTTATTTGCGAAAATGTGAAAGCTACAAGTAATGGAAGAATCTTTTCTCCCGATACCTCCTTTTTTGGTGCGGAAAAGAATAATGAAACAATTAAATCATGTATTGAATATTTGAAAAAGAGAAATAGCAGTCCTCACTTCACAAGCGAAATCGAATTTAATAAGGACACTGGAAATTGGTTCTTGAACCACGCAGATGTCATTATTATTGACGGCAAAAAAATAGGCGTAAAATCTGATAAAAATGGAAAGGCTTTAACTATTGAAGATTTTATGGGAGAAGATTATCTTGATTTACAACCCAATGCATATGGTGTATATTTGCCATATGAGGATATATTAAAACGCGTCAAATACCAATGGTTCGCTGTCATGGAGGGAGATCAATTGCTGAATACAAACATTATTGTTGCAAAATATTTGAAAGGATCCTTAGTGGATAGTGCTTATGAGCAAACACAGCGCAGTGTAATATCGATATAATCTATAATAAAAATATATAATATTATTTGATTCATCTATCTATCATTGTTTATATGAATAAGTATAATTCATATGAAAAATTGATTATTATAGAATAATAGGTGTATAATATTATTTACACTATGCCACAACAGTCATCTAGATTTCGATATTTCATAAATAAATATCTATGCACCTGTATATGCGGAATGAGTGAGATCATGAATTTGGAAAATGTCAAATATGAGGATACAGTATCCTTTGTTGTTCCTGTCAAATACGGAAAGGTTATCAAAGTTTATGATGGAGATACTTTAACGATTGCCAGCTATTTACCCATACCTGATAGCCCGTTATACCGATTTTCAGTGCGATTAAATGGAATCGACACACCAGAGATCAAAGGTAAAACCAAAGCGGAAAAAGATCTTGCGGTTGTTGCACGAAATGCATTATCAGATCTTGTGCTCGGGAAAATGGTTGAGCTCAAAAATATATCCAATGAAAAATACGGACGAATTCTCTGCGATATGTATTTGGGAGAATTACATGTGAATGCATGGATGATTGATCATAATTATGCAATAAAATATGATGGAGGTACAAAAGAACGTCCTCTTGAATGGGATTGATTGCGGTTTAGGGATACCCCAAATTCTATTCTTGTAATAAAATATACGTACATTTTATCATAATGGATCTCATACAAGATACAACTTCCCTTTCAAATAAGAAAACATTCTTGTCTCATGTTTTTTCTTCTACCGAAGAAGGTCAGGCAGAACTTATGAATGTTGCACAATATTCACTCATGGGCATAATTCCGGTTGTCATACTTAATAAAATTGTACAACGCTTTGTTCCTGATGCGGACGGAGATAAATCGTCATTAGAAATTGCGTTTGAGATTGTTCTCCAGCTCATCATCATGTTTTGCGGTATTGTACTTATTCACCGCGCAATAACCTATGTACCCACGTACAGTGGTTTCAAATACGATGCTCTATCTCTAACCAATGTTATTTTAGCATTCTTGGTGGTGGTATTGAGTATTCAGACCAAACTTGGGCTTAAGGTGAATATTCTATTTGATCGTGTAGTCGATCTTTGGAATGGGACATCTAGCAGCAATGATGAGTCTAAGGTGCGTGTAAAGAATGTTCGCCATTCGGGTGCAGTTTCACACTCACCCAGTCAAGCCGATTATATGGATCATCCTGGAGTACAAACAGATATATTTCCGCCTGCCCCGGCGGCTACCTCTGCTCCTCGCTCTTCGGGAGCCTATGATATGCCTCCCGTTGATTTTGGACCCATGGCAGCAAATAGTTTATTAGGAAGTAATTTTGGCGCTTTCTAAAATATAAGATATATTTACCCGTTATTTTCATAATTCAATATATGAAAATAATTATTAGAGGATGGGGATGGATAGGATTTATATACCCAAAATTGTTTAACGACGACGAACGCGCATCAACGGCACATAGGAGCCGTTGGATTGATCACCACCAAACTTTGAATCATTGTAGTTCTGATTTTGTGCATACAACTTCTTGTATTTAACATAATCAGAGGAGTCCGCGACATACTTAACATTGCATGAAGACGCTGGAACACCAGTGTTATCGCAGTTTGACCACATAGTTCCGATTCTACGCGCCAAACCAGGCTTGCTTGCGCTTTCTGGGTTGGGTCCTCCGCACGAATATTGGGTGCGTGCCAAAAAATCACCCGAGTTATTCACTGCACGAAAAGGTGTAATAACTCGATTATATGAATTGTAAGTACCGGTCGCATAAGCAGTATTCCAGCTCTTTGTTAGAATACGACGGCTCATTATTTGTTCGCTACTCTTATAATTGGTTAATGTCTGTATGGGAGAAATTCCATTAATAGGTCCGCCTAGTGATGCCATAATTTCTTGTATATCTATAAAACAGATTATTTTACATGCGATATGCGTTTTACTAAAGAAGTCTTTTTATGCAAAAATAAATTGTTTGTTTTGTTTAGTTCTCCCAACAAATCAAAAATGATATAGGAATATAAATATATAAATGAAACAACGGCGTAAAAATAAAAATATGAATGAAAAAATATTATTCGATGATCAATTTCAACAATTATTTAAACAAGGTATAAATAATCCAAATGATGCATGGTACAATCTTGGTATAAAACTAGTATTAAACACAAAAGTTATTTCAGAAAAAGAGGATATATTGAATAAAATGCTTATTATTTATCCGCATAATCACAATTTGTATTATTATATGGGATGCATTTATAAAGAACAGCCGTATAGGGCGATTCCATGGTATCGAATATGTTTTCAACTAAACCCCAACCATATTGAAAATATACTTGATTTTGTCAAAGTACTTTTTGATTTGGATATGATCCATTATATCATACAATGGAATGAAGAAAACAATAAAATTATCGATTGCATACAAGATTATCGTGCCCAAATTTTATTAGGAGCCGTCTATATTCGAGCAGGTAAATTAGAAAAAGCATTATACACCTACCAGTATATGATGGATAACATAAATAATATTCCTACCGCACACACCGTATTTGTGTATTTGAATTATGCGTATCTTCTCGGAAAAATAGGTTATATCAAAGAGGCTTTTCTAAATTATAATAATTCGATTCTCCCGTGGCTCCAGCAAAATAAACATCAAGATTTTCTTAAATCGAATGAATCTAAACTAGCGATAAAATCCTTGTATGAAAACTACATTGTCATCCATGATTACATCTATTATAATACCAGTCATCGGTATGATTTATGTAGATATGTTAATAATAAAATGCATATGCAAATGAAAATGTCTCCCTATGAACATTCAATTCCATCATGTATCCTAAATAAAGAAATCCCTTCAATGATGACTCTTGGATATGTATCTTCAGATTTTCAAGATCATGCAGTATCCAACTTTATTATTCCTATACTTAAGCGCCATTCGCGATTTTTTAAAATTCATTTGTTCAGCCAAAAAGTGTTGAATATAACGCAAGTTGAATCGTGGAACTCAAATATTATTGTACATCAGATCCAATATATGTCTGATGAAGATTGTGCAAAACTTATATTTAATTGCAAAATAGATATATTATTCGATTTAAATGGATACACTGATGGGAATCGGTTGGAAGTATTTGCATACAAACCAGCTCCCATACAGGTGAATTATCTTGGATATCCGAACTCATTGTCTCTGGATTTTATTCAGTATATAATTACCGATAATGTTGCCGATCATAATTTATCCAAGCAAATATATACCGAAACACGCGTTTATCTCCCGAAGTGCTTCCTTTTATTCGAATCGATTTTGCAAAAGGCTCCTTTAAAATTGCGAGATACATCGTTAGATACAACGATTGTGTTTGGAGCACTCAATAAAGAACTCAAAAATAGTGTCGCTACATTGAATACATGGGCATGTATATTAAGCAATATACCTTATTCCAAGATTTTGATTAAGATTGATAGTACAGATATGATGGAATCGCGTAAAGAATACTATTGTAAGGCTCTTGGTGTGGATACTTCACGCGTTGAAATTGTATGCAAGTGTTCAGACACAGAATATGTGGAACTCTATTCTCGCATAGACATTCTACTTGATACATTTCCATATTCTGGAACAACAACTACATGTAATGCATTATACAATTCGGTTCCAGTGATTACATTGTATAATAAAGATTATCACTGCAATAATGTATCTAGTTCGCTACTATTTCATTCTGATCTGAATGCATTTATTGCTAAAACGCCAGAAGAATATGTAGAAAAGGCGATTCAACTTTCGACATTAAATATTACTGATATAGATTCAATACATAAACGATTTATGAAACTTATGGATCCTGAACTATTTATGGAAAACTATGAAAAAACGCTCCTGAAATTATACAAAGTTCATTGGAATAATATTCGAACCCAGGAGACTCATGAAATATAGGATTTATAATAGATTTTAGATTTTATTTTATTTATAGATTTTTATAAATAAAACGAGTTAGTAATGGGTAGTAATCGTTTTCAGATTAAATCATTCACAAAAATAGTTTGACCATACCATATAAATTGTCTATTGTCATTATTAATATTATTAATTACAGAAGTGTTTTTATGAACATTCAATGTGGAATGGGTTAAATATACATTATTAAATTGATAAAAATCAATAACATACCCGAGTTCAATCAAAAGTTTTTTACGTTCAAGCCAATCATAACCGGCTTCAATCGCTATGAATTTGGGTAGCTCAGATACATCAAGATCTTTCATCGTTTTTAGTACCTCGCATTCACCCCCTTCAATATCTAATACAAGAATGTCGATAGGCGTTTTTATAACATTTCGAATAAAATGTGGGTATGTAATACAATCCACAGTTATATCATATAAATTAGCACCATAACTTTGTAATTCTTGCCTATGTTTTTCAGAATGGGATATACTTGAATTGCCCGGGTGTGTTGATAACGTGAAAGTAGTTTTACCATTATTATTAAATAGAGCAACATTAAATATATTATCTTTATTTACTCCATGTTGATGAAGCATAACGTGATAATCTGAAGGATTCGCTTCAATATAATAACAGTTATTACTTTTTCGAAATGGTTCGGTTTCAGCACCTGTCATATGTGATCCACACTCTAATATATTAAGATTTGAAAAATCATAATTATATGCAGCAGTTAAATATTGATAAGCAGACATAATATCTATCTAATTTATGATATCTATATCTTTATATATTTTTATAGGGTTCTCATTGATGTATTTAGTCGCCGCATGATGACAATTTAATTATTTTTATTTATAGGTTATTATATATAACAATATACAAGCAAGATGAGTGATAATAATAACGTGTTCAACAACTTTGTTATCGAAGATGGACTAAAATTCTATACTATTCCAGCGGATTATCCTCTATTCAAGGCATCTAAAATGCTTGACAACTATGGTAGTATGACATTGGAATCTGGGAGATTTTACTTTTTCGGATTGAAAAAAATGCATCCTGAATACATTGAGAATTATGAAACAGAATATGGTATTATATTCGAATTCATTACTACCCAACCACTCAAACTTCTTGCACTCGATGATCCGGATACTGTAGATATATTATATGAAAACACGGATAATTCGAATATTCGATATATATTGGATAATAATTATGGTCATGCCGATGGCATTCGCAAAACAGTAAGTGATAAAGACCGTGAATTATCGCAGTATTTGTGCGAACAAGGATATGACGGATATGCGATCAAAACGATGCCAACCGAAGGAGGTGGGACTTTCCATACAGAGTTTATGATATGCAATGCGACATCAAAAACAGAAATGATTGGCAGAATAACGTCAGATGAGAATGTTCGTTTTATACTTCAGGATGCAAAAATGAAAAAACTTGATGAAGAAAGAGAAGCTGCACGAAAACGAGCACGAGAAGAAAAGCTATCAAACAGACCAGTAAAGAATTTTTCGTTTGGTAGATTAACATTCGGAGATGATGATTCTGATGATGATTATGATCATAATCCTAAAAAATCTGGCGGTCGTAATAGAACGAGAACCCGCAAACAGAACAACAAAAAATCGAAATCGAAGAAACAGAAAAAACAGAAACAATATCGTAAAACACGTAAAGAAAAGAAAAGAAAATTACAGAAAGATAAAAAATAAAAAAGAGACAAGTATGTCCCATTTTTTATTTTGCTTTTGATGAATAATATAATTTTGTCAGTGTTCATGTATGATATACGAATTACCTTTTCTATGCAACCACCTCGGCAACCTGATATTCAGATCTATTATACGAATTGCTTATTTGGTCAATGTAGTCAAATGCCTGATCCATGTTTGGCGCAGAATTATCGTCGCACATTCCGAAATCATAATCCAAGCAAATGATTTTCACCAAATCCTCATATTGGTACTTTTCACGAAACTTTTGTATAACATAACCGATCTCCAGATTGGGTCTATCATCATCCTCATCGTCATCGTCATTATCTTGATCCCCGTCAGAACTATTCATTCGAAATAAGAATCGAAATCCAACCAATGACTGATTGCTGTAGGGTTCAACATCATCGACAATTTCCGTTGATTCCGTGGAATACGATGCATCTTCATCTTCATCATCGTCGTCATCATCTTCATCTTTTGCCATTTCGGTTCTACAGTATGGGCATCCAAATCCATTATGCACCACATTTTGCATTAAACAACTTGCATGGAATCTATGGCCGCATTCCGTAATAATACAATTTTTAGTAGTATCCATTATATCCATGCATATCGGGCAGCTATTGTCGTCGCACATTTTCAAGAGGATTGTTGTTGTTATTAAATAATACTGATATTATTTGGCTTGTTGGTTGTAAATAATATTGACCTCGTAAATAAAATCAATTTTTTATCCAAGAAAAATATATGTATTTCAGTAATTCATTTCCATGGAAAATATTGATAAAATGACAATGGAGCTTCTTATGAATCGAACCAAATATAGCAAATATATTGCAAAGACTGATCCGAAAAAATACGATGACCAACAAAAAGAAGCTGACAAAATACGCAAATATGCGAATCGAATTGCAAGTCTTACCGAAGAACTGTTAGAAGATCCCCATAAACATATGCAGGGAGATATTAACGAATCCTTTATGAATTATGTGAAGACGTGCATCTATCATTTTGAGACAAAGGATTATGAACAAAAAGACATGAAAGATTCCTATGAACATGACGACGAGGATGGCGAAGATACTATGTTCGGAGATAATTGCAACGATGATAGTAATAATAATAATGATAACAAAGATGAAACGCATGATAGGCGAGGATCATCCTATTGGGGGAAATCCATTACTAAAATGAATGCAGCAATGTCCATGGATGCATATATTTATTCAACGAAAAACAAAAAAATATAGGAATAATATATGTTGAATGAATTAGGAAAGAATGAAAACATCGAAATCTCTCAAAAAAACGATTACGAATAAGCAAAATGGGATGAATAAGCAAATAGGATCAAAAACTCGAAAAAAACGAATGAATTGCAGTCCCATGACCGCAGGAAAGCAGGCGACAAAATATACATGTTATACCGTCGATATATTGAAACGCATTCGCGACGAATACAACAAGGATCATCCTGATGTCGCTATTACTAGCGAAGATCCCCATGAAATATGGGAGATGCTGAACACCCGTTTAACAAAATGTAGAGTCGAGGACTGCTGGTTAAATGAAATCGACGACAAGGAGCTCCGCTCCCAGATCGACAGCTATATTTTTGCACCCGATTCGCCGCCGGAGTGGGAGAACAATCCGAATGAGTGGCTAACGAATTATGATATATTGGATGTACTTGATCAGTATCAGACCGCATATCCACAGTTTTTATTTCTAGGACCGTCTCCCATTGACTTTGACACGAAAATGGCACCCAAAACATGCGTCGAGCAAAGTCTATGCGACTTCTCTGTGAAAAAGTGTTTGAAGAACGGGAAAACCAAAATAGGAATTATTTTCAACACGGACCCGCATACCAAGGGAGGAAAACATTGGATATCGATGTTTATTGATTTAGAAGAATTATTCGTGTTTTATTTTGACAGTGCGGGAGATAAAATACCTGAGGAGATTGCTGTATTTAGAGATCGGGTTATCAAACAGGCGTCTGATGAATCTCTTGTGCTGAAATATTATGATAATCGTGGGAGAGATCACCAGCGCGGTTATACGGAATGTGGGATGTATTCGTTGTTTTTTATTATAACGATGCTTACCGGGAAGATCGGACGAAACAGTCGTAAAACGTCGTTGAAAAAGCGATTGCATCTGTTCATGAAAGGCAATATTAAAGATGATTATATTGAAAAATACAGGAAAATCTATTATAACAAATCTGAATGATGTACTATTTGATATATTATTTTATACAAATAATATAACATAACAGTGTTTTTGATACATATATAAGTAATGGATAATACAGACCCAAATTTTATTAAAAATGCAAAAAATTTTAAAGATTGGAATACGAATATTGAATCTGCAATAACGGATTTGAATAATTTTATTGGTATAAAAGATGAGATCAAAAATAGAATAGCAAATTTTGGATATAATAAAATTACAAATATACGCAATCCAGATATTATTGCAGATCCAGAAAGAGTGAGTGATGATTTAAATTTTTTTACAATGATTAATCGGAAGATAAAACGTCTTATTCCGAATATACCTAATCTAGTAAATAAAGAATTAATTTATACGACTATTCGATTATCTGATAATAAAAATACACAAAATTTATTTATAAAATTTGCGAAAAATATAAAGTATTTATCAGGTTTGATTAGATTAGTAAATCAGGATATTATTAATACATATAAACCGCCATTATCCGATGACCAAAGAAAAATAAAAAGTGAAATAAATAAATCGAATAAGGATTTCGATGATTACTATAAATATGTAAGGGATATCGGACGTACAAAATATGGATTAAATCTGGATGTAGAAACAACGCAAAATTTCACTATCGATGTTAATGATGATGATAACCCAGAACAAGTCCCAGTGAATCTGAAAGAAGACAAAAAACAAGATGAAACAGATATATATGCTATTGATTCAAAAACTCCTGTTAGCGAACTTATGACACTGACACCAGGACGAAATATACCATTACCGCCCATAGGGGTTAATAAAGCAACTAATGAAAAAATCCCATCAGGTAATGAAGGTAAAGAAGTTGTACCTGTCCCATCAGGTAATGAAGGTAAAGAAGTTGTACCTGTCCCATCAGGTAATGAAGGTAAAGAAGTTGTACCTGTCCCATCAGGCAATGAAGGTAAAGAAGCGGCTCCACCAAGTGTAGCGGAAAAGAATGAATCGGTAGCAACAACAGCTCAGAAAGATAATGTGGTAGCAAGTCCTATGGTAACGGGTAAGGAGGTAGCTCGGGAAGATAATGGGGTAGAGGGTCCAACATATAAGGACATGAAATCCGTAGATACCCAAGAAGCAGTACTAGGTAATACAAGACTAAGTACGGATCAGCCAGTAGGGACCGATCAGACAGAACCAGTATCACCCAGTAATAACAATAACATGTCATGGCGCGTCGCCGTTCCGACAAGCCAAGAAATTGCTGACAAAAACAAGGCCCAAAGAATACAAGATATAATAAGTAATCGCAAAGTGCCAAAAAGAACTTATGTTCCAGGTAGTGAAGATCGACAAGGACAATATGCTAACGATCCAACCAAAATATGTCCAAAACCTATAGTACCCGAGCGTGATATTCCATGTAAGCTTGATGATTCCACAAAATTTAATACTGTAGCTGAATATGACGAATATATGAAATATGATAAATATTATGGACACGAAGAACAATTATATGTAAAAAACATTATAAAATTTTTGAGAAACAAAAATAATAAGAAAGAGACTATTCTGAAAGGAATTGAAAATATTTCAAACGATTATAAAAATAAGGGTATTATTGATGATCAAACCTCAAATTCTATACAACAAATAATTCAAGAAAATATTGATTCTCTTGATAGCGACTTTCCTGTAATTATTAAAAAAATAAGAGAAATTATACCACCACCGAAACTACCCGAAGAATTAGAACCAATAGATGATGATACTAATCTAACAGATATACAAGTGCAATTTGATAAATCTATTGATAATATCGATATATTGAATCTGTTTGATAATGTAGAATCACAATTATTGAAAACAAGTCCAGATATAATTATCCAACCTGCGATTCCGATATCTCCTCTTCCTCCGGTTCCTGATACAGCTATTGCTGGTATAGCTGACATAAATATACTAGATCTGTTGAATAAAGTAAATCGAGAATTAATGAAAGCGGGTCCGGATAAAATGCCTATTATTCAAGAGGGTCCTGTCGCGGCAATAAATAGCGTATATCCAGCAACTACATCGGGGACTACAGATTTCGATTTATCCAACATATGGAAACTATTGGACATACTAAATGGGAAATTGAAGACTATTCCTGGTGAATTTCCGGTATCAATTCCCACTCAAACGAGTAAAGAATTAACAGACGTGTTAAACAGAGTTAAACCTGGAACAATACCTGAAAAAATCGTATCATCCTCCCCAACTACTGAAGTTATTCCTATTTCGGCTAGCGATATAAAAGATTTGCTAAGTATAATAGGTACCCAACTTCCGATAATTAAAAAGGAAACAATTGCCACAGATACAACCCTATTATCTCACATACAAACGATTTTAAATACATTAAATGATAAGTTGTCATCGGTAGTTTCAGAAACAAATGTTCCAAGCCCATCAGCAGTAATTAAACCCGAAGATATGTTAGGTATATTAGATCGTGTAAATGAAGAATTGCTGAAATCCAAACTAAAACCATCATCGCCAACTGATATACCAGGTCTTTATACGTCGGTAGCAACTGCTTATAATATTGTTATACCATATATAACGAGACCTAATCTAGAAAATATTAAAAAATTATTAAAAGATCTAATAGATCAAGGGGATGTAGCTATTAAAGGTTTAACTCCAGATATTAAACGTATTTTAGCCTTTAAATCACCCAATCCGAAAGATATATTTAATACTTTAACAAGGGTTTTTGAAGCGAAACAAAAATCGGAAACTAAGCCATCCGAATTGTTTAATAAACAAATATATGATTTATTTAAAAGAATTAAACTTCCAAAACAAGAGCTTACACCTGCTGCTCCAGGTCTGGCGGCTCCGGGTCTGGCTCCGGTTGCCGCTCCGGGTCCTGCTGTTTCTAAGGGAACCATAGTTATTCCTCCGATAAAACAAATTGAACCCAACACCATTATATTAGATGTTATCAAGTATAAACAACTAACTGATCCGAATTACGGTACTGATAAAATTCCAAATATGCGAGATAATGTTATGATTCGTGCAATCAAACCTCCTAATTCAATGATTAAGTCGATACGCGACGTGGATGAAATGTTTGCCTTACTAAAACTCAAGAGCATAGATGAAAACATAAAGAAAACGAATGATGCCGGAAACGATGATGGACGGTATAAAGAGGAGACTCCTTTTGAAATAAAATATAATCAATAAATAGAAGTCATTCCATTCTGTAGTATATTTCATATTCATATTATGAATGAATATGATATCTCGCGCAGAACATGTATATGATATATAAAAATATATAAATGTACATTGTCTTTTTAATCATACTGCCAATAAATAATTATGAGCACCCATCTATATGTTCATCAGGAAAATCAGAAACTATTATGGACAACCATTCAAAATGTACCGTTTATTGCAAATCTCCCTCCTGATTTTAAACAGGATTGGTTCAGGAATATCATTAAAATGTTTTATGAACAAAATCCTGAAATAAGAGACAAGTCATCCTTGCAAAATATAAACAAACAAACGCTACAATACATGGTGAATAGTGCAAAACATATTTTAGAACAGCAATCACAATCTGTTAGAAAAGATAAACCAGCCATTTCTCCGTCGGCGATTCAATCCGAATTCACACGATACGATTCTGATTCTAAAAAAAATCACGAATGGTATAGCAAGGCATTTGCGGAACGACAAAAAGAATATGAAATTATGCATGCAAAACCGCTTGCTCCTGATATCGACTTTTCCATTAAACTGGATGATTCCCCTATTACCAATGTGAATGAATTAGTCGAAAAATACAAACGAGAGCGCGAACAAGATATGAATGTATATTCCAATTTAAGTAATAGCATTATTCCGAATCCACAAATGAAATCAAATAATAATCAGGTACAGGTTTCAGTGCAAGCACCTGTACAGAGTCCTACTCCAGTGCAAGTACCAGTACCAACACCTGTACCAACGCCTATATCCTCATCATTATCCAAACAAAAAACATCACGTTTGCAAGTTATTAAGGAAGAAGATGCAGTCCTCGATATTGATGAAACACTTTCTTCTCCCGTTATCGCAAATTCAAGTTCCGAAATAGAGGATTTGAAGAAACAAATCAATGATCTCAAACTAGAAATAGAGGACATGAAAAAGACGTTAAACTCCATAGTTGCAAACGCCTCCCGCTAGATCACTGAAGGACTCTCTCTGCACTCCATATCGCGGTTCCATACAATACCATCTGTCTGATCGTTGAAGGCATTTCCACACAACATCATTCATATAAATCCAATGTTCTCCTGTTCTCTCTAACATAGGGAATGCCCATTCATACAGATTGATTAGTTTGTCGTAATATTTACTATTTACAATATATCCGGACGCTGTTTGCGCATAAAGTACCTGTTTCATCTTAAAATCATAGCTTCCATCCGGCATAACAACATCGGATGATTCGCGCATATTATAAGAAAGCATGAACACATCATAATTGTCTTCATAGAGTTCAAAAAATGCTTTCAGTCTTCTCTCAAACTCTTCTTTCGATACACGAAATGTGAAATCGTCTTCGAAAATAAGGACATTTTTGTAGCCGCGTTCTTTGGCAAGCTTAAGTACTGAGAGATGTGAGTAGCAGCAACCGACGCATCCTGGGACACGATCGACAGCATTAAACCTCTCATATGATAATTGCATATTGTTTAGTTCCTCCTCGATTTGTTCGCGACGATCGGGTCTTCTCTCCAAGTTAATATAGAAAATGTGATCTATTTTATTCGACATTTTTACACAAAGATAAGAACGACTGTTTATATATTTTGAGATAGATGTATTATGTGTATTTATTATTATTTATTTATCCTTGTATAACAACCTATATCATAGTAGAATACATATTTGGCATTGTCCGTTGTCAAATATGTATGCATTTAGATCATATGCGCACATACAGTTATTAATTTAGAGAATACAAATACAAAATGAGTTAAAAGTTCAAAATGCTGATTTATACAGATACCATTACATATTCTATATTCTATTGTATTTTCTATTATAATAATAAGTGATATGAGTTTCGCTATTGATCGAAAAAAATACAAAGCAGTAGTTGGAACATTTTGTGCAGGTCCTACTGGTAATACAGGCCCTATTGGGCAAACCGGTATAACTGGCGCGACAGGTATAACTGGAGAAACCGGTAATACGGGTCCAATCGGAATGACCGGTATTACTGGATATACTGGTTATACTGGTAATACTGGTATGACAGGTATCACTGGACCCACTGGTATAACTGGAAAAACAGGTATGACTGGATATACCGGTTTCACAGGTATGACTGGAACTACTGGTATGACAGGTATTACGGGTACAACAGGTACTACGGGTACTACGGGTACTACGGGTACTACGGGTATTACTGGTACCACAGGTACTACGGGTACTACAGGCACTACGGGCACTACGGGCACTACGGGTATTACGGGTACCACAGGTACCACAGGTACTACGGGTACTACGGGTACCACTGGCTATACGGGTACAACGGGTACTACAGGTACTACAGGTACTACAGGTACTACAGGTACTACAGGTACTACGGGTACCACTGGATATACTGGTAATACTGGCACTACTGGAACCACTGGATATACGGGATATACAGGTACTACGGGTACCACTGGTAATACTGGTAATACTGGAACTACAGGATATACTGGAACCACTGGGCATACGGGATATACAGGTAATACTGGAACAACTGGATATACCGGATATACTGGTATAGCTGGTCAAAAAGGTGATCATGGCGATACTGGTCCTCAAGGAGATATTGGTCCTCAAGGAGATATTGGTCCTCAAGGAGATACTGGCCCTCAAGGCGCTAAAGGAGATACTGGACCTCAAGGTTATCAAGGTGAAATCGGACCCCAAGGCATTCAAGGAGATACTGGACCACAAGGCGTTAAAGGAGATACGGGTCCTCAAGGAGATACGGGTCCTCAAGGTATTCAAGGAGATACCGGGCCTCAAGGTATTCAAGGAGATACCGGTCCTCAAGGTATTCAAGGAGATACCGGGCCTCAAGGTGAGATAGGTCCCCAAGGCATTCAAGGAGATACAGGCCCTCAAGGAGATATAGGTCCTCAAGGCATTCAAGGAGATACAGGCCCTCAAGGTGAGATAGGTCCTCAAGGCATTCAAGGAGATATAGGTCCTCAAGGTATTCAAGGAGATACAGGCCCTCAAGGTGAGATAGGTCCTCAAGGCATTCAAGGAGATACCGGGCCTCAAGGTATTCAAGGAGATACAGGCCCTCAAGGCCCCCAAGGCATTCAAGGAGATACCGGGCCTCAAGGTATTCAAGGAGATACAGGCCCTCAAGGCCCCCAAGGTATTCAAGGAGATACAGGCCCTCAAGGTGAGATAGGTCCCCAAGGTATTCAAGGAGATACAGGTCCTCAAGGTGATATAGGTCCCCAAGGTATTCAAGGAGATACAGGTCCTCAAGGTCCGCAGGGAGAGTCTGGTCCTCAAGGCATTCAAGGATATACCGGACCTCAAGGCCCGCAGGGAGAGTCTGGTCCTCAAGGCGCTCAAGGCGAGATGGGTCCTCAAGGCGCTCAAGGTGAGATGGGCCCTCAAGGCGATAATGGATATACAGGGACAACAGGGACAACAGGAATGACCGGATGTACTGGTCCAGTAGGCCCATTGATTACCGGGTTTATGACAAGTGAGGGACTACTTACTCCAGGTGCAACTGGTTATTTTGGCGTTGAATCTTATAATATAGACTATATTAGTGCAAATGCATATATTACTATCAGTGATTTATTAAATGAAAGTGCATATTTTCAAGTATTAGACAAGATACAAACTAGTTCAACGACTGCCAATTTATTGTTATTGAATTTATCTTATTATACCTCATCTGAATGGGATTATGGATATCCATTTGCATTAGTCGGCCCTATTGGTAGAGATGGATTGACCGGCCCGACAGGATTTACTGGTTATACTGGAGCAGCTGGAATTCAAGGCATACCTGGTATGACGGGTGAAAAGGGAGATAAAGGAGACCAGGGGGATATAGGCCCTCAAGGTCCTCAGGGAGACATGGGCCCTCAAGGTCCTCAGGGAGACATGGGCCCTCAAGGTACTCAAGGAGATATGGGTCCTCAAGGTATTCAAGGCCCTACTGGTACAACGGGCACTACTGGTACAACGGGTACAACGGGTACAACGGGTGCTACGGGTACAACGGGTGCTACGGGTGCTACGGGTACTACGGGTACTACGGGTACTACAGGTACTACAGGTGCTACGGGTACTACGGGTATTACGGGTGCTACGGGTATAACGGGTACTACTGGTTATACTGGTTATACTGGAGCAACTGGTTATACGGGAGCAACTGGTTCTGCAGGTATGACTGGCCCTACTGGTATCACCGGAATGACGGGTCCTGCAGGTATTACAGGAACAACCGGGCCAGTAGGACCCTTAGTATCCGGTTCAATGGCTACTGCAGAATCTACTGGATTAGAACCTCTTCAGATAAAAGAGTATCAAATTATTGTCTCTACAACCGTATTTGCGGTATTATCTGCCGGTAATTATATTACGATTCAGACATTAGGAGATACAAGTGGATATTACTTAATTACAAATGTACGTTCAACGTCAGGGTTGTATTATATTACTATTCAAAATATAGGATATCAAAGTGCAAGATGGGCCTCAGTCGCACGATTCACATTAACAGGACCTCTTGGACCAACTGGATATAGTGGTCCAACTGGAACTATTGGTCATACAGGAATTACAGGCGCAACTGGTACTACAGGTACTACGGGTAGCACTGGTACAATAGGTGCCACGGGTGTAACCGGTAGTACTGGCTATACTGGCTATACTGGTATAGCTGGACCTACCGGAATGACAGGAGCGGATGGTGCAACTGGTATAACTGGAAAAACGGGTTATACTGGCTATACCGGTGCTACAGGTTCAATGGGCGCTACAGGTTCAATGGGCGCTACAGGTTCAACGGGTACTACAGGTATGACAGGTACTACGGGTACTACAGGTATGACAGGTACAACCGGAACAACAGGTACTACGGGTACCACAGGTACTACCGGCATGACTGGTAGTACTGGTATGACAGGTACTACAGGTACTACTGGTATAACAGGTACTACGGGTACTACTGGCATGACAGGTACTACTGGCATGACAGGTACTACTGGTATAACAGGTACAACAGGTACCACTGGTTATACAGGTACTACAGGTACTACGGGTACTACGGGTACTACCGGTACTACAGGTACAACCGGTACCACCGGTACAACCGGTACAACCGGAACAACAGGTACTACCGGTACTACGGGTACCACAGGTACTACCGGCATGACTGGTAGTACTGGTATGACAGGTACTACTGGTACTACTGGTATAACAGGTACTACGGGTACTACTGGCATGACAGGTACTACTGGCATGACAGGTACTACTGGTATAACAGGTACAACAGGTACCACTGGTTATACAGGTACTACAGGTACTACGGGTACTACGGGTACTACCGGTACTACAGGTACAACCGGTACCACCGGTACAACCGGCCATACTGGTATAACGGGTACAACGGGTACTACAGGTATGACTGGCATAACAGGTACCACAGGTACCACAGGTACTACGGGTACTACAGGTACCACAGGTACTACGGGTACCACAGGTATGACTGGTATAACTGGACATACGGGTATAACTGGAACAACTGGTACTACGGGTACTACGGGTACTACAGGTACTACCGGTACTACGGGTATAACCGGATGCACTGGACCGGTCGGCCCATTGATTACCGGTTTTATGTCAAGTTATGGAACACTTGCTCCAGGTGGAACTGGTATGTTTGAGGTTGAATCTGCAAATATTGCATACATCAGTGCAAATGCATTTATTACAATTAATGATTTACCATATGAAACTGCCTATTTCCAAGTATTAAATAAGATAACTACGAGTCCAACAACTGCGCTACTCGTGTTATTGAATTTATCTTACTATACCGAATCTGAATGGGATTCTGGATATCCATTTGCGTTAGTTGGTCCTATTGGTAGAGACGGTTTAACGGGTCCAACCGGTACTACAGGTAGAACGGGGATGACCGGTATGACCGGTATGACCGGTACAACGGGCACTACGGGTACAACGGGTACAACGGGTACAACGGGTACAACGGGTATGACTGGCACCACGGGTACAACCGGTACTACTGGTATGACAGGTTATACTGGTTATACCGGTGCTACAGGTACCACAGGTACCACAGGTACTACGGGTACTACGGGTACTACGGGTACTACGGGTACCACGGGTACTACGGGTATTACGGGTCCAACGGGATTAGGAATAACCGGTAAAACGGGCAGTACCGGTACAACAGGCACTACGGGTACAACCGGTTATACGGGTCCAACTGGCCTAGGAGCAACCGGTGAAACCGGTACTACCGGTACAACAGGTATTACTGGTCCAACCGGTCTAGGAATAACTGGTAAAACAGGTAATACAGGTACTACCGGAACTACAGGTACTACTGGCATCACTGGTACTACTGGTATGACGGGTACAACGGGTACAACGGGTATGACCGGTACTACGGGTATGACCGGTACTACAGGTATGACCGGTGCGACCGGTATGACGGGTATAACGGGTACAACAGGTACCACAGGTACTACCGGCATGACCGGTATGACTGGCATAACAGGTACCACCGGTACAACCGGTACTACAGGTATTACCGGACATACGGGTACAACGGGTATAACGGGTACTACGGGTACAACGGGTACTACGGGTAGAACTGGTACCACGGGGCATACTGGGCATACGGGTATGACAGGTCCTGTAGGACCCTTATTATCTGGATCAATGGATACCGCCGAATCGACTGGATTAGACCCTCTTGAGATAACAGAGTATCAAGTGAATATTTCTCCAAACATATTTGCTGTATTATCCGCAGGTAATTATATTACAATCAATACATTAGGTGATACAAGTGCATATTACTTGATTACAAATGTGCGATCGTCTGCTGGTTTGAATTATATTACTATTCAAAATATAGGATATCAAACTGCAAGATGGGGGTCGGGCGCACCATTCACATTAACTGGACCTCCTGGAGCTACCGGACATACAGGCCCGACTGGAAATACTGGTCATACCGGTATGACTGGTAGAACTGGTACTACTGGAACTACAGGTATGACGGGTATGACCGGTATGACCGGCATGACCGGTATCACAGGTACAACGGGTACTACAGGTATTACTGGTACCACGGGTACTACAGGTATTACCGGCACTACTGGTATGACTGGTACTACTGGTACTACTGGAACAACAGGTATGACAGGTATTACGGGAACCACAGGTACAACCGGTACAACCGGTACCACGGGTACAACAGGTACAACAGGTACAACAGGTATTACGGGTACAACAGGTACAACAGGTACTACAGGTACAACGGGTATGACTGGAACCACAGGTACTACAGGTACAACTGGTACTACTGGAACCACAGGTATGACTGGTACTACTGGTACCACGGGTACCACGGGTACTACGGGTACTACTGGTATGACAGGTATGACAGGCATTACGGGTACTACTGGTACTACTGGTACTACTGGTACTACTGGTACTACTGGTACAACGGGTATGACTGGTACAACAGGTAATACTGGTACAACGGGTATGACTGGATACACCGGCTATACAGGTAATACTGGTACAACTGGAACTACAGGTACTACCGGTACTACTGGTACTACGGGTACTACTGGTACTACGGGTACTACTGGTACTACTGGTACCACTGGCATGACAGGTACTACAGGTATGACTGGATACACCGGCTATACAGGTAATACTGGTATAACAGGTACAACGGGTACAACGGGTACAACAGGTACAACGGGTATCACAGGAACTACTGGTACTACTGGTACTACTGGAACAACTGGTACTACTGGAACAACTGGTATGACAGGTATGACTGGTGCGACAGGTACTACTGGTACTACTGGTACTACTGGTACTACTGGTACTACTGGTACTACTGGTACTACTGGAACAACTGGTATGACAGGTATGACAGGTATGACTGGATACACCGGCTATACAGGTAATACTGGTACTACTGGTATAACAGGTACAACGGGAACTACTGGTACTACTGGTACTACTGGTACTACTGGTACTACTGGAACAACTGGTATGACAGGTATGACTGGTGCGACAGGTACTACTGGTGCGACAGGTACTACTGGTACTACTGGTACTACTGGTACTACTGGTATGACTGGATACACCGGCTATACAGGTAATACAGGTACTACTGGTATAACAGGTACAACGGGTACTACTGGTACTACAGGTAATACTGGTATGACAGGTATGACAGGTATGACAGGTATGACAGGTACTACGGGTATAACGGGTACAACGGGTACTACAGGTATGACGGGTATTACAGGTACAACAGGTACTACAGGTACTACTGGTACTACTGGTACTACAGGCACAACCGGAACAACAGGAACAACAGGTATAACAGGTACTACAGGTACTACGGGTATGACAGGTACCACGGGCATGACGGGTACCACAGGTATGACGGGATACACCGGCTATACAGGTAATACTGGTATGACAGGTACTACTGGTACTACTGGTACTACTGGTACTACTGGAACAACTGGTATGACAGGTACTACTGGTATCACCGGTACCACAGGTACTACTGGAACAACTGGTATGACAGGATATACCGGTACAACAGGAACAACTGGTATGACAGGTACAACGGGTACCACTGGTATGACTGGTTATACCGGTTATACAGGTACTACTGGAACAACTGGTATGACAGGTACAACGGGTACCACTGGTATGACTGGTTATACCGGTTATACAGGTAATACTGGTACAACGGGTACTACAGGTACTACAGGAACAACTGGTATGACAGGATATACCGGTACTACGGGTATGACAGGTACAACCGGAACAACTGGTATGACAGGATATACCGGACATACCGGACATACCGGTATAGCAGGTATAACCGGTACTACTGGTGATACTGGTATGACTGGTACAACAGGTATGACAGGTACTACAGGTACGACGGGTTCCACTGGATATACAGGTACCACAGGTACAACAGGCACGACAGGTATGACGGGCGCAACAGGTATAGCTGGTACTACAGGCACTACCGGTTATACTGGTCCCACAGGTACTACTGGTACTACTGGTACTACTGGTACTACTGGTACTACAGGTGCAACCGGTACAACAGGTACAACAGGTACTACTGGAACCACAGGCACTACTGGAACCACAGGTACTACTGGTATAACTGGTACTACTGGTACTACTGGTACTACTGGAACCACAGGTACTACAGGTACTACAGGTACTACAGGTACTACAGGTACTACAGGTACTACAGGTACTACGGGTACTACAGGTGCTACGGGTACAACAGGTGCGACCGGAACAACAGGTACTACCGGAACAACGGGTACTACCGGAACAACAGGTACTACCGGAACAACAGGTACTACCGGAACAACAGGTACTACGGGTTATACTGGATATACTGGCATTACAGGTATTACGGGTACTACCGGAACGACAGGTACTACTGGTACCACAGGATATACTGGTATTACAGGTATTACGGGTACTACCGGAACAACAGGTACTACTGGTACCACAGGATATACTGGTATTACAGGTATTACGGGTACTACCGGAACAACAGGTACTACGGGTTATACCGGATACACTGGTAATACTGGTATGACTGGTACCACCGGCATAACAGGTACTACGGGTTATACCGGATACACTGGTAATACTGGTATGACTGGTACCACCGGCATAACAGGTACTACGGGTTATACAGGATATACTGGTAATACTGGTATGACTGGTACCACCGGCATAACAGGTACAACCGGAACAACTGGAACAACTGGTACAACTGGTACAACTGGAACTACTGGTACAACTGGTACAACTGGTACAACTGGAACAACTGGTATTACAGGTACTACGGGTATTACGGGTACTACGGGTACAACCGGAACAACCGGAACAACCGGAACAACTGGTATGACTGGAACAACTGGAACAACTGGTATAACAGGTACTACAGGTACTACGGGTTATACAGGATATACTGGTAATACGGGTATGACTGGTATGACTGGAACAACCGGAACAACCGGAACAACCGGAACAACCGGAACAACCGGAACAACGGGTATAACAGGTACTACGGGTACAACGGGTTATACTGGATACACTGGTAATACAGGTATGACTGGTACAACGGGTATAACCGGAACAACCGGAACAACCGGAACAACCGGAACAACCGGTACTACTGGCCATACAGGTATTACGGGTATGACAGGTATTACAGGAACAACCGGTACTACTGGCCATACAGGTATTACGGGTATGACAGGTATTACAGGAACAACCGGTACTACTGGCCATACAGGTATAACTGGTACAACGGGTATAACAGGTACTACTGGATATACCGGACCACAGGGTGTTCCTGGATTATCTAGTTCTTATTATAGATATGTTGCATCTTTGGGTTCAAATTCTCCACCGATAGGTTCCACCTATGTTGTATGGAATAATGCGATTCAAACAGATTCAACAAGTATATATATTTCAGAAACAAGTGCTGATAATATTGATATTGATGTACTTATTGGATTATTAAAACCAAATGATACTATTATTATTCAAAATGAAACACAATCTACCAACTATCAAAAATGGACAATTACTAGCGTAAATATTGGAACAGGATATGTTGAATTGGGTGTTTCACTTGACATTAGTACATATTCTTTTACAAATAATGAAAATGTTATTTTGATAACAAATCGACTTGGTGAAAAGGGACCTACCGGACATACTGGACATACTGGTCATACCGGGCATACTGGAATAACTGGACACACCGGGCGTACTGGACATACTGGACATACTGGAATGACTGGAATGACTGGGCGTACTGGTCATACCGGGCCTACTGGACCTATTGGAATCGGAGTACAAAGTGTATTTATGGATGGATTTGGTAATTTGACGATTATATATACAGATGATAGTACATCAAATGCTGGATATGTTAGAGGAGATACTGGTCCTACTGGAACTACTGGTCATAGTGGTCCTACTGGAACTGGAGTAGAAAATGCATATATTAATAGTTCTGGTAATTTAATTATTACCTATACAAATGGAGCAACTGCGGTTGCTGGATATGTACGCGGAGAAACTGGTTATACGGGTACAACGGGTACTACGGGATATACTGGAATTACGGGTACTACGGGTACAACGGGTACTACGGGATATACTGGAATTACGGGTACTACGGGATATACTGGAATTACGGGTACTACGGGATATACTGGAATTACGGGTGAAACCGGGCCTACGGGATCCACGGGTGAAACCGGACCTACCGGACCTACTGGTGAAACTGGTCCTACGGGATCCACAGGTGAAACCGGACCTACAGGATCCACAGGTGAAACCGGGCCTACGGGATCCACGGGTGAAACCGGGCCTACTGGATCCACAGGTGAAACCGGTCCTACTGGATTTACTGGTGAAACCGGTCCTACAGGATTTACTGGTGAAACCGGTCCTACGGGTTCCACAGGTGAAACCGGGCCTACGGGATCCACAGGTGAAACCGGACCTACAGGATCTACAGGTGAAACCGGGCCTACGGGTTCCACGGGTGAAACCGGGCCTACGGGATCCACAGGTGAAACCGGTCCTACTGGATTTACTGGTGAAACCGGTCCTACAGGATTTACTGGTGAAACCGGTCCTACTGGATCCACGGGTGAAACCGGACCTACTGGATCCACGGGTGAAACTGGACCTACTGGATCCACTGGTGAAACCGGTCCTACTGGATCCACGGGTGAAACCGGTCCTACAGGATTTACTGGTGAAACCGGTCCTACTGGTTATACCGGTGAAAAGGGAGATCAAGGTGATATAGGCCAACAAGGTCCCACAGGAACAACTGGTACTACGGGTCCGACTGGAAATGCGGGTCCGACTGGAAAGTTCGAGCCACTCGGCACGTCTTACGGTAGCTACATATATTGGAACAATATTGTTGAAGAATGGGCCGTCGGTTCCAATAATGTAAATATCGGCGCAAATGCGGGAGAATTCGCCCAATCGGCATCTGCGGTCGCGGTTGGAAACTATGCGGGACATACTGGACAAGGGTTAAGTTCTGTTTCCGTAGGCAACTATTCGGGAGAAGTATCTCAAGGAAATTACGCGATTGCAGTGGGTCAATATGCAGGACAAACGAGCCAAGGAACAAATTCGATTGCCATTGGTCAATTTGCGGGACAAACAAATCAAAATGAAAATACGATTGTATTGAATGCGACCGGAACCGCATTAAATACGACGTCGAGCGATGCGCTCTATATAGACCCGATTCGTAATAACACTACAAGCCGAACATTGGCACCTCTATATTATGATACTACGACAAAAGAAGTGGTTCAAGATCAGGCAATATCGAATAGTACGGGAGAACCTACTGGATATGTATTAAGAACTGAATCAGATATATCCTTCAATCCAACAACACGCGTTTTCACAATTACTCCTGTAGGCGCGAGTTTCACAGTTTGGGTAACGGGTACGAAATTCGTTAAGACAACTGCAGAAACGACCACAATAGGAACTACTACCGGACTCTATTATATCTACTACGATACAAGTGGGGTCCTGCGTAGCAAAACAACCTTTTTCACATTCAGTACCGAAGCGCCCACCGCTTATATCTATTACAACGCAACCACCCCGAGTGAAAGTATGTTATTTGACGAACAACACGGAATCACCATGGACTGGGCAACTCACGAATACTTACATAGAACTCGTGGTGCCGCGATTGCAAGTGGTTTCGATATATTCAATTTCACACTCAATTCAAGTGTAACCTTTTCCCTTACAAGCGGTTTATTCTTTGATGAAGATTTGCGAGTTGATATTACAGATTCGGGTGCAGGAGGTACGGGTATATGGGCAATGCCATTGAACCTAGTCCAATTGCCAGTTATCTATTTGGAAGGAACTACATGGCGTAAAACCTCAAATACGACAAACCCAACATATCCTTTCTTGCAGGGAACTCCAACATCGATTACATACAATAGTATTACGGGAGGTAGCGGAACACTTCTACAAACTAATAATAGAGATTTTGTTGTTATGTGGATTGCCGCAACAAATATGGTATCGACGCCGGTCATATCGATTATGGGTCAAAGTGTTTTTGTAAATTTGGCAAAAGCACAAGAACGTAAATGGAAAGACTTATATTTAACCGGATTACCAATTGTTGAAATACGCCCATTATATCAAGTTATCTATCAAGTTGGTAATGGCGCTGCACCCAATGCAACCATCGCATATGTGTCAGATATACGAGCATCGACTTCGAGCATAGCTCCGGCAACAAGCACCTTATTACCAGGAATCCCTGTATTATATAATAATGTAGTAAATGCAGATACATCTACGAGCGCAACTACGAGTGTGGTTGTTGCAGCAGTTTCAGGTGCCATATCTACAAACCCGTTAGACAAAATATTTATTTCTTATGGAATTTCATTATTATGGGAAGTGAATGGAAATTACAATACGAGTATATATCGTTCCACTTCAATAACAAATCCTTCAAACACAATCGCAGTAGGTGTAACTACCACAAATCTGATATCTGCTAGCGACCTTACATCTGCCACAAATGGTATTCAATATATGCATGCACATGCAGATCAAAATGGAGGATACAGTTCAGTATCTGCTATATATATCGATACTATACCATCCAATTCTCCTTCTGGCACTATCTATTATTACCACGCAGTTTTTTCAACACAAACTACTGGAACCGCAACTCTCAATTCTGGAAGTAATATATCCTATGTCCAAATATTTAAACTTACCAACTAATTTCGAGGAGAAAATATAACCTCATTCAATATATTTTATTACTTATTTATAGTAATAACATATAATTAACTCTACTTTGCTACTAGTCTGCTACAGAAGGCATTTTTACAGGCATGTATTTTAACACGATGTCCTTCCCAAGATATTTACTTGGAGGATAGGCATCATGATAGTGATTCACGTCAGATTGATACAAGCACGCATAATTTCCATTCTGCTTCTCTGTTATCCAAAACTCTGGCGCATTATACGATGACAAATAACATGTATCCAGCCTCTTTATATACTCTGAATTCGCCCACCAAAAGTTTCCGGAGTAATGTATCTTGGGAGATAATTGTAAATTTACTCCCACAGTACTGAACTTAGCATTCAGCGCATCCAAACACTTTGGATAATGGTATATATTGAAATAACAGAGATAATTTACCCAATCCAGTACATTCGGATTTTGTCCGTTGTGTCGAACCCCCTTCGTGTGCAAATACAGCGCGTAAAATGGCTCACTACTCTTTTTAGCATGTTCGTATAGATGGTTGATAGTAAAGGGCTCGCATAAATGTATGTTCGAATGAGTATCCATAATTTCGATTTTAGGATCGTTGTTAAGCAAGTGTATATGGCTAGACGGATCTCCCAATATACAACATTTAATTTTTTCGATTTCCGTGTATAATCCGCTGTCGTGTATTTTATATAATAGATCTCGCAACACATCGCCCCAATTATTCACACAACATATATGCAGATAGATGTATATTTTCATTTCTTCGGAATCGGGAGATTTGGATTTGTTATTATTGCCTATCGTCGAAATACGTCTAATATCTTTATCTTTCATGATATTATACACACAAGATACAATAGAACACTATGTATAAATATTTAGTAGAATTTACCGGAACCGCGTTCCTTATATATGTTATCTTGGCGACCGGCAATCCTCTTGCTATTGGCGCCGCGCTTGCCTTTATTCTCCTCGTGGGAATGGGAGTTTCCGGTGGAAACTTTAACCCTGCCGTTTCGATCGCGATGTCCGCGGCAGGTCATCTTCCCTCGAATGAATTGGTTCCCTATATCTTGGCCCAGACATTTGGTGGCCTAGTTGCACTAGAACTATACAAGCGCTTTGCTATCTAAGTAAAGTAAAATCCTGCCTAACTATTATGATTTTTTGTATTTCACATTTTATTAGACTATGTTGTGTAATAAAATATATTGATTTAGGCTTATGATGCTTATAATGCTTATAAATATACATATTATTCATATCCAAAAATTATATATGTATGTATAGATTATATATAAATGGCATCGAATCAAAGACAAACCGAAAGAAGACGAAAACAAAAGAAACAGAAAACTCAACGTAAAAGAGGCGGATATGTATGGGATACAAAAACAAAGAAACAAAAGACATCGACTATCAAATCAAAATCATTGGCAACCAAGAAAACGAAAAGCGCATATTCCATCTTGCCCAATGTTATCTATTAAACTTGTTTGATTTCATATGAACTGGATAAACGAAGATATCATATATAATCATTTGTTTATTTATGATACTATTACTATTATTACTATATCAAATATCATAGAATATATGCGGTATTTTCAACTTACACCTTTTCTCATTTAAAATGCCCATTTTATTAGGCAAAAATAAGAAAAATGTAAAATCAATAGTAAGGAGTTTCATATCATTTATTTATATATGTTTCATAATTATATAACAAACGTAAAAACTCAATATATATATATATATATATATGGAAGAGGAAAACGGACCTGATACTGGCGAAAAAGAATTAGAGCGAATCCTTTATGTCCTTAAGGAAAATGGTTATGAGTTGGAAGGCGTAAATGAAGCAGAAAATTGGAATGGACAATATGAGGCAACATTTGGGAAAGATATTAAATTTACATACGTAGACGGAGATTACATAAATGACAGCAATATAATTGTAAAAATTCAGTTTGACGAGAGATTTGACTACAAAAATATTGAAAGGGATGAAGAGGGTGATTACATATATGACGAAACGAAAGGTTACGATTTCATCCAAAATATTTACAACAAATTGTTGACAACAGGGAGAGAAATTCTTAGTCATGTAGGAACAATACCAAAAGGAGGTAAAGGCACGCGAAAAATAAAAAAGCGAGGGGCTATAAAAAAGAAAAGAACCACGCAACGCAAATACAAATAATGACCCTAATATTTTTCATGTTTTGTTGTTTTGTTATATTTATTTAGTTATATAACAAAACATATATAATACATATAGGCGTTCTAATCTCTCTCTTCATAATAATCTACATCATCATCGCCAACTCCGTAATGGTCATCATCTTCAAAATCATCAAGACCAGAAAAAATATGTATCTAAGAAAAAGGCACGAAAAATCAAGAAGAATTATTTATGAGTTCTCATATCACTTCGCAGTAAATAGGCGTTTTAAATGAGAAAAGGTGTAAATGAGAAAAGGTGTAATATTATTACGATTTTTGGAGAGCACGAAATACTGCGTATAATCCAATAATGGTTAGCGATCCAATATACAGATGTGTTAATTTTGACCAACGAGGAGCATCATCGTCGCCTGCAGCACTCATTGTATGTTGCGTATCACTTATGTCCTTGTATTTTTCCAAAATATATGAATAATTGTAATGCTCCTTGTTCTTTTTGTTTGTTTTCTTTTTGTCATCGATTTTCACTAAACTAGCATCTGCTTCTTGATTGAATTCGGTTGGATCATGTTCCGAATTTGCGACCTCGGGAGAAAAAGATTCCTTTTCTTTTCTTGGAATAGTATCCACATGGATATCCAATATTTTATATAATTTTTCCAAATCGGAAATATTCTTGGAATTAGACTTAGACATAATATCAGATATATGACTGATTATTTATATATGATTTATATATTATACAAAAACATAAAGAGATTACAGTATTTATTATAATTCACTGATTATTTAATATTATTATTTTATTATGTGTGGAATATTTGCCCTGCTAAACAATTATACAACATTCACCCCCGGATTTGTCGAAACACAGTTTGCAAAGGGAAAAGGACGCGGACCTGAGTCATCGAAACTCTCGCAATTCGGGGCAAAATCCGTGTTCGGATTTCATAGACTTGCCATTAACGGACTCAATGCGGGTGCAAATCAGCCGATTATTGATGGAGATCTTGTCCTCATTTGTAATGGAGAAATCTATAATTATCGAGAACTATACCGCTATATGAATATTGACCCCAAAACCGAATCCGACTGTGAAGTTATTATTCACTTGTATCGGAGATACGGAATTGAACACACACTCCAAATGTTAGATGGTGTATTCAGTTTCATCTTGTTGGATAATAATAGCAACAGCGACAATTATAAAATGTTTGTTGCAAGAGATCCCTATGGTGTTCGCCCTCTTTATGTACTACGGCCAAATCCGTCTGTATCAGAACTAAACCCGAGCGATGAAAAGGATAATATTATTTGTTTCGCATCGGAACTCAAGGTATTGTATCCCTTTTATCAGAATCTTGTATTCGGAGATGATAGTGTCAAAAAGCGGGGGAAAAAGAAGGTCGGAGGTGATGCCCCTTTTGCCCCCAAATATATGATTGAACAGTTTCTTCCAGGTTCAGTATCTATCTATCAACTTCCAACGAAGGTTTTTTCGTTTTGGAACCCATTAAAGATGAATGATAAATACCATTCCACGGGATTCAATTCTATCATGTATTCGAATACACCACAATACTCCGATACAGAGATTGTATTAAATATACAGCGATATTTGATTCGTTCCATTGAGAAACGGTGTTATGCTACGGAACGACCTATGGCGTGTCTATTATCGGGAGGATTAGATAGCAGTATTGTAACTGGACTTGTATGGCAATATCATATTTCTCATAATCTTCGTCCATTGGAAACATACAGTATTGGTCTTGAAAACTCAGACGACTTGATACATGCACGAATGGTTGCTAAACACTTGAATACGAAACATACTGAAGTTGTATTGAAAGAATCCGATTTCTTAAATGCAATTCCAGAGGTTATTCGCGCTATTGAGAGTTATGATACAACCTCGGTCCGCGCAAGTATTGGAAACTATTTACTCGGTAAATACATCTCACAACATAGTGATGCCAAGGTTATTTTCAATGGAGATGGATCAGATGAACTCTTTGGAGGGTATCTTTATATGTATATGGCACCCGAGTCGATCGAGTTCGATTGTGAGGTACGTCGTCTTCTTCGCGATATTCATAAATACGATGTATTGCGTTCTGACAAGTCGATTTCATCGCATGGACTCGAACCGCGGACCCCGTTCCTAGATCGCGCATTTGTCCAATATTATTTGTCGATTCCACCGCATGTCCGATTCCATACACGAAATGAGCATTGTGAGAAGTATTATTTACGGCTAGCATTTTGCGGAGAAAATTATCGGACATCGACCAATGAGGTTCTATTACCGAATGAGGTTCTCTGGCGAACAAAAGAGGCATTCAGTGATGGAGTATCCTGCAAAGAAAGATCCTTGTATCAGATTCTACAGGAGTTTGCAACAGAATGGTTTTATAAGGAGTTTTCTTCGTATATTCCGAAGATCGACAATACAGCGAATATATTTGAGCAGGTCGCGAAATTAGATCCGGTCATGAAATACGTGGGAGACCATTTGGTGCCAAAAACGGCTGAACAATATTATTACCGATGGATTTTTGAAAAAGAGTATGCCAATCAAGGAAAATTGGTCCCCTATTTTTGGATGCCGAAATATATCGAAAATGCATATGATCCGAGCGCGCGCACACTTGATATTTATAACGGTGATGATGACGAAGAAGAAGAATCCGAATTAACAAATAACAAATAAAACATAATAGAGATTTATGGGAAAAACAAAATAATATAAAATATAATTGTGTTATTTATTTATAATACAATTATATAAGGTTGAATTCATGCTCATTCCTTCAGCAGATATTATAAACATTCTTAATTTATGTAATATTAAAGTTAAGGGCGTATTTCATATTGGATCGCATGATTGCGAAGAAATTACTTTTTATAATGAATTAGGATTAACATACGATGATGTTGTATGGATAGATGCATTTCATGAAAAAGTAGAACAAGCGAAAGCATTCAATATACCAAACGTATATCATGCAACTATTTCAGACAAAGATGGAGATATTGTTCAATTTAATGTTGCGAACAATATAAAATCGTCAAGTATTCTAGAATTTGGAACCCATTTACAAGAACACCCAGACGTACATGTTGTATATTCGATTCCACAAACTACTACTACAGTGAATTCATTTTTTCGACAAAATAGCTTGGATCCAAGCTGTTATAATTTTTGGAATATAAATATACAAGGTGCTGAATTACTTGCACTTAAAGGATCGGATCATTGTATCCAATATGCGGATGCCATGTACTTGGAAGTAAATCAATCCGAAGTATATAAAGGTTGTTGTCAAATACAAGAAGTCGATCGTTTTTTGAAACAACATGGTCTCTACCGAGTACTTACCAAAATGACTACCTATGGATGGGGGGATGCGTTCTATATACGTAAAAATAAAAAGCGCTAGTATTTCATTTATGATAGTCTGCACTCGTAATATTATAATATGTTATGATATTACTAACCATGGGCTCGAATATATGTATAATATAATATTAAGTTGATTTCTTTTTATATCGAACCGTCATGGAAAAAATCCATAAGTGATTTTTTACTGAAAAGTATTTTGAAAATTTGGTTTTTGGACATTTTTAAAATGTCCAAATTTGTCTTTTTGGAAAAAAGTTTTTGAAAAAAACGTGATTTTTTCGGTTCGCTGCATTATGCAGCCAATCGCATTTTTGGAAAAATACCGGCGCTGCACAACTTTTTTTATTTTTTTGAAATCCTGGTTTTCAAAAAAGACAACATTTTGCGTAAAAAGACAACATTTTGCGCAAAAAAGACAACATTTTGCGCAAAAAAGACAACATTTTGCGCAATCCATGATCGTGCAAAAACGTGTTTTTTAGAAATGATGTCGCTGCATATTTTTTTCTTGCAGCGGAGCCGGACCAGGATTGTCCCACTATACGAGTGTTTTGAACGACCCTAGAATTCATCTCTCATTACATATTTGACCAATGACTGTATCCATGGTGTGCGTTTGTCATAACATTTTTGCATTGCATATGATTCGAGAGGGATCCCTTTATTTTTAAGTTCAACTATTTTCATGGTTATTGCGAGTTCAAAGGATGTTCCATGGATCGAACTATCCATGTATATCTTCTGCTTCTCTATAAACAGTATTTTGTCTATGTAATCCAAATCTATTTCTTGTAAAGTAAGTTTCATTTTCTGTTCTGTTATATCTTATATATTTGTATCAGTATCCTCTGTATTATTATATGTTGCTCTTATTATATTATGTTATTCAATATTATAAATATAATGACCTGTGTATGCAGCACATATTATACATACTATGTTCAGAATATGTATTTATACAGTCAGGAGTGTCCGGCTTTTTGTTATGGAAATTTTTATTAAGTGTTTTTTTATCGAAAAGTATTTTGAAAATTTGGTTTTTGGACATTTTTAAAATGTCCAATTTTACCTTTTTGGAAAAAAGTTTTTTGAAAAAAACGATTTTTTTCGGTTCGCTGCATTATGCAGCCAATCGCATTTTTGGAAAAATACCGGCGCTGCACAACTTTTTTTGGAACCCAAATTCCAAAAAGACAACATTTTGCGCAAAAAGACAACATTTTGCGTAAAAAAGACAACATTTTGCGCAAAAAAGACAACATTTTGCGCAAACCATGATGCAGTAAAAATGAGTTTTTTAGAAATGTAGTCGCTGCATAAAAAAATCTTGCAGCCAAACAAAAATATTGTATTATATACAATTATTTACAGCATACATCGTGTTGTTCTATATACATCATATATAGTACGCAGCGGACATACAGCGACGGTACATATATTTCTTGTCCAAAAAATGTCCAACATATACTAGTATTTTGAACGTGTATATTATGATTCCGATTCGTGTTTAGATACAGGATTTAAAGGCGATGTTTTGCAGATCCCGAATGATTTCCGATGCCACTGGCTTATTCCGTGGGTTCGAATACCCTCCAAATGTTTCTTGGTTCCATATCCGACATTTTTACTTAGATCATATCGAGTATCTAGCTCGGGATATTCCTTACATAATTCCCAAATCAGATCATCATGATGATTTTTAGATATAATGGATGCTGCTGCGATTCCAACGTATAAGGAATCTCCCTGTTCAATGGTTATATGAGGTATTTCCTGAATTGATTCGGTATATTCGTCAAACATACAAAAGGGCTTGAACTTGTCTCCATCTACAATAATCAGGACATCTTGAAATGGATTTAAGGTTCTTCCCTGAATTCTTTCGTTCTCCTCTAATTGTTTTAATATGGCATGAACGCACTCATGCATTCCTTTGAATACCGCCTGCAATATATTGATTTTGTCAATCTCCTCGGCATCAATTACACATATATGTTTTGCAATAACACACTCATTCTGTAAAATATACTCTGCGACTTGCTTTAGTTTCGCTTTTGAACTGAACTTTTTACTATCCTTTATATTATCCATGCAGAACTCAGTTAAATCCCGTGATAATACGACGGCACCAATACATGTTGAATAACACAGCGTCCCTCGAGCACATTCATCGATACATATTTCATATTTGTATTTATCTCCATAGTGAGGAATAAGACGGTTTATGATTTGTTTGGGCATTTCTATTGCGTTTGTTTTATTAATATATGTATTATCATAATCAATTTTATTGTATAGCAAATAGCAATAGATAAGACCATGTCAAAATAAATATATTTTTGATAACAATATAGGAAAATATTTCATATATGTATATTACAAAAATGATGATTCAATCAGTTCTTTTTGCAGTTTTTGTTGCTGGAGTGAATGCCCAGCAATTACGTGGCTCAGTTGCATACGACAATGTGTTGCAATTGAATGATGAGTATGAGTGGCGCGAGTTTAACAACTTCGCGGAGAGATTTAAGAAACGTTATGAAAATATCGATGAAATGGCCCACCGTTTCTCTATATTCCGAGAGAATCTTCGCCATATCATTCTCCATAACTCGGATTTTAACCAAACCTTCACCATGGGCGTGAATCAATTCACTGATCTAACCACAACCGAGTTCAAACGGCTCTATGTTAGTGGGATGAAGGCAGACTCCGCAATCGTAGGTAGCTATGGTTGCAAGACCTTTAGCAGTTCCGCGGCATCGGCTCCTAGCTCTATTGATTGGAGAAACAAGGGTGCGGTTACGTCCGTGAAAGACCAGGGCCAGTGCGGAAGCTGCTGGACCTTTTCATCCACTGGTGCGTCAGAGGGTGCCTGGGCGATTTCGACTGGAAAGCTTGTCGATCTTTCGGAGCAACAGCTTGTCGATTGCGCTACCGGTATTTCGTATGGCAGTCATGGATGCAGCGGAGGTCAAATGGAGGGTGCTGATAAGTACCTTATTCAAAATGGCCAGTGCTCCCTTGCGTCATATCCTTATACCGCCAAGGATGGCAGCTGCCAGAAGTGCAGCCCCGTTGCCCACTTCTCTAGCTGCTCTGACGTTACCCCCAATGACCAGGTATCGTTGAAGGGCGCCGTTGCTCAACAGCCCGTTTCCGTCGCGATCGATGCGGACACTCGTTATTTCCAGTCCTACAAGTCGGGCATCTTGACCGATGCCTCCTGTGGTACCAAGTTGGACCACGGTGTTTTGGCAGTGGGCTACGGCTCTGAGAACGGCCAGAAATACTGGATTGTGAAGAATTCATGGGGCAATACATGGGGCGAAGCCGGATATGTTCGCATTGCTAGATCTGAGAGCACCAATGACCCTGGTATTTGCGGTATTGCCATCCAGCCCTCCTTTATTAGCGTGTAAATAAGTAGGTGTGGTATGTGTTGTATAATATTTATTTTCTTACCAAAATTGGTAATAAAATGAAATGTAGTGAATGGTATATAATATATTTATATTTTTTTGATTTGATATACATGTATATTATATAGAATACGAATATTTTCGTCTCATAGAATATAACATTTTTATATAAATATATGAATATCAAAATAACACCTCTAATACTGTTTTTATTTTTGCTACTTGTGTTAGTGGTATCTATAGTATTTAGTAGATATTTACCAGCAAAAGAGGGATTTATTTCCTTTGCAAATGATAAATCGCATTTAGCCCGTGTTTATATTCCTCAATATTCATCGAGTGTAAGTGCATCATTTAGTCCAGTTGTTAAACTGTATGATAATGCATTTTTTGATATGAGAAACGCGAATTTGATCGAGGTCGATGGAACTGCAATGATTTCATCTTCACAAAATGGCAATGTTTCTGGAAATGTTAGTGGAAATGTTTCTGGAAATGTTAGCGGAAACGTTAGCGGAAACGTTAGCGGAAACGTAAGTGGTTCCGGTGCTATTCCTAGTATTCAATCATCCGTATCCAAAATTTATGTATTGAAGAGAGAAGAAGTCTCCTTACCTACTGAATATGGAGCTGTGCTATCTAGCAATGGTACGCCAGTTTCGGTTGATGTTCCGGAAAGTCAGATATCTACCACCTCGAATGTGTATTTATCGAAAATATATAACACTCGAGGAACCAATACGGATAAGTACCAAATATTATACATAACATGGGGAACACGAACATATATGCATATTATTCGAGTGGGCGATTCTCCCAAACATATAGCATCTTATTTGATGGGGGAAGATTCCGCGGGACATGTGAAAGTATATTCTGAATCATCGATTTCAGTAGGTCCTTATGTAGATGATGCTGAATCTAATAATGGAAAGTATCTTCCGGTTCAACTGTATGATGCAAGTGCAAATATATATCAATTGAGCAAGAGTGTTCGATATGATCAGAGAAACGGCAATTTGATTATTTTCAACAAGCAGAATAATACAGTAAAGGTGTATAATCGATCTGGCGCTGAAACTACCACCTATAGTACAGTTATGCCAACATCGGTATCTACTACCACTTTTGAACCATGGATGGTGAATGATGCAGATAGAAATATGGTTTTATACATGCCTCATCGAAGGAAAACACTTTTAGTAGTTATTCAAATGGATCCTGCCGATAGTTCCAAATTTATTTTAGGAAAAATGGCCCGTTTTAACGAAAATGGAACCATTGATTCGGCTCCTACAGTGGCACCAACGACAACCGCTCCTCCTCCAACAATACCTACGGATGGTATATTAAGCGAATACTTTAAGTGGCTGGCTTATTGGAGTACGCATGTGTTGTATGAGGATCAAAATGACGATGATTATATTCGTAAAACACAAATAGTGCCTCCAGTGTGTCCATCCTGTCCATCCTGCCCATCCTGCCCCGGTGGTGGCGGAGTATGCACAAATTGCGGCGGTAATGGTGGATGCGGCACATTAGCAAAAGATGGAAAATCAATTGTAAAGGAAGATAGAAAACCTATTACACGAGAAGATGAGAATACAAGTTCTAACAAAGAATCAAGTAAAAATATAGTGAAAGCAACCGGAAATGTTCTCCAAAATACTGTATCTACTACTGGAGATGTTCTTGAGAAGACTGTATCTACTACTGGAGATGTATTGAAATCGACGGGAGGCGAGGTATCTTCTCTTATTAAATCCGCGGGATCCGGTACGACCGACTTATTAAAGGGTACCGCATCCGGTACAGCTGACATATTGAAGGATACTGCGTCCGGAACTGCTGATTTGTTGAAATCCGCTGGAAGTGGGGCCGTTGATTTGTTGAAGTCCGCTGGAAGTGGTACGGTTGGATTACTTAAATCTACGGGATCAGGAATTTCTAGTCTTGGTGAAAACTCAAGACACTCAGATAATCGTAATTCGGGGCCAGTACAACAACAAAGGGTTATATATCCTCAGGGTTCATCACGAAGAACCGGGGAGACACAACGTGTTGCCCCCGTTGCAATGTATCAAGGTCAGCGTATGGGACCCACTGATTATTATAGTCAGTATGGCGCGTTGCAGCCAAAGGGAGATGATTTTATACCAATTACGGCTGATTTCAGTGCTTTCCGTAAGTAATAATATAAAGGGCTTTGCGTTTAAAATATCTAATACACAATATTATTGTTTATTAGAAGAGACAAATATATCATAATCATTCCATGAATTCGAATTCCAATATATCCAATATGAATGTTAATATGAATCATATTCTAGAACGCGAACATATCGCGCACCAAATTAAAAAGATTTTGTTGTCGTTCGATAGTTGCTGTAATGACCTTTCATTCAAAAAGGGAATTTATATATACGGATCTCCCGGATGCGGAAAAACACAGTTTGTCATGAATATATTGAAAGAGGTGAATTACGATATTGTGAAATATGATGCAGGAGATGTGCGCAATAAAACACTTATTGATACCATTACGAGCAATAATATGTCGAATTGCAATGTATTGCAGATGATGAAGGGCGTATCGAAGAAAATTGCGATTGTTATGGACGAAATCGATGGAATGAATAACGGCGACAAAGGCGGGATAACCTCCTTGATTAAATTGATTCGTCAGAAGAAAACGAAAAAACAGAAGTTGGAGTGCAAAACCATGAACCCCATTATTTGTATTGGCAACTATTATATCGACAAGAAAATCAAGGAACTTATCAAAGTATGCAATGTATTTGAGTTGCACACGCCGACAAACTTGCAAATGTCCCGTTTGCTACAGTCGTATGTTCCTTCCATCTATAGATCGGATTCATTTTCTGCTATATCCGACACGTTGCTGAACCATATGCAGGGAGATTTGCGAAAACTGGATTTCATACATAACCTGTATAAGAAGAAGCCGGAACTGATGACTCCGGAAAATATCCAGAAAATATTCCAGACCAAATCGTTCAATGAAGATACCAAGAAGATAACCCAGTGCTTGATTAACCAACCCATTCCTCTTGCGGAACATAACACTTTTATGAATGAGACGGACCGGACGACGGTCGCCCTTTTGTGGCACGAGAATATTGTGGATATGCTGGGAAAAGTACCGAAATCGAAATCGTTTCCATTTTATTTAGATATCTTGGACAACATGTGTTTTGCGGATTACACGGATAGGATAACCTTTCAGAACCAGATATGGCAGTTTAATGAAATGAGCTCGTTAATAAAGACATTTTATAATAACAAGTTTTATCATGATGCATTTCCGGCACACGAGGGGAAATTCGATCCTGAGGAGGTGCGATTCACGAAGGTGCTAACAAAGTACTCGACGGAATACAACAATTTGCTTTTCATTTATAATTTGTGCCAGGAACTGGATATGGACAAGAAAGACCTGATTTCCTTTTTCCAGGAACTCCGATTGTATTACGGCAAGGATTTTCTGAACAATATTGAGATGTTGCATGAGGTGGAAAAAATATTCGAAAATCATAACATAAGCAAACTGGACATCAAGCGCATGTATCGATATTTAGACAAAAACGTGAAGAAAGACGTTGTCGTGGAAGATGATTCTATGTCAGAGGAAGATGAATAAATCTATGTTATTATATCATATATTTGATAATGGCAAATAATTATAAGTATAATGGTTATCCTATTATACAATGCGGAACATTTTCAAGTCCAGGTAATAGTAATGGTGTGAATGTTACATTTCCGTCAGCATTTAGAACTAATAATGTATATATTATTGCAAATACAATAGGTTATACTAATTATTTTATTGTGACTCCCTATATTCATAATAAGTCAAGTACTGGATTTACTGCAAATACAACTTATAAGGATGGAAGAAATGGTCAGAGGGGTGGAGGTTATTGGAATGGTACAAATAACTATATTGCAATATCAGAAGATTATTTATATTATACATCTATATTGAAGCCTTTTATATTAGGATCAAATATAACCGGTGAAGGAACTATAACATATCCAAGTAGTGGTTTCAGTAGTAGTAGTTCATTTATTTGTGCGATTGCATCAGCCAATATATTGCAACAAAATGTTGCATACTGTGTATATAACGAATCTGGTACTCAGTGTACATTGAATTCAACATTAAAAGATGCTAGAGCGGGTGAGGATGGTGGAGGAAATTGGACTGGTGCAGGTAACTATATTGCAATTGAATCAAATTTTGAAACTAAATTTAATTATAAAGGTTCTCCGATTGTGCAATGTGGAGAATTTACTACAAATCAAACTACAACTACCGGTGATGGGACATATACAAATTCCGGTACTGCAAATGTAACTTTTCCAAACCCATTTCCTACTGGTAGTAGTGTATTTGTATGTGCTATACCGAATCAGGATCTTGGAGTTTTTTTAGCTTCAATAACCATAGATAATATATCAATAAACGGATTCAAAGCTGTATCATTTCAAAAAAATAGCAATAATGGACAATCAAATGGAGGAGCATTAAATGCATTATGTAATTATATTGCAGTATGTATTTTATAATAATATATTTCATTCATTGGAGTATATTGTTATTTAGGGACAAATTTGTTTATTAATTTATTAATTATGAAAATATAATAATTCAAACCAATTTATTTTAGGGATTTCCTCAAAATTATTTTCTTTTTGTAGTGTATAACTAACCAAAAAAATGGCTGGTGGTCTTATGCAACTCGTCGCCTATGGCGCCCAAGATGTGTTCCTTACCGGAACCCCCGAGATTACTTACTGGAAGGTGTCTTACAGACGCCACACAAACTTCGCGATGGAGAGTATCGAGCAGACATTCTCCGGTCAGGCTGATTTCGGTCGCCGTGTTACCTGCACTATCAGCAGAAACGGTGATCTTGCCTACCGCACCTACCTCCAGGTTACTCTCCCCGAGATTAACCAGGCCCTCGGCAACGGTGGTGATGTCTATGCCCGCTGGCTCGACTTCCCCGGTGAGCAGCTCATTGCTCAAGTCGAGGTTGAGATCGGTGGTCAGCGCATCGATCGCCAATACGGTGATTGGATGC
>Ga0194133_10000229_pt1 | contig 118432 bp, 116 predicted proteins | sample TA2KigOf40mmetaG_FD_155448 | JGI IMG/M metagenome (GOLD analysis project Ga0194133, IMG submission 155448) | Freshwater microbial communities from Lake Tanganyika, Tanzania - TA2015055 Kigoma Offshore 40m | ecosystem: Environmental > Aquatic > Freshwater > Lake | place: Tanzania: Lake...
CGACCCCCATCACCATCACGACCGGGGCGACGCCCATCACCATCACGACCGGGGCGACGATCACCGCCATCACGACCCGGGCGACGCCTATCACCATCACGACCCGGGCGACGCCCATCACCATCACGACCGGCGCGACGATCACCGCCGTCAGCACGAGCCTGACGCGACTGACCATCGCGTGGACCAGCACCGGCACCACCAGCCCGCGTTCCGTAACGACGCGGGCGCTGATCATCACCGTCGTCACGCCTCCTCGGACGCGATGTCGAGCCATCAGCGGAACGACGTGGACGACGAGGCGTGTCCTCACGTCGTGCACGTGAAGCGTCATCATCGGAGCGGCGCCCGGCGCCATCTGATCCACCCGACGGCCGACCCGCGACACTCGGGCGCCCACCACGGGGACGACCAGCGGCACGCGGACGGCCCGCCAAAGGATCACCACCACGGGGGCGACCACCACGAGGACGAGGGGACGAATTCATGAGTTCGCCCAGCCTAGGAGGCGGATCAGCTGATGAGGCCGAACTCGCGAGCGATCAATTCGGTTGCGTCGATGTCTCGAGCGACCGCGCCGATCGACGACGTCGCATCAGTCGGGAATGGTGCACCGGGGTGGGTGTGCCCCGCACCATCGCTCAGGTACAACACGACCCTGGTGCCGTCAGCGCAGTCGACCCACTCGTATCGCTCGGTCTCGGGTCCCATCGTCGTGATCGTGGCCTCGCCCGCGCACCCGTTACGCCTCGACCACGACTCGACGATACCAAACAGGTCACCCCGAAAGAATTTGCGTTCATCGACGAATTCCGCGGTGTCCCATCCTTGGAGACCCTCGATCGGCACGTACTTGTCGAGTGTGCCATGGAACGCGACGAGCGACACCGACGGTGAATCCTCACAACCCCGCACCAGATTCACACCCGCCACCGGCGCGACACCGGCGAAGAGAGAGCTCTGGCAGCCGAGATACGTACTCATGGCGCCGCCCGACGATTGACCGGTGGCGAAAATCCGCTGGGGATCGATGCACGCCGCATCCACGATCGAGACGATCGCGTCCTCGATGAACCCGATGTCGTCACCCGGAACCGTCCCCGGCACCGCCCACGCAGTTATCGCGCCCAGGGCCAAAGGCGTCAGCGTGACCCAGGCTCCGCTCTCGATCCCCCGGGCCCCGAAACGCGAGAGCACCTCTTGAATCTCCGGCGTGCCGGTGGCGCCGTGCAAATCGACCACCAACGGCAAACGCCCACCATCGGTGGCCGCGGGACGGTGCAACACGAATTCGCGACGCCCCTCCTCGCGCTCGATCGTCTGGTCGCTGCGACCAGACACGATCGTTGGGGTGCACGGTCCGGGCGCGACGACGAGTTCGGGTGATTGGTGAGCCGGCGTCTCGTCCGCCGATGGCGAATCCGTGGCGGGGGCGAGAGTCGAACGAATCACCGTCGCCGTAACCGATGCACCTGACGTCGCCGGTTCGGCTTCATCCGACGAACAGGCCGCCAACATGACGGCGGCAACGAGGAAAGGCCCTGCTCGCATCAGTACTCACGCAACAGGGTGCCGAACCCGTGCAGGTGATCTCCGACTCCGTTGTCACGCAACGCCATCCACCACGTGGCGGCATTGATGGCGATCACGGGCTTGTCGACGATGCGCTCCATCTCGTCAGCGAGACGGATCATGCTCAAATTCGTTCCCACCTGCACGAGCGCGTCCACTTCGGGTCCGTTGACTTTGTGCAGAGCGGCCCGCAGCTCGGTCTCTGGCACGTGAGCAATGGCGACCGCGGTCGGACACTTCAGACCCTCGATGGCCGCGACGTCGAAGCCGAGTTCACTGAAAAACTTGACGACGTTCGTGTCACCGATCGGTTGATACGGCGTCACCACCCCGATCTTTTTCACTCCGAACAACTTCAACGCCCGCTCACAGGCCTCCGCACCGGTGGCCACCGACAGACCACCCGAACGCTCATTGATCTGCTTGATGAACTTGCGGTTTCCCTCCACGCCGTCCCAGAACGTCTCGGCCGACATCCCCATGACCATGTAGTCGGGTTCGGCCGTCATGATCCGGTCGACGGTGTAGCCGATCTCCTCTCGGATCTGCAGCAGAAGGTTCTGGAACGCCTCGTCGGAGTCGAGTGCCTGATTGCGGATGTGAATGCGACCGGTATGGGCGGTGATACCCGGCACCGACATCGCGTGGAACTCGGGTTCGACGATGGTGTTGGTGCTCGGGATGATCACGCCGAACTTGCGGCGCCACCCCAATTGATCGCATCCGCCGTGATGCGCGTTGGTCACGTTCACGAATCCCATCGATACTCCTCTCACTTTGTTTCGTCATCACCTCAGCCGAGGCTGTTCTCGACTCCGAGCACTTGATTCCCGCCGAAAAACCGAATGCTTTCAGCCGTTCCCTCCTCGTGCAGTCCAGAGACCCCGAACGCTGGGCGTGGGGCCATGAGATGCAGCGAGACCGGACTCACTCCATTCACCTTCACTCCCCCGGCCCGGACGCGCCGCGCCGCGGCCATCGCCGCCTCCTCGTCGCTGCCCACCACGTAGGCCTCCAAGCCGTAGTCGGTGCCGTTGGCCAAGGCCAGCGCTTCGTCGAGATTCCGATAACCATGAACCGCGGCCACCGGGCCGAAGATCTCGTCGACGGTTCGACTCGGATCCACGCCGTCCACGAGCGTGGGGGCGAACCAGTTGCCCGAGCGATCAGGCAGAGGCGTGGTACTCACGATCCGACCGTCGCTGAACTCGTCGAGGCGGCGCTGCAAATACGCGCGGTGCGCCGAGTGGACGAGCGGGCCCATCTCGGTGGACGGATCGATCGGGTCGCCTACCACCACCGAGGACAGTGCGCCGGCTACGGCGTCGACGATCTCGGCTCGTCGTCGCTCGGGTACGAGCAAACGACCTAGAGCACGACACCACTGCCCATTGAGAGTGAGTAGCAAGCCGAGGGCCCCGGCCACCACGTGCTCGAGAGACGCATCATCGAGGACCAACAACGGTGCGTGTCCCCCCAGTTCGAGTTGAGCGGGTTTCAGGTCCTCGGCACAGGCGTGAGCGACCGCCCGGCCCCCCACGATGCCGCCGGTGAACGACACGGCGCGCACCCGTCGATCGGTCATCAACGCGGACGCGGTGGACGGTCCACCATGCAACAACTGCACGGTCCCCGGCGGGAACAAGTCGGCGATCGCACGAACCATCGAGGTTGTGCCGTGCGGAGCCCGCTCGGGAGGCTTCACGATGACCGGACAACCTGCGGCCAACGCCGACGCCATCTTGTGCGCCGCCATCGGTGCGGGTGCGTTCCACGGACACAACAACAAAGCCGGTCCCCACGGCAGGCGACGTACTTCGACGGCGCGACCCGTCGGTCCGTCGAAACGTGCATCCAGCACTCCCGAGCGGAGTTGCTCGGCGGCCATGCGGAAAGAACCGTGCACGATGAACCCGAGCATGCTCGTGGTTCCGATAACGGCACCGGTCGTCGCCGACTCCAGAGCCGCGATGTCGGGCACAGCCGCGGCCAGACGATCGGCAGCCGCCTCGAGAACACCGGCTCGTTCGTGGTCGGTTCGACTCGACCAGGCGGCACTGGTGTGCGCACTCCACGCCGTCGCCAGAGCACGCTCGATGGACACCGCCGATGCCTCACGTTGCACTTGCTCGGCTCGGCCGTCACTCGAATGCTCGATCCACTCGGTGCGCTCGGCCCCCTCCGAGATCCAATCACCGGCGACCAGGTCTGTCTGATCGGGAAGCACGACGCGGGTCATGAGGGCTTCATCTTCGCTGAGTAGATGTCGACCACGGAGCGCAGATCGTGAACGGGCCCGTCGACACCCCGCGGATCGAGGTCGTGGCGCACCGAGGTATCGGGTGAGATGCGATGACCTTTCACCATCAAAAGACGGCGCAGTGCACCGTTGCGCCACAACACCGTGTGACGCCAGCGGCGATCACCGTCGATACGGATGAAGTCGGGCTCGGCGTAGCGTTGGATCGCCTCGGCGGCCACGGTGTCGGCCACGAACCACAACGCCCCCGGTCCTTGCGACACACCCACGATGCGCGGGGCCCCCGGCCCGAGGGGCACGAATTCGAGCACGTCAGCCTTCACTGAGGCTTCGAATGTACGAACGGCTGGCTCGCGCCCCGAAAGAACCACGGTCGTCTGTGCGAAGCGAGCACCGTCGAAGTCGATGTACACCAAAACCTGGTACGGAAACGCACCCGGCACACCACCGTACGGATCATGACTGATCGTGTCGCCGTTTTCGTCGACGGCTGACAATTCTTCGCGCCACACTCCTCGCAGGGAGAACAGATTGTCGATCAGCGTCGACACGTCAGGCCTTGGCCCCGAACTGGGTCGATTCGGCGCCGCTCACGAGGAGTGACGCCGCTTCGAGACGACCCTTCTCCGCCGGAAAGGCCTGAACAAGGCCCATCGACAGATCACGCAGACCACGCGCCACCACACCGCTGTTACCGGTGTTCGACGTGCCACAGGCCTTCATCGCGCACACTCCCACCGCGAAGGCCGAGTCGACCACGGTGCCCTTGGCCAAACGCCATTGGCGAACGACATCGGGCTTGGGCAGGATCGGCGGTTCACTCGTCTCGAGGTCGACCTGGCGACGTAGCCAGAGCGTGGCCGTGTCGAGATGCATACGCATCTCACCGATCAGTTGCTGCTGGAAGGGAGCGCTGCCGATCGGAGCCCCCGTGTCGGAGAATGTCGTGCTGGTGAGGTGCTTCATCGTCCAGTCGTACACGGCGCAGGCCGCACCGAGATAAACCGCGGTGCCCGCTACTTGGCTGCCGACGAAGCTGCCTCGACTCATCTGCATCATCCGCACGAAGGCCCCCGGAATGGCCAACGAGTCGATGGCCGGAACGAACACGTCGTTCAGCACGATGCCGTGCGTCGCGGTGGCCCGCATCCCGATCGCGTCCCACCTACTTCGCTCACGCACGCCGGGCGACTTCGGATCGACGATGAACACCGCGAGTGAATCGGCCGTCACACCGCCGCCGAGCGAGGCCGTGACCAGGTAGCGGCCCGCCACGCCGGTCGCACAACCGAACGACTTGACCCCGTTGAGCACCCAACCCTTCTCACCAGCGAGGGTGGTCGGCTCGGCCGTGGTGGAGATCAAGATGTTGGCGCTCGACGATTTCACCGACTCCGACGCGAAGTTGGCCATCCACACTCGGTCTCGTCCCATCAGTTCGAGTACTCGTTCGGCGAATGCCGCCACCGTGCCACGTTCGTCGGCGTCGAAGAGCCCGGCCTCGAGCGCTTCGAGGGCGAGCAGTCCGCGAGATGCCGAACTGCAGTGAAAGAAGTACGACAAAGCGGTGGAAGGACAAGCGGTCCCCATGGCGAAGGTCGCGCCCACGAGGTCGCGCAAACCGCCGCCGAGTCCGCCGAATCTCTCCGGCACCACCAGGCCCATGAGTCCGGCCTCGGCCAAGGTGGTCACGTGGGCCATCGGGAATTCGGCGATCCGGTCGGCTTCTTCGGCGGCGAGAGCCAGTGCCGGCAGGACCGAGTCGACGCGGCGAGCACGGGCTTCTTCGGCCTCGGTGAGTGAATCGAACAAGCGGGTGGCCACGATCATGTCGTTCCTCCCAGGTGAGTGAGCGCATCGTCCAACGTCACGACGTCGGCGTACTTCGCCTGTAGATCGAACAAGCTGGAGTCATGAGGCCGCGGATCGCGGTCGGCACAGGCATCGGCCACCACGATCGGAACGAATCCGTGCTGCAGGGCATCCAGAGCCGACGCCCGCACACACCCGCTGGTCGACACACCGGCGATCACGAGCGTGTCGACGTCCAACGCATCGAGCGAGGCGGCGAGCGACGTACCGAAGAAAGCGGAGGCGTACTGCTTGGTGACGATCACATCGTGCGAACTCGGGCGCACCAGATCGGTGAATTCGGCCAAAGGGTTGCCCTTTTCGAAGCACCGCAAAGCCGGAACCTTACGGAAAAAATGACCACCGTCGGCACCTCCGACGACGTACTCGACACGCGTGAAGAACACCGGCCGACCTCGGCGACGAGCGACGACAGCGAGACGATCGGCATTGCGGTACGCGTCGGCGGCGTCCGCCGCGTACAGCGGCGCCTGCTCGTCGACGTAAGCCCGACACATGTCGACGACCAGGAGCGCGGGTCGTGAACCCCAACCGAGTCGAGTACCGAACCCGGCTCGCAAGTAGTCAGCCTGCAGATCGCTCATGACGACACCTTCACAAGTGGCTCCTCACGGCGTCCAGCATGGCCGTTCGGCGCACCCGCTCACGATGACGATCGGGATCGGCGGCGGCTGCCGCCAGGTCGGCGTGCATCGCCGCTCGTTTGACCGGATCGGGTTCTCGCAACACGAGCCAGTTCGCGTGACTGTCCGCTTGCACGTACTGCACCGCCACCTCACGTCGTAGGCGATCGAACTCGTCGAGCACGGTCTCAGAGCCACCACGCCACACCTCGGCCAGACGGCGCCCAGCCGACAAGGCGTCCTGCACACCCGAGTTCATGCCCATGCCCCCGAGCGGCGAGTTCTGATGAGCGGCGTCACCGATGATAAGGAGCCGACCGCGTCGCATGGCGTCGACTACTGCTCGCTTCACGGTGTACACCGACGTGGCCAGGATCGTCCACGAGCGATCGTCACCGGTGATTCCGCGCATGCACTCGGCCACGAGCTCGTCCGATGCCGCACCTTCGGGGTGCGGATGATCGGCCGCCAACGGGAAAAGGATTCGCCAATGATCCGGAGTGCGCAACAGGACGAGCCACTGCTCGGGATCGGCCACATAGTTGACGTTCTCGATGTCGGGGAAGATCGCCGATAGATCGTCGGCGATGGAGACCACCAGGAACTTCTCGGGGTACACGTCCTCGAGCAGTGGCACACCGGCGGAGCGACGAACCGCCGAGTGAGCGCCGTCGGCGGCGATGAGCCACGGGCATTCGATGTCGACGATGCCCTCGGCGGTTCCCACCACCACGATCATCGCCGAATCATCGAGGGCGCGCACCCCGTGCACCCGATGATCCATCCTGATCTCACAGTCCCAGAGATTGTGCCGATGCCCTTCGCGAATGTGATCGGCGATGATCGCCGCGACCTTGTTCTGCTCGAGTTGGATACGAAACGGGAAGGCGGTCTCCTCGTCGAGATGCGAGAGATCGAAGGTGGCCACCGGACCATGTCGTCGATCGCGGAACTGCGTTCGGGGTGCCTTCAGGCCCCGCGCGAGAATCGGTTCGATCACACCGAGTGACGCCAGGATCTCGAGCGTCGGCGGATGAAGGGTGGAGGCGCGAGATTCGACCGCCAATTCGGCACCTTTTTCCAACACCGTGACCGGAACACCTTCGCGGGCCAGAGCCAGGGCGGCGACCAGGCCGCTCGGCCCACCACCGGCGACGACCACGCGTTCGAGCCGCTCGATGCGCATCGGCGACAAATCGTCCAGCGACCCGTCGTACCGGCGCAAGGCGTCCATCAGAACTCTTCCAGCAAACGACCGAAACCGTCGAAGCGATCCTCGATGCCGTTGGCCCGCAGGGCATGCCACAACGTGGCCGCATTGATCGCCACGACGGGCTTGCCGAGTTCACGCTCGAGAGCCGCGGCCTGGTGAACGAACGACAAGTTCGTTCCAACCTGCACGATCGCGTCCACCTCCGATGAATCGATCGCCGCCACGGTGTCGGCGATTTGTGCGACACCCACCTCGGCGATCGCGGTGGCGGTCACACAGCGCAGGCCCGTGATGGCGCGCACGTCGAAACCGGCTTCGCGGAAGAACGATCCCACCTGTTCATCGGCAATGGGCTGGTAGGGGCTGAACACCGCAATGCGCTTGGCCCCGAACCTGTCGAGAGCGGCCCGACACGAAGCCGCTCCGGTGCTGACCCTCAACCCGCCGGTCTGATCGGAGATGCGCTTCTCGAAGGCCGAGTTGCCGGCCAAGCCGCCCCAAAAGGTCTCGGCCGACATTCCCATGAGCATGTACGACGGCTTGCACGTGATCACGTCGCGCACCGCCGTCGCGATGGACGCCCGGATCTGCAGGATCAACTCGGAGAATTTCTCGTTGGAGTCCATACCGGGGTTCTCGATGTACATACGCCCGTAATGAAACGACACTCCCTCGGGGCGCACCCAGGTGAGGTCTTGTTCCACCGTGGTGTTGGTGCTCGGGATGATCACGCCGAAACGGGCGCGGGGACCCACGACGTGTGGTTCGTACCGCTTCGATGAGTTGGTCATCAAATCACCTCACGCCCACGAAGATCGGCCAGGGTCTGGTCGTCGTACCCGAGCACCTCGTGCAACACCTCGTCGGTGTGTTGGCCCAATTCAGGACCGACCCATCGCACCCGACCGGGTGTGTCGCTCAATTTCGGTACGACATTCTGCATCGGGAACTCACCCAACTTCGGATGCATGAGCGTCACGATGGCCTCACGAGCCTCGAAGTGCGCATCAGCCAACATGTCGGGTGCGGTGAAGATACGACCATTGGGCACCGCGTGCTCGTTGAGCAGGGCCTCCAAATCTTCGGCTGAAAGCGTCTTGGTCCATTCGGCGATCAGTCGATCCAGCTCGATTTGATGGCGTCCCCGGGCCTCGTGAGTGGCGAAGCGTTCGTCGTCACCCCATTCGGGTCGTCCCATCGCCACGGCCAACCGCCGCCAAACCGTGTCCTGGTTACCCGAGATGAGATGCTCCTTGCCGTCCTTGGTGGGGTAGGCGTTGGCTGGTGCGACGTTGGGGAGTATGGACCCGGTACGCGGTCGCACGTAGTCGGCGATCACGTACTCGGGGATCAGTGATTCCATGATGCCGAGCACCGCCTCGTACAACGCCGAGTCGACCACTTGTCCGCGGCCGGTGCGCTCGCGAGCATGCAGTGCCATCAGTGCCCCGACACAGGCGAACGTGGCCGCCAAGGTGTCGCCGAGCGAGACGCCGGCGCGGGCCGGGGGACGATCGGGCTCACCGATCACCGCCCTGATGCCACCCATCGCTTCACCGATCGCGCCGTATCCCGGCCGATCGGAGTATGGGCCGGTCTGGCCGTAGCCCGATACTCGCACCACGATCAACCCAGGGTTGTCACGTCGCAGAGAGTCGGGATCGAGACCCCACTTCTCGATGGTTCCGGGGCGGAAGTTCTCGATGAGGATGTCGGCTTTCCTGATCAGATCACGAGCGATGCCCTGACCCTCGGGCGTGCGCAGGTCGAGCGTGACCGAGCGCTTGCCGCGGGCCACTACGGGCCACCACAACGAATAGCCCTCGGCCTTCTCGCGACCCCATTCGCGCATGGGATCACCAACCTTGGGAGGTTCGATCTTGATGACGTCGGCACCAAAGTCGGCCAGTAGTTGACCGCAGAACGGCCCGGCCAAAAGCTGACCCATTTCGACCACACGGATGTCGTCCAAGGCCGCCATCTGACAGCATCCCCTCCCCGGTCGCCGTTTCGCTAGGCGCAACAGCGTTACCATCCAAAGCGTAGCCCACCGGCACCGCCACCGGGCAAGGATCGACACCCGTGAGCATGCCCATCACCCGCGATCTCGACATCTCCATCGTTGATGTCGCCGCCCGTGACGGCCTGCAATCCGAGGACCTCATCGTTACCACGGCCGACAAGGTCGAACTAGTACAACGCTTGGTCGCAGCCGGAGTTCGACGCGTCGAAGTGGTGTCCTTCGTCGACCCGAAGCGTGTTCCGCAAATGGCTGACGGCTTCGACGTGATGGCCACCCTCAACTCCCCCGGATCGCTACCCGACCGCTCCGCAGTGTCACTCGCCGGATTGGTCCTCAACGCCCGTGGTCTCGACGGCGCGATCGAATCAGGGGTCGACGAAATCAACGTAGTGGTCGTCAGCACCGACACGTACGCAACTCGCAACCAAGGACGCACCACTGCCGAGCTCGTCGGTGCGTGGCACCAGATCGGCGAACGAGCTCGCGGTCACGGTCTGCGCACGACCGTCACCCTCGCCGCCGCCTTCGGATGTCCGTTCGAGGGCGAATTGCCCGGCGAGCGCATACGCGACGTCGCCCGCGCAATTCTCGAGGTTCGACCCGACGAGTTCGCGCTCGCCGATTCCATCGGTGTCGCCGCTCCCACCGACGTCGTTCGCGGTGTTGCCACGGTTCGCGATCTCGACCCCGATCTCCCACTGCGTTGCCACTTCCACAACACTCGCAACACCGGACTGGCCAACATCGCGGCGGCTGTCGGCGAAGGTGTCCGCACTTTCGATGCGTCTCTGGGTGGCATCGGTGGTTGTCCCTTCGCACCCGACGCCACGGGCAACGTGCCCACCGAAGACGTGCTTTACATGCTCCACCGCATGGGCCGGTCCACCGGAATCGATCTCGACGCGCTCATCACGTCGGTTTCGTGGTTGCAGTCGGTAATCGGTCATCCGACTCCGGCCTTGGTGTCACGGGCCGGCAATTTCCCGCCGCGATGATCGTCCGTCTGGCTGCTGCGCAGTACGCCACCGGCTCCGATGTCGACGAAAATCTGGATACTGCATTGCGCATGATCGACGAGGCAGCGCGAGAAAATCCGACCGTTCTCGTTCTTCCCGAGTTCGGAAACCATCTCTCCGTCTATGAGTCGGCCGAACACTGTTGGGACGTCGCCATCGATCTCGATTCGGCCTGGACCCAACGCATCGGTGCCGCGGCCGCGCGCCATGCGATGTGGATCCAATTCAACTGCACGGTGCGTCGAGGGGTCGGACGCATCACGAACACCAACCTCCTCGTCGCCCCGTCGGGTCGACTCGCGGCGGCCAACGACAAGACGGTGCTCATGGGCGCCGAGGGCATCCATCTGTCACCGGCCGACCAGCCCGCCGAGGTCGTCGACGCCGGTTTCGCCCGTCTGGGCACCTATGCGTGCATGGACGGTGTGGTCCCCGAGGTCCCGCGCTCCCTGGTGATTCGTGGCGCGAACATCCTGCTGAATTCTCTCAACTCGTTCGCCCTCGACGAGGCGTCCACGCACATTCCGGTGCGAGCGGCTGAGAACCGCGCTTGGTTGGTGGCCTGCTGCAAGATCGGTCCGCTCTTGCCACCCGATCGATTGGCTGAATTCGCCCAGAACTTGGGTGTACCGTCCGCGATGCTACGAGGCGCCGGCGAGAGCCAGATCGTGCGACCTGACGGCGTCGTCGTGGCCCGCGGTCCCCGCGACGACGAGGCCGTCGTGGTGGCCGATGCCGATCTCTCGATGTGCGGGCGACCACGTCCCGACGGGACCGACGTGCGCCGCAATCGCCGACCTGCCGTGTACGCCGCCCTGGCGCAACCGACCCCCGGCGCCGACGACCACCGCCGAGCCGATCATGTCCGGGCGAGCGCCACAGCGAACGTTCACGATGTTGCCGCCCTCGTGCGCAACGGATCGACACTGGTTGTGCTACCCGAGCTCGCGCTCGACGACGAGTCGATCGATTCGATCTCGGCCGCCTTGGTGGGCACCGACGCCATCGTCGTGTCGTCACGTCGACGTTCGAGCCCCGAAGGCACGAGCCACTGCGGGGTGGCGATCGGTGCCCGCGGTGTCGTCTTGCATCAGCGGCAAATCCATCGCGTCGCACGACACGGGTGGGTCGACGTCCTCGGCGACGCCGTCGTCACGCTCGATGCCTCATTTGGTCGCCTGGCCATCGTGGTCGGCGATGATGTCCTGTATCCGGAGATTCCACGCTTGGCGGCTCTGGCCGCCGTCGACGTGGTCGCCGTGCCGTGGGCACCGGGAGGCGAACCGTGGGACGTCGAACTGTGCCTGCCCGAGCGGGCCGCGGAGAACCGAATGAACCTGGTCGCGGCCGGCCCCGAGAACGTCGTCATCTCGTTGCCCCCCGACTTCACTCTTTGGGCTCCCGAGCGGCAACGACCCTTCGACGGAACCATCAACTTGCCGGACATCGCGCGCGCTCGTCGAACAGTGACGGCCGACATTCATCCGATCCGATCGCTGAATCGCCGCATCAGCCGCGACACCGATCTTGTCGACGGTCGACCGTGGCGGCTGTGTCAGTGCCTGACCGAATGAGGCGTCAGAGTCGATACGAAGTTGTCCAGCCGACGGTCGGATCTCTGAACGACGACACCGACGCATCGAGCAGTCCCGAAGACGAGGAGTCGCCGGCGAGTCCGACGACGAGCGGGCGTGTTCGCCGTGGTCTCAGCTCTTACGCCGCTTGGCGAGGGCTGCTCCGCCGCCACCGATCACGACCACCGCAGCAACAACGGCGATGATGATGCCGGCCGAGCCACCACCCGAGTCGTCACCCGAGTCGTCACCCGAGTCATCTGCTTCAGCGGATTCCTCCAACGATATCTCTGGCGCCTCGATCGGAGCCGGTGCGTCCGTCGCGGCCGGCGCCTCGGTGGGCGGAGTGGTTGCCGCGGCCGGATCGGCGAACGACACCGGCAGACCGGCGGTGTACGAATCGAAACCCATTCCCTGGAAGACCACGACGTGACACTGAATCTCGAGGCAGTTGTACGTGCCGTGATCGATTTTCACCGCGTAATCGAATGTTCCCGTTCCGTCGGGGTTGATGGTCACGGTCGGCGCTTCACCGAACTCGGCCAGGTTGAACGCATCGGGGCCAACGACCGGCCAGGTGTTCGCCATCATGATCTGGGCCGTACTCATGCCGGGCATCAACATATTGGTCACCGAGATCGTGATCGTTTGACCGTCGGTGAGACCCTCGGTGGTGTCAGATGTGGCGGTCTCCCCGGCGTGATCGGCCGAGACGCCCGCTGTACCGGCGAGAAATCCGATCGACACACCGACGGCCGCCAAGACAACGCGAGTCGCTCGCAACATAACCATCCCCCCTTTGTCGACGGGCCCCTCACCCGTCGCCTCATCGAGCGTAAGGCGCGAGTCCTCTCCGTGCAAGCATTTTTACGGGGCCGAGGCGACGCGAACCCGGGTTACACACTCGGCTGGGCGATCGCCATGGCCGCCGCAACCAGCAACGACGCCCATATCACCACCACGAAGGGCTGGGCTCGCCGGATTGATCGGGCCACGATTGCCTCGCGTTCGGGCGTCGAACCGTCGCTTAGGATCTGCCCGAATGCGACCGAGAACGGTCGCAGGATGAGTCGGATCACGATGCCCGACGTGACGATGACCGCGAAGCACACGAGTTTGACCGCCAGCCACCGAACTCCGATCGGAACGTCGCTTGCCAACGACGCCAGGGCCGCGACCCACACACCTACTGCCACCGCCGAACGCCACCACAAGTCGACACGAGCCAACATGGTCGATCCACGATGGATGAGCCAGACGGCGATGCTCCAGAGAGGCGCGACCACACCGATCACAGCGGCGACCCAACCCCAGTCGATCCAGCCACGCTCTTCGGCGGTGAGAACGCCCGTGCCAAAAGCCAACGGCAGACAGAGTCGCGCGAAGATCTCGACTGACATCATCGCCCCCGCGATGGCAGCCCGACTGACCGGTGCTGTCGACGACGACACGACTCGGCGTGACAGGGTGAAAGTGGCCAGATCCGACCCGAACCAGGTCGCGAACACGATGATGTGCGCGATTAACAGCCATTCGGACCGATCCATCAGTTCCCCCGTCGTAGTATGACTCCGTGTGGCGAAGTCTGCTGTATGTGCCGGCTGACCGGGCCGAACAATTCGTGCCCCGGGCCGAAGCGACGGCGGTGGACGCGATCATCGTCGACCTCGAGGACGGCGTCGCCCCCGTAGCCAAAGCGGCGGCTCGGGCGTGCGCCGCCGACGTGATTCGTTCGATCGATCGGCCGGTGGTCGTGCGCGTGAACAGTGGCGACGCGCTGGATTACGACATAAAGGCCATCGCGTTGGCGAATCCGTCGGCCATCATGCTTCCGAAGGCCACCGCTCTCTCGCTCGACGATGCCGAGCGCAGCCTCGCTCGCCATCGATTGGCGGTCCCGTTGATTGCCCTCGTCGAATCGGCCCGAGGTTTGCTCGACCTCGAGGCGATGGCCCGCCACCGACGGGTGTCGCGCTTCGCGTTGGGTGAGGCCGACCTGCGCGCCGATCTCGGGCTCGGCACGCACGCCGACCATGCGCTCTGGCCGCTGCGCACGTCGGTCGTGGTGGCCTCGGCTGCTCACGGGCTCGAACCACCCATCGGACCGGTATCCACCGACTGGCGCGATCTCGACGATTTGCGCCGCACCAGCACCTTGCTCAGAAATGCCGGTTTTGGCGGCCGCTCGGCGATCCATCCAGATCAGGTGGCCACGCTCATCGAGACCTTCCGCCCCAGCACCGACGATGTGAGGGTCGCCGAACGGATCGTGGCGCTCTTCGATGCCGCCCTGGCCGAAGGTCGGGGCGTCGCGGTCGATGACAACGGTCGCATGATTGACGAGGCGGTCGTTCGGTCGGCGCGTCACGTTCTGTCCTGACTCGCGGCTCGCACGATGAAGTCGGCCACGGTAATCGGTGTGAGCAGCGGTGCGTCGTGATGACTGGCGATCATTTCGTACTCGCGGCCCTCAACCTCGAAGCGACGACGACTGGCGACTGACGGAAAGAACTCCGGCGTGAGCGAACAGAACGCGACGGAGAGGGGAACACGTTCGTCCACCTCCACGGCGTCGAGACTCGGACCCATGGGAGTCGGTGACAATCGCTCGTTGACCCAGGCCGCCAGTGGCGCGTCGAAGCCGTTGGTCTCGCTCACGAACGTGGCCGCGATGTTGGTGTTTCGTGGTGGCAACGATGAAGGCAAGGGACCTGACACGTCGACGGCCCGCTGCCCGGACTCGATGACCGGGGCGTCGATCAGTACCACCCGCGACACCTGCGGCCAGCGTGCGGCGGCCCGCGCCACCACCCCGCCCATCGAATGACCGACCACGATGTCGCCGGGTTCGACCACACGGAGCACGTCGTCGATCCACTCGCTCATCGACGGCTCACCACCCCGCAGATCCACTGCCACGGCGCTCAGGCCATGCGAAGACAATACGGGGATCACCCGATCCCACGCCCACGAACCACGGAAGGCGCCGTGCACCAGAACGCACTTGCTCATCGATCGGTGGCGAGAAGCACGGAAAGGATCTCCCTTTGGGGATCATGGGGCTCGAGGTGTTCGCTCAAGCGCGCGATCCAGGTCGCGTAATCCGGATGAGCGATCAGTCGGTCGTAGTCGTCGGCGTGATCGAAGAAACGAATGTTCACAACATGACGGGGATCGTCGTTGCCATGGAGGAGGCGACGACCGCGGTAGCCGGTGATGGTCTCATGGACCTCCTCGAACTCCGCCGTGATGCGCACATACGCGTCGGCTCGAGCCGTCGGATTGTCGTTGCGCAACCAGGCGTGGGAGACGATCGCGATCACGACACGACCTCGCTTCCTTCAGGTGGCGCTCCACCGAACCGCAGCCCGGTCACCCCAGCATCACGAGACATCGGCGAAGAGACGTGACCGGGAAAGGCAAGTAGCTCGAGTCGCGTCGATGCACCGTCTTCGGATGCCAGCGTGATCATACGCAAAGGCGCATCGGCCACCGGTAAATCGAGATAGGCACCGAGTGACGGATCGGCGAACTCGAGGGGTGGGCCAGCGGTGGCCCCGACCGCGGTCCAGAGCGATGCCTCGACATCGCGATCACGCACGCACCAGACCACGCTGTAGATCTCCGAGCACCAGTGCGATTCGCTGTCGAGTAGTGACGGCCGGCGGTGCGAACTCTCGACCATCACGATCGGCACCCCGTCCGGTCCGGCCACCAGGGCCTGGCGCATACGAACCGGCCCGAGAGCGATCGCTCCGATCGCGCCCGCCCGCCAGCCAGCCTCCAGGATGCGAGTCAATGCCTCGTCGAGATCGTGCACGTACACGTCGAGGCCGCGCGGTCCGAGATCCCAACCCCGGCGCAAGACTCCCCGCGTGTCCGAACGGGAGACCTGTACGGTTGCTCCCGCCGAACGGGACAACACGTCATCACCACGATCGACGAAACCGAAAATCGCGAAAAAATCACGAGTCGCCGCCGGATCCGACGCCGCGACATCGATCCGGCGGATGGGCAGCATCAGTCTCCTTGCCAGGCAAGTGCGCCATAGAGCAGGTAGCGCATCCGGTCGCCCTCGATCCACTTCCAACATGCAGACATCGAAAGTTGGTCGTCATAGAGGAACTCTCGGCCTTGAATCTTGATGGCCTCCCCGAAGATGTGCTGCGCCGTGTACAGGGCCCGTCCGTAGGCCCGACCGTTGCCGTAGAGACCGGGTCCGTCGAAGGTGTGCAGGTTCCCGTCGTGATATCGATCGAATGTGTACTGCCTGTCGATCAGGCCGGAGAGTTTCACCGTTTGGTGCGCTCGCAAGAGGCTGGTGGGCTCGTGACGGATGGAGACATTCACTTCACCCGCCGGTAGCTGATCAGAGCCGTAGGCGCGCATGGTCCCCGACCAGGTGCCACTTTGCTTGGGCGGCAGGGTGTGTGGCATGCGACCGGCTTGAGCCTCGGAATCACAGAAGGCGTCGATGCGCTGGCGCGTCGCAGCGTTCGTCTCGTAATCGAAGGCAACCTTGTACACGCCGTTCATGACCGCGACGATCGTCTGGCCTTCGAACAACAGCGACGAATACACTTGGGTTTCACCGTCGTCGAGTATGTGGACCATGGTTCGCAGGTCGGCCTGCCACGCCGGCGAGTAGTAATTGGCGTCGACCAACATCCCGTACGGATGACCCGCCCCGACGAAGTCAGGACCGAGATAGATGCGATCGCGATCGCTGTCGAGCAGTTCGAAGGCGAACTCGCTGAACTCCATTCGATTGCGTAATGGGCCGTCATTGTCGAATTTGGTGTGCATGTAGTAGATGGTCTTGTCGCCTTCTTTGCGCGACGACCGCGACACCTTGATCCAGCCGGTGTGGTTGCCGTGCGGATCCCAGACCGACGGACGGCCGTACCACTCACCTTCGATCGTCTGTTGCCAATTACTCGTGTCGCCCGACATATCCCCTCGCTTTTGTCACCTCGCCGGCGTCGCCAGCTTCGATCTGAGAACTTCAGCCCGCTCGGTTCCTATCAACTGACCGACGCGTCCCCACACGGGGTCGACCGTTGCATCGAACACGATCGCTCGATTGCGGCGGTCCCGGTCGGCGATCTGATCAGGACCCACGCCATCGAGAACGTCGCTCGGAACACCGTTCGTCACCAGCGACAACCAGTGATCGCGATACGCGGTTACCGCGGTTTCCACGTTCCGGAACGCCGACTCGTCGGCCCGGTGCACCAGCATCCACGCTGACATCACGGCGTACTGGGTCGGGCTCAAATGAGCTGGCTCGAGTCCGGCGATGGTCTGGGCCTCGGCGCGAATGGCGGTGAGAGGCTCGAAACAATGGCGAAGGTAACCGAGGTGCGCACCGAGATCGAGTTTCGGTATGAGGTCGAGGTGAAAGGCGAAAGCCGCCTGCGCACCTGGTTGGCCGCCACCGGCCACCGAGTCGACCGTGAAGTGCGGAACCGCCGATGCGACCGGCGAGAAGGCGAACATCATGTGGCTGTCGAGGCCGATGGGCGGAACCGACAAACCGATGTAGACGAGATCGACCGCTCCGATCCACCACCGCATCCGACCCACCGGAGCGTCCGGCATCATCGGACTGGTGAGCACGTGCAGGGCGTCGGGTGCCTCACCCGCTGTCTCCACCAATCCGAGTCGATCGACGATCGTCTGTACCGAGCGCCAGCACAGGTCGAACGACACGCTCACGCGCGCTCGACCTCTCGCCGTTCACGCAGGGCTTCCTTTGCTTCGAGTTCCTTGAGCACCCAGGCGTTGGCCAATTCGGGATTGGCGCGGCGCGCCGGTGATGGCACGACCTTGGCACCCTCGTAACGGCCCGTTCCCACGACGTGCTCGTCGATGAGCCAACCACGATCGATGTTGCCCTGACGCCATCGGCGATACGCCACTTGGACGGCATCACTCTTCACCTGCAACTCGGCCGAGAGGTCGAAGGGCACCAGTTCAGGACGCTGACCTTCAACGGTGGCGCGATCCTCGTAGAAGATCTTCATGGTGCGCTTGTACGAGTCCTTGTCGGCACGAAGCAACGTGATGGCCCACGGTTGGGTGAAAAATGTCCGCATCATCGTCCACTTCGAAATCGAGTGATTCTCGTCGACCGGAACGACCGCCGTGAAGATGGTCATCACCCCGATCGGCAGGTTGACCTGCAGGAACGTGATGTTGGGAAAGAACACGCCGTTCCCGGTGGCGACCGGCGGGCGCTCCTTGCCGCGACGCAACACCTTCCAGATGCCCTTGGGATCGGGGGGTTCGAGGTGCACGACATACGTGGCGCCCATCAGGTGGTCGCCGACTCGGTGCTCCACCAGATCGAAGTCCTCGATCTCGGGTTTGTTCGGGTTGCCGAAACTGGTGGAGTGCACGAATGGCGCGTGGGCGGCATCGGCACCGTTCTCGATCACGCGCTCGTAGTTGGCGTTCCAGGCGAACTCACCCTGCACGACGCGGTTGCCTTCGGCGCGCGCCTCGCGGTCGTCGGCCATCCCGGGTAATTCGGCCAGCGGCGGCCGCTCGTTCTCCGGAAGGTCACCGAAGAACACGAATACGTACCCGTACTTCTCGACGCAGGGGTAATTATCGACGCGGGCTTTCTTCGGAACGGGAGATCCCGCTTTGTTGGCCGGGATCTTCACGCAGACGCCGTCGGTGTCGTATTGCCAGCCGTGGTAGGGGCACTGGATGCAGTCACCCACGACCTTGCCGCCGGCCAGCGACGCACCGCGGTGGATGCAGATGTCGCTGTGGCACACCATTTCTCCCTTGGTGTCGCGGTACAGAACGAGGTCCTGTCCGAACAGCCGAACCTGATGCGGCGTCGAGCCGATCACGTGACCAAACTCCACCGCGTACCACTGGTTCTTGATCATGCCATCTCCTTGTCAGCCGATCCGGGCCCGGGATCCATCAGGGCGTGCGATCCGGCGGTCGCCACCCCACAACGCGCGCACGAGTCGTTCGGTCATCTCCTCACCGAAGAATCGCACACCGATCACATTGGCGGGATCACGGTCGGCCACCGTGCGGCGCACGAGAAGATCGCGTTCGGCCAAGGAACGTCGCTCGGCTGATGGCACCGGATCGCCCTCTCTCAGATGGTCGAGCCACGCATCCACGCGACCCTGTGCCAGTTTCAACATCTTGTCGACCGCGTCATCGGTACGTTTGACGACACAACACAAAGCGGTGTTCGACACCGCCTGACGGACGTAAAGCGTCTGGCTGACGAACGGCGAGAAGTTGGGGTCTTCACGAATGGCCATGAACTCGGCGTTCTGCGGCTCGTAATACCGATCGAGGTAATCGGGACGGGCGAGCAAATCGACGCGAGGCACGTAGTCGACGAAGTACCAGTAATCGGGGATGGTCCCGAGCGCGATACCGAGATGAGGCACGTAGGTGTGTGGTCCGAGGTACCCGGTGAGGTGCAGGTTGGTGAAGCCGATCGATGGATTACCAATCCACGAATGGATCATCCAATCGACTTCGGGTCCGACGAATGCATTGAGGCTGCCCTTGGGCCCATCCTCCACTCCGTAGGAAGCAAACTCCTTGGTCGAAGGATCGGGTTCGACCGTCAGCACCGCGGTTATCTGATCGAACATCTTCTGTAGGCCCGCCTGCAGCACGGCGAATTCGCGCGTGACGTCGAGCGGTCCGGATTCATCATGGATGTCGACGATCGACTTCGTCGTTTCGGTGGCTCCTACGGACATGTCCCCTCCCTTCGTACGAGTGCGTGGAACGTCCTTGCGCCCTCGACCCTAGCCCACGATCAGACCGCACTCCTTCAACGCTGGTGCGACGGCGGCTGGCCCATTCGGATCGGCCGCGTGCGCCGGCAACATGAAGGACAGTCCGTCGAGTCCTGAAACACCACAGAGTCCACCGAGGCGCTCGGCCACCTCAGCGTGAGTACCGACGATCATGCGCGCGGTGAGCCCGGCCCGAAAGCCCGCGTCGTCGAGTTGGGCTGGATCCATACCCCGTCCGGCAACCATGCGACGCAACAAGTCGTCCACCTCTTTCTCCGTCGGTGCGGTCACCAACGATGCCAGCAGCGTCACATTGATGGAGTCTCGCGACCGATTCTCGGCGTCGAGCGCGCGTTGGAGCACGGCGAGTTTGTGCGGAACCTCTTCGACCGTGCAGTTGAAGTTGATCGCATCGGCGACTCGCGCCGCCAAGGGAATGGTCTTGCGCTCCCCCGATCCTCCGATGATGATCGGCGGACCACCCGCGCGCAACGGCGCCGGAACGTTCACGAGACTTTCGGTCCGGAAATGCCTCCCGGAAACGCTGGTTTCGGCCCGGGTGAACATTCCGCGCAGAATCTGCACGCCCTCGTCCAACATCTCGAATCGTCGCGACACGGACGGGAAGTCGAAGCCGAAGGCTCGGTGTTCTTCCTCGTACCACGCCGCACCGATGCCGCAGATGGCTCGACCGCGCGATACGACGTCGAGGGTCGTGATCATCTTCCCGAGCAACGCCGGATTGCGGTAGGTCACACCGGTGACGAGGGTTCCGAGATTCACGCGCTCGGTGCGCGCCGCCAACGCTGATAAGAGCATGTAGCCCTCGAGCATCGGTTGACGCGAACCACCCAGGAAGATGAGTTGGTAGAAGTGGTCCATGACGAAGACGGTGTCGAATCCGGCTTTCTCGGCCGACTGTGTGTAGTTGGACAGGTGTTCGAAAATGCCGTCGTCCGGAACACCAAGGCCGTGGAAGGTGGGCATTTGCAGCGCCGCGCGAACCAGTTCGCGATTCGTCATGACAGTCCCTTCGTGTAGTCGTTCACGGTGACCACGTCGGCCACGCCGGACAAACTAACCAACGTCGCGTCGTGAACTCGGGGGTCGAAAGCCGCGCAACCGTCGGAGAGCAACCGAACGTGGAAACCGCGTGCGTGAGCGTCACGGACCGTCGACGCCACCCCGCCATTGGTCACGATACCCGCCACGGTGACGTGGTCGACGTTCCACTGCCGCAACAGCCATTCGAGGCGCGTGTGCAGAAAGGCTGAGTAGGCGACCTTTTCCACCACCGAGTCGACGGGTCGCAGTTCGTCGACCACCGCATGGCCCCACGAGCCGGCAGCGAAATCACCGCGGCGCAGGAACGGCCGCAACGCACGCAGGTGTTCGGCGACCATCGGATCACCGTTTCGATCAGGTACGAGGGTGAAACAAGCGGCGATCACGGGAACACCCTGGCGACGTGCGGTGGCGACCACTGGCGCCAGACGAGCGCCGAGAGTCCCCAGGGCTTGGCTCACCACTCCCCCTCGTGCGTACGCACCATCGGGATGCAGAAAGTCATTTTGCAAATCGACAAGAAGAAGGGCCGCGGTCATGGCTCCCGCACCACCTCGAGGTTGCCGAGCGGGTCGACCGTGACTCGGAAGCCCGGCTCGATGAGCGTCGTTGCGTCGGGTTGTTCGAGAACGATCGGCCCGACGATGGTCGCACCGATCGGGAGTTGCAGTCGGCTCCACACCTCGGCGTCGTGCCACTGCCCTCCCACGTACACGGGGCGACGACCGAGGCGAGCGGCCTCCAGAGTGGTCGTTCCGGTCACCAGACGGGTCAGGTCGAATTCGGGCCGCCGACCGATCACGCTGGTACGAACGGCGAGGACGCGAACGGCCACACCGCTCAGCAGTCGCCCGAATTGTGCACGGTAAGCGCTTTCGAAAGCCGCCGTAATCACGGATGAATCGAGCTGCTCGGGGTCATCGACGGGGAGCGAAACCGCGACGGCGTGGGTCTGACCGACGTACGACATGTCGAGAACCATCTCGACGTTGATTCCATCGAACACCACCGCCGACGATTCGATCGCACGACGAGACTCGTCGATCGACGCCCTCATCGATTCTCGGACGGCCTCGATGTCGAGTGAAGCAAGAGGAGACTGCCACGTGCGGACCGAGTCGTAACGCATGTCGGCCAACACACAGCCGAGGGCGGAGATCACCCCCGGCAGGCGCGGCACTAGCGCCCCGGCCAGACCCAGATCGCGAACGAACGCGCAGGTGTGCAGCGCACCGGCTCCCCCGAACGGCACCATCCAGAAATTGGACGGGTCGTGACCGCGTTCGATCGACACGATTCGCAAAGCTCCCGACATCCGAGTTTCGGCAACGGTGATAATGGCTTCGGCTGCATCCTCGATCGACAATCCGAGCAAACGACCCACGTGCTCGTCGATCGCACGGCGGGCCGCCGCCACATCGAGGGCCACACGTCCACCGATGGGACGCTCGGCGTTTATGCGACCGAGAACGACGTTGGCGTCGGTGACCGTGGGCCGATCATTCCCCAGGCCGTAGCACACCGGTCCGGGGACGCCGCCGGCTGACTCGGGGCCGATCTGCAACAGACCGCCACGATCGACCCAGGCAATCGACCCACCACCAGCTCCTATCGTGCTCATTTCGATCATCGGAGTGCGCACCACCAGACCGAAGTCGATGGTGGTCTGCGCGGCTTGAACGGAACGCCCACCGACGACGACGGCGACGTCGAAACTCGTCCCCCCCATGTCACCGGTCAGGACATTCGGGTGCCCGGCCGCCACCGCGATCCGACTGGCCGCGCTGACGCCAGCGGCCGGACCCGACAACGCGGTACGGATCGGCATCGAGCGGGCGCGTTCCACGGTCATCACACCGCCGTTCGACTGCACGACGAGGAATCGACCCGAAAACCCGTTTTCGGCCAGACCCTTCTCCAGTTGTTCGAGGTAGTCGCCGACGATCGGCTGCAGGTAGGCGTTCAGCGTGGTGGTGGACGTGCGCTCGAACTCGCGAATCTCCGGCAAGATCTCACTGCTGACCGAGACGTGCGCATTGGGCCACAACCCTCGGACGACTCGTGCCGCTGTCTGCTCGTTGCTCGGATCGAGGTACGAATGAAGGAAGCAGATCGCGATCGATTGCGCACCGCGGTCGAGTAGATCGTGAGCGACCCGTCGCACCTCATCAGCGTCGACTGGCTCGATCACCGTCCCGTCGGCCAGTGTTCGCTCGGCCACCTCGGCCCGCATATCGCGTTCGACCACCGGACGGAAATCTCCCCAAAGCCCCCACGTGCGCGGCCGATCACGACGGCGCATCTCCAACACATCGGCGAAACCGGCCGTGGTGAGTACGGCGGTGTGCGCACCCTTGCGCTCGAGCAGGGCATTGGTTCCGACCGTTGTCCCGTGGATGATGGCATTCAGATCACCGAGGGACCGCTCCCCCGCCACGCTTCGAACTCCGTGTAGGAACCCCTCGGCTTCGTTGGTGCGGGTGGACGGGACCTTGCCCACCGAGACTTCGCCCGACGACTCGTCGAGAGCGAACCCGTCCGTGAACGTTCCTCCGACGTCGATGCCGACGATCACGAATCGCCCCGCGTGACGTACCCGAGACGGCGATCGCGCTCGACAGCCACAGGATCACGATCGCCGGGCGGACCGTATCCGCCGCCACCGGGCGATTGGATGCGAACGCGATCGCCGCGCGACATCTTCACCCCGAGCACCTTGGCTCCCAGTTCGGGTTCGATCACGTCACCGGCCACCACGAAACTCACTTCGTTGGTGGCGGCTGCACCCCCACCGGCGATTCCCAGGGGTGGACGCCATGCTCGATCACCGAAGGTGAATGCCTCGGCCGACTCGGCCAACAATTCGATGTCGTACGAGGCACCCAAACCGCCCCGGAACTTACCGTCACCACCCGAGTCGGGTCGCAACGACCAACGACGGAACCGAACCGGGTATTGCGCTTCGAGGATCTCGACTGGTGGAATCGTGGCCGTCGACAACGGTGCGTTCCCGTGATTGAGACCGTCGGAGACCGGCGAGCCACCCAACCCGCCTCCATAGAACGTGAACATGACCCAAGGCGAGCCATCAGCACGTTGACCCGCGAGTGACAAGGCGTTGATGGTTCCGTAACTGCACCCGTTCGACGCCGTGGGGTCGGCCTCAGCGACGCAACGAAAAATCAGATCCATCACGCGCAGGATGGTCTCGGTGTAACCACCCACCGGTCGGGGACGCGTAGCCGCCAGCAGACTGCCCGCCGGGATCACGATGTCGACCGGTTCCAGACAACCGAAGTTGGCCGGCACGTCGCGAAAGACGTGCTTGAGTCCGACGTAGCATGCCGCGACCGCGGTGGAGCGCGAGATGTTGATCGGTCCGCAGACGGCACCCGAGGTGCCGCCGAAGTCGAGTCGCAGACGATCTCCTTCGACCGTCATCGCGAGGGCGACCTCCACCAACTCGGACGACGAACCGTCATTGTCGAGATAGTCGACGGCACGGTAGACACCATCGGGCAACTTGTCGATACTCGACCGCATGAGTGTCGCCGCGCGGCGGGTGAGTTCGTCGAGGGCCTCGGCGACCACCCCATCGCCGTACTCGTCGAGGAGTTCGCCGAGGCGACGCGCCCCGAGATCAAGGGCGTTCAACTGCGCCTGAAGGTCGCCGTAAGCATTGACCGGTTGTCGGGATATCGAACACACCAAATCGACCACCCGTTCGTCGGTCTCGCCAGCGCGACGAATGAGCACCGGCGGAATGAGGGTTCCCTCTTGCTGAATGTCGCGCGCGGCCGGGTTGTAGTTGCCCGGCACGTTGCCACCCACGTCGGTGAAGTGACCAACCGATGCGAGATGACACCAGATTCGGCCACCGCGAAAGAAAGGGCGGATCATTTTGAGGTCGTTGAGGTGGGTTCCACCCTCGTACGGGTCGTTGAAGCAGTACACGTCGCCGTCCTGCACCGCACCCGACTCGACAGCACCATCGACGTCTGCTCGTCCCCCTCGGCGTTGACTGTCGGCCGACATCGTCGCAATAGCCAACCGCGCGGCACCGGCCATCGAACCGACGAACACCGGGAGACCGTTGGATCCCTGGACGAGCGTCGCTCCGGTGTGCGCGTGATAGATGCCGTGCGACGCGTCGTGCGCCTCGGCGATGATCGGATTGAATGCCGAGCGGAACAACGTCGCGTCCATCTCATTGGCGATTTGCTCGAGGCGACCGTTGATGACCGCGAGGAGCACGGGGTTGAGGCTCACTCTCGCGCGCTCCCGATCGACCCCAGGTGCGTCATGACGGCGCGAACGTCGGGGGTTGCGCTGGTGAGTACGTCGGCCACCAGAGTCGCCGCCTCGGGCTTCAGCAAACCATCCACGTTTTGATCGAACTTGCCCCGTAGCTCGGCGTGAGACAACGGTCGGCGGGGACCACCCCGGTTCTCCATGACCGCGCACTTCAACTCTCGACCGTCGATCGTGTCGACGGTGAGGACAGCCGGGAACTCGTACGGGTACACGGCGTCACAAGCGGCGTCACCAACCACCGTGATCTTCTTCATGAGTTCGCGTCGACGCGGATCATTGGCCAGGGCGTCGGTGAAGTCGTCGAGGCCCAATCCGAGTCCGCCGCCACCGATCAGCGCGGCGGCCACCGTGTACGGGCCGGAGAACTGTGCGGCATAACCCGTCGGCGGGGAGCGCTTCACGTCGATCGGATCTCCGATCGTGCGCACTGTTGCCGTGGCGACTGCCAAGGTCGCCGAGGCGACCTGCTCGGAACGCAGACCCTGACTGCGCAAGGCGATCGCCGCATCGATGCCGGCGTGGGTGAAATGGTTGGCGGGGTAGGGCTTGTAAAAGATGTCAGCCACGTTCCACTCGGTGCCAAGACCGTCGAGCAACGGATCGGGAGACCACTTGTCGCGCAATGTCGCGCCGTAAAAACCGAATCGTCCCTCCAGTGCGGTGGGAGCACCAGTCAGGCCGGCCACGGCCAGTTGTGCCGCGGTCACGGCGGCCTGGGCGGCCCAACCGCAGTGGATCCGTTTGACGGTACCGCCGGTGCGATTGGCCTCGATGATCCCCGAGGCCATCGAGCACGCCACGGCCATGGCGTGCGCGCATTCTTCCGCCGTACCCCGGGCCAAGGCGGCCACCGCACCGGCGGCGCCGATGGCTCCGCACATCGACGTGGCGTGCCAACCGTGCTCGAAGAACTCGGATTGCTGCGTCGCCTGGTCGTAGCCGGCCATTCCGAGGCGCACCACCAACTCGAGGCCGATGGCGACCGCATTCATGACGTCATGGGGCGCGCAGTCGTACTCCTCGGCCGCGGCCAACACTGCCGGAACCACGCTCGCCGATGGATGAAGGATGGACGGCAGATGCGTGTCGTCATAATCGAGCGAATGGGCGAGAACCCCGTTCACGAACGCTGCGGTGGTGGCCGGCATTCCCGAGGCGAATCCCACCGCCGTGCAACGACCGCTGCCTCGCTGGCGCTGAATGAACGTTCGGATCACGTCGGTCGAGTCGACTTCGGTCGCCCGAACGCAGATGCCGAGGATGTCGAGCACGCGACCGGGTACCGAGGCGGCAACATCGGCCGGTAGGGGACGGTGTATCGAATCGGCGGCGAAGCGCCCGAGGCGCTCGAGAAGCGTGGTCATGGATTCACCAACGCCAGAGGGCGAACCGGCGAACCGGTGGCCCCGACGAGAGACAAAGGGGCCAACACGAAGACGAACTCGTGCACTCGGCGTTCGGAGAGGACTTCCAAGTCGAGTGTTTCGATGATGTTGACACCACGTTCGACGAGCAATACGCGGTGGGCCGGTAGCAAGGCGTGGCCTCGACCCGGAGGCAAACACTCGAACGCAACGGTGTCGGCCCCAACGGCGCGCGGAGACCGATCGGCCAGCCATCGTGCGCCGGCCTCGCCCACACCCGGAACACCCGTTTCCCTGCCGATGAAGGCCGCGCCCTCGCTCCACTTCGATCCCCAACCGGAACGAACGAGGATCACGTCGCCCGGCCCGGGTTCGACTCCACTCCACGTGACGGCGTCTTCGAGATGATGCGGGGTGATCTCGACGCCACCGTCGAGCGACCGAAGTTGCAGTGACGCCGCCACGTCGATCAGGACCCCGCGCGTGACGATCGGTTCGATCTGATCGACCCCCAGGGTCGACAACCGGCCGCCGCGCTGGGCGTCATCGGCCTTGACGCCCCCGTAGAGATCACCGCAATGCGAAACGTGACCAAGGGCGTCGATGTGGGTGCCGACATGAGTTCCCGTGACGAGCAGATCGTTGGCGGCCGAACCGCCGTCGTCGCGAATCATGTCTCCGTGACGACGCGGCATGCTCAGCCGGAATTCGGGATGGTTCGGCGACTGTGGCATACCGACGACCATGGGCCGAGCCAGGTCGATGATGGAAACACCGCGACTCACGACCTCGAGCAAGGACTGAATGTTCGAGCTCACGCGAGGATTCCCCGCTCTCGTAACTTCGAGATGGTCTCGGCGTCGATACCGAGTTCTCCCAACACCTCGTCGGTGTCGGCCCCCAATTCGCGACCGGTGAAACGAATCGACCCGGGCGTATCGGACATTCGGAACAACACGTTGCCCATGAGCATCGAACCGAAGTGCTCGTCGACCACCTCGGTGATCATCCCGGTCGAACGAACGTGCGGGTCGGCGCAGAGATCGGCGGCGGTGTAGACCGGAGCCACTGCGGCTTCAGCGGCTTCGAACGCCGCGATTACATCGTCGAACGAGCGGGCGGCGATCCAGTCGGCCACCGCACCATCGAGCAGATCGGCATGGGCCACTCGACCCGAAGCCGATGAGAACCACGGTTCGCTCACCACGTCGGCGCGGCCCACCAGGCACATCACCCGCTCGGCAATGGGTGTGGCCGAGGTGGAGATGGCGACCCAACGCCCATCGGCCGTGCGGTACGTGTTGCGTGGCGCGTTGGCCACCGAACGATTGCCGACGCGAGGTGGAATCTGACCGGTGAGCGAATACACCGACGGCCCCGGCCCGACCGCCGTCATCATGGGTTCGAGCAACGAGAGGTCGATCACCTGACCTCGACCGCTCACGGTGTCGCGGTGGTACAGCGCCATCATCACCGCCGAAACCGCCGCGTACCCCGTGAGGGTGTCAGCCAGTCCCATGGGTGGCAACGTGGGCGGACCGTCGGGTTCACCGGTCGCCGCGGCGAATCCCGACATCGCCTCGGCCAGGGTCCCGAAGCCGGCCCGCGACGCATACGGACCGCTCTGCCCGAATCCGGTGATGCGGGCAATCACCAGCCGTGGATTGATCTCGTGCAGCACCTCGGGGCCGAGTCCCCACTTCTCGAGCGTGCCGGGCCGGAAGTTCTCGACCAAAACGTCGGCGACTCGCACAATGCTCTTGAAGATCTCGGCCCCCGCCGGATCACCGAGATAGAGGCCGACGGTTCGTTTGTTCCGTCCGACCGTTTTCCACCACACACCATGGCCGTCGACCACGGCGCCGTGATAACGGAACGAGTCGCCCGCCTTCGGGTGTTCGATCTTGACAACATCGGCTCCGAAGTCACCGAGGATCTGCGCGGTCAGTGGTCCGGCCAGGACCGTGCTGGCGTCGATCACGCGCACGCCCGACAACGACCCACTACCCGTCATGTCCCCTCCATCCGGTTTGTTCCCGTAGCGGAAGCAGAAGTCCGTTGGTTTCCGTTCTATCAGACAAGCGCCGAAACGAGCACCGGACGCTCGACCCGCGAACCAGGCCGTACGACATCTCCGAGCAACCCCTCCCGCGTCGAAGTGACCTCTCCCGAGTCGGCAATCTGGCCCGCTGTCTCCTCGAGACGACGACCGGGCCATGAGCCGGTCTCGGTTATGCTCCGACGGAGAGGAGCAGCATTCCGAAAGTCAGAACCGCACGGAGGAGGGGCCATGCGACCGCACGTCGAAATCGTCGACGAATGTGACTACATCTGGCATGTGGGCGAATTCGTCCACGCCAACGGCACCGCCCGGCAACGTAACCTCGCCTATGACGAAGAGGACGGCTCACTATCGGCCAAGGTTCAGTTCGTCACCGACTGGCACCGACCCGCCGGGGTGCACCACGCCGAGACCGAGTGGTTCGTCTTATCGGGCGAAATGACCATCGGCGACGAACGACTGGGACCGGGCGGCTATTTGATGGCCCCCACCGGTGTTCTCACCCCGGCCATCTCCGTGAAAGCCGGTACCGAGATCCTGTTCTTTCGCGAGTACGGCGACTGGGGTTTCGATCTCGCATCGGCTGATCGCGCCGGAGTTCGTGACGATCAAGTGCTCGTCATCCATCACAGTGCCGAAGCGGAGTGGTTGCCCGTCGAGATCGGTAGCCCGATGCGCTTCGACCTCGGTGGCACGCCGGTTCCGGGACTGTTCATCAAGATGTTGCACCGTGACGCCGAGACCGGCTTTTATACCCGTCTCATCAAGGCCCAGCCGGGTTGGCGCGAGCACCCCCTGGCCCATCATCCGGTGTACGAAGAGGCCTACTGCCTCGAGGGGGGATTCGACTACAACTTCGGCAAGATGTGGCCCGGCACGTACTTCTTTCGCCCAGCCCTCGTGCGTCATGGCGACTTCACCGCGGCCGAGGAGGAAGGCTGCACCTGGCTATTGCGTTGCGACGGCGATCTCGTCGACTGGTACACCACCGAAGCGTCGATCGAAATGAAGGGCAACGCGGTCAATTGGGGGCCTGAATTGAAGCACACGATCGCCCCAACCGTCGTCCAACCAGTTCGCTCGCGTTCGGTCGGGCCGATGCCCGACCCGCTCTACCAATAGACGGTCCATCACAGCCGGCGACACGAAAGAGGGGACGATGTCGAGAACACCAGGCAGCCGTGGTGTGGTCCGCTTCGTCTGGCTCGGCCCTTTGGTCGGATTCCTCACCTACGTGACCGGCTTGATGGCCGAGGAGGTCTTCGATCCCGTGACATCGTGGTTGCGTGGTCGCTCCACCGGTGTCGTTTCGGCCGTCGTGAGTGCCCTCGGCGCCTTCGTCATCTGGCTCCTCGTGCGGCGTCAGAGACAACGCCGTCGCCGCATCCAATCCATACGGGCACGCGTCGCGACGGGAAGTTCGACGTCGTGAACGGCAAACCTCTCGTTCGCGCCCTACACGGTGCAGCCAAGGTCCATCAGGCCCACGCACCACACGACACGATTCTTTTCCGGTTGCACTACCCGGCCGAGTACACCGGCTCCGATGCCGAACGACTGTCGGGAATGTTGCCCGCACTCACCGAGCAGGCCCCTTGGCCACTGGCGATCATCATGCCCGGAATCAACGTCGGCTCCGATCAGTACCGCTGGCTCGCGGTGTCATTGGCCCAGGAAGGGATCGCCACGATCACTTTCGATTTCGTCGACGAGGTCATGCCCAACAACATCGTGTTGTCGCCGGGCCTCGACTTAACCGCGGTCGCACCCGATACGTACGGCTCCCGGCCCAGCGCCACCGCCATCGCCCCCCTACTCGACGCACTCCGGCGCCTCGAGCGTGAGGGACCGATCACGGGTCTGATCGACGCCAGTCGATTCGTTCTCATCGGACACTCGGCGGGCGGCACCGTCGCGCTCGAGAACACCAAACGCGAATGGTTCCCCGGATTGTGCGGTGTCATCACGTACGGGGCGCACACCATGCCCGCACTCATGCTCGGTCATCCCGAAGACACGGTGTTGCCGATCCTCGACGATCTTCCCGTACTTCTCATCTCCGGAACGCACGACGGTGTCATTCGCCAAAGTGCCGATCGTTACAAAGGTGGTGTCGAACACGATCCGGTGAAGGCCACGTTCGATCGGGCGGTTTCGTCGCACGTGCTCAGCCGTCACGTGGTCATCGACGGTGGCTCCCACATGGTGATGAGTCACCCGGGCGACAGCACCACGGCCCGCGGGTTCCTCGACGCCGACCCCTCTACCGAGTCGCAGGCTCTCGACGGCGAAGTTCGTTGCCTGATCGCCGGGCTCTCGATCGCTTTCACCAAGGCCGCGGTGTCGAAGGATCCCCAGCGCACGAACACCAAACCTCTCGAGGCGTTCGCCAAGAACCCGCGCGTGAGCGAGTGGGGACGCAAGTGAATCGAACGAATCGTCTCATCATCGGTGTCGCCCTGCTCAGTCTGGCCGTCGGGGCCTGTGGACCCAAGCGCACCGAGCTCACACGCGAGGCCGCTCGGGCCAGTGTCGTGGTCGAGCCAGCCGAACCGTCGGGCGATGACCCATCGGGCGAACTCTCCGGGCCCGGTGTCACTGACACCACGGTCAAGATCGGCTTCATCATCGTCGACCAGACACAGTTGAAGAAGTTGTTGCGCTTCGACTCACCCGAGGTGGGCGACGTCAAGGGTCAGATCGAGGCCTTGGTCGCCGACGCCAACTCGCGCGGCGGAATCGGTGGCCGGACCATCGAGCCGGTGATCGTCGTATTCGACGCCCTGCTCGACAGCCCCGACACCGAAGAGAAACTTTGCCGCACGTTCACCGAAGACGACCCGGTGTTCGCGGTCGTGCTCTACGGCCAGGTGCAGTCGAACGCCCGCCCGTGTTATGCCAATCGCCGGACACTCATGATCGATCAGACCTTCTTTCCGGTCGATCAGCAGACACTCGAGGAGTTCTCGCCGTATCTGTGGCAGCCGCTCATGCCCGAGTACGGCAAGTTGCTGAGTGGCCTCGCGCTCGCGTTGTCGGCCAATCAATTCTTCGCCGATGGCGCCAAACTCGGCATCGTCGGTATCGACAGTCCCGAAAACCGGCGAGTGGTCGACGAGGATCTCTTCCCCACGCTCGCCTCGCTGAGTGTCGAGCCCTCCGGTATCCAATGGATCGACCCGACGTCCGGCGCCACGCTGCAGGCCGGTCAGGATCAGGCGGTTCTCGAGTTCAAGGATCAAGGTATCGACCGAGTGATCGTCGTGGGTGGCTCTCGACTCCTGGCCTTCCTCGTCACCACCGCCGTCCCGCAGGAGTACTTCCCCCGTTATGCAATCACCTCCTTCGACAATCCCGATTTCATCAAGCGCGAGATGCCGATGGCCCTCGAAGGCGCGATCGGTATCTCCATTCAGCCGGCGTTCGACGTCGCCGACTCCGAGTACCCACGACCCGGAAACGCGTCCGAGCAGCGTTGTATCGACGTCCTCTCCGCGGCCGGTCACGCGTTCGCCGAGCGCGCCAACATGCGCGAGGCTCTCGTGTACTGCGATGCGATTGCCTTACTCGAGCAGGCAGGGCGCGGACTGAACGAACGCGCGCTCACCGCCTCGGCGATGGCCGAAGAGATTGGTTTACTCGGATCATCGTGGATGAGCGCATCGAATTACTCGTCATCGTTCTCCCCCGGCTCATTCGATGGCGTGGCCGGCTTCCGCGCGACCATTTGGAACGCCGTCTGCCAGTGTTTCACCCTCACCAAGGAAACGGTGGGATTCCCATCATGACGAAGGACACCTGGTACCGGGATCCGGCTCAGTGGTGCGACCTGCTGGCGATTGCGGGCGCGGCGATTCCTCTTCCCCTCGTTCTCACGCGCATCGACGTGGTCGCCTTCGACGCTGACCGAGCAGTTCGTCCGCTCCTGGCGCTCATCGCAGTTGCGCTCGTAATTGGTGTCGGCATCGCGAACGCCGTGGCCGCGTCGCGGTCGCGACGCGTCGTCGCGCTGGCGACCGGAGCTCTGGCGGTCGGATTCATCGACATCGGTGAACCCGGTTGGGTCACCCTCGGAGTCCTCGCCCTCATCACCTTGTCGGCGGCCTCGATACTCGCCCATGCGGTCGCCCTCGAGCGCGCGCAGTCACAACGCCTCGTCGGTTCGGCTCTGTCGGTCGGTGCCGCCGCCGTCGGCGTGGCCGGTGCGTTGGCCTACGGAACATGGTCACCGGTCGTCGACTGGGGCGTGGTCACCGCGGTGGGCGGCTTCGCCCTCATCGTCGCCGGCGCCCTCGGGTGGAGTCAGCCCGATTCGAAGGCCGTTTGGTCCGCCTTCGACCCGCGCCTGGTGGCTCGACAGGCCGACGGCCGGCCGGTCGCCGAGGTGACCCAACGTCCCATCGGGCTCATCGCGTTTCTCGCCGTCGGCCTGTGGCCACTCGCTGCGGCTCAGATTCAGAGTGACTCGTTGGTGGGTCCGCGTTACCCACTGCTCACTCTGGTCGGTGGTGCGCTCGGCGCCTTGGTCATCGGCGGACTCGGACATCTCATCGATTCACGTCGCTACGACACCACCAGTCGACTCGTGCAGACTCTGCACGCGACCGTCGCCATCGGGGCGTTGTCCGCGTTGGCCGGGGTCGCGTCACACACCCTCGTCGGTGCCGCTACCGGATGGGGCATCACAGTCGCGTGCCTCGGGGCCGCCATCGTGTTCGCCAGCGGCATCGTGTCGTGTGATCCCGAGCCACTTGGTCGCGCCGTCGCCGTCGGTCGAGTGATCGGACGTGCACTCCTCGGTACCGCCCTCGGTCTCCTCGCATCGAGTCTCGCCGAGCCGCGCCATCACACGTGGTGGCTCACGATCGTCGCGGTGATCGTTCTCCACCAATCTCTTCGCCGTCTGCGTCGCCTCACGATCGTCGACCTCGAGCCTTCGTCCGAGCCGATGGTGAGTGCGGTCGGCTCCTCGCGCTCACGCGACAGGGCCCTGCTCGACGTGCGTCGCCTCGATTCCGGTTACGGCGCCCTGCAGGTTCTCTTCTCCGTTGACATGGTGGTGGCCCCCGGTGAAGTGGTCGCGCTCCTCGGACCGAACGGCGCCGGCAAGACGACGTTGCTGCGCACGATCGCCGGCTTACATCCCACGTGGTCCGGCCGCGTGCAGTACGGCGGTGTCGATCTGGCCGGACTCGACGCCGCCGGACGCGCGGGCGCCGGACTCATGCTCATCAGCCCCGAGGCTGCCATCGCCCGACCGCTCTCGGTCGACGACAACTTACGTCTTTTCGCCAACACCCTGTCCGTCGGTGAAATGCGAGCTGCTCGTGAGCGCGCGTTCGAGACCTTTCCCAAACTCAAGGAGCGTTTGCGCCAGTCGGCCGGAACACTCTCCGGCGGAGAACGCCAAATGCTCGCCCTGTCGCGAGCCGTGATGCTGCGTCCGCGCCTGCTGCTCATCGACGAACTCACTCTCGGGCTCTCCCCCGCCGTGATCGCCGATCTCGGACCGGCCATCCGTCGGCTCAACGACGAGGGGGTCGCCATGGTGATCGTCGAGCAGTCGACTTCGGTGGCCTTGTCCTTGGCGCAACGCGCGGTGTGCATCGAGCGCGGGGCGATTGTGGCCGACTTCCCGGCCGACGAGTTGCAGGCACAACCCGACTTGATTCGCGCCATTCATCTCGACGGCATGAGCACGGTGTTGGCCAAGAAGGCGGCATCGTGATGTGGGCCATCGCCGTGGGCGACTTCGACATCACCGCCGGCGGTGTCGCGCTGGGTTTGTTCACTGGTAGCACCTATGCTTTACTCGCGGCGGGGCTCGTTCTGGTGTACCGCTCGTCGGGCGTCATCAACTTCGCCCACTCGTCCATCGGTCTCTTGGGTGCCGCTTTGATGTCGTTGGCCATTCAGCAGTACGGCATTCCGTATTGGTTGGCCTTCGCGGTCGGCGTGCTGGTGTCGGCCGGTGCCGGAGCGGCCACCGAAGTCGTGGTGGTCAAGCCGCTCTCGTCGTCACCCAAGGTCATCCCGATGGTGGCGATGCTCGGACTCTCCACGTTTTTCGTCGTCTTGTCGCTCGCCCTCAACCCCGACGGTCTGAGCGGTGAGGCATTCCCCCAACCAGCGGGCATGCCCACCGGATCGATCGGTTCACTGCTCATCACCAAGCCCTACGCGGCCCAAGGGATCGTCGCGCCGTTGCTTCTTCTCGGTCTCGGTGTGTTCCTGTGGTTGTCGAAGACCGGCTTGGCCATTCGCGGTGCGGCGGCCAATCCCGATGTCGCATCGATGAGCGGAGTTCCACCGCGCACGATGATGGTGTGGTCGTGGGCTCTGGCCGGCGCAGTGTCGGCCGTGGCTGCCATGTTCATCCTGCCGACCGTGGGAGTGGTGACACCCGAGGCCCTCGGCCCCGAATTGCTGTTGCGCGGCCTCGCCGCTGCCGCCATCGCCCGTTTCGCCAGCTTCGGTGTCGCGGTCGCAGTCGCCCTCGCCATTGGAGTCATCGAACAGGTCATGACCACCAACGACGGGGCCAAGGGCTGGATCGAGATCGTCATTCTCGCCGCCGTCGCACTGGCCCTCGCTGCCGAACGACAACGCGGACGCAAGGCCGCCGAACCCTGGACCCAGGTCGGTGCCCCCCACCGAGCCCCCCTTCGACCGCTCACGATTGTCGCCGCGGTCATCGCCGTCGCGGCGGCGGCCACGGTGCCGATGTACGCCAACGCCAGCGATGCGGTCAACGCCACGCTCGTGATCGCGGTGGCGATCGTGGGCATTTCGGTCAATCTCGTCACTGGCCTCGGTGGTCAACTCACCCTCGCTCAGTTCGCCCTCGGCGGTCTGGCCGGTGCGGTGTCGATCCGCGCCGCCGCCGACAACATTCCGTTCCCTGTCGCCGTGGTGAGCGGCGCCGTGATCGCCGGTGCGGTGTCGACCCTCATCGCCATCCCGTCGCTACGGGTGCGCGGACCACAGTTGGCGGTGGCCACACTGTCGTTCGCTCTCGTCACATCGGCCTACCTCCTCGATCGTGACTGGCTGCTCGGTACTCGGCAGTCTCCAACGCGTCCGAGCGGTTCGATCGGCGGCATCGATCTCGCGTCCGGACGCGGCTACTACTGGGTCGCCCTGGCGGCACTGGTCGCGGTGCTGCTGCTCGTGCGTTGGATCCGTCGCACCGCTTTCGCCCGCAACGTGGTGGCCGTACGCGACAACGAGGACGCCGCCCGGGCCATGGCCGTGTCGGCTGTTTCGACGAAATTGCAGTTGGCCTTCGCCGGTGGCTTGGTGGCCGGTATCGGCGGAGCGATCTATGCCCACGTCTACACCTCGCTGTCGTCAGCCAATTTCCCGGTGGCGCTGTCGATCGATGCCGTCACCGTGGCCGTCATCGGCGGACTCGGTTCGCTCATCGGTCCGGTGTTGGGCGCGGCCTACCTGGTGGGCCTGCCCTTGTTCCTGCAACCACCGGCCGAAGCGCGCGCTGGTATCGCAGGAATCTGGTTGATTCTCGTGACCCAGCAACCGCGCGGCATCACCGGCTTGTTCGACGCCATCCGCAACCGGATGCGCCCCGTCGAGGTGGCCGAGGGAGTTCACGAAACCCATCGGGAGCACGAGCCAGGCAGCGCACCACGTCCGAGCGGTCGTTTGCTCGACATCGAGACGGTCACCCGCCGATTCGGATCGATCACCGCGGTCGAGGATGCATCGCTCACCGTCGATGCCGGCGAGATCGTGGGTCTCATCGGACCCAACGGAGCCGGTAAGACGACCCTTTTCGAGATCGTCTCGGGATTCACTCGTCCGCAGACGGGTCGCGTGATCTTCTGCGGCCGCGACGTGTCGCGACTCGGCCCCACCGCGCGAGCGCGACTCGGTATCGCCCGTTCGTTCCAATCGGCACAGTTGTTCCCGAGCCTCACGGCTCTCGAGACCGTCATGGTGGCCCTCGATTCGAGCCACGACGAGAAGCGCGCCGGCCAACTCCTCGATGAATTCGGCATCCTGCGGTACCGCCATGCTCAGGTCGGGTCGCTCCCCACCGGACTGCGACGCGTGTTGGAAATGACCTGCGCCTTCGCGTCGTCGCCCACTCTCGTGTTGCTCGACGAGCCGACCGCTGGATTGTCGAGCACCGAGCGGGAAATCTTCGGCGACAATGTGATGGCCTGGCGCGACCGCACCGGTGTGGGCATCGTGATCATCGAACACGATCTGCCCGTTCTCACCCGAGTGTGCGACCGACTCGTCGCGATGAATCTCGGTCGGCTGATCGCCAACGGCACACCGGCCGAGGTGGTGAGCCATCCCGACGTGGTGGCCAGCTACACCGGCTGACCAGTCGCCATCACCTTCGTCGGTGACATCGTCGACCCACACCGACCCGACGCTCCGCGTGACCGACGTCGTCCATCGACCAACGGGAGAACGCCCCGTCGAGCAACCGGGCCACCGAAACCCGGGACCTCACCGGCCCCGGACCGAGAAGGCGAGGGCAGTCGCACGAACCCGCGCCCTTGAATGCGAAGGACCCCTGACTGCGAACAGTCAGGGGTCCTTCTTCGATGAATCCCGGCAACGACCTACTCTCCCAGGAGGTCTACCTCCAAGTACCATCGGCGCTGGCGGGCTTAACTGCCGTGTTCGGAATGGGAACGGGTGTGTCTCCGCCGCTATGGCCACCGGAAATCTCTTGTCGATGGGCTCTCCCCAAGGACTCCAGAGCAAGCACGAGCTGTTTAACCAAGCCCTCGGCCGATTAGTACCGGTCGGCTACGAGTGTTACCACTCTTGCACCTCCGGCCTATCAACGTGATGGTCTTGTCACGGGCCTTACTGCGTTGACCGCATGGGAGTGCTCATCTTGGAACGGGCTTCCCGCTTAGATGCTTTCAGCGGTTATCCCTTCCGTAGGTGGCTAATCAGCGATGCCCTTGGCAGGACAACTGACACACCAGAGCTACGTCCGTCCCGGTCCTCTCGTACTAGGGACAGCCTTCCTCAACACTCCTTCGGCTGCGGAGGATAGGGACCGAACTGTCTCACGACGTTCTGAACCCAGCTCACGTACCGCTTTAATGGGCGAACAGCCCAACCCTTGGGACCTGCTTCAGCCCCAGGATGCGATGAGCCGACATCGAGGTGCCAAACCTTTCCGTCGATATGGACTCTTGGGAAAGATTAGCCTGTTATCCCCGGGGTACCTTTTATCCGTTGAGCGACCACGCTTCCACACGCTATGGCCGGGTCACTATGCCCTGCTTTCGCACCTGCTTGACCTGTCAGTCTCGCAGTCAAGCTCCCTTGTGTCATTGCACTCGACGGCTGATTGCCAACCAGCCTGAGGGAACCTTTGGGCGCCTCCGTTACATTTTAGGAGGCGACCGCCCCAGTCAAACTACCCGCCTGACGCTGTTCCTGATCCAGATAATGGACCAAAGTTAGAGACCCGACATACACAGGGTGGTATTTCAACGATGACTCCACCGACGCTGGCGCGCCGGCTTCACAGTCTCCCACCTATCCTACACAGTGCAGGTCAAATCTCAACATCAAGTTATAGTAAAGGTCCACGGGGTCTTTCCGTCCTTCCGCAGCTAACGAGCATCTTTACTCGTACTTCAATTTCGCCGGGTCTATGGTTGAGACAGTGGGGAAGTCGTTACGCCATTCGTGCAGGTCGGAACTTACCCGACAAGGAATTTCGCTACCTTAGGACCGTTATAGTTACGGCCGCCATTCACTGGGGCTTAGGTTCACAGCTTCGCCTTTCGACTAACCGTTTCCCGTGACCTTCCAGCATTGGGCAGGCGTCACAGCGTATACAGCGCCTTGCGGCTTCGCACGCTGCTGTGTTTTTGGTAAACAGTCGCTACCCCCTGGTCTGTGCCACCCCCTCCCGCTCGAGGCGCGAGGCCTTTCACGGTAATGGGGTCCTCCTTCTTCCGAAGTTACGGAGGTAATTTGCCGAGTTCCTTAACTACAGTTCTCCCGATCGCCTCGGTATTCTCTACCCGCCCACCTGTGTCGGTTTGGGGTACGGGCACCGTGTCTACTCACTGCTGGGCTTTTCTTGGCAGCATAGGATCAGTGACTTCGCCTGTTGCGGCTCGGCATCACGCCTCAGAGTTAACGGCCCCAACTCTCATCGGGACCCTCCTACACGCTTACCCGGGGACAACCATCGCCCCGGTTCACCTACCTTCCTGCGTCCCCCTTCAGTTACCCGCCACCAGCTAGGTGGGATCGCCCGAAGGCAGCCCCCACGTCGCCAATCTTGGGCTGGACGCGTACACGGTGGTACTGGAATATCAACCAGTTATGCATCGACTACGCCTCTCGGCCTCGTCTTAGCTCCCGACTCACCCTGGGGGGATTAGCCTTCCCCAGGAACCCTTGGGCTTTCGGCGGAGGGGTTTCTCACCCCTCTCTCGCTACTCATGCCTGCATTCTCACTCGATGGCGCTCCACCCCGGGTTACCCCGCAGCTTCGCAGCACCATCGACGCTCCTCTACCGCTCGTACTTTCGTACGAACCCATAGCTTCGGCTCAGGACTTGAGCCCCGTTGAATTGTCCGCGCAGGACCACTCGACCAGTGAGCTGTTACGCACTCTTTCAAGGATGGCTGCTTCTAAGCCAACCTCCTGGCTGTCTTTGCGGTCCCACATCGTTTTCCACTTAGTCCTGAATTAGGGGCCTTAGCTGATGATCTGGGCTGTTTCCCTTTCGACCAACGAAGCTCATCCCCCGTGGTCTCACTGCCGTGCTCTGGAGTACCGGCATTCGGAGTTTGGCTGGGGTTGGTAATCTTGTAGGACCCCGTACCCATCCAGTGCTCTACCTCCGGTACTGAACGCACGACGCTGCACCTAAATGCATTTCGAGGAGAACCAGCTATCGCCGAGTTTGTTTGGCCTTTCACCCCTATCCACAGTTCATCACCGCCATTTTCAACTGACGTGTGTTCGGGCCTCCACGGGGTCTTACCCCCGCTTCACCCTGACCATGGATAGATCACTCGGCTTCGGGTCTACAGCATGCGACTGAACGCCCTGTTCAGACTCGCTTTCGCTCCGGCTCCCCCTCAACGGGTTAACCTCGCCACATACCGTAACTCGCAGGCTCATTCTTCAAAAGGCACGCCATCGTGGCCGACTTGCGTCGACGACACTCTGACTGCTTGTAAACCAACGGTTTCAGGTACTATTTCACTCCCCTCCCGGGGTGCTTTTCACCTTTCCCTCACGGTACTGGTTCACTATCGGTCGCCAAGGAATACTTAGACTTACGAGGTGGTCCTCGCAGATTCACGCCGGTTTTCACGGTCCCGGCGTTACTTGGGATCGCACCCAGAGGCTGCGTGTGTTTAACGTACGGGGCTGTTACCCACTTTGGCTCGACTTTCCAGACGATTCTGATACACAGCAACTTGGTAACTCTGTGAGAGATCTGGCGCTCTCTCTGGTGATCCCACGACCCCACGTCAGCAACGCCACCAGGCTTGACACTGACACGGTTTAGTCTCTTCCCTCTTCGCTCGCCACTACTAAGGGAGTCGCGGTTGCTTTTCTTTCCTCGGGGTACTGAGATGTTTCAATTCCCCCGGTTCCCTCCACTGGCCCTATGTATTCAGACCAGAGTGACACTCCATAACGAGTGCCGGGTTTCCCCATTCGGATATCCACGGATCAACGCTAGGTAGACAGCTACCCGTGGCTTTTCGCAGTCGCCCACGTCCTTCATCGGTTCTTGGCGCCAAGGCATCCACCGTTGGCTCTTTGTAGCTTGGAAAAACTATTCAAAATTGAATTTGAAGATGCTCGTGCTTGCTCTGCAGTTCTCAAGGATCACCAGACGATCCAAGGCCACCTCCTCGGTGGCCGATTCTCGTCGGGGGCGCCGCATCGCCGGCTCTCGAGCCGACGGTTCGCACCGAGGGAACAACTCCCTCAAAACGGAAGAGAAGACAAAACCAGACGTCGGTGTGGACCAGGGAGGCGAACCTCGACCGGGAACCCACGACGACTGATCCGACAGTGCACCAACTAGGAATGGTCGATCTGGGAAGAACGGATGTCTTCCTACAGTCCGACGCAGACTCCTTAGAAAGGAGGTGATCCAGCCACACCTTCCGGTACGGCTACCTTGTTACGACTTCACCCCAATCACCGACCCCACCTTCGACGGCTCCTTCCTTACGGTTAGGCCACCGGCTTCGGGTGTTGCCGACTTTCGTGGTGTGACGGGCGGTGTGTACAAGGCCCGGGAACGTATTCACCCCGGCGTGCTGATCCGGGATTACTAGCAACTCCAGCTTCATGAAGGCGAGTTGCAGCCTTCAATCCGAACTGAGACCGGCTTTGTGGGATTAGCTTGCCCTCGCGGGTTCGCAGCCCTTTGTACCGGCCATTGTAGCGTGTTTGCAGCCCTGGACGTAAGGGGCATGATGACTTGACGTCGTCCCCACCTTCCTCCGAGTTGACCCCGGCAGTCTTCTGCGAGTCCCCGGCGTTATCCGCTGGCAACACAGAATAAGGGTTGCGCTCGTTGCGGGACTTAACCCAACATCTCACGACACGAGCTGACGACAGCCATGCACCACCTGTGTACGACCCCGAAGGACACAGTATCTCTACTGCTTTTCCGTACATGTCAAACCCAGGTAAGGTTCTTCGCGTAGCATCGAATTAAGCAACACGCTCCGCTGCTTGTGCGGGCCCCCGTCAATTCCTTTGAGTTTTAACCTTGCGGCCGTACTCCCCAGGCGGGGCACTTAATGCGTTAGCGACGGCGCGGATTCCGTTGGTTGGAACCCACACCTAGTGCCCACCGTTTACGGCGTGGACTACCAGGGTATCTAATCCTGTTTGCTACCCACGCTTTCGCTCCTCAGCGTCAGTATCGGCCCAGAGCAGTGCCTTCGCCATCGGTGTTCCTCCTGATATCTGCGCATTTCACCGCTACACCAGGAATTCCCTGCTCCCCTACCGAACTCTAGTCACAGTAGTATCGAGTGGCGTCTCTGGGTTAAGCCCAGAGTTTTCACACCCGACTTACTGAACCGCCTACGAGCTCTTTACGCCCAATAAATCCGGACAACGCTCGGTGCCTACGTGTCACCGCGGCTGCTGGCACGTAGTTGGCCGCACCTTATTCTCCAGGTACCGTCATTTTCGTTCCTGGTAAAAGCGGTTTACAGCCCGAAGGCCTTTATCCCGCACGCGGCGTTGCTGCGTCAGGCTTTCGCCCATTGCGCAAGATTCCCCACTGCTGCCTCCCGTAGGAGTCTGGGCCGTGTCTCAGTCCCAGTGTGGCTGATCATCCTCTCAGACCAGCTACCCGTCGAAGCCTTGGTGAGCCGTTACCTCCCCAACAAGCTGATAGGCCGCGAGACCGTCCCGATCCGGTAGCCCTTTCGTCATCGCCCCATGCGAGGCGACGACGGCATTCGGTATTAGCAGTCGTTTCCAACTGTTATCCCAAAGACCGGGGTTGGTTTCTCACGTGATACTCACCCGTTCGCCACTAGGTCTTCCGCAGTATTGCTACTGCCTGGACCTCGTTCGACTTGCATGTGTTAAGCACGCCGCCAGCGTTCGTCCTGAGCCAGGATCAAACTCTCCGTCAAGAACTCGCCATCGCATGATTGCTCACGAAATAGCTGCGTTCATTGAGTTAGAGCGCAGTTCCACCTGGGGGAATAGCCCGGGTGTGCCGAACTGCGATCCGCTCTGTCGAGACAAGCTCGACGATTTGTTTTTGTTCCACGAACGATTGCTCGATCATGGTGAATTGACAGACAGCCTCTCCGTCGGGAATGGCCAAGCCACACCCTTCGAATGACTGCCCGCACTGGCGTTCAGTCTTCTCTTCCGTTTTCAAGGAGCCGTGACTCGGGCACTCACTTCGAGAACGAGAAAACCCGTGTCCCGCGTGTTGGTGCCATGAGCCCCGATCGACCACGAATGGCCTGTGGGGGCGGACCTCAACCCTAGCGACTGGCCGGGGCACCATCAACATGCTGGGCAAAGTTCTTGGACCAGCCTCGACGGGGCTCAGTCGACGATGTCCAACAAGTGGAAGTTCGTCTTTCCTTTTCGCACGAGGATGTAGCGACCGTGTAGCAAACCCGCCTCTGACAAGGACTTTTCCGCCTCCAGGACCTGGCCGTTGGCCCAAAAGGCCCGCTGCTGCAGTCCCCGACGGGCCTCCCCGTTGGATGAGGCCAACCCCGCCTCGCGCAGCAACGCGACCACATCGCCCAAGGCGGTCCGGGACACGGTGGACGACGGAACTTCGCGGGCCACCACACCGAGAGCGTCGGGCGAAGCAACGGTGGGGTCTCCCCCGAACAGCACGTTCGCGGCCTCGCCAGCGGCCGCCTCGGCGGCTTCGCCGTGAACCAGCACCGTCACGTCATGGGCCAAGGCGCGTTGTGCGATGCGTCGACCGGGGTCGGCTCGGTGCTCGGCCACGAGGGCCCGTACTTCTTCGGCGGAACGCAACGTGAGCTGCAGCAAGAAACGCTCGACGTCTTCGTCGGGCAACTGGACCCAGTACTGACGGAATTGATAGGGACTCGTCTTGTTCGGATCGAGCCACAGCGAACCCTGCACCGACTTACCCATTTTTTGTCCGTCGCTGCGCACGAGTAACGGCCAGGTCAACCCGTAGGCGACGCGCGTCAGTCGACGGCGAATGAGATCGATACCCGCAGTGATGTTACCCCATTGATCCGATCCACCCGCCTGCATCTCGACACCCTCGTGCTCGAAGAGATGACGAAAATCGTTGGCTTGCAAGAGCATGTAACTGAACTCGGTGTAGCTGATACCGGTCTCGCTCTCCATGCGAGAGCGCACCGATTCCTTGGCCACCATCTGGTTCACGGTGAAATGTTTGCCGACATCTCGCAGAAATTGGAGCGCGCTCATTGGCGCGGTCCAGTCGGCGTTGTCGACCAGTCGCGCCGAGTGAGGACCATCGAAATCGAGAATGCGTTCCAACTGTGATTTCACGCAGCGGACGTTGTGCTCGAGCATCTCGCGATCGAGCAGGTTGCGCTCCTCACTGCGCCCTCCGGGATCACCAACCATTCCCGTCGCGCCGCCGGCCAAAACAATCGGTCGATGTCCCGCTAATTGGAATCGACGCAACATCACCTGACCGAGAAGGTTGCCGGCGTGCAACGAATCGGCGGTGGGATCGAAACCGACGTACACCGCGATCGGGCCTTGGGCCAAGCGTGAGCCGAGGACCGCGCGGTCGGTCGAGTCGTGGATCAATCCACGGGCGTCGAGATCGGCGAGGAGGTTCGACGAAGTCATCCTGTTCATTCTGGCAACAATCGACGCCCGTGTGGGTTTCTTTTCCGTGCTCCACAGCGATCTAGGGTGCGACCGTGATCGAACTCGAGCGTCGATTCGACGAATTCGCCCGGGCGTTCGAGGTGGGTGCCCCGCTGTACGGGAAGCTCGCCGCGCGGGTCGCCCGCGAGCCGCGCGTGCTGGGCCTCATGTCGGTGGCGCCCGAGACCCAACGCATTCCGGTCTTGCTCTTCGCCGCCGCCCACCATCTCCTCCTGGCCGAAGCCGATCATCCGCTCGCCGCCCACTACCCGAATCTGGCGCGGCGTGACGGCGACGGTGACACCGGTGACCACTTCGTGGACTTCGTGCTGACACGGGCTGATCCCATGCGGGAACTGTTGGCCTCCCGGTCGACGCAGACCAACGAGATCGGTCGGTGCAACTGGTTCCTCTTTCCTTTCGCGATCCTCTCCGAAGAGGTGGGACCGTTGGCCCGGGTCGACATCGGTAGCAGCGCCGGTCTCACCCTGTTGTCGCCGCACATCAGGTACGACGTGCGCCCGGGCGGGATCATCGGCGCGGAGTCGTCGTTGGCGATCGTCTGCGACGTGCGTGGCCAGCCACCGTTGCCGGGTCGGGTTCCCGCCGTCGCGTGGTCGATCGGCTTCGACGCTTCACCGATCGACGTGAGCGACGACGACGAGGTTCGATGGCTGGAGGCCTGCGTGTGGCCGGACCACGTGGAGCGATTCGAACGCCTCAGGGCGGCGGTGTCACTGGCCCGTGCCCACGGCGTGGTCGTCGAGAGGGGTGACGCCGTCGACTCCGTCGAGGACGCCGTGACCCGGGCCCGATCGCACGGACATCCGGTGGTGACGACGAGCTGGGTGATGAGCTACCTCACGCCGATGCGCCGCACGGAGTTCGTCGGGACGCTCGATCGGATCGGTTCGATCTCGGACCTGAGTTGGGTGATCGCCGAGAGTCCGAGGGAGACGCCCGAACTTCCGGGACACGAAGGCTCTGACGAGTTGATCACCGTCGTCACCCTCGTCACCTGGCGCGCCGGCCACCGCTCGGTGCGACGACTTGCGACGACCCACCCCCACGGCAACTGGGTGAACTGGGGCTCCTAACGACTCAGCGCCTCCCGCACCACGTCGGGCACCGGTGCCGGACGTTGCGACACGGGATCGACGCTCACGTAGGTGATGACCGCGTCGAAACGGGGTTCGCCGTCGACCCTTCCACTGATGCTCACATCGAAACTGCTGTTGCCCCAGCGCGACACAGTGGCGGACATGTCGATGGTCTCTCCGAATCTCACCGGTGCGTGCCACGTGAGATTCGTGCTCTTCAACATGAAATCGAACCCGATGGCGTGCAGATCGGTGCTGCTTCCGGTGGCTTCCAGTTCGTCGGAGAGGGCGGTGCGGGTCCAGGAGTCGACCACGTCGTCGCAATAGACGAAGTAGTTGGCGTTGAACACGACGCGTTGCATGTCGCACTCGCCGTAGCGAACCCGGATTTGCTGCTGGTAGGGCATGGTCACGTCGTTTCGGCGCCGAGGCGCACGAACTCGGTCACCGCATCGGCGATCATCTGCACCGCCAGCGACGCCAGAATCATGCCGGCCACACGAGCCAACAGCAGGACACCCGTGGGCCGCACGACTCGTTGCACGATGCCGCTGAAGCGCAAGGCGAGGAGCGAGATCAACAGGGCCACGGCGGTGCCCCCGACCACCGTGAACCACTCACCCGCACCCTCGGCGCGACTGAAGAACACGATGGTGGCCACGATGGCCCCCGGTCCAGCCAGCAACGGTGTGCCGAGCGGAACCATGGCAATCGATATTCGTTGCTCGGGCGTGGCTTCGATGTGTCCGTCGTCGCCGCCTTTTCCATACAGCAATTGGAGCGCGACGAGCAACAGCAAGAGTCCGCCGGCCGCCTGCAGGGCCGGCACCGAGACGTTCAGGTAATCGAGAATCGTCTGCCCTCCGATGGCGAACAGCGAGATGACGAGAAAGGCCGTGCCGATGGCCAGGTACGCCGCTCGGTGCCGTTCCTTGGCCGACAACTGACGCGTCACCGCCAGGAAGATCGGCACGTTGCCCGGCGGGTCGACGATGACCAGCATGGTCACCAACACCTCGCCGAACAAACGGGTGTTCACGCGATCGCCTGCTTCCACTGCAGCAAAGCGGTGGCAAAGTTTTCGATCTGCGTCGCTACGGGACGCGGACCGGCACCACCAGGAGACGTGCGCCGTCGCACGGCGACCGCACCAGCCAGTAACTCGGCGGCTTCGTCTCCGAGAAGTGACTCGCCCCGTACCAGATCAACTAAGGCCCCCTCTCCGGCGAGCGAACGACGCACCAGTGCTCCGACGATGGCATGGGCGTCACGGAACGGTGTGCCCGCGCGCACGAGGAACTCGGCCAAGTCGGTGGCGGCCATCGTCGGCGAATCGGCGGCGGCCCGCATGCGATCGGGGAGGAAACGCGCCGAGGCGATCATTCCGGAGAGCGCGGACAACGCCAGCGACACCTGATCCACGGCGTCGAACAGCGGCTCTTTGTCCTCCTGCAGGTCCCGGTTGTACGCCAAGGGCAGACCTTTCAACGTGGCCAGCAGTCCGGCCAGGTCGCCGATGATGCGACCGGCCTTGGCCCGCGCCAATTCGGCGATGTCGGCGTTCTTCTTCTGCGGGAGCATCGACGAGCCGGTGGCGTACGCATCGTCCAGCACGGCGAAACCGAACTCTTCACTCGTCCACAGCACCCACTCTTCGCCGATGCGCGAGAGGTGGAGAGCCACCAGTGACAAGGCGAACAGAATCTCCGCCACGAAATCGCGATCACTCACGACGTCGAGCGAGTTGTCGAAAGGACGCGCGAAACCGAGTTCGCGGGCGGTGAAGCTGGGGTCGAGCGGTAACGACGAGCCGGCGAGTGCACCGGCGCCCAGCGGCGACACGTCGACGCGTTCGAGGGCGTCGAGCAGACGTTCGACATCCCGGCCGAACGCCCAACCGTGGGCCAACAGGTGATGGGCCAACAACACCGGTTGCGCTCGCTGCAGATGTGTGTATCCGGGCAGGTACACCGCATCGTCGCCGACGCCAGCCTCGCGGGCCCGGTTCAGGAGAACTTCCTGCAGCGCGACGATACGCGCCGCCACCAGAGGCACCTCGCGTTTGCACCACAGACGCAGTCCGGTCACCGATTGATCGTTGCGGCTCCGACCGGTGTGCAGCTTCGCTCCGGGGGCACCGCAGATTTCGGTGACCCGACGTTCGACGGCGGTGTGAATGTCTTCGTCACCGGCGGCGAACACGAACGTTTCTCCAGCCATCTCCGACTCGACGGTGGCGAGAGCCGCCAACACGGCGTCACGTTCGGCGTCGGTCAGGATGCCCACGTGCGCGAGGCCGGTGACGTGCGCGCGCGAACACGCAATGTCGTCACGCCACAATCGGCGATCGAAGGGGAGACTGGCCGTGTAGGCCATCAGTTCGTCGGCGGGACCACCAGCGAAGCGTCCGTGCCACAAGGTCTTGGAATCGTCTTGGCTCACTTCTCTCCTCTCGACGTCGTCGACTTGAGTCCGGCGAGGTCGCGCAGAACGGTCGCGAGATTCGCACCCCCGAAGTCCTCGGCGGCGACGCAGAAAATGGTGTCGTCACCGGCGACCGTGCCCACGATCTCGGGCATGCCACTGCGATCGAGGGCCGAGGCCACAACGTGCGCACAGCCCGGTGGGGTGCGCACCACGACCATCGGGCCGCTGTGGGCGACCTCGGCGACCCACTCGCCCATCACCCGTCGCAACTGTTCCTCGGGGGCCAGGCGCGCCGGTGCGAACTCGGGGATCGCGTACACGGTGTCACCGCCCGGTACCCGAACCTTCACCGCCCCCAGATCCTCGAGGTCGCGCGACACGGTGGCCTGGGTGGCGGTCACACCGTCACGGGCCAACAGGTCGACGAGCTGGGGCTGGTTGGTGACCGCGTGCTTGGCGATGAGCGAGGCGATCAGCTGTTGTCGATGAGCCTTGGACGCCATCACTTCACCCCCAAGAGGAAGGCCATGACCCCGCGGGCGGAGTGGAGACGATTGTGACCCTGTTGGATGACCCGACTGGCCGATCCGTCGATGACGGATGCCTCCACCTCGTACCCGCGATACGCCGGAAGACAATGCATGAATATGGCGTCACTCGCCGCCCGCGACATGAGCGACTGAGAGACGGCATAGGCCCCGAAGACGCCCAGTCGCTCGGCCTTCTCGGTCTCTTGACCCATGGACACCCACGTGTCGGTGTGGACCGCGTGCGCTCCGCTCACCGCCACGACGGGATCGTTGGTTTGCTCGACCGACCCGGTGCCGAGTGACGAAAGGCGGGACAATTCGGAATCCGATGCGTTGTAACCCGTCGGACACGCGAGGCGATAGTGGGCCCCCAACATGATGCACGCCTCCCCCAACGACCGAGCCACGTTGTTGTAGTCACCAACGAAGGCGACGATTCGTCCGGTGAGATCGCCGAACTCGTTCACCATCGTGAGCGCGTCGGCCAGACCCTGAAGCGGATGCGACTCGTCAGACAGCATGTTGATCACCGGCACCGAGCACGACTCGTGCAGGCGCTCGACGACCGAGTGGGAGAACACTCGTGCCGCGACGAGACCGTGGTAACCACTCATCATACGACCGATGTCCTCCACGGGTTCGCGAGTGTCGAAACCGACTTCCTCACCGCGCGTGTACACGGGGTATCCACCCAACTGGACCACGGCCATTTCCATACTGTGTCGGGTTCTGTTGGACGGCTTCTCGAAGATGAGAGCCGCACCGAGCGACACTCCCGTGGACGAGGTGAGGGGTCGGCCGAGCGAGGCCGGTTCGCGTCGCGACAACGACAGCACCAAGGCCAGTTCGTCGACGCTCAGGTCGGTGACGTTCAACAAACCGCGCACGCTCATGATGGGACTCCGATTCCGTCGGCCAGCACGCCCGACAGAACCGCCACCATCTCGTCGATCTCGTCGAGCGACACCGTCAACGGCGGGGCGAGCCGCAGTGAATTGGCGTTCACCGCGTTGGTGACGACTCCTCGACTCAACATCTCCAGATACACGGCCTTGGCGTCACGAGCACCGAGATCGGCGGCTCGCAACAATCCCTGGCCTCGTACCGCCACCACGCCCTCCAACGTTTCGAGGGCGGTGGCCAGGTGGCCGCCCTTGGTTCGCGCCATGGCCGGGGCATCGAGTCGACGCATCTCGGAGATGACGGCGTTCACCGCGGCTCCGGCAATGGCCGTGCCGCTGTAGGTGCTGCCGTGATCGCCGGGTTGGAACACGGCGGCCACCTCGGTGCGGGCCCAACACGCACCAACCGGGAAACCGTTGCCCATGGCCTTGGCCATGGTGACGACGTCGGGGACGATTCCGGCGTGTTGGAAGCCGAACCACTCGCCGGTGCGGGCGAAACCGGTCTGCACCTCGTCGACCATCATCAGCATGCCCCGCTCGTCGCACAACTGCCGGATCCCCCGCAGGTACTCGGCGGACGCCGGGATGACACCACCTTCGCCTTGAACCGTCTCGATGAGGATGGCCGCACAGGAGCCATCGATCGCCGCCGCCAAGGCCTCGAGGTCGCCGAACACCACGTGTCGAAATCCCTCGGGCATGGGTTGGAAAGGCTCGTGCTTGGCGGGCTGACCGGTGGCGGCCAACGCAGCGAGGGTTCGGCCATGAAAGCTGCCCAAGGCGCTGACGACCACGTGCCGACCACGACCGCCGAACTTGCGGGCCAACTTGATGGCGGCTTCGTTCGCCTCGGCCCCGCTGTTGCAGAAGAACACCTGCCCGTTCGCGCCCGAGGCCTCGCGCAACAGGGTGTTCACGGCGAGAGCAGCCGACGTGGCCGAATCGTTGGCGAAGAAGTTGCTGACGTGGACGAGCCGGCGCATCTGCTCGTCGACGGCGGCGGCAATCACTGGGTTCGCATGACCGAGCGACACCACGGCGATACCCGACAAGAAATCGAGATAACGCTTGCCAGCGGAGTCGAACAATTCGGTTCCGCTCCCCCGTTCGAACATGACCGGTGGTGCACCGAAAACCGGCATGAACGGGCACCGGTCGAGGCCGGCGGTGTCGAAGGCATGGGAACTCATGACTGAACCTTCTTGTAGGCACTTTCGACCATCGTGCCGATGCCGGCGTCGGTGAAGAGTTCGAGCAACAAAACGTGGGGAATACGGCCGTCGAGAATGTGAGCTCTCTTCACGCCTCCACGCACGGCGCGCGCGCAACTCTCGACCTTGGGGATCATGCCCCCGGCGATGGTGCCGTCGGCCATGAGGTCGTCGAGCTCGTCGGGACTGGTTTGACGAATGAGGCTGGCGGGGTCGTCGACCACGCGGCGCAGACCTTCGATATCGGTGAGATACACCAACTTCTCCGCACCCAACGCCTCGGCGATGGCTCCAGCCACCGTATCGGCGTTGATGTTGTAGGCCTGACCGAGCGTGTCGGTACCGATGGTGGCCACCACCGGTATGAACTCGTCGTCCAAAAGACGGTGAAGAATCCCCGGGTTGATGCGATCGACCTCACCGACGAAACCCATATCCGGATTCTTGGCCGAGGCGGTGATCAACGATGCGTCTTCTCCACTGACACCGACCGCGAAGCGACCGTGCACGTTGATGGCCGCCACGATCTGGGGATTCACCTGACCACTCAGGACCATTCGCGCGATGTCGACCGTTTCGGAGTCGGTGACGCGCAGTCCGTCTCGGAACTCGGTGACCTTGCCCAACCGGGTCATGAGATCACTGATCTGAGGACCTCCGCCGTGAACGACCACCGGCTTCAGACCGACGAGACGCATCAACACGATGTCCTCGGCGAACAATGCCAAAGCGTCGGACTCGGTGGCCCCGGCCAGGGCGTTACCGCCGTACTTGACGACGACCGTCTTGCCGGAGAAGCGCCGGATGTAGGGCAGCGCCTCGACGAGGACCGAGGCCCGCGCGTCGGTACCGATGGGATTCGCGTTCATGGATACACCCCGATCGAGGACAGGCCGGCGGTCTCGGGTAGGCCGAGGGCGACGTTGGCTGCCTGCACCGCACCACCCGAGGCGCCCTTGCAGAGATTGTCGAGCGCGCCGATGACGACGACGTGGTTGGTTCGCGCGTCGTGTCGCGCGGTGATGTGCACCGCGTTCGATCCCAGCGTGGCCTTGGTCGACGGCGAACGTTCGGACACCACGACGAAGGGTTCGTCGGCGTAGAAATCGGCCAAGGCGTTCAAAAGATCCTCGGTGGAGGTGGTGCTGGTGGGGGTGGCGTAACACGTGGCGAGAATGCCGCGATTCATTGGCGCGAGGTGCGCAGTGAAGAGCAACTGCGCGCCGATTTGGTCCTGCATCTCGGGCGTGTGGCGGTGATCGAGCAGTCCGTAGGCGTTGAAGTCCTCGTTGACCGAACCGAACAGACTGCCGTGCTTCAACGTGCGACCGGCGCCGGACACGCCGCTCGCGGCGTCGACGATGATCCCGGTGTCGCGAACCAATCCGCGCCGCACCAACGGGGCCAGACACAACGTGGCCGCGGTGACGTAACACCCCGGTGTGGCGATCAAACGCGCACCGGTCAATGCGGCGCGGTGCAGTTCGGGCAATCCGTAGGCGGCTTGGGCCAACAACTCGGGCTGGTCGTGTTCGAAGCCGTACCACGTGGGGTATACCGAGGCGTCCTTCATGCGGAAGGCGGCCGAGAGGTCGACGACGCAGCCCACCTTGCCAACGAGGGCCGGGGCGATGGCCATGCTGGCCTCGTGGGGTAGACCCAAGAACACCACGTCCAGTCCGGTGGCCGCGGCCACCACCGAGGAGACGTCGGACGAACCAAAGTCCAGATCGGGATACCGAGCGGCGACGCTGGGGTACAAATCTGCGACCGGCGTGCCGGCCTTGGTGTCGCCCGTGACCATGACCAAATCGAGGTTCGGATGACCAGCGATGAGGCGCATCAGTTCCACGCCGGTGTACCCGGACGCACCGACGATTCCGGCGCGTCGTCGGGCCCCCGACGAAAGCGAAGACGGGTCGAAACTGGCCATGCGTATGATCATACGGAATCATGAATGGGAATACAACCATCGGCATGGAGCCGCTCGCCCCGACGTGGGAGCATGACCATGTGCCGGGCCGCTCGGGCTTCTCCCTACCGTCTACCCGCGGACGCCTGCTGGTGGCCGCGCCTCCGTTGAGCGATCCGAACTTCGATCGAACCGTCATTTTCATGCTGGACCACAACGAGGGAGGAGCCCTCGGACTGGTGATCAACCGGCCGAGCGGCGAAATGGACATAGAGATCGATGCCTGGGCTCATCTGATCCAACCCCGCATCCTGTATCGAGGCGGACCCGTCGAGCCACAGGCCCTCATCGGATTGGGGTTGGTTCCCAACATCACCCCCGACGGACAGATCGTGGAGTCGGTGGAGTGCATCGAGCCCGTCGATCTCGACGAGGACCCCTCCCTGATGGCCACGGCACCGTCCAAGGTGCGGGTCTTCAACGGCTACGCGGGCTGGGGCCCGCAACAGTTGGATGGCGAACTCGACATGGGCGCGTGGATCGTGTTGCCCGCGCTGGCCAGCGACGTGTTCACCGACGAACCCGACGGACTGTGGCGCGCCGTGTTGGCTCGACAGCGGGGCGAGGTGGCATGGCTGGCCGACTGCCCCGCCGACGCCTCGCTCAACTGAGTGCGACCACGACAGCCGACCCGTCAGTCCGAAAAACTTTTTCACGCATTGGACCGGATTAGGACGGCACACTGTCGCCGATGTCGCCCTCAAAGTCCGACCTCGGTTCATCGGCCTCACTGCCCGATCGCCTACGCGCCAGTGCGCTCGAGGACATCTGGTCGTACGGCATTCTCGGGCTACGAGTCACTCGGGTGGCCAAGTGGGCCAACTGCTCGGTCACCCAGATCTATCGGCGTTTCGACGACCGTGACGGTTTGCCAGCCGACGTTCTGGCGCTCATCTTGCAGGGGTTCGCCACCACGAACATCGAGGCATCGTGGGCATCCTCCCCCTGCCCTGCAAGATCACCGATCGCGAGGAGTCGTTGTGGCGTTCGCCGATCCTGGCGGTGGCCACCGTCAACTAGCCCCTGCTTGATCACCTGGCCGAGATCGCCCAAGCCGTGTGGCCCCGCGGGGTGGAGGCCTGCGACATCGTCGACCGACGCCTGGCCCCCGGCGAATCGTTCGACCGGCGCGTGGTGTTCGTGGTATCGATGAACCAACCTGTTCTACAACTCGCTGCTGGACGACAATGGCATCAGCGACAAGGAGTACCGGCAGTTCATGATCGACACCTTCCGCATGAGGCCCCTCACGAACTAGCGAAGTTGCGCGCCGAGTTTCTTGGCGCCGGCGATGCACTTGTCGCGCACCTCGGCCACGTCGGCATCGGTGAGCGTTCGGTCGTTAGCCTGCAGACGCAGACGGAACGCCAAGCTGCGCGATTCGGCGGAGGAATCGGCCCGGTACACGTCGAACAACGCGATGTCCACCAGTAAGGTGCCGGCGTTCTGTCGCAACGACTTCTCGACCTTCTCGGCCGTCACCGACGACGGCACGGTGAAGGCCAAGTCGATGTCGCTGGAGGGGAACCGACTGGTCGGTTTCCATTGTGCCACCTTGGGCTCGGAAGCGAGCAACAACGAGAGGTTCACTTCCAAGACCGCGACGCGCTGGGAGATTCCGTAGGCGTCGAGCACGTCGGGATGCACCTCTCCGACGACGCCCACCACGTCACGACCGGCCGACAGCGTCGCCGAACGCGTGGGATGCAGGCCCGCCGACACGACGGACTGATCGAGGCGGGCACCCCAACCCATGGCGGAGGCCAGTTCGCGCCATACCGCCACCGCCGCCGGCGCCTCATGGCCCGCCAGAACCACCGCCAACACCTCGTGTTCGGACGGAAGCACGTCATCACTCGGCGGATAGACGTGACCAACCTCGAACAAGGTCACTCCATTGCGACGATGCGACTCGTTGAACGCGACGGCCTTCAGAAGTCCGGGGCGTAACGAGGTGCGCAGCACGTCGTCACCGACGGCCAACGGGTTCAGCAGTCGAACGGCCTCGTTCGACAGCCCGGCGCGATCGAGGTCGCCGTCGGTCAGGAACGGATGCGGCATGGCTTCGCTGACCCCGAGACCGAGCACGACCTCACGCACCCGACGTCGGCGTTGCTGGATCGGTGACAGACCACCGGGTTGTGTGGACTTGGGGACCGTCGTGCCGAGACGCGAGTAGCCGTAGTGTCGGGCCACCTCTTCGATGATGTCCACCTCGAGCGCGCAGTCGGGGCGCCACGTCGGAACCGTCACCGAGATGGTGTCACCGTGCAACGCACCGACGAAACCCAACGGGGCGATGAGCGAGACGATTTCCTGGGCGCTGAACTGGGTGCCCAACAGCGCGCCGACACGGGCGGGGCGCACCTCTACAACTGCCGGCTTGGGCAGGTGGTCGGTGCGGGCATCGACCGCCCCCTCGTGCACCACCAAATCGGGGCACGTGAGACGCAACAATTCGATGAATCGCGACACTGAGGCATCGATTCCATAAGGATCCATGCCCCGCTCGAAGCGGGCCGCGGCCTCGCTGCGCAGGCCGGTGCGTTGCATACTCTTCATGATGCCGAGCGGCTCGAACCAGGCAGTCTCGAGAGCGATGACGGTGGTGTCCCCGGAGATCTCGGTGTTCTGGCCGCCCATGATGCCGGCCAGTCCGATGGGACGATCGAGAAGATCGCAGATGAGCAGATCGGCGGCGGTGAGTACTCGCTCGACGTCGTCGAGGGTGACCATGGTTTCGCCCTCGCGCGCCAAACGAATGCGGAATCCCCCTCCACCCAATCGCTCGAAGTCGTAGGCGTGGTTGGGCTGGTTCGTCTCGAGCATCACGTAGTTGGACACGTCGACCACGTTGTTGATGGAACGCATCCCCGCGGCGGCGAGACGACTGGCCATCCAGTCGGGCGACGACGACACTCGCACGCCGCTGAGAACGATGGTGGTGAAACGCGGACAACGATCGCCGGCCACGATCTCGACCGGTGCCGACTTCAACGCCCCCGTGGCCTTGATGGATCCGTCGGAGGCCGAGAACGGCACACCGAACCGGGCGGCCAGATCGCGGGCCACACCGACGTGTCCATAGGCGTCGGGGCGATTGCGCAACACGTCGAGGTCGTACACCACCTCTTCGTTCAATCCGAGGGCCGTGCCGTAGGGAACGCCCACCGGCGTGTCGGGATCGAGGATGAGAATTCCACCGTGGTCGTCGCCCAGACCCAGCTCGCGTGCCGAGCAACACATGCCCTCACTCGGGATGCCGACGATCGACTTGGTCTCGATGGACCGACCGTCGGGCATGGCGGTGCCGGGAGTGGCCCACGGAATGACATCACCGGACTGCATGTTGAACGCGCCGCACCACACGTGGTGCTCGACACCGTCTCCGCTGTCCAGAAAGACCCGGTGGACCTTGGCTGCATCGGGGTGTCGTTCAGTCCTGATGACGCGAGCGGTGATGACCCCCGACACGGTCGCGCCGACCCGGTCGACGCTCTCGCAGGCCAGACCGATGTCGCTGAGGGTCTCGGCGATGGCGTCGACGTCGTCGGGAAGCGACTTGGCGAGATCGAGGAGCCAGGAGTGGACGATCTTCATGGTCAGCTAACAGAACTGCTCGATGAATCGGATGTCGTTGGTGTACATCTCGCGGAGGTCGCCCACGTCATGACGCTCCTTGGCCATACGGTCGATGCCGAAACCGAAAGCGAAGCCGCTCCACTGCTCGGGGTCGAGACCCCCGGCGCGCAACACGTTGGGGTGCACCATACCGCACCCTCCCAACTCGAGCCATGAACCGTCGGGACTGCGGATGTCGAACTCGGCACTGGGTTCGGTGAATGGGAAGTAGCTGGGCCGCAGACGACTGCCGAACCCCTCGCCGAAGAACGCCTTGGTGAACGCGTCGATGGTGCCGGCCAGATCGGCCAACGTGATCCCCTTGTCGATGACCAGACCCTCGATCTGGTGAAACACCGCCAAATGGGTAGCGTCGGCGGTTTCGTTGCGGAAGACCCGACCGGGCATGATCATGTAGATCGGTGGTTCGACGGTCTGCATGACGCGAATCTGCACCGGAGACGTGTGCGTGCGCAACACCGTGCTTCCCGGGGCACCGTGATCGACGTAGAAGGTGTCGTGCATGCTGCGCGCCGGGTGCGACGGCGGCATGTTGAGCGCCTCGAAGTTGTACCAGTCGGTCTCGACCTCGGGGCCTTCGGCCACCTGAAATCCCATCCCGACGAACACGTCTTCGAGGCGTTGCCACGCCTGGGTGACGATGTGGGGACGCCCGCGGCCGGGGGCGACGAAATGCTCGGTGAGATCCAAGGTCTCGGACTTCAACTGCACGTCGCGCTCGGCACGGGCGACGACGGCGATGCGGGCGTCGAGGGCGGAGCGCACCGCGTTCATGGCCTCGTTCACGGCCTGTCCCGCCGACTTCTTCTCTTCCACCGTAGCCAACTTGCCGAGCCCGGCCTTCACGTCGGCCAGGGCACTCTTCTTACCCAACAACTCGGTGTCGAGGGCCCGCAACTCGTCGACCGTGGAGGCCGCGGCGATGCGGGCCTCGGCGGCGGAACGGGCAGTGTCGATGGCGTCGGTCATGACCCGCTAACCGTACCGCAGCCCGCCCCACCGACTGCGGAACAAATCCGACGAAACGCGCGGTGGATCATGTTGCTGACCGGCGTTGACGAGCGGCCTCGAAACACAGCACCGTGCAGGCCATGGCCACGTTCAAACTCTCGGATCGACCGACCTGCGCAATGGTGATCCATTCGTCGACCGCGGCATCGTCGGACATTCCGTGGGCCTCGTTGCCGAGCACGATGGCCACGCGACGAGTGAGGTCGACCGCGGTGTGGGCGACTCCGTGATGCGACGACGTTCCCAAGCGGACGATGCCGGCACGACTCAATACGTCGAGGTTCAGGTCCTCGACCAGCGGCACGCGGAATACGGCACCCGCCGAAGAACGCACGACCTTCGGGTTCGAGGGATCGACGGTGCCCGGGGTGAGCACCACGCAATCGGCCCCCGCGGCCTCGGCAGAACGCAACATGGTGCCCAAGTTGCCCGGATCGGCGATGCCGTCGGCCACCACCACCAAGCCCGAGGTGTCCAGAACCGAGCGATCGGCGAAGGCGCGCTCGACCACGGCCAACACCGGCTGGGGTGTCTCGGTGGTGGCGATCTTCTCCATCACGCCGGCCGCGAGGTGACGCACCGTGCCGGCGCCGGTCACCGGATCGGCCCCCGGCGCCACGAATTGCTCGATCACGTGCCACCCGGCGTCCACGGCCTCGGCCACCAGGACCGCCCCTTCCACGATGAAGGCACCCTCCTCGAAACGCGAAATGCGACGCCCCGCCAGGCGCCGCACTCGTTGAACCGCTGGATTGCTGAGAACCAGTTCGTGGTTCAGATGAACTCGCTCAGGCGAGCGCCGTTTTGGCCGCCTCACAGAGACGACCGAATGCGGCCAGGTCGGTGACGGCCAGATCCGCCAGGATCTTGCGGTCGACGTCGATGCCGGCGGCGTGGAGGCCAGCGATGAAACGGCTGTAGCTGATGTCGTTCAGACGGCAAGCCGCGTTGATGCGCTGGATCCAGAGACGACGGAACTCGCCCTTCTTGGCGCGACGGTCGCGGAACGCGTACTGACCGGACTTCATCACCTGCTCGTTGGCGGCGCGGACGGAACGGCTCTTGTTGCCGTAGTAACCCTTGGCGCGCTCGAGAACCTGACGACGGCTCTTCTTGGCATTCACTGCACGCTTGACTCTTGCCATGACTCTTTCTCTTTCCTTGATCGTCGGTGAGTGACTGGTCGCTCAGCGCTCGGCGAGAAGGCGCTTGATCTTCTTTTCGTCACCGGGGTGAACGGCCACCATGCCGTCGAGACGACGGGTGCGCGTGGACGGCTTCTTCTCGAAGAGGTGCTGACGGTTCTGTTGCAGCCGGCGGAGCTTGCCGGTGCCGGTCTTACGGAACCGCTTCGCGGCGGTCTTACTGGTCTTCATCTTGGGCATCGAACTGGTCCTTTTCTCGACAGTGACGTCTGGGGGTTGTGAATCACTCCGGAGCCACGGCTTCTGAAGCCGTGGCTACGCGGGACTCCTCTTTCTTCTTGGTGGGCTTCTTGTCTGGAACGAGCACCAACGACATGTTTCGACCCTCGAGCCGAGCCTGGGTCTCGACTTTGCCGACCGCGTCGATCGCCTCGATGACCTCATCCAGGATCTTGGTTCCGAGCTCGGGGTGAGCCATTTCGCGTCCGCGGAACTGGAGTGTCACCTTGACCTTGTGGCCTTCGGCGAGGAACTCCTGAACGTGTCGCACCTTGGTGTCGAAGTCGCCCTTGCCGATCTTGGGTCGGAATTTGACCTCCTTGACCGTGACGTGGGCCGTCTTCTTGCGGGCCTCGCGGGCGCGCTGCGACTCCTCGTAACGGAACTTGCCGTAGTCCATGATGCGACAGACCGGTGGAACGGCCAGAGGGGCCACTTCGACCAAGTCGAGGTCGAGTTCTCGAGCCAGGAGCAAGGCGTCGGGGACAGCCTTGATACCCAACTGGGATCCATCGGGACCGATCACCCTCACTTCCCTGGCGCGGATGCGCTCGTTGTAGCGAGGTTCATTCGTCGGCGGTGCTATGGCTGCTCACTCCTGTGCAATGGGCTGACCTCCCATGGTGTTTGATGACATCACGAGGCGACGTCATCACGGGTCAGCACCGCACGAGGTGCCTTCTCGCAGTGACCCGAACGCACAGTTCCGGCGGACCGGTTGTGGTCGGGTGGGGGCGGAGCCCCACTTCGCTTTCTTTGTGACCGATAGAGTAACCGCTCGGACCAGCGAAAACCTCCGATGAACCGCCGATGACCGACAATTCCGCCCCCGACCACCCCGGCCGCGGCGACGCCCATGGGGATGACGAGGATGTCGACGCCGCCGCCGAGGTACTGGCCGAGGCCCGTCAGCGCCTGGCCGAGGCGCCCGCTGACCTGGTGGTGTCCAATCACGCCATGGGCCTCTACGAACTGGCCGCCATCCACCTGACCGCCGCTCCCCCTCATCTGGCCGAGGCAGCCCTGGCCATCGATGCCCTCGGTTGCCTGGTCGATGGTTTGGGCGAACGTCTCGGCGAGAACCACGAGGTGTTGCGCGACGCCTTGGAAAACATCCGACTGGCGTTCGTTCAGGTGAAGGACACGCTGTAGTCGTCGTTCACCGCCCTCCACATCGAACACGAACGACGCGACCGGCCTCACAGAACACGCCCTCGGACATCAGCAAACGCGCCTGCTCGCTCTCGTGACCCGGCACCAACCGACCCACGGCATTCACCAGCCGCCACCACGGCAGGTCGAGTTCGTCGGACCACTGAGACAGGATGCGACCCACCAGCCGGGAGTGTCGCGGATATCCAGCGTCGCGGGCCACCTCGCCGTAGGACACCACCACTCCCTCGGGAATGGCGAGCAACACGGCGACGATGTCGTGGAATCGTCGATCGTCAGGTGGGGGTGACGGCGGCGGCTTCTTCACGACCGAACTTGGAGACGAGGCGAAACGACACCCGGGTTCCCACGGCGATGTCGCGCGACCCGTCGGCGATCTCGGCGCAATGAAACATGTACTCGGCTCCGTCGTCGGTGCGGACCCGACCCAGTCCGACGAAAGCGTCGAAGTCGACGACCATACCCATGATCAGGGCACGATCTTGGAAATTGGCATTTCCAACAAGTCGGAAGCGCCGGCGTCCTTCAACGCCGGGATGAGGGTGTTGATGGAGCGCTTCTCGACCACGCTTTCGACGGCGAAACCGCCTCCCGCCAACTCGCTGATGGTGGGCGACTTCGCCGACGGGAGCACGGCCAGAACCTTGTGTAGATCGTCGCTGCCGACGTTCAACTTCACCAATACTTTTCCGCGGGCGTCGAGTGTGCCGAGCAACAATGTCATCAACTGGTCCATCGCGTGGCGCTTGGCCGGATCAGCGTGCGACGACTTGTTCACCACCATCTCGGTGTAGCTCACGAGCATGGTGTCGATGACCCGCAAGCCCGCGGCCCGCAAAGCCCGACCGGTCTCCGTGATGTCGATGATGCAGTCCGCGATGTCGGGGATCTTGGCCTCCGACGCGCCGTAGGACAAACGCACGTCGGCCTCGATACCGCGTGCGGCGAAGAAGCGACGGGTCAGCGACGGGTACTCGGTGCTGACGCGTACTCCTCGGGGCAGATCGGCCACACTTTGGGCCGGACTGTCAGCGGCCACGGCCACCACGACCTTCACCGGATCACTGGTGGCCTTCGAATAACGCAGTTCGCCGAGGCTCCCGACGGGACTTTCGGTCTCCTCGACCCAGTCCCGACCGGTGATGCCGATGTCGAAGAGTCCCTCGGCGACGTACTGCGGGATCTCCTGCGGTCGCAAGATACGCACCTCACTGATGCGGGGATCGTCGATGGTGGCCTTGTAGTCCACGCTGGACGAGCGCCTGATCGGAAGATCGGCGGCCTCGAACAACTCGAAGGTGGCCTGCTCGAGGGAGCCTTTGGGGAGGACGAGGCGCAACACGCCCCTGACGCTACCGGTACGACCCGACCCGATGACCGTGATTTCGAACGTCGGTGGCCCGTTCAGTGGGACGTGGGTCGATCGTCGAGCAAACGCAACGCGTGGGGCAACACGTCGATGATGGCTTCGATCTGCTCCACGCACCCCTTGGGTGATCCGGGCGTGTTGCAGATGATCGCCGCGCCTCGGATACCCACCACCCCGCGCGAGAGTCGACCGAGAGGACTGACGAGTCGCATGGCCTCGGCCAGACCCGGGGCCTCGCGTTCGATCACGTGCCGAGTTCCCTCGGGGGTCTGGTCTCGGGGCGCGAATCCCGTACCGCCGGTGGTGACCACGACGCCGGCGAAGTTCGCACAGAGTCGCCGTAGTGCGTCGGCGACGTTGTCGTCGCCGTCGGCGGTGAGGGCCCGCTCGACCACCGTGAACCCGTGGCGCTCGAGGCAAGCGGCTAAACCGGCACCCGAGGTGTCCTCGCGAGCTCCGTGCACGACCCCGTCGCTGACCGTGAGCACCTTGGCCAGGAGCGGGCCGTCGTTGGTGTTGCTCGTCGCGTTCATCATGCTCCTTCGCGTCGACGGTAACGGATGATCACCATGCCATCGGTGTCGGCGTGGTGCGGCAGCAAGCGATGGCCGTGCCCGAACGTGCGCCAATCCGACCCGAGAGCGGGAAGGAAACCGTCACCGTGGCGGTCGACCACGTCGAAACCATCGGGAACGACATGATCGATCGACTCGGCCGCGGTGATGGTGCACACGCTGTACACCAACACGCCACCGGGGCGCACGAGAGGGGCACTGGCCGACAACACGCGGTGCTGAATGCCCACGAGATCACGAACGTCGTCCTCGGTGATGCGCCAACGCGCGTCGGCACGACGACGCAAGGCCCCGAGCCCGGAGCACGGCGCGTCCACCAACACCCGGTCGAACGAGCCGACGATGAACGCCGGTGCCGTGGCGTCGCAGGCCACCACCGGCAATCGCTGTCCGAGACGCTCGGCGTTCTTGGCCACCAATCCGACCCGCGACGGCTGCAGGTCGGCGCCGATCACCCGCGCACCCGTGGTCGCCAACGCGGTGGCCTTGCCGCCGGGGCCGGCGCACACGTCGAGCACCGTCTCGCCTGGACGGGCCCCGACCGCGGACGCGACCCACTGCGACGACTCGTCCTGCACGTAGCCGTCGTCACGGGCGGTGACCGAGGCGGCTCGATTCATACGCTCCAGCGCGTCGGTGGCCTCGTCGCCGCACTCGCGGGCGAACAACTCGGTGATCCAGTCGGGGTAACTCAATCGCGTCGCGTCGCCACTCCACACCATCGGCTTGATGGACACCTTGCGCAACACCGCGTTGACGAATCCACTGGTCTTGCGTGAGGCCAGGTCGACCGTGGCCGAGACGGCGGCGTGCGGCGCCACCTTGGCGAACTGCAATTGGTAGGCACCGAGGCGCAACAGGGTGCGCGTGGCGTCGTCGGGTTCGCTCATCACGAAGCGATCGACGAGAGCGTCACACGCCCGACGCATGCGCGTGGTGCCGTAGACGAGTTCGGTGACGAAACGACGATCCACGTCGGACAACGACGAGCGCGACAACATCGCCGGCAGCACGAGGTTGGCGTAGGCGCCCTCGTGATCGATGCGCATGAGGGCCGCGTAGGCGACCGAGCGAGCGGACTCACCCATCGCCGAGCACCTCGTCCGGCCTCAACTGGGCACCGTTGGCCCACGCACCGGCGTCCATTCGGTTCTTGCCCTCGGCCTGCACGCTTCGTAGGACGAGAAACCCGTCGGAGGTTCCCACCTCCACGTGGCCGTCCACGGCCAGGATCGCACCGCGATCGAGGGAACCTTGTTCCGACGACGATGGGCGCACGTCGGCCGCGTGGATCTTGAGCCGCCGTCCCCGATGCGTGGTCCACGCGCCTCCGAGTCGGATCAATCGTGAGATCGACGCCGCGTCGCGCGACCAATCGATACGCAACTCACCGGGCTCGATCTTGGCGGCGTGACTGGGTTCGCCCACCTGCGGGACGGGCACGCTCAAGCCGTCACGTAGTTGCCGCAACAACAACACGGTGCCGTCGGCGATGAGTCGCGCCCGGATGTCGTCGGCCGTGGTGTGCTGGTCGATCGTCATGCGCGCCGAGGCCAACACGCCGCCGGTGTCGAGGCCTTCCTCCACCTGCATGATGCACACCCCGGTCTCGGAATCACCGGCCAGCAACGCCCGTTCGACGGGAGCAGCTCCACGCCAACGCGGCAACAGCGAGACGTGGATGTTGACCATGGGAATCTCGCGCAGGACGTTCGGCTTGATGAGTGCTCCGTAGGCGACGACCACGCCCAGATCGATGGGCACGTGACGGTGGAGGTCGAGCAACTCGTCGACCGTGTGTCCGACCGGAAGTCCCACTCGCCGGGCGCATTCCATCACCGGGCTGGGCGACAACTCGGGTCCCCGACCGCGACGCTTGTCGGCCCGGGTGACCACGTGGGCCACCTCGACGCCGTCGTTCACCAGGGCCTCCAGCACCGGCACCGCCAGTGCCGGGGTGCCGAGGAACGCGACACGACGCACCGGCCCGCGGGGCAGAGGTGCCAGTGCGATCATTCGGCCTTCAGCCGCTTGGGGGCGCTCAGCTCGGCTGCCTGCTCGGTGAGCTTCTTGTATTCGGCGATGGCGGCCTTGCGCTGCTCGGGTTGCATGCGGTCGAACATGAGCACGCCGTTCAAGTGGTCGAGCTCGTGTTGGAACAGACGGGCCTCCAACTCGTCGGCCTCGATGGCCACCTCGTTGCCGTTCAAGTCGATGCCCCTCATGAGGACCGTCTTGGGCCGGGTCATCTCGACGTACAAGCCGGGGATGCTGAGGCACCCTTCGTCGTAGACCCACTCGCCGTCGGACTCGACGATCATTGGATTCACGACCACCATCGGTTGGTCGCCCATGTCCCACACGAAGATCTGGCGTTGAATGCCCACCTGAGGAGCCGCCAGACCGATACCCGAATCACTCTCGTAGAGGGTGTCGAACATCTCGTCGACGATTCGGACGATCTTCGCGTCGATGTCGGTCACCGGCAGGGCCTGCGAGGCGAGCACGGGATCTCCGAATGTCCGAATCTGGTACGTCATGCGTGACAGGCTACCGATGCCATGACTTCTGACCCCGACCACCCGAGCCAGCACTACTTCAGCGAGGAACCCGCGGTGGAGTCCGCGCGCAAGCGCATCGAGGTCACCCTTCCCGACGGTTCTTTCGAGATAGAGACCGACACCGGAGTCTTCTCGCACGGGCGCGTGGATGCCGGCACGAAATTCCTGTTGTTGGAGGCACCCGAACTGCCGACCTCGGGTGAACTGTTGGACCTCGGGTGCGGAACCGGGGTGATCGCGTTGACGATGGCGCGACGTCGACCGGAGTGTCGCGTGTGGGCCGTCGACGTGAACGCCCGCGCCCGACGGCTGACGAGCGACAACGCCGAGGCCCTCGGATTGCGCAACGTGACCGTGGCCGCGCCGGACGAGATTCCCGACGACGTCTCGTTCGCGGCGATGTGGAGCAATCCCCCCATCAAGGTGGGTAAGAGCGAACTTCACGACATGATGCGCCGCTGGTTGCCCCGTCTTTCGACGGACGGTGTCGGAGTTCTGGTGGTGAACAAGAACCTCGGGAGCGACTCTCTGCAGAAATGGCTGACCGAGCAGGGTCATCCCACCAGACGTCTGGCATCGCGACAGGGTTTTCGTTTGTTACGGGTTGGATAGTTCGGGTTCGCGTCATCCGACCCGAGTTCGCTCCGTGCGAGTCGATCGCCCCGGTGGCCTTCACTGCCTTCACCGCAGCCCAGGAGGCCGCACTTGCCGGCGTCGTCGCAGTGGCGCTGCTGCTCGTCGAGGTGATGGACCCGCCGGTGGCGTCGGCGACGTCGATCGGCATGCTCGACGAAACCACGAACATCCCCATGGCCATGAACACCCGGCCGAGAACCCCCTGTCGATGACGCGCGTCAGAGGCTTGGCGGATCGACCTCGATGCGCAACTTCGAATTCGCGGGACGCTCGGTGTCGGCGATCGCGTTCGACAACGACGTCCCGTCTGAGGCGCGCACCAACCACCGGTCGCGATGCGCGACCACCGTGATGCCGGATCGCAACCGCAAGTCGTCCGTGAACCGCTCCGCGCCGTCGCCGTCGATGATGGCCAGGGCCGAGAAGGGTGGCAACGACAACGCGGTACGACGCGCGACCTCGGCGTCACTGGCGATAGCCGGCGCACCCGCCACCGCCGCGCGCACCACCTCGTGATCGGACATCGTGGTCTGAATGAGCAGTCGACCCCCACCACGACGTTTGCCCAACAGACGAGCGGCACGCGACAACAGCGACATCGCCTGTTCGGCGGCGCGATAACGAGGGGCCAACAGTTCGCTGTCGAAATCGAGGAACGCCACCACGTCAATGCGACGAACTCGGTGCAACACCGCCTCGGTACCCACGAAGACGTCGGCGACGGTGTCGTCGATCACGTCGGAGTCCTTGTTGGCCACCACCGACACCACGTCGCGTGCTGCGGCCGCCTCCAGTTCCTCGCGCAGTCGTGACACGCCCGGACGCAGGCGGGCCAACACGCCGGAACCGCACGACGCGCACACGCGGGGTCGGGTGGCACCACACGCCTTGCAGTCCAGCCGTCCGACCTCGTCCTCCCCCATCGCCGCGTCGCACGTCTCGCAGCGCACGAGGGTGTTGCATCCCCGACACGCCAGCAACTTCGCCTGCCCCTTGGTGTTCAACACGCACACCACGCGCGACTCGGGATCACGCAGATGGGCGATCAGAGCCGACGACACCAACGAGCGCTTCCACGGCTCCTCGTCGTTGCGATCGGCCACCTCCACCGCGGGCCAGGCCGCCGTCTCGCGTTCCGGTGGGGGCGCCACCACCGTGCGATCCTTCGCCGCCGCGACCGAGGGACACGGCGAGACCAACAGCACCGGTGCACCTCGACGTCGGGCACGTTCGACCACCACGTCGCGGGCGTGCCACGTGGGCACCCGCTCCTCTCGCAACGTGTCCTCGTGCTCGTCGAGCACGACCGCCGCCGCCAGGTCGGGACACGGGGCGAACGCGGCGGCGCGAGCGCCGATCACCACGTCGACCCCACCGCGGGCCTGCGCCCACTCCTCGGGAACCAGGGCGACCGACGTTCCGGTGCGACGCAGCCGGGCAGCCAACACCCGTGCGCCGTCGATCGACGCGCACACCACCAACGTGGGCCCGAGACGAGCGGCGGCCAACACCGCGGGCATCTGATCGTCGCTCGGGGGCAGACGCAGAACGCCACCCCCGTCGGCCAGCAGCGTCGTGGCCGCCGGCGACACCGGCTCGGCCAACACCTTGGTACGACGCGTCGGCGACGGGCGGTTCACCACCGTGTTCGGCGATGCCGTCACCAGGAACGGACGCAGACGATTCGCCCCCCATCGCCACGACGCCCACCGACACAGATCCAGAGTCTCCTCGTCGGGACCGAGTCCGCTGGATCGCTCGATGAACTTCAGTTTCAGACCGTCGTCGGACGCAGGCTCGAGCGACACGATCCAACCGCCGACGTGACGTCCGTTCAGCGACACGCGCACGCGACCACCGAGGCTCACCGACCACGACATTTCCTCGGAGACCGCGTAGTCGAACACGCGGTCGAGACCGGTGACGTCGGGAACGATCCCGGCAACGAGGTGCGGAGTCGAATCGGCCGATGCCTTCGGCGTCATCGCGGTGTGGTGGGAATCAGCGACCGAGCGCGGCCGAGAAGTCGGCGAGGCGGGAGAGCTTTTCCCATTCGAAGTCGGGCAGTTCACGGCCGAAGTGACCATACGCGGCGGTCGCGCGATAGATCGGTCGCTTCAACTTCAGGTCGCGGACGATGGCCGCGGGACGCAGGTCGAAGGTGGCGCGAACCGCGGCTTCGATCTTCTCCACGGCCACCTTCTCGGTGCCGAAGGTCTCGACGAGGATGCTCACCGGGTGCGCCATACCGATGGCGTAGGCGACCTGAACCTCGCAACGATCGGCGGCACCGCTGGCCACCACGTGCTTGGCCACCCAACGGGACGCGTACGCCGCCGAACGGTCCACCTTGCTCGGGTCCTTGCCGCTGAACGCGCCACCACCGTGGCGACCCATGCCACCGTAGGTGTCGACGATGATCTTGCGACCGGTGAGGCCGGTGTCGGCGTGCGGTCCACCCAACACGAACTTGCCGGTGGGGTTGACGTACACCGCGTAATCGTCGTCGGCGAACTGGGCCGGGATGACCGGACGGATGACCTGCTCGATGAGGTCGGGGCGGATGACGGTGTCACGGTCGACGCCGTCCTCGTGTTGCGTGGAGATGAGCACGGTACGCAGACGCACCGGCTTACCGTCGACGTAGTCGAAGGTGACCTGGGTTTTCCCGTCGGGGCGCAGGTAGGGGATCTGACTGGACTTACGTACGTCGGCGAGGCGCTCGGCCAGACGATGCGCCACGAAGATGGGCAGGGGCATCAACTCGGGGGTCTCGTTGCAGGCGTAGCCGAACATCATCCCCTGGTCGCCGGCCCCCTGCAGATCGAGATCGTCGCTCCCCGAACGCGCGCGGGTCTCCTCGCTCTTGTCGACACCCTGGGCGATGTCGGCGCTCTGGGCGTCGAGGGCCACCAACACACCACAGGTTTTGCCGTCGAAGCCGTACGCGGCGTTGTCGTATCCGATACCGAGGATCACCGCTCGGGCGGTCTCGGCGATGTCGACATACGCATCGGTGGTGATCTCACCCGATACGAGGCACAAGCCGGTGGTCACCAACGTCTCGCAGGCCACGCGGGCGTGGGGATCCGTGTCGAGAATCGCGTCGAGGACGGCGTCGGACACCTGATCGGCCACTTTGTCGGGATGTCCTTCGGTGACGCTCTCTGAGGTGAAGGTCCAAGTGCGGCTCATGATGACTCCGGGTGTGGTTCTCGGCGATGAATTCGAGGGTTCTGTTCAGGACCGTGTGGACACGACCCGGTCGATCAACTCGCGTGCGATGGCACGCTTGTCGGTCAACGTCACCGACTCTAGAGGCTGGCCGGGACGCAGAAAGGTGACCGCATTCGTGTCGTGTCGGAAGCCCACACCGGGCTGGCTGACGTCGTTGGCTACGATCATGTCGAGGTTCTTTCGCACCAATTTGGTCTCGGCGTTGGCCACCAGGTCCGAGGTCTCGGCGGCGAAGCCGACCACGGTCTGTCCGGGCCGCTTTTTCGCGCCGAGCGCGCACAAGATGTCGGGCGTTGGTTCGAGAACGATGCTCGGCACTCCCGCGTTCTTCTTGATCTTCCCGTCGGCGCAGACAACCGGACGGAAGTCCGCCACCGCAGCTGCCATCACCAGAACGTCGGTGGAATCCCAGAGGCGCTCCAAAGCGTCCTGCATCTGTGCCGCCGTCTCGACCGCGATCACCGAGACGCCATGGGGAATCGGCAGATCGACGGTGGACACCAGCGTGACGCACGCGCCACGACGCACCGCTTCGGTGGCCACGGCGTAGCCCTGCTTGCCACTGGAACGATTGGCGATCACCCGCACCGCGTCGATGGGCTCGCGGGTTCCCCCGGCGGTCACCACGACATGGGTGCCGGTCAGATCCTTCGGGCCGAGTTCGGCCCGCACCGCCGCCACGATGGCCTCGGGCGAGGCCAGGCGACCTTTGCCCGAGTCGCCCCCGGCCAGACGCCCCTCGTCGGGCTCCACCACCGTGACACCTCGGGAGAGCAACGTGGCGATGTTTTGTTGCACCGCGGGGTGCTCCCACATTTCGGTGTGCATCGCCGGACACACCACCACCGGGGCCCGCGTGGCGATGAGGACGTTGGTGAGCAGGTCGGTGCTGAGACCGTTGGCGTACCCGCCCAGCAAGCGCGCGGTGGCCGGCGCCACCAACACCAGATCGGCACTTTGACCCAACTTGGTGTGAGGGATGGGTGACTCCTCATCCCACAGCGACGATTGCACCGGCTCGCTACACAACGCTGACAACGTGGTGCGACCGATGAAGTGTTCGGCCCCTTTGGTCATGACGGGCACCACGTGGGCACCCGCATCGACCAGGCGACGGCACACCTCGACCGCCTTGTAGGCGGCGATGCCTCCGCACACGCCAACGACGATGCGCTTGCCAGCGAGGTCGCTCATGACGAGTCAGTCGGCGGCGGGTTCGCCCTCGGCTGCCGCATCGGCGGCGGCCTGAGCGAAAGCGGCTTCGGCGTCGGCACGGGCGGCTTCTTCGGCAGCGCGGCGCTCGGCCATCTCCTCACCCGAGACGCGCACGATTTTGTCGACGGCGATCTCCTCGAATCCCATGCTGAGCGGCTTGCGCAGAGAAGGGACCTGGGGCGGGATGACCTTGTTCGAGACCATGCCGTCGCGGCTGTAGTACTGCTGTAGATCTCGAGCGCGACGTGCGGCCAAGGTGACCAGGCTGAACTTGGAGTCGACCTTGTCGAGCAGGGTCTCCATATGAGGGGTCATCATCGAGTCGCTGGCGGCCATCGTCGGTCCTTCACAGGTCGTGGGCCGAGGCCCGATTCGCAACGCCCGTTGGCGGGCGCACTCGGATGCTACCTGCGGTATCGGAGTTCAACGCCCTCGATAGCCGTCGATCAGGGACACCAATTCGTCGACGGTGCGCGTGAGATCGTCGTTGACCAAGGTGGCATCGGCTAGAGCCAGTCCGACCGGCTCTTCCTCCTCGGCTTTGCGAAGTCGCTCGTGAACCTTGTGGTCGGGGTCGCCACGGCCCTCCAGTCGCCGGCGCTGTTCGTCACGAGAGGGAGGAAGGATGAAGATCAAGATGGACTCGGGGTGGCGGGCTTTCACCTGCCGGGCCCCATCAACTTCGATCTCGAGCACGATGTCACGACCCGCCGACAGATCAGGGACCGGGGTCCCGTAGTAATTGCCGAGGAACTCGGTCCACTCCAAAAACCCGCCGGAGTCGCGGTGGACTTGGAAGGCCTCCCGCGTCGTGAAGACATAGGCGTCGTCCGATTCGCCCGGCCGTTGCGACCGGGTCGTCCACGAGCGGCTGAGTCGCAGATGGGGGTCACGCCTCATCAAGGCATCGACGATTGTTCCCTTGCCAACCCCACCGGGGCCGGAGATGACGAAAATACGCGGTGTGAGGCCTGCGGGGGATCCGGGCGTGGAAACCCGGTCGCTCACTTGGCCAGGTGTTCGAGCAGGGCTTTCTTCTGCTGGGCGCCGAGTCCCTGGATCTTGCGGTTGTCGGCAATGCCGACCTCCTCCATGATCTTGCGGGCCTTGACCTTGCCCAAGCCGGGAAGGCTCTCGAGCATCGAGACCACCTTGAGTTTGCCCACATTGGGGTCACTCGAGGCCAGCGCATCGGCCACCGTCAAGGTGCCCTGCTTGAGTTTGACCTTGATCTCGGCGCGGGCGGCGCGAGCCTCGGCGGCCTTGGCGAGCGCCGCGGCGCGCTGTTCAGGAGTCAGTTGCGGAGGTGTTGCCATGACCAGACCATACCCGCAGGGTCCGGGCCTCGGGTGGATACCTACAAGGTCAGCCGTGCGCTCGACCCCGAATGGCCCCGACCGACCGGTGACCGTGGGCCGTCAGCCAGGCCTCCAAGTCGGCCGCCACCCGAAACGGGGCGGCCGGATCGGCGAAGGTGGCGGTTCCCACTTGGACCGCATCGGCTCCAGCCATGATCAACTCGGCCGCGCTCCAGCCGTCGGCGACCCCGCCGACCCCGACGATGGGCAGGTCGGCGTACGCCGCACGCACGTCGTGAACCGCCCGCACGGCGACCGGATGTATGGCGCGTCCCGACAGTCCCCCGCCCCCATGGCCCAGAGCCGGACGGCCGGTGTCGGGATCGAGAGCCATGCCGAGGACCGTGTTCACCAACGTGACAGCATCGGCACCGGCGTCGCGAACCCGACCGGCGATGGCCACCAAACGGTCGGTGTTCGGGCTGAGTTTGGCCCACACCGGCAGCGAGACCTGCCCGACCACCGCGCCGATGACCGCCGCGGACAAGTCGGCGTCGTGGGCGAAGATGCCGTGGCCGCTCATGTTCGGACAACTGAGGTTGACCTCGACGGCCACGATCGGATGCGAATCGCGTACCGCCGCGCCCAGCACCGTGGCGGCTTCGCGATACTCCTCGACCGTTCGTCCCCAGATGCTGACCACCACGGCGACATCGCCCGTCGCGAGGCGCGGCAGGTCGTCACGCAACCATGCAGCCATGCCCGGGCCCTGCAGACCGACCGCGTTCAACATGCCCTGGGCGACGGGGTGCACACGCGGAGCGGGATTGCCCGCCCACGGCATGACCGACAAAGACTTCACGACCACCGCCCCCAACGAGGCGAGATCGCCGTACGCCGCCAACTCGTCGGCGTGCCCCGACGTGCCCGACGCGGTCATCACCGCGTGACGTAGACGCACCCGACCGACGACCACCGACATGTCGGGCGATGTCGAGCCGCGTCTGACTTCAACGCCCATGGTGCTCCTGCAAGCTACGCACGTCGAGGGGACTGTGACGTTGCTCGGCCATCCCCTGCACCGCGGCCAGTGCCGCCTCGACGGTGGTCACCGAACTGACGCGATGAACGTTGGCCGCCTTGCGAATGGCCTCGCCATCGGTGCGACCACCGCGACCCTGAGGCGTGTTGATGACGAAGGCGACATCGCCACTGGCGATGAGATTCACTGCGGTCACCTTGGCTCCCTCGCTCACTTTGCCCACCACCGCATCGACCATGTGCCCGAACCGACCGAGATAGTCGGCCGTTCCCGGCGTGGCGACGATACCGAACCCCAACTCGCGTAAACGCTTGGCGACCACGATGCCGGCGGGCTTGTCATGGTCAGCCAACGACAAGAATACGGTGCCCTCCCGCGGCAACACCGTTCCCGCCGCCAGCTCGGCCTTGTAAAACGCCTTGCCGAAACTTTTGTCGATGCCCATCACCTCGCCGGTGGAGCGCATCTCAGGTCCGAGGGCTGTGTCCACCTCGGGGAACCGGCTGAACGGCAACACCGCTTCTTTCACCGCCACCGTCGACGGCGAGTCGAGCAACACCGAGCGCGACAACAGGCCCTCGGCGCGCAACTCGGCCAGGGTCGCTCCCAGCATCACCCGCGTGGCCACCTTGGCCAGTGGCACTCCCGTGGCCTTGGCGACGAAGGGCACCGTTCGGCTGGCGCGCGGGTTGGCCTCGATGACGTAGACGTTGGTGCCGGCCACCGCGTATTGCACGTTGATGAGTCCGCACACCTCGAGCGCGGTGGCGATGGCGGCGGTGTAGCTCTCGATGACCTCCACCACCCACGACGGCAGTGTCTGAGGCGGAATGGCGCAGGCCGAGTCACCAGAGTGAACACCGGCCTCCTCCACGTGCTCCATGACACCGCCGATGATGACTTCGCCGGTGCGATCGCGGATGGCGTCCACGTCGACCTCGGTGGCGTCCTCCAGGAATCGATCCACGAGAACCGGGCGCTCGGCCGACAACCCGCCCTCCTTGCCCAGGCTGCCGAAGCCCGACAACTCGGCCATGGCGCGAGCGAGGTGATCGCGATCGTGCACGATCTGCATGGCCCGACCCCCGAGCACGTAACTGGGGCGCACCAACACGGGAAAACCCACCCGGTCGACGATGTCGAGGGCCTGGGTCAGATCGATCGCGGTGCCTCCCGGCGGCTGCGGAATGTTCAACGACTCGCACAGCGCGTTCCACTTCTCGCGATCCTCGGCGAGATCGATGGACGACGGTGAGGTTCCCGCGATCAACTCGACAGGAATCTGACCCGACAGTTTCAGGGGCGTTTGACCACCCAACGACACGATGACCTTGGGTGCGCGACCACTGGCCGCGGCCGTCTCGGCGGCGATCACATTGAGCACGTCCTCCTTCGTGAGCGGTTCGAAGTAGAGACGATCGCTGGTGTCGTAGTCCGTGGACACGGTCTCAGGATTGCAATTCACCATCACCGTCTCGAAGCCGGCGTCACGCAAGGCGAACGACGCGTGCACGCAGCAGTAGTCGAACTCGATCCCCTGACCGATGCGGTTTGGTCCCGACCCCAGGATGATGACGCGCTGTCGATCGGAGGGACGCACCTCGTTCTCGTCCTCGTAGGTGGAGTAGTGATACGGGGTTTCGGCGGCGAACTCGGCCGAACAGGTGTCCACGGTCTTGTACGTGGGGATGACCCCGGCGGATTCGCGTGCCGCCCGAACCGACGATTCGTCGACGCTCCACAAATGAGCCAACTGGGCGTCGCTGAACCCGAGTCGCTTCGCCCGGCGCCACGAGGAACGCGACATCGAAGCGAGCGTCTCACCGGAGAGCTCCAACCGCTCCTCGACGATCATCGACATCTGATCGAGGAACCACGGGTCGACACGACACGCGTCGTGCACGCGATCGATCGAAATGCCCCGTCGCAGGAGATCGGCGATTTGGAAAACTCGCTCGGGCGTGGGTACGGCCACGAGTGACAAGAGTTCGTCGTCGGATACCGACGCCAATTGTCCCTCGGCCGGATCGCAACCGAGACCCAGACGTCCCTGTTCCAACGAGCGCAGCGCCTTCTGGAGACTCTCGGGAAACGTGCGACCGATCGACATGACCTCGCCCACGCTCTGCATCTGCGTGCCCAACACGCCGCTGGTGCCGGGAAGTTTCTCGAACGCCCATCGCGGGATCTTGGTGACCACGTAGTCGATGGAGGGCTCGAAACTGGCGGGCGTGGCTCGCGTGATGTCATTGGGGATCTCGTCGAGCGTGTATCCGATCGCCAACTTTGCGGCGATCTTGGCGATCGGGAAGCCGGTGGCCTTGGACGCCAGGGCACTACTTCGCGAAACACGGGGGTTCATCTCGATGACGACCTGATCGCCGGTCAGCGGATTAACGGCGAACTGCACGTTCGAGCCTCCGGTCTCCACCCCCACGCGACGGATGCACGCGAAGGCTGCGTCACGCATGCGTTGATACTCCACGTCGCTGAGGGTTTGTGCCGGCGCCACCGTGATGGAGTCGCCGGTGTGCACGCCCATGGGATCGAAGTTCTCGATGGAGCAGATGATCACGCAGTTGTCGGCCCGATCGCGCATGACCTCGAGTTCGTACTCCTTCCAGCCGGCGATGCTCTTCTCGATGAGGATCTCGTTGATCGGACTGGCCGCCAGTCCGTTCGCCGCCAGGACCTTGAATTGCTCAGGGGTGGAGGCGATTCCGGTGCCGCGTCCACCGAGGATGTACGCCGGTCGGATGATCGCCGGTAGCCCGATGGTCTCGATGACCCTGGTGGCCTCGTCCATGGAATGCGCGATGCCGCTGGGCGGAACGCTCAGGCCGATCTCCAACATCGCCTGCTTGAACTTGTCCCGGTCCTCAGCCGTGGCGATGGCCTCGGCGTTGGCGCCGATGAGTTCGGGTGTGCCGGGCACACCGACCAGTCCCCTCTCGAACAAAGCCATGGCGGTGTTCAGACCGGTCTGCCCCCCGAGGGTGGGCAGCACGGCATCGGGCTTCTCACGCTCGATGATCCGCGACACCACTTCCCACGTCAGCGGTTCGATGAAGGTGCGATCGGCGAAATCGGGGTCGGTCATGATGGTGGCTGGATTCGAGTTGGCCAGGATGACGCGATAGCCCTCTTCTTTCAGGACGCGACACGCTTGCGTACCCGAGTAGTCGAATTCGCAGGCCTGTCCGATGACGATGGGACCCGAGCCGATGATGAGGATCGACGAGAGATCGGTGCGCTTGGGCATCTCAGTTGCTCCTGCTCGTCATGAGGTCGGCGAACTGATCGAAGAGGTAGCGACTGTCATGAGGACCGGGTCCCGCTTCGGGGTGGTACTGCACGCTGAACGCCGAAACCTCACGAACCACCATTCCCTCGTTGGTGCCGTCGTTGAGGTTCACATGGGTGACACTCACCCGACCGTCCAGACTCTCGGCGTCCACACAGAAGTTGTGGTTCTGACTGGTGATCTCGACGTGTCCCGAGGCCTCGTGCCGCACCGGGTGATTACCACCGTGATGACCAAAGGGCAGTTTGTACGTGGAGCCTCCCAACGCCCGACCAAGCAACTGGTGACCGAGGCAGATACCGAACAGCGGTACCTCGCCCAGTAATCCACGAATCGCCTCGACCGCGTAACCGACGGACTGCGGGTCACCCGGTCCGTTCGACAAGAAGACTCCCTGGGGCGATCGGGCCAGAACCTCGTCCGACGGGGTGGAGGCCGGAACGACCTCGACCGTGGCGATCTCGGACAGACAACGCAAAATGGTGGTCTTGATTCCGAAGTCGTACGCCACCACCCTCAACGGACCAGAGCCGAAGAAGTAGGGCTCAGGAGTGGTGACCTTGGCAACCAGGTCGACGCCGTCGGTGCCCCGTTCGGCGCGCGCGGCGGACAACAACTCGGACTCCGACGCCGTTCCGAACGCGCCGGGCATCGCGCCCGTCTCCCGTAGAAGTCTCGTCAATCGACGGGTGTCGATCCCCGCGATGCCGGCCACCCCGTTGGCGCGCAGCATCGAGTCCAAACTCTGCTCCGCCCGATGGTTGCTGTGTCGACGCGCGAGATCACGAACGATCACGCCACGGCAATGCGCGCGACGACCCTCGTCGTCGCTGCTCGTGGTCCCGTAGTTACCGATGTGGGGGTAGGTGAAGGTCACGATCTGCCCGGCGTAACTGGGGTCGGTGAGCACCTCCTGATACCCCGACAGAACGGTGTTGAACACCACCTCGCCCGATGAGATCGCCACGTCGGCCCCGATGGCCTCACCCTCGAACACGCTCCCGTCGACCAGGACCAAGGTCGCTGCTGGCCGAGCTCCGGTCTTGGTCGTCACTGGCCGTCTTCTCCGTGATGGTACGAATAGTTATGCATAATTATACGTGGGATTGGATAAAAATGACTCACCGCTGGGCTACCCCGTCGATGACGACGGCGCGACCGTTCAGCACCGTGTGCCGCACCCGACCGGTCATCGATCGACCGTGATACGGGGTGTTGCGGCTCTTGCTGGCCACCCGTGCGCGGTCGACCACCCAAGCCCCACCGGGGTCGAGTACGGCGAGGTTCGCCGGTTCACCCTCGGCCACCGGTCGCCCGTGTCGGTCGTCGATGCCGGCGATGCGGGCGGGATTCCAACTGAGACACGCCAACACCGACCGCAGATCCATGCCCAACTCCCCGATCGCCAGCGCGAAGGCCGTCTCCAAACCGAGCATCCCGGGCGGGGCCGCGTCGAGGGGTTGCTCCTTCAGATGGTCGGGGTGCGGCGCATGATCCGTGGCGATGGCATCGATGGTGCCGTCACGAAGTCCGGCCTTGAGGGCCTCGGTGTCGACCATGGTGCGCAACGGTGGATTCACCTTGAAGACCGGGTCGAAAGACCGCAATGACTCGTCTTGGAGCGTGAAGTGATGCGGAGTGGCCTCGGCGGTGACGGCGAGACCGTCGGCCTTGGCCGCGCGAATCATGTCGACACTGCGCGCCGTCGAGACATGCAATACGTGCAAGCGTCCGCCGGTGATGCGCACCAACTCGATGTCGCGGTACACCATCAGTTCCTCGGCGATGGCGGGCCAGCCCGGCAATCCGAGATGACTACAGCATGCACCCTCGTGCATCACGGCTCCCGCCGTGAGACGACTGACCTCGCAGTGCTGCGCCATCGTGATGCCCAGATCGGACGAGTACTCGAAGGCCCGTCGCATGAGCAAAGGATCCTGCACGCCGTTGCCGTCGTCGGTGAACAAGGTGACACCGGACTTCATCAGCTCGGCGTACGGAACCAGTCGCTCGCCGGCGCGACCCACGGTGATGCAACCTGACGGGACGACCTCACACAGGCCCGCGCGACGACCCTGCTCGCGCACGAACTCCACGACCGCTCGTGAGTCCTGCGCGGGATCGGTGTTGGGCATGGCCACCACGGCGGTGAATCCACCGATGGCCGCGGCGCGACTGCCCGTTTCGATGGTCTCGGAGTCCTCCCGTCCGGGCTCGCGAAGATGCGTGTGCAGATCGACGAAACCCGGTGAAACCACGGCGTTCGACGCGTCCAGCACGGTCGCCGCCGCGGGTAGTTTCCCGCCCGAGGCCACCACCAGGGCGATGCGTCCGTCGACGATGTGAATGTCGGCGGACCGTCCGTTCGCATCGGTGGTGGAGTCGACGATCCGACCGCCGACGATGTTGACGATGTTCGTCGCGGGACCGCTCACGAGGAAACCTCCGAGTTCGCTTCCCCCAACGCGTCGAACAAGACCGCCATGCGAACCGCCACACCGTTGCTCACCTGACGGGTGATAACCGATCGCGCGAGATCGGACGGGTCGACCATCATCTCGACCCCACGATTCATCGGACCCGGATGCATGACGAGACAGTCGGCTCGTAGTCGCGAAGCCCGCGCGCGGTCGAGGGCGAAGCGATTCGAGTACTCACCGAGATCCGGCACCAGGGCTTCATTCATGCGCTCTCGTTGCATGCGCAGCATGTACAGCACATCCACGTCACCGATGACCGAGTCCAGATCAGAAGTCACCGCCACCGGCCATGTGTGCACCTCGGGTGGCAACAACGTTCGCGGACCCACCACGATGACGTGGGCACCGAGCGCGGTGAAAGCCTGGATGTCACTGCGGGCCACGCGACTGTGACGGACATCGCCCACAATGGCGATTCGCAGACCGGCGAGACATTCGCGGCCTACCGAGCGCCCCAATTCGGTGCGAATGGTGTGACAGTCGAGCAGGGCCTGGGTGGGATGCTGGTGCCATCCGTCGCCGGCGTTGATGATGCTGGCGTCGGTCCACTCGGACAACTGCCACGGGACACCCGACGTCTTGTGACGCACGATGAAGGCCGCCACACCCATGGCATCGACGGTCTCGACGGTGTCGCGCAAACTCTCCCCCTTGTTCACGCTGGACGTGGACACGCTGAAGGTCATGGTGTCGGCCGACAATCTCTTGGCCGCCGTCTCGAAACTGATGCGGGTGCGGGTGGAGTCCTCGAAGAAGAGACTCACGACGGTGCGACCCACCAATGCCGGCACCTTGGGAACAGGACGACGATTCACCTCCACCATGTGGTCAGCCAGGTTCAAGATGCGCACGATGCCGTCGACGCCCAGTTCGGGAATGCTGCGCAGATGCTTCATTTTTCCCTCTGGCGAACGATCGTCACGCCCGACTCGGTGACGATCACGTCCTCATCGCGCGCAGTGGGCAGGTTCTTGCCCACGTAATCGGGACGAATGGGAAGCTCGCGATGACCACGGTCCACCATCACCGCCAACTGCACCGCGGCTGGACGACCGTATTGATTCAAGGCGTCCAGAGCGGCTCGTACGGTGCGACCGGTGAAGAGAACGTCGTCGACGAGGATCACGGTGGAACCGGCCAAATCGATGGCAATTTCGGTGATCGACAACGGGGTCACCGGACGAAGCGCGATGTCGTCGCGGAAGAGCGCCACGTCCAGACGACCCACGGGCACCAAAGACGAATCCTCGATACGCGCAACGGCCGCCCCCAAGCGCTCGGCGATCCAGACACCGCCCCTTTGAAGTCCGACGATGACGACCCCGTCCAGGCCGTGGTTACGTTCGATGATCTCGTGCGCGATACGCGTGATCGCCCGAGTCACGTCGGCTTCACCGAGAACGACGACTGAAGTGGCGGGAGAGTTCGGCGCGGACTCGCGCGCCGTCGATTGTTCCGGGGCCGAGCCCGGCTTCGTACCACTCATACATCCTCCGTTCGGGCCTCTCGGGACCCGTTTGACGGTCGAGCGGACTCTAGCAGGGTTCCGCCTCGCTACGGCTCCAAACGATGAAGAATCGTCGACAGATCCGCCGGTAAGGGCGCCACGAACGTCATCTGTTCACCCGTGAAGGGGTGTTCGAATTCCAGACCCCCCGCGTGCAGGAACGGACGACCGATGGCCAAGGGTGCACGGGCGCCGCCATACGACGAGTCACCAACCACGGGGTGGCCCGTGGCCTGCAGGTGCACGCGAATCTGATGCGTCCGTCCGGTTTCGAGCTCGCAGGTCACCAACGACACGTCAGGATCGGAAAACGTTCGCTCGACCCGGTAGTTGGTGCGGGCCGGTTTGCCACTGGCCACAACCGCCATGCGCAGTGGATCGCGTGGATCGCGTCCGATCGCCGCGTCGATGGTCCCGACCGAGGCGGCCAGACGACCCCACACGAGTGCCGTGTACCGACGCGTCACCGCGTGAGTCGCCAACATGGCGACGAGGGCCTCGTGGGCGCGTCGGGTTCGGGCCACGATGAGCAAACCGGTCGTTCCGATGTCGAGACGATGAACGATGCCGGGTCGATGCGCCTCGCCCACGTCGACGATCTCGGGATACCGGGCCAGCAAACCGTTCACCAGGGTTCCCCCGGTGTGGCCCGCACCGGGGTGCACCACGAGACCGGCGGTCTTGCTCACGACGATCACGTCGTCGTCCTCGTACACGACATCGACGGCGATGGAGGCGTCGGGCCGTGGGAGTTGCTCCACGGGCAATGTCGCCAGATCGACGGTGACGGACTGACCGGTCTTCAACCGAACCTTCCCACTCGGAGCAGCGGTGCCGTCGACCGTCACCCCCCCGGAGGCGATCATGGTGGCAGCCTCGGACCGACTGACCTCGGTGAGGAGCGACACGATGCGATCGAGACGCTCCCCGTCGAGAGATTCGGGGATCTCTTCCTCGATGATCGAACTCATGAGGTCACCTCTTTCCCGCGTGACGAGGCGACGTAGCCGAGGACCAGCAACGCCCCGCCGACGTTGATGCAAATGTCGGCCACGTTGAAGACGGGGAACCATTGGAAGTCGATGAAATCGACCACGCGACCGCGAAAGAGTCCGTCCTCGCGAAACAAACGGTCGACAATGTTGCCCACCGCCCCACCGACGATGAGTCCGACCGAGACGGTCGTCAGTCGTCCCATGCCCCGACGCATCGACACCAGAAGACTGACGACCACCACCGTGGCGATGACTCCGATGATCGGCCCCCATCCCTGACCGCGACCGAAGGCCATTCCGCCGTTGAAGGCCAAATTGAATTGCAAGGTCCACACGACATGGATCACCTGACCGTCACCCAAGGCGTTCAAGGCCCAATGCTTGGTGATCTGGTCGACCGCGACGCACATCGCGGACAGGACCAAAGATGCACCGCTGACGCCCGGACGCGAGGCCGGTGACTCACCGGCCACGCCGCTCATCGGCGGCCGATCCCGCCGACTCTCTCCTCGACCAACTCGACCGCCCACGGGATCACCTCGAGGCGTTCTCGGGGAATGGGTCGGGTCGAGACGACGCTGTACCCGTAATCGCCGGTCTCGATGCGCCTGAGTGCGGCATCGATGTCCTCGACGATTTGGCGCGCTTGCTCGGAGAGCACACGATCACGCTCGCGTTCGACCGCCATGGTGTCGCCCTCGCCGCCGTCCTCGTCGAATTGGTCGTCACCCATTCCGGCTTCCTCGATGAGTTGCTCCCGTTCGCTCTCGAGACGTTCGGCCTGGCCGAGTAGTCGGGCCCGCTCGGTCTCCAGCAACGTTCGCTGGGCCCGCAGGAACGCCAGATCGAAATCCTTGTTGGAGATGATGCCGTCCTTGGTTTTGGGCTTCTTGCCGGGAACCGCGGGCTTCACGAAGACCGGCTTGGCCGGCTTCTTCGGAATCGGAGCAGGCTTGACGGCGACGCCCTTGGCGGCGGGCGCCGGCTTCTTCGCCACGGCCTTTTTCGCGACCGCCTTCTTGACAGGCTTCTTCGCCACCGCCTTCTTGACCGGCTTCTTCGCGACCGCCTTCTTGACGGGCTTTTTCGCGACCGCCTTCTTGACGGGCTTTTTCGCGACCGCCTTCTTGACGGGCTTTTTCGCGACCGCCTTCTTGACGGGCTTCTTCGCGACCGCCTTCTTGACGGGCTTCTTCGCGGGCTTTTTCGCGACCGCCTTCTTGACGGGCTTCTTGACCGATTTGCTGGCCATGTGAACGTCCTTGGTCGATGTTTACGGCGAGGATAGTCCCGTCGGCACTCCGCCGTGAGACGAACGAACCACTCCGACGTACACCGGTTCATCATCCAATTCGGCGTTGGGCGCCCCCTCACTCCAGCCCACCGACGCCGCCAAGGTTTCACTCGCGATCATGTCCACGAACGGGACCACTTGGCGACGAATCGACTCGGGCACCCCGAGCGTCAAAACGATGCGATCGCTCACCTCGAGGTCGGCGTCGCGACGGGCCTGTTGCACGAGGCGAATGAGATCGCGGGCGGTGCCTTCCGCGGCGAGTTCGGGCGTGACCTCGATGTCGAGACCCACCATGCCCAAACCATCAGCCAACGTCGCTCCGGCTGAGCCGGCGGCCACGGCCATCTTGATGGTGTACTCACCCTCGACCAACTCGATACCACCGGCCACGACGACACCGTCGTCGAGGGACCAGTCGCCGGTCTTGACGGCCCTGATGACCTCTTGGGTGCGCCCACCCAATCGTGGACCGAGAGCACCCGGAATCACCTGCAGAACGGCGGTGGCCCCCGACTCTTGTTGGACCGACAACACGACCCTTTTGACGTTCACCTCGTCGGCGATGATGTCGACGAAAGGTCGCAGGGTTTCGGCATCGGGGTGCGAGACCTTCAACTCGGCCAGGGGCAAGCGCACCCGACGAGAGTGGGCCTTGCGTACCGACAGCGCCGACGAGCACACCTCGCGCACCCGATCCATCGCCGTCACGAGTTCGGGGTCCCCGGGAAGGTCGCTGGCCCGCGGCCAATCGGTCAGGTGCACACTGGGTCCGGGGCAGAGCCCCCGGTACACGGTGTCGCTGATCAAGGGCAACAACGGCGCGGCCACCCGACACAAGGTCTCCAGCACCGTGTGCAGCGTGTCCACCGCGTCGGCATCACCAGCCCAAAAGCGATCGCGCGAACGTCGGATGAACCAGTTGGTGAGCACGTCGAGGAAATCGCGGATGTTGGCACCGGCCGAGAAAAGATCGTAGGCGTCGAGGTCGCGGGTGACCGAGGCGACGAGATCGGACGTCTTGGCGAGAATGTACCGATCGAGGACGTGACCGGAGTCGGTCCGCACCTTGCCGCTCAGGCCTTCGGCGTTGGCGTAGAGACCGAGGAAGTACCACGAATTCCACAGCGGCAACAGCACTTGGCGAACGGTCTCGCGAATGCCGGCCTCGGTGACCGAGAAGTCGGCTCCGCGCAAAATCGCCGACGACAGCAGATACCAACGCATGGCGTCGGCGCCGTAGGTGTCGAAGACCAGCATCGGATCCGGATAGTTGCGCAAGCTTTTGGACATCTTCTGCCCGTCATCGCCGAGAACGATGCCGTGACTGACGCAGGTGGAAAACGCCGGACGGTCGAACAGGGCGGTGGCCAGAACGTGCAACGTGTAAAACCAGCCGCGGGTCTGACCGATGTATTCGACGATGAAGTCGCCGGGATAGTGCTGCTCGAACCACTCGGTGTTCTCGAACGGATAGTGCACCTGGGCGAAGGGCATTGAGCCGCTCTCGAACCAGCAGTCCAACACCTCGGGCACACGCCGCATCATCGACTTGCCGGTCGGGTCGTCGGGATTGGGACGCACGAGGTCGTCGACGGTGGGTCGGTGCAAGTCGGTGACGGTGGAACCAAAATCACGCTGCAGGTCGGCGAGGCTTCCGTACACGTCGAGTCGGGGATACGCGGGATCGTCGCTCTTCCACACCGGGATGGGCGAACCCCAGAATCGATTGCGGCTGATCGACCAATCGCGGGCGTTGGCGATCCACTTGCCGAAGGAGCCCTCCTTCAAGTGCTCGGGCACCCAGGTGATCTGCTTGTTCAATTCGACCATACGGTCCTTGATGGCCGTGACCTCGACGAACCACGAGGAGATGGCGCGGTACACCAGAGGTTCCGCGCAACGCCAGCAGTGCGGGTACGAGTGCGAATACGTGTCGTGTTTCACCACGACACCGGAGGACTTCAAGTACTTGATGACCGACGGGTTGGCCTCGAACACGTGTTGACCCGCCCAATCGGTGACCTCGGCGGTGTAACAACCGTGACCGTCCATCGGACACACCGTCTCGATGCCGACGGCCTGACAGGCCAACTGGTCGTCCTCACCGAAGCCGGGGGCCAGGTGCACCACACCGGTGCCGTCCTCAGTGGTGACGAAGTCGCCCGCCAACACCCGAAAGGCGTTCTCCACGTGTGCGAAATAATCGAACAGCGGACGGTACGAACGCCCCACCAGGTCCGCGCCGCGCACGGTGCCCACCCGCACGGCGCCGCCCAGTTCACCGACGTACGCCCCCAAGCGCGCCTCGGCCAGGATCGATCTCTCCCCGTTCGACTCGACGATCGCGTAGTCCACGTCGGGGTTCACTGCCAACGCGAGATTCGAGGGCAGGGTCCATGGCGTCGTGGTCCAAGCGAGCAGGTTCTCCCCCGACTCCAACACGAAGCGCACCGTCAAGGCCGGATCCTGGCGATCGCGATACACGTCGTCCATACGGGTCTCGGTGTTGCTGAGGGGTGTTTCGCAACGCCAGCAATACGCGAGCACGCGATTGCCCTCGTAGATCAAACCCTTGTCGTGGAGGGTCTTGAACGCCCACATGACGCTCTCCATGTAGGGGAGATCGAGCGTCTTGTAATCGTTCTCGAAGTCGACCCAACGCGCCTGACGCATGACGTAGCGCTCCCACTCGCTGGTGTACCGGAGTACCGAGGTGCGGCAATAGTCGTTGAACTTCTCGACGCCGAACGCGGTGACCTCACGATGACCGGAGATACCCAGTTGTTTCTCGGCTTCCACTTCGGCGGGAAGACCGTGACAGTCCCAACCGAAGCGTCGTTCCACCTTCTGCCCCCGCATGGTGCGATAACGCGGCACGGCGTCTTTCACGAAACCGGTGAGCAAGTGGCCGTAATGCGGGAGACCATTGGCGAACGGCGGGCCGTCGTAGAAAACGAATTCATTGTCACCACCGTCGCCGGCCGTGCGATTCCGCACCGAGGCTGCAAAGGCCCGCTCCGACGCCCAACGAGCCAGGGTGGCGGCTTCGATTTCCGGGAAGTTCGGCTGAGCGTCGATGGAGGGGTACGGACGTGAGGTCATGGCGAAAAGGGTCGTACTGCCATGATCAGGCTACCGGGAAGGCCTCAGCGAAGACTGGCGCTGACGACATTCAGAACGATCATCACCAAAAGCGGCGACAAGTCGAGACCGCCCATCGACGGCAACACGCGCCGAACCGGACCCAACACCGGCTCGGTGATTCGAGTTGCCCACTCGCGCACGACGTCGAGGGGACCCCCTCGCGAAGGGAACCACGACAAAATGACGCGCGCAAGGATCACCAAGGTGAAGAAGTAGATGAGCGTTGCGAGTAAACCGCCCACGGATCAGTAATCAGCGCTCGAGCGCGGAGCCGGCTTCAACAGGTAAACCCCGCGAGCAACCTTTTCGATCTTGCCGTGTAGGGCGTAACAGAGACCGCTCGAGAAATCGATCATACGACGGGCCACCTCGTCGTCGCAGCCCTCGGTGTTGAGGATCACGGGCTGTCCGTCGCGATAGCGATTGGCCACTTCCTGGATGTCGTTGAAGCGGATGGCCTTCACCGTGTGCGGCTCACCCTGCACGCTTCCACCGATGGTTCGCACCGTCGACGAGGGACGACCCGACACCGGACGAGGAAGGATGGACGAATCATCGACACCGACACGGCGGGGCGGAATCGGGTCCGTGTCGCGAGGCGTCACTTGACGCGCGACCGGACGCGAGCCGGTGTCGTCGAAGTCGCCACGACGAGGATCGCTACGCGACACCCCACCCGCACGATCCGGAGCGTCTTGATCGTCGTAATCGTCGTACGCGTCGTCCTCACCCAAACCGAGGTAATCCATGGCTTTTCTGAAGAAGGACATCGGCAACAGAGTAGTCCGAGTCAGAGGGTTCGGGGTGGACGCTCACCGAAGATCGCCGAGCCCACGCGTATCAGTGTCGATCCTTCGTCCACCGCCAGGCGCCAATCCCCGGACATCCCCATCGACACCTCGGACAAGCCCAAATTCGAGGTCATCGATGCCACCAACCGGAAGGCCGAGCGAGTGCGCTCGGGGTCACCGTCGGTGGGCCCGACCGTCATCAGGCCGTCGACGACGAGACCACCCCGTGTCGCCGCGAGGACCAAGGACTCGGTGTCGGCGGGGTCACACCCACCCTTGTCCGCTTCGCCGACGGCGTTCACCTGCACCAGGATCCGGGCGCCAGGGCACCGACGCGCGAGTTCGGTCACCACCGATTCGCGGTCGACGGACTGCCACAGGTCCACGATCGGAGCCAGCAAGCGCACCTTGTTCGATTGGAGTCCGCCGATGAAGTGCACCTCGGGAAGCGGGCCCTCGTGGACGTTGGCTCGGAAACGATCCCATTTGTCGACCAATTCCTGGGCGTAGTTCTCGCCGATGCAGGCGCATCCGGCATTCGCCACCGCCGCGATCGCCTCGGGCGGGAAGGTTTTGGTGACGGCCACGATTCGCACCCGCTCTCCGCCCCGAGCCCTCACCTCGTCGGCCAACCCCCGGTACCGGACCGCGATCGCAGACGCGTCGGGCTCACCGGTCATGGCGCCTGCCTCCACTCTTCCCGCACCTGACGTCGCGCGTCGCCTCGCGCGCGACGATTCCCTGGTCTCGGGTCAGTTGGGTCCTCGGACGTGGCGAGAATGCCCGTCGATTCGCAAGATTGGGTGAGCCAGGGTGAAAGTCACCGTCGCGACGCATGGAGTGGATGATCCGAACTCCGGGGCGATCGACCACGTTGATGAACGCGGGCACGTCGCCCGCCGCGTCACTTCAAGAACGACGGGACGTCGAAGTCGTCGTCACCATCGTCGGTCGGGACGTCCGAGTCACTGGCGAAGATGTCCTTGGGCGCCGGGGCCGGGGTCGGACGGCTCTCTCGGGACGCGGCGGCACCACGTCCGGTCGGACGTCCGGTGGGACGAGCCGCGGGTGCGCTATCCCATCGATCGAAACCAGCGGCGATCACGGTGACCTTCAACTCGTCACCCATGTCGTCGTTGATCACCGTTCCGAAGATGATGTTGGCGTCTTGATGGGCGATGCCACGGATGATCTCCGCGGCTTCGTTCATCTCCATGAGGGTCATGGAGGACGGACCAGTGACGTTCAACAGGACCCCTCGCGCACCTTCGATGGACGCTTCGAGCAGGTTGCTGGACAACGCCTTCAGCGCGGCGTCACGAGCTCGACTGTCACCACTGGCGACGCCGATTCCCATGAGGGCCGAACCAGCGTTTTGCAGAGTCATCTTGACGTCGGCGAAGTCGGTGTTGATCAGGCCGGGATTCGTGATGAGATCCGAGATACCGGATACCCCGGAGTAGAGCACTTCATCGGCGCGGCTGAAAGCCTCGATCACGGTGTCGCGGGCGTCGACCACGGACAAGAGACGATCGTTCGGGACGACAATGAGAGTGTCGACCTTCTCCTTGAGTTTGGCGATACCCGAATCGGCCTGCACGGCGCGTCGACGCCCCTCGAATGAGAACGGACGAGTCACGATGCCGATCGTGAGGGCACCGATGCTCTTTCCCACTTCGGCCACCACCGGGGCGGCTCCGGTTCCGGTCCCGCCGCCCTCGCCGGCGGCGATGAAGACCATGTCGGCACCCTTGAGAGCATCCTCGATCTCGTCCCGGTGCGCTTCGGCGGCCTGACGACCGACTTCGGGGTCGCTTCCCGCGCCCAGACCGCGCGTCAATTCCCGTCCGATGTCGAGTTTGAGTTCGGCGTCGCTGGTCATCAACGCCTGGATGTCGGTGTTGATCGCGATGAACTCGACTCCGCGCAGGTTGCGCTCGATCATGCGGTTCACCGCATTCACACCGCCTCCGCCGACGCCGACCACCTTGACTTGGCAGATGTAGTTGTTCTGTCCACCAACCATGCTGGGTGACTCCTCCGCTTTTGGGCTACCGGGGTAGCCGACGACCTGTTGTTGCTGTCTCGGTCACGCTTTTCGATCGCTCTAAAACTACGTCCATCCGACCGGACGACCTGTCCGGTCCTGTTCGCGCGTCAAGTCTCCCACTTTCAGGTCGGCGAAGGGGGGATGCTCGACCACCGCGCTCGGACAAAGTCCTGCTAGGAGCACTGGGAGGGACGACTTGACCAACTCAGCGCACACTCGGCGCTCCACTGGAGACGTCGATGATGGCGTACCTGTTCGAGCCCAGCCTTTTGATCTCGTTCACGACTCCGACCAACTTGTTTTGAAAATCGCTCGGCGGGCCGAAAAGGACCTCCACCTCGTCGGTCAGTGTCATCGACACCTCTCCTTGGGCTGAAACCGCCAAGGAGACCAGGCGCGCTCGCAGCTCGCTTGGTAGGGCGTTGACCAATTGCGCCGCCCCGAGGAACGGTTGGGCCACCGAATCGCCCGCCGACAGGTTGGGGCCGGTCCCCCGAATCGGGACGTAATCCGTCGGATCACCCTCGATGACGTCCAACACGCGCCCCTCACGATCGATCACCCGATTGAACCCGTCGACCGCACGATAGAAGCCGATCGGGTCACGCTCGACGATCTGGATGAGGACCCTCGAGGGCAAGTGGGAGGACACTGACGCTTCGCGAACCCACGGGATCGCCTCGAGTCGCCTCTCGGCCCCGCGAAGGTCGGCGGTCAAGATGGGCTCACCTTTCAAGCCCGAGATCACCTCGCCAACCACGAGGGGATCGGCGTACACGTTGCCCTCGATCTGAACGTTGCGTATCGACAAGATCGGAGAGGTCAGCAGGAGCAGGATCACCAACACCACGGTGACGGCGATTCCCACGATGGAGAACCAGCGCAACCGACGCCGTCCCGCGGCTCGTCGAATGGCGATGCGGCGTTTTCGAAATTGCAACGCACCCGGCGCAGATCGGGCCGGGATGGGGCCGGAGTCGTCGTCGGAGATGACGACTCGCTTCTTGGCGGCCGGAGTCGCTTTCACCGGCGGCGCTTTCACCGGCGGCATTTTGACCGGCGGTGTTTTGACCGGCGGCGACTTCGACCGGGTCGGGTCATTGATGACTCTCGCGCCCTCGACCCCGTCGTCGATCACGTCCGTGGATCGAACCCGACCGAGCCAACGGCGCCCGCTGAATCGTGGGGAACGATCCCCGGTGCGCAACGCGCGGCCTCCCCTCGCCGCTCGGGCGTCCGCGGGAGTCGCGGTGTCGGCCTCGTCGGAGAAGACCGCCGAGAGTTCGGCTCGCACCTCGTCGGAAATGGCATCGTCGAGGTCGGTGATGATCTCCCCCGTCGGATCCACGGGACGGTCAGCGGGCATCGTCTCCTCCGTCGGCAAAAGGTACCGAGCGCGCATCGTCGAAGTCATGGGTATCGGAGAAACCAACCAGTCGGACTTCGGTGCGCATCACATGGCCAGTCTTGTCGGCGACCACCCGTCGAACGTGGGACATCACCGCAACGACGTCCTCGGAGCGTCCCCCCTCGTCGGCTTGAATGAAGTTCGCGTGCTTGGTCGAGACCGACGCCGTGCCGATTCGCAGACCTCGCAGACCGCACTCGTCGATCAACCGACCCGCGGTCACCTCGCCGGGAACCGGATTGACGAACACCGACCCGGCGTTCTGCCCACCGGGCTGGTTTTCCCGTCGCCAGCGTACGATCTCCTCGATCGTGGCTTCACATGTATCCCGATCTCCGGTGGCCAGGCCGAGACGTGCGCCGAGCACGACTCTGTCGTCGCCGATCGCCGAACCCCGAAAGCGCAGTTCGAGATCGGCGACGGCAACCTCACGAAGCGATCCATCGCGCCAATCGAAAAGTCGGGCCCCGGTCAACGATGCCTTCATGTCCGACCCGTGCCCCCCGGCGTTCATTCGCACGGCCCCTCCGATCGTTCCCGGCACACCGACGGCCCACTCGAATCCGGTCAGGCCGGCGGCCGCAGTCCGACGGGCCAATACCGGCAAGAGGACCGCCGCCCCCGTGACCACCAACGCCTCGTCGACCACAACCTCCACGTTCGACGCGAAGTCCCCGAGTTGAACGACAATGCCGGCGAACCCGCGGTCGCTGACGAGCATGTTGCTTCCCCGCCCGATCACGAGCACCGGCAACGAATGAAGAGCGGCAAACTCGGCCACCCGCGACAACTGTTCCTCCTCGTCGGCGCGCACGAACACCGCGGCCGGACCACCGACTCGATAGGTCGTCAGCGCCGCCAACGGATGATCGACCGTGGCGTTGTCCCCGAGGAGACGACGAACGCTCTGCGCGTCGACGTTCACCGCGCACCACGCAGTGCGAGGATCTCGTTCGGCAGTGTTTCGATGTCGCCACAGCCCATGGAGATGCACACGTCGCCTGATCGCACGAGCGCCGACACCGTGGTTGGCAAGCGTGAGCGATCGGGCTCGTACACGACGTCGAGATCGGGGCGCGCCGCTCGAACCGCATCGACGACCAGCTGGCCGGTGACCCCGGGGATCGGGGTCGTTCCCGAGGCGTAGATGTCGGCCACCACGACCACATCGGCCGAGGTGAACGCCGAGCCGTACTCGTTCGACATCACCGCCATGCGGTTGAATCGGTTCGGCTGAAAAACCGCCACGATCCGTGACCACCCATCCCCGCTCGTACGCGCCGCCGTCAAAACCGCGTCGATCTCGCGGGGTAAATGCGCGTAGTCGTCGACGTAGGTGGCTCCGTCGATCGAACCGATGATCTGAAAACGCCGGTCGACCCCGCCGAACAGTGCCACGGCCTCCACCGCCACCGCCGGGTCGACTCCGAGGGTCGAGATCATGGCGATCACCGCGGTGGCGTTGGCCACGTTGTGGGTTCCCCGCAAAGGGCTCTCGACGAGGAGCGACTCTCCCGACGGGGTGCGCACCGCGAAGGTCGTGACACCTTTGGATGTGCCCACTGCCGACCAACGGAAGTCGGCGTGTGCGGACGATCCGTACGTGATCCACTCGGTGTCACGACGACGAGCCACGATGCTCGTGATCGACGGGTCGTCGATACAGACGACTCGCGGACCGGGCACGCCACTCAGATACTCCTCGAAGGCCCGGACCAGACCGTGGAAATCGCCGTAGAGGTCGAGATGGTCGTGGTCGATGTTGGTCAGGATCGTTCCGAACAAAGGAAGGCGTAGATGAGTCCCGTCGCTCTCGTCCGCTTCCACGACCATGAGGTCGCCGTCGGTCCAGCGTGCCCCGGTACCCTCCTCCAACAGATCCGCCCCCACGACGAACGAGGGGTCGAGTCCGGCGGCTTTCAGGGATTGCACGAGCAAGGACGCGGTGGTCGTCTTGCCGTGGGTACCAGCCACGGCAATCGAGCGACGACGTGTGCACAAGGCCGCCAACATGTCGGCTCGTGAGAGATCGGGAACACCCGATTCACGGGCCCGTGCCCGTTCGATGTTCGACGTCGCAATGGCGGTCGATGAGGTAACCGCGTCGCAACCCGTGACGGCCGATGCGTCGTGGCCGATGTTGACGCGAATACCGAGCGACCTCATTCTCTCCACCACGTCCGATTCGCGTATGTCGCTCCCCGAGACGTCGTGACCCATCTGCACCAAGCAGGTCGCGATGGCGTTCATTCCCGGACCACCGATGCCCACCACGTGGACCCGACGTCGACCAGACAGGTCGAGGGGAGCCGATGTCACGACCGAACTCCGGCGACCTCTTCGATCAGATCGGTGATGGCGCCTCCACGATTTGGTTCGCCGAGCGCCCGAGCGTTCGTCTCGAGGCGCCGCCGGGCCGCCGAATCACCCCGCAACTCGCCGAGGATCATCGTCAACCGGGACGACACGTCATCCTCGTCCAACAGGATTGCGGCATCGGCGTCGCTCAACCAGGCCACGTTGGCGCGTTGATGATCTTTGGGGGTTGCGCCCGACCAGGGAACGAGGACGGCCGGTAAACCCACCGTCGCGACATCGGCCACCGTGCCCGCGCCGCCCCGACCGATCAGCACGTCACATGCTCCGTAAACGTCGGAGATCCGCTCCTCGTAACCCATCACGCGATACCAGATGCCGTCGGAGCCGTCGCGTTCGATGCCACCGTCGCGTCGATGTTCGTCGATGAAGCGATCACCGACCACGTGGTACACCGCCAGAGTCTGATCACCCGAGAATTCTCGCACGAGTGCCAGAACCGATCGGTTCAGGACCCGAGAACCGAGTGAACCACCGAAGACGGCCACGAGGAATCGATCGGCCGGGACTCCGAGGCGCTCTCGCGCGAGTCGACGATCGCCCACACGATCCACCACACGGATCGCGCGTCGAACCGGGGCACCGGTCCATCGCGCACGTACCAGATCGGATCCCGGGAACGCCGTGGCCGTGGCGACCGCGAAACGCGCGGTCAGGCGACTCGCACGACCGGGAGTCCGGTCATAGGAGACGACCACCACCGGAATTCGAAGTTTGCGGGCCGCCAACACCGCCGGCAGGCTCGCGTAACCGCCCACGCTCACCACCACCCGCGGTCGATCGTTTCGCATCACGCGCAGCGCCAACCGGCGAGCTCGCACGAGTTTGGGCACGAACGAGAGATTCCGAACGATCGAACGCGCCGAAAACCCTCGTTGCAGACCGACGACATCGAAAAAATGGTGCTCGACTCCCGAGGGAGGAACCAATCGAGTTTCGATGCCCCGCTCGGCACCCATGTAGGTGATCTCCCCGATGGGATGACCGTGGTCGACCAGACCTTCGACGATCGCCAGCGCCGGCAAAACATGTCCGGCGGTGCCCCCACCCGCGATCACCGCGAATCGGGTCATCGAGGTCGGCGAGCCACGTTCATCAAGAGACCGGCGGCCACCATCGACACGATCAACGACGAACCGCCGAACGAGATGAAGGGAAGGGTCAACCCGGTGACGGGAATGATGGCGACCACACCCCCGATGTTGATGCAGATCTGAATGAGGAACCAGCCGGAGATACCTCCGGCCAACAGTCGCCCGAAACTCGTGCGACAAGACAGGGCCGCCTGAAAGCCGAAGTAGATGAGGAACGTGAACAAGGTCAGGAGGCCGATCACCCCGAGGAAGCCCATCTCCTCGGCGAGCGTCGAGAAGATGAAGTCACTGTGGGCCAATGGGACGTAACCCCATTTCCCCGTTCCGGCACCGATTCCTATTCCCGTCACCCCGCCATTCGACAGGCTGATCAACGATTGGTACGCCTGATAGGTCAAGTGCTCGCGGTTTTCATGAAAATCGAAAAAGGACGTTATGCGGACGAACTTGTCGGGACGCAGCATGATGATCAACGCACCGAGGGCCGAACCGGCCCCGGCCACGGTCAACAGGGGGAGAAAGGGGGCACCGGCGAGAAAGAGAACGACGAAACCGATGCCGACCATGACCGCACACGAGCCGAAGTCGCTCTGGGCCAGCGACATCACTGCCCCCAACACTACGACGAAGCCGAACGGCTTCATGGTGACCCGCCAATCGTGCATCCGATCCATTCGTCGCGACAAGAGGTCGGCTCCGTGAATGATGATGAACAACTTCATGAACTCCGACGGCTGGAATCGTTGATCGAACAATTCGATCCACGCGCGGGCACCGTTTATCTCCTTGCCGAGTCCGGGAAACCACGACAACGACATCAAGGCCAGACCACACCACGGGGCGATACGGGCGAACTTGTGGAGTATCTCGAGTTTCAACTTGTAGGCGAAGGTCATGCCCACGGCACCGATTCCCGCGTAGAAAGCCTGTCGGCGGAAGTACTTCCACGCCGAGTCACCACGATTGAACGAGAAAATGGACGACGACGACATGACCATCACGAGACCGAACAAAACGAGGACGATCGAAACCGCGGCGATGACGTAGTAGCCCACCGGCTTGGGATCGCGAGACGTGGCGTCCTGGTAACGAGACCGTAGGCCCCCCTCACCCGTGCGAATCCTTTGGGCGCGTTCATAGGCCGCCTGACGACGATCGGCGAGGTTGTCGGCGGAGCGACCCCTGGACCTACCGCGGGACTTTTGACCGATAGCGATCGTCACTTTCGTGCTCCTGTCTTGTTCGGCGAGGACTTCTTCGACTTCGAACCCCTGGCGCTCGCAATGAGAGCCGTGACACAACGAGAGAAGTCTTCGCCTCGTTCCTGATACCCGCCGTACCAATCGAAACTGGCGCACGCCGGTGAGAGCAGCACGGTGTCCCCGGAGTTGGCCAGAGAGGCGGCCTGGGCCACCGCCTCGGCCATGTCGCATGCGCGTCGGACCGTACGATGCGCGACAAAGGTTCGCTCGATCTCATCGGCCGACTCACCGATAGCGACAACGCCCTTGATGCGATCGGTTGCGGCAGCGAGAACACCGAGGTCGAGACCCTTGTTTCGACCACCAGCGATCAGGATCACATTCTCGAAACCGGCGATGGCAGTGAGAGCGGCGTGGGGCGTCGTGGCCTTGGAGTCGTCGAACCAGCGCACTCCACCGGCCTCGGCAACCAATTCGATTCGGTGGTGGGGGGCTTCGTAGGTGCCAAGAGCCTCCGCGACCGCCTCCACCGAGGTCAATCGCGGTTCGATGCACAACGCCGATGCCACGAGGGCGTTGGAGATGTCGTGTGGAAAGGATCGTCGCATGTTCGTCGTGGCGATGATTTCTCCGGAGGGACACTCGAGCACTCCGCCTCGCACGCCATAGGTCGCTCGATCCCCGCCGACCTCGACACGTCGACAACGCAAAGAGTCCAGATGACGCGCCACGACGGGGTCGGTCACGACGCCCACCGCCACGTCACCCGGGACAACGTTGCGCCAGATCCGAGCCTTGGCCGCCTCGTACGTCTCCATCGACGTGTGCCAATCGAGGTGGTCGGGGGCCAGATTCAGCCACGCCGAGGACTGGGCGCGAAACGTTTCGACGAAGGCCAGTCGAAAACTGGTTGCTTCGACCACGAAGACGTCCACGTCCATTCCGAGGGCTTCGACGAGGGGAACGTCGGTGTTGCCGCAGGCCACGGCGCGACGACCCGAGGCGGTGATCATCGCTTCGACCATGGTCACGGTCGTCGTCTTGCCATCGGTGCCGGTGACCGCGACCATCGGACGGGCACCCCCGGGACGCGACTGCTCCCACTCGTAGGCCAAGTCCAATTCCCCGTACACCGCCTTGCGCTTGGCGGCGGCGAAACGAAGGACCGCATGACCCTCGGGAACCCCGGGAGCCGGGGCGACCGAGTCGACTCCGTCGAGAAGGTCGATGAGTCGACGATCATCAGGGGATTCGACCAGTTCGACTCCGAGTTCGCTCATGAACGAACTTTTGGCGGCGGTCACGTGGTCGTCGGCGGCCACGACCGAATACCCCCGGGCGACCAGGGCTCTCGCGGTGGCCACGCCGGTGACGCCGACGCCGTAGACGAGAACCCGCTCGCTCACGGAAGTGCCTTCATTGCGACATCGCTGATGCGAGTGAAGTCGGCGATGAACAGGGCCAACGAACCCGCCACGCAGATTCCGCCGATGATCCAAAACCGGATGATCACGGTGGTTTCGGGCCAGCCGACCAACTCGAAGTGGTGATGAATCGGGGTCATCCGGAAGAATCGACGGGTTCGGCCCGATGCCTTGAAGATCGTCATTTGAATGGCCACCGAACCCGCTTCCAACACGTTGATGCCGCAAATGAGCGGAAGTAGGAAATGGGTGTTGGTCGCCACGGCCAACAGACCGAGAGCCGCACCGATGCCCAAGGCACCGACGTCACCCATGAAGATGCGTGCGGGCGCGGCATTCCACCAGAGGAATCCACCACAGGCCCCCGCGAACGCCGAGGACAACACGGCTAGATCGAGGGGGTTCACGGTTCCACCGGCGAGGACGCCGTACACCTCGGGGTTACGGAACGACCAGTAGCCGATGATGGTGTAGGCGAGAAATCCGAGCAGTGCCGATCCGCCCGCGAGACCGTCGAGACCGTCGGTGACATTGACTGCGTTGGTCGTGGCCCACATCATCGCGGCAGTCCACAGAACCCAGAGCCACGATGGGATCTCCCAACCGGGCCAATCGAAGCGGGTGAACGACACCGTCTCGGAAATGTCGGTCGCGGCCACCAACCACCAGGTGATCGCGCCCGCCAACCCGAAAGTGATGAGGCCTTTCTTCTTCCAGAAGATGCCGCGATTGTGGCCTCTGGTCACCTTGAGCACATCGTCCAGCAGGCCCATCACAGCCATGACGAGGATGCCGACGATGATGATCATCGCCTGGTTCGAAAACGCCAGTCCATCACGGACATGGGCGATGACCCAGCCGAGGACAGCCGCACCGAGGATGCTGAGCCCACCCATGGTCGGAGTACCCGACTTCTTCTCGTGATGGGAGGGGCCGAGATCCTCCTTACCGAGAATCGGCTGACCCTTGCCCCGATCACGGAAAAAGGAGATGAGGAAGCGCGTTCCAACCAAGGACAAGACCATCGAGGTCACCCCGGCGATCATGACGGCGATCATCGGCGCCCTTCCAACAGGTCACGAGCGACGACACGATCATCGAAGTCGATGATCTCCGAGCCGATGCTCTGGGAGTGCTCGTGCCCCTTTCCGGCGATGACCACCACGTCACCCCGGCGCGCGTGTCGAAAGGCCAACGAAATCGCGGCGCGACGATCCGGCTCGGTTCCGAACAAACGATGGCGCAAGTGGTCCGGCACCCCGGCCACGACCGACGCGATGATGGCCTCGGGGTCCTCGGAGCGTGGATTGTCGGACGTGACGATGACCGCATCGGCCAGCAAGGCCGCGGTCTCACCCATGATCGGTCGCTTCATCTTGTCGCGGTCACCGCCGCATCCGAAAACGACGATCACGCGGCCGTTGGTGGTCGCCTGGCGTACCGAGCGCAACATTTCTCCGAGACCTTCGGGAGTATGGGCGAAGTCCACCAACACCACGAAGTCCTGTCCGGCATCGACGTGTTCGAATCGACCCGGCACGACCGGTGCGACGCGCAAGCCCTCGACGATCGCGTCGACGTCGACCCCCAACTCTCGTGCCGCGGTGGCAGCCGCCAGCGAATTCATGACGTTCACCGAACCGCCTATCGCCACCTTCACTGTGACTCCTCGCCACGCGTAAGAGTGCGCGATCGCCGACACCTCGGCGTCCGACACGTCGTCCATCGAGAACGGGACTATCGGGGTCGACGCACGATCGAGAAGGCGTCGACCAAACTGGTCGTCGATGTTCACGACCGCGATCCGGGAGAGATCCGGCTCGAACAGTCGCGCCTTGGCCTCGAAGTACGCCTCCTGCGTCCCGTGGAAGTCGAGGTGATCACGGCCCAGATTCGTGAAGATCGCCAGAGCAAACGAGGTTCCACGGACTCGATCGAGGGACAGGGCGTGGGACGAAACCTCCATGACCACCGAACGAACGTAGTTCGCATGACGCTCCGCCAGGGTTCGCTGCAGATCGGCCGGCTCGGGCGTGGTGAGCGCTCCCGTGAGAGTGCCCAAGATGTCGGTCGACGTTCCCGACGCCCGCAGGATCGATCCCAAGAGTTGGGCCGTGGTCGTCTTGCCGTTGGTACCCGTGATCCCGACCACCGAAAGCTTTCGCGACGGGTGGCCGAACAACGCGCTGGCCAGGGGTCCGATCTCCGAACGGACGTTCCCGACCACGATCTGAGCCACCTCACCGACACCGTCGAGGCGATGATCGACCAAGAGTGCGCTCGCGCCCCGCTCGATGGCGGCAGAGGCGAAGTCGTGCCCGTCACGCTGCACCCCGCGCACGCAACAGAACATCGAGCCTCGCTCGACCCGGCGCGAATCATGAGTGATGGCGTTCACGACGGCATCACCCGAACCTGCGACCAACACGGCGCTCGAGGAGTCGACATCGCGCAGCAGGTCGCTCACGCTCCGTCGATACGTCCCCAACGTCATGGTCACCCCCCCACCGCCGGGCAACCGGCATCGTTTGTCGGCGGCTCGATCGAACGCTCATGGATGGCCACGGTGGCGATCTTGGCGAAGACGGGGGCAGCCGCGGTTCCACCGAATCGGTCGCGACTCGACGGGTTCGGTTCGTCGATGGAAACCAGGATGGAGACGCGCGGATCGTTCGCCGGGAGGAATCCCACGAAGGTGGCGAAATACGCACGGGATCCGTCCTCTTTCTCGTAGGTACCGTTCTCTTGGACCTTGTATCCCGTTCCGGTCTTACCAGCCACCGAGATTCCGTCGACTCGGGCCCGGGTTCCCGTTCCCTCACACACCACCGAGGCCATGAGGGCCTGCATCGTGGTGGCGGTGGCCTCCGAGACGACGCGGTGCGAGTTTCCCGCTGGTGACTCCCAGAGCGAACCCTTCTCATCGATCGTCGCGCGCACCATACGAGGCGACACGTACACGCCATCGTTCGCGATGGCGTTCACCGCCGAAATCAACTGCAGCGCCGACGACGAAAATCCGTATCCGTAGGTGATCGTGGCGTTTTCCGAGCCCCGCCAGTTCTCTGGTTGCTTCAGCATGCCGGCGGTCTCACCGGGGAACCGAAGGCTCGACTGCTTGCCGAAGCCGAAGCTCTCCAAGTATTCGTGCAGACGAGGTGATCCCACCTCTCCCGCGGCCATCAGGGTTCCGATGTTCGAGGAGCGGACGAAGATGTCGCGCAGTGACATCAACTCGAGATCGTGGGGGAACGCATCCTTGATCGTCTTTTCGAACTCTTGTCCCTCGTCGAAGACGTACACGTCGGGCACGTCATAGACGCGATCAGTCGTCGCCACGCCCGAGTCGAGAGTGGCAGCCACACTGAAAACCTTGGCCACCGAGCCAGGCTCGTGCGCTTCGACCACCGCCATGTTGCCGGCGGTGATTTCGGCGATCCCCTCGGCGTTACGTCGAACACTGACGATGGCCAGGATCTCACCGGTCGAGGTGTCCATCACGATGGCGTTGCCGCCCTTGGCCACGAGCTCTTCGACACGAGCCAAGAGGATTCGCTCTACTTGGTATTGCAACGAGCGATCGATGGTGAGTACGAGGTCCATTCCCGGTCGCGGATCGTCCACGATCTTGGTGGTGCCCGGAAGGCTGCGCCCTTTGGAGGCCTCGCTCACCATTTCACCATCGTGTCCACGAAGCATCTTGTCGTACTGCAACTCGACGCCGCTGGTGCCGACACCGAAAGGATCGGTACGTCCGACGACGTTGCGCGCCAGGCCCCCGGCCACCTCGATGCGTTCGGGCTCGACGAGACCGAAGATTCCCGCCAGGTTCAACGACAACACGGCCTCGGCGACGTTTTCGTCGACGAATCGCTCCACGTACACGAACGTCGTGCTCTGGTCCGCGAGCTTGGTGACCAGGTCGGCTTCGGATAACGAGTCGATGCCCAACAACTGGGCCAGAACATGGGCCGTGGCGGCCGGATCGATGATCGATTGTGGGTTGGCGTAAATGGACGTGGACGGCACGGTGATGGCCATCTCGTTCCCGTCGCGATCGAAGATCGTGCCCCGCGCCGCCGGAATCAAGGTGAAACGCTGACGTTGCTGGACTCCGTCCTCGCGAAGGCCGGCACCCCTGGCCACCTGCACCCAGAAACTCCGGACGACCAAGACCCCCATGCAGACAAGAGACAAACACACCAGCAGATGGAACCGGGTGCGGCGCAAACCCGCGGTCGATCGATGTCGGGTCGTGGTTTTCGGGACCTCGGTGTCGTTCCCTCCGCCGAACAGCAGATTAAGACCCGGCCGAGGTCGGCGCTTCGCGGACACCTTGGCCGGCTTCGAACGCGTCCCGAATCGGGATTTGGTCCCGGTCTCGACAACGGATTCATCACTCGAACGAGTCGACCTCACCCGAGTTCGCGATGACGATTTGGCGCGGATCGCCGATGACGATTTCGCTGCGACCCGCTTGGTCACCGGGGATGCACGGCGCGCGGTATCCACCTTGCGACGGGACTTGGGAACCCCGCTCACGCCGGAGTTTCGACGCTTGTCGCTCACGGCCGGGTCCCGATCAGCGCCTTGACGGCGCCGTAGTTGTCGAGGGGATCCTCGGCGCCGGACATGTACTCGGGGTCGATACCGCCGGTCGACACCAGAACTGCGGCCACGCTGGAACTTTCCACAGTGGTGAAATCCGTGCCACTACCCGGAATCATCCCCATGGCGGTGGCCTCGACGACCAACCGAGCCGGATCACGCAACGCCGAACGCTCCAGACGCAGCGCGTTGTAACGATCGCGTTCGGTTTGGATTTGGGTGTCGATCTTGTCGATCTTCATCTGGGTCTCGGCGATACGGGTCTGAAAGGCCACGACCAGGAACATGACCAGGATCGCCAACACCGCGATGGTTGCCGAGAGAATGATGACCCGGCGCACCCCGCTCGTGGCATCGCGCCGAGTGACGACCCGAGCCACCGGGGATTTGGCGGCCCGCCGACTCTCAGCGGTACGGGGTTTGACGGTTCGCGAGGCCGGACGATTCACCGGCTTGGCCGCCGGTCGCGAGCGCGGAATGGTGGAAACCGCCTTGGCCATCAGATGACCTCCGCCAAACGCAACCGTGCCGAAGTGCTGCGGGGATTTCGCTCCATCTCGGTCGCCGACGGCTTCGATGCGGCGCGGAGGAGTTTCAGCGTTCGTTGAGCGCCGCAACCGCAGGGGAGGAGGCGGGGGCACTGGCAACCACCGGTGCTGTGAAAACGGAAGCGCTCCTTGACGATGCGGTCCTCACCGGAATGATACGACAGAACGGCGATACGACCGCCCTTGACCGTGCGACTGATCGCTCGATCGAGGGCGACCGGCAAAACGTCGAGTTCCTCGTTCACCGCGATGCGCAACGCCTGAAACGTCCGTTTCGCGGGATGACCACCACGACGACGAGCGGGAGCGGGAATCGCCGATGCGACGACGTCGGCTAGGCGGGCAGTGTCGTGGATGGGTCGAGCGGCAACGATGGCGCGAGCGATTCGCACGGCGAAGCGTTCGTCGGCGTAATCCCTCAGGATGCGTACCAACTCGGACTCATCGGCCTCATTGACCAATTCGTGCGCCGTCCCCGCATCACGCACGTCCATACGCATGTCGAGGGGAGCTGCGGCTCGATACGAAAAACCCCGCTCGACGGCGTCGAATTGATGTGACGACACCCCCAAGTCGAACAGAGCGCCCGAAAGTTCGGTGACCGATGCGTCGGCCATGGCGCCGTCGACGTCGTCGAAGCGTCGGTGTGAGGCCCGAAAGCGCCCGGCAAAACGAGACAAACGCTGGCTCGCCGCGGTCAACGCGGCGGCATCACGGTCGACGCCGAGAATGGAGATGCGCTCATCGGCATCGAGGAGAGCCTCGGAGTGTCCCCCTCCACCGAGGGTCCCATCGAGGACCACGCCGACGGGTATTCCGACGAAGGCGCCCACGATCTCGTCGACCATCACCGGAAGGTGCGCGAACTCGATGCCGTCGCTCATGACTCGTCACCGGCAATGGCTTCAGTGCCGGCCGACAACATCCGCTCGAACCGGCCTGGCTCCCAGATCTCCACACTGTCGAAGGCGCCCGACACCACGACCCTGGCCCCCGGTAGGAGGCCGGCGTAGGTGCGCAGGTTGTCGTCGATCGTGATGCGTCCCTGCCCGTCGACCGTCACCTCGGTCATGCTCACCGCCAGAGCGCGCAACTCGCCCATGGACTTCTCCCCCCGCTTGACCGCTTGGAGGATCTCCTCTCCGCGAGCGGCCGCCACGGTCGCCGTCACCACCACGACGCACTTGTCCTGACCGATGACCAAGAAGCAGCGGGGCTCCAAGCGGTTGCGAAAGGTCGGTGGCAACGCGACACGACCCTTGGGGTCGAGTTGGCGCTCGAAACGACCGACAAAACCTTCCACTGACCTGCCCCTCACCGTGTTCTCGCCTGGTGCAAGAAGTGGCTTCTGCCCCACCTCTCCCCACCAGGCTCCATTTAAGACCCCAAATGGCCCCTACGTCAACCATTATCCCCCACTTTTCCCCACCTCTTGGCCCGAAAGGTGGCTCCTGGGGCGTGGTTTGGAGGGGGCAAACCGCCATCGGTGCCACCGAATTCTCAAGTTCGAGGCCCAATCGGGCCGATACCTCGCCGTGATCACGCTCTGGACCACCTCGCCGAGCGCCCTGCGCCGGCGTCGAGCCCGCCTCGCGCTGGCCGTTCTGGTGTCGCTCGGCGTCTCCACCTTGGGGGTGACCTCGGTTTCGGCCACCGCGACCTCGGGAAACATCGCTCTCTCCCCCTCGATGCCTCGCCAGGGCGACCGAGGCGAGTCGGTTCGCGCCCTCCAGCGAGCTTTGATCGCCGCTGGAGTCAACGTTCCGGGCGGAGCCGATGGCATCTTCGGTCAGGGCACGGCGACCGCTCTTCGATCCTTTCAAGCCTCCAAGGGTTTGGTGGCCAGTGGCTCGATCGACGCCTCCAGTGCCTTCCTGTTGGGACTCGGCCCGATGCCGACGTTGCCCAAACGTGGTGATCGCGGCGACGCCGTGACAACCCTGCAGGGGGCTCTCATCCGTGCCGGCCACACCATGCGCGGTGGAGCTGACGGTGTCTTTGGTTCAGCCACGTCCGACGCGATCGCGGCCTTTCAGTCGGCGCGGGGCCTCACCGCCTCTGGCACGATCGAACTCACCACTGCCATCGCATTGGGCATCGCCCCGGCCAGCGCGACCGCCGCACCGTCGACGAATCCGGCCCTTCCCCAAACAACCGCACCGACCAGCAGCGGGCCGGTACCTTCGACACCCGCGCCACCGCTCGTGATATCGGTGGGTGAGAAGGGTGAGGCCGTGATGCGTCTACAACGGGCCCTCATCGCCGCCGGCGTGACGGTGCGCGGTGGCGCCGACGGGGTATTCGGCGCGGTCACCACTCACGCCATCGGCACCTACCAGCGCGCGGTATCCATCGGGGTCACCGGACAGGTGGACACCCTGACCGCTCAGTTCCTCGGCCTCGTCGCCGCACCGGTCTTGCCCGTGTTCGGCGACCGCGGGCCCCGGGTCGCCGACGTTCAGGATCGACTGATCTCGGCGGGTATCACCTTGAAAGGTGGGGCCGATGGAGTGTTCGGCGTGGCCACTCGGGTGTCTCTTCGCGCTTTCCAAACCGCCCGTAAGATTCCCGTGACCGGAGCGGTCGATCTGCGCACCGCGCTACATCTCGGCGTCATTCCCGGTTTGGTCTCGAATGAGCCGGTCGCCCCGTCCCCGGTCGCCCCGGCACCGGTTGCGCCCACGCCGGTCACGTCGACCCCGTCGAGTTCCGTACCCGTCACCACCACCTCCATCACGGTCTTCCCGGTTCTCGGTCCGTGCTGGTTCTCCGACACGTGGATGTCACCGCGAGCCGGTGGACGTCGTCACGAGGGAGTGGACATCATCGCTCGCACCGGACAGCCGTTGTATGCCGTGATCGATGGAACGATCACGCGACAGTTCTTCGATCGTCCCGGTTCGTTGGGTGGCAACGCCCTGCGCCTCGCCGCAACCGACGGCACCTACTTCCATTACGCTCATCTCTCGGCTTTCGCCGAGGGCATCGGCCTCGGTTCCACGGTCGTCGCCGGTCAGGTCGTGGGGTACGTGGGCAACACGGGGAGTTCCTCGGCCCCCCACCTGCATTTCGAGTACCACCCCGGCGGTGGAGCCGCGGTCAACCCCTTCCCCATCGTGAAGGCCGTCGACGGATGTCGCTCGACTACCCCACCGACGACGGTCGCACCCGCTACCACCGTCGCAGACGGCGGGTCGAACGCGCCGACCACCGCGACCATGTGACCCGACAACTCCTCGGTCAGGAGTCCCCATCGGGCGGGTCCGACGGCACCCCCATCGACAGTGCGTGCTCCAATGCTTCGGAGAACGAATCTCGCAAGCGCTCGACGTCGAGATCGGCCCCGGCGTCGAATCCCATGTGCTCGATGTCGGCGACCTCTGGTCCGCCCGAGATCAGGTCGACGAAAACCGAAGGCTCCCAGCGAAGCGACAGTGCGCATTGGAACCGAGCCCATGAACGAGTGCGACGTTGACTGATGCCCACCACTTTTCGACCACGGTGGTCGAAAATCTCTCCGGGCCCCCGGCCCGCAAAACAGATCAGCTTCGACCACGTCGTCGTCTCCTGCGCTCCACGATGAATCGACGGTGGACGACCACCAAAGTCGAAAGACAGCCGCGTCAGCGCCGCGAGCCACACCTCGCCGATCCACTCCGACGCACGGCCCACGTCGACTCTCCACGCCGGGTGGTTGCGCGGCACGATCACGTCGACCCAGAGAGTGTGGCGCGAGGACACGAACACCAGTCCCCCGCCGCTGCGCCGCTTGACTACTTCCACGTCGCGCTGACGACAACGATCGAGATTCAACAGGTCCTCGGACTGGGTCGAGCCGAGAATCAGCGCCGGTGAGATCGGTTCGAACCACCACACCCGGACATCGTCACCGTCGGGCACCTCGCGGGCATGGAAGTCGGCCGCCGACGCCGCGACCGGTCGTTCGATTCGCAGCATCCCGCTCAGGATGCCCGCGCCAAATACGGCTTCCAAGCCTCCGGAACCCGGGTCACCGCCACGGTGACCCAGGCCAGTTCACGAGGCGCATGCGGAAATCGGGTCAACCTCATGCCCGCTTCATCGGGCGTGCGGTCGCGCTTGTAAAGATTGCACCGGCGACAAGCCGCCGCCACGTTCTCCCAGATGTGCTGGCCCCCGCGAGATCGTGGCATCACGTGATCGATCGAGTCGGCCTCGGCCCCGCAATACTGGCAGCGATGGTTGTCGCGGGCGAAGATCGCCCGGCGCGACAGTGCCGTTCGCCGGTGATAGGGAACCTTCACCATGTAACGCAACCGAATCACGAGGGGATTCGGGACCGCCAAACTCTCGGAGCGAATGAGGGTTCCGTCGTGTTCGACGACCTCGGCTTTGTCGTCGAGAACGAGGCATGCGGCTCGGCGAGCGGGCACGACGCTCAACGGCTCGTACGACGCGTTCAATACGAGCGCGCTTCGCATGACGTCGTCACCAGACCCTTCGACGGTGATTCATCGTCCTGCATCCCATCGACGTACCCATTGCAGATATTTCAGCACATCGGACACCGTCGGAGCCGACGTCTTCTCACCGTATTGGGTCTCCATTCGGAATCGTGCGTAGGAGGAACTTGGCACGGGCAAGAAAGGAGGGCGGGACCACCAGCCTCGCGGAGCAAAGCGGCGAATCACCGTGAAGGACACTGGCCAGTAGGACGGCCGAAGCGCCACCGCGACCACCACGCGCGCGTATGCCAAAGTTCGCGCCACAACGGTCATGCCGGTCGAGTCATGATGGTCGGGGCTCCTTGGGTAGACCGAGCACCATCTCACCGATGATGTTGGACTGAATCTGCGACGAGCCCGCGTAAATGGTCCCGGCTCGTGCATTCAAGAACGAGCCGACCCAACTGGCCGACGAATTCGGAGCCGATCGGTCGTCGGGCTGGAACGAGTTCATCGGAGGACGTCCCTCGACCACCATCGACGCGGCACCCAGTATCTCCAGCGACAACTCGGTGACCTCTTTGTGATACTCGCTCCAGTAACGCTTGAAGATGCCCCCATCGGGTCCGGGATGATGTCCGGCCAGGAACTTGGTGAGCGTGCGCAATCCGAGATATCGCATGATCTGAACCTTCGAGTGAGCCCAGGCCAAACGTTGGCGAATTCGAGGATCTCGATCGGCGCCACACTCCTTGGCCAACAGCAGCAGCCGGTCGAGTTCGGCTTGGAAACGCACCGGTACGGTCGCCGCCCCTTCACCACGCTCGTATCCGAGCAAGGTCATGGCGACGGCCCAACCGTTGTTCACCCCGCCGACCACGTTCTCCTTGGGGCAGACGGCATCGGTGTAGAAGACCTCGTTGAATTCGCTTTCACCACTGATCATCTTGATCGGTCGAACCTCGATTCCCGGCTGCCGCATGTCGACCAAGAGAAACGAGATGCCTTTGTGTTTGGGCGCGTCGGGGTCGGTGCGGACCAACGTGAAGATGTGGTCAGCGAGATGACCCGCCGACGTCCAGATTTTCTGACCGTTCAACACCCACTGATCACCGTCGAGGACGCCCTTCAATCCGAGATTGCCGAGGTCGCTCCCAGCGTTGGGTTCGCTGTACCCCTGACACCAAACATCGTCGTTGGCGAGGATCCGCGGCAGGTAGTACCTCTTCTGCTCCTCGGTACCCCATCGCAACAACGTGTTGCCGAGCATCGTGATGCCGAATCCGTCGTTCGGACCTCCGGTCGGGACACCGGCACGAGCGAACTCCTCGGCCAAAATCACCTGCTCGAGGGCTGACATTCCCCCACCGCCATACTCAGCGGGCCATCCGGGGGCGAGATATCCCTCGCGGTACAACGTCACGCGCCAGTTCGTCACCCACGCCCGCGTCTCATCGGCGGCCAGGTGTGCGATACCGCGCCAATCGGAGGAGAGATTCGAGGCCAGGAACGACCTCACCTTGACGCGGAAGTCTTCGACCTCGGGCCCGTACACCGGCTGCACAATGTGAAACTAGACCAAAACTCGCCACGCCACTGCGGCGGCGCCGATGAGCGCGGACCGATCGCCAAGACCAATCGGCACGATCTCGAGGCCCCGCGTGAAGCCGATGCGCGAGCGGGCCTCGAACTCACGATTCGCTGCCTCGAAAAAGGGTGCCCCCCATCCGAGTGCCACGCTTCCACCCACCACCACCCGACGGATGTCACACATCGCCGCCACCGAGGCCACCGCCTGACCGAGCAAGCGACCATTGCGCTCGATCAAACCCGCCGGCGCGTGGACCGGAGAACGACCAGTTTCTCGTTCGACCGCCGTGCCCGAGATGAACGCCTCGAGACAATCACGTCCGGCGCACCGACATGGACGGCCCTCGCTCCCGACGACGATGTGCCCGATGTGACCCGCGTTTGCGGATTTACCATCGACGAGTCGACCCGCCGACACCAGACCGGCACCAACACCCGTTCCAACGACCACCGCCAAGAAATCCGATTGGTCGCGCGCCGCCCCCAGCCAACCCTCAGCCAACGCCAATGCCTTGGCGTCGTTGTCCACGTACGTCTCGAGATTCGTGGTCTCGGCGATCAAACGACGCAACGGGAAATTCCTCCACTCCGGAATGTGCAGCGGTGACGCGGACTCGCCGCGCGCACTCATCGGCCCCCCACAGGCCACACCGCAGGCGAGAAGTTCGAACTCGGTCGTGGCCGCTTGCATTCGGCGCATCAGCGCCGCCAGAGCACTCCAAGGATCGCGCTGAGGAGTGGAAATCCGGTCACGCCGCACGATCGTGCCGTCTCGTGTCACCACGGCCGTGGCTAGTTTCGTACCACCGATATCGACGGCGAGCACCCCGATGTTCTCCGCCATGGGGTCACAGTATTCGGGGACTGGCACATTCGGGGTCACTCGGCCGCAGGGTCTAGCGTGGGGAATGTGACCACACAACGTCCCCCGTCTTTCGCCGGAATTTTCGACTCGATCGTGGACAACGTATCCACCGTTTTGCGGGGGAAACGGTCGGTGATCGAACTTGCCCTGGTGGGCTTGTTGGCCGATGGACATCTCCTGATCGAAGACGTTCCCGGAGTAGGAAAGACCAGCCTCGCCAAGGCTCTGGCGACGTCGGTGGACTGCAGTTGGCAGCGCATCCAGTTCACCCCCGACCTATTGCCCTCCGATGTGGTCGGAGCTTCCATTTGGAGTCGTGAGCGCGAACGCTTCGACTTCCAACCGGGACCAATTTTCGCCAACATCGTTCTGGCCGACGAGATCAACCGGGCCTCGCCCAAAACCCAATCGGCGCTCCTCGAGGCCATGGAGGAGCGCCAAGTGACATCCGATGGAACCACTCGGATGCTTCCACGACCCTTCTTCGTGATCGCCACCCAGAATCCGGTCGAACACGAGGGAACGTACCAACTCCCCGAGAGCCAACTCGATCGCTTCATCATGCGGGTCGACATCGGGTATCCCGACCGCCGATCAGAAGTCGAGATTCTCGATCGAGATTCAGTGAGTGAGGCCCGACTCGAGCCGGTGACCGATGCCGAGCAGATCCTCAGGATGATCGAGGCCACCGAAAAGGTCCGCATGGTGGATTCAGTTCGCGGATACATCGTGGATCTGGCGCACGCGAGTCGCCGCCACCCCGGACTCGAGCTGGGGTTGTCTCCGAGGGCTTCGGTCCAGTTGGCCCGTGCTGTGAGGGCCTTGGCCGCCACTCGAGGCCGGGACTACGTCACTCCCGACGACGTGAAGGAGCTGGCGGTACCGGTGTTGGCTCATCGCGTGATGATTCGACACGAGGCGGTGACTCGTGGATTCGGTGCTGCCGACATCATCGGCGAGATTCTTGGCTCGATCGCGGCGCCCTCGGGTCGCTGAGCATGCCGACCCGCGCGGCTTGGACGTCCTTGCTCTTCGGCGGCCTCGGGTTGCTCGCCGCCCGATTGTTCGGTCCGCCCGAATTGTTCACTCTCGGAGCCGGAATGATCGTGTCGACGGTCGTCGCCACGGCGATCGTACGACGACCCGTGGCTCGACCCGACGTCCGATCGTCCGTCTTCCCGCACCAACCCAGCGAGGGCGACCGTATCCACATCGACCTCGAGGTGGAGTCTCCCCGTCGATCACCGGTCTATCTCCTCAGCCACCACGTGGACGGGCGAGTGGTGGCGCGCGCGCCCGTTCCCGCAATGGCGGCTGGCTCGCAGTACCGACTGAAGATCGATCTCGACGCCCGCGAGCGCGGCGCGATGGTCGTCGGTCCGACCACATTCGCATTCGAGGACCCCTTGTCTTTGGCGCGACGAGCGATGTCGGTCGACATCCGACACCGGGTCTTGGTGCATCCCCGTCGGGTTCCCACCTTCGCTCCCTCACTGCGTTCGACCGAGGGACTCTTGATCGATGCGTTGCGGCGGGCGCGACGCATCGCTCCGACCGACCGCGACTTTCGAGGAGTGCGCGAATACCAACGTGGCGACGACGTTCGGCGCGTGAATTGGAAAGCCAGCGCCAAGCGTGACTCGCTCCTGGTGAACGAGTACGAGTCCGACTGCAACGTGGTGCTCCAGGTGATCGTCGACGTTCACGTCGAACGTCACCGGGGCCAGTCCTTCGAGGTGGCCATGCGCATCGCCGCCTCGTTGATCGGCGCCCTCCCGACTTCGGACGTTCGAATGATGTTGTGCATCGGAGATTTGGCCACCAAGTTTGGCGATCCGCTGGCGGCTCTCGACGCGTTGGCGCTGGCCGCTCCCCTCGACCATGCCACGTTGCAACCACCTGATTCACCCGATCCTGCGGCAGTGCTCGCGCGCGTCGTCGTGACCGGACGGGTGGACGGATCGCTCCCGTCGATTCTCGAATCACTCACTCCCGCGTCGGGAGCGGGTGTCGTCATCGCCATCGAGCCGGTCGAGGGAGCGGTTCCCCGAGGCTGGTTGTCGGTGTCGTGCCCCAGCCTCGGGGACTTCGAGCGGTCTTGGTCCACCTTCGTCCGCTCGACGGGTCGCCTGAACTGACATGACCTCGAATCGTCCACTCGCCACCGTTCTGGTGGGCGCCACCACGGTTGCTACCGCGGTCTCGTTCTCGCGTGTCTTCGAGCTTTGGGACTACCTGACGCCATTGGTGAGCGTGGCGGTACTCGCCCATCTGAGTGCTTTCCTGATGCGCCGACAAGCGATTCTCGTCTCGATTCTGGCGCAGGTCTCGCTCGTCTACACCCTCAATGCCTGGATACACGTTCACGAGACTCTCTGGTACGGCATTCCTCTCGGTCGAACATTGACCGAGATCTCCACTCGCATAAGTGTCTCGGACGAGTTGCTTGGTGACGTGACACCGCCCCTCGAGTTCGCCACCGGATTCGGACTAGTGGCTGGCTTCTCCGTCGGGATGGCGGCAATCCTGGCCGATGCATTCGCGTTTCGTGCCGCGGGCCGGGGCGAGGCGCTGGTCCCGTCAGCGGTGGTCTTCGCCGCAGTCTCCATCGTCGGCGAGGACCGCCACCGATTGCTCGTCACCACGATCTTCCTGTTCACGACACTTGTCGCGCTCACCCACCTGCGACGCGTCAACCCGGCGTCGGTCCGCGCCTCGGACAGAAAACACAGTCGAACAACGGCGACGACTGCTGCCACGGCGGCAGTCGTCGCACTAGTCGCCGCGTGGGTCGGACCTCGGATTCCCGGTGCCAACTCTGAACCGTTGATCGGAAGCGACACGGACTCTGCGCAGATCATCGAGCCGCTGGTCGACATTCGACGCCGACTCGCGGATCGCTCGGACGTCGTGCTGTTCACCGTCACCGCTGATCGGCCTTCGTATTGGAAGCTCACCTCGCTCGCCGAGTTCGACGGCTCGACCTGGGGAGTCACCGAGAGGGAATTGAACGCAGCGGGAGGCCGACTCGGAAATGGCTACGACGCAGAATCATGGACTGTCACCCAGTCTTTCGTGATCGGCGCTTTGAGCGGAGTGATGGCGCCGGCCGCGTACGAGACCACGCAGTTGCGAGCCGCGTCACGAAGTCTGTATTACTCCCCCGAGTCGGGAACACTTTTGGTCGACGAGCGAGGGCTCAGTCCCTCGGACTCGTACGTCATCGACTCGGAGGTGAGTGATCCGGCCGCTCCCCAACTCGAGCGACTCCCTTCGTTGTCTCCGCCGTCGGCAAAGTACCTCGAGATCCCCGACAACGAGGAAATGAAAGAGTTGGGCGATTTGGCCCGGGACATTGTGATCGGTGCGGATTCCGGTTTTCAGGCCGCCATCGACCTTCAGAACTACTTTCGGGACAACTTCCAATATTCGCTCGACGCCCCCCGGCTCGGCGGCGAACGATCCCACGTCGAATTCATCGAACGCCGATCGGGATATTGCGAGCAATTCTCCTCGACCTTCGCGGCTATGGCCAGGGCTATCGGCCTGCCTGCTCGGGTGGCGGTCGGCTTCACACCTGGTGCGACCGACGGAGGCGGCACGTTCACCGTGCGTGGTCAGCACGCTCATGCGTGGCCCGAGGTTTGGTTCGATGGGGTGGGATGGTTGATGTTCGAGCCGACACCCGGACGAGGTGCACCGGATCGCGATTACACCGGAGTTGAGCCTCAACAAGACGACACCCCTCCGACCGAGACCGCCCCGGCTCAGACGACGACCTCCAACCCCGCTTCCACGGTACCGCCAACCCCGGAGTCGCCGCCGCCAACAACCGAACCGACCGACGTCGACCCCTCACGAGTTTCGTCGGGTTCGGGACCTAACGCTACGGCGGTGATCCTCATCGTCCTGGTTCTGATGGTCCTGAGTTGGCCCCTCGTGGTGCGCCAGATCGTCTCGCGGGTCGCCCGCGTCGACCCCACGGCCGATCTCATCGTGCTGTGGCGTCGCCTGCTCGCCGAGGAGGGTTTTGCGAGCGGACCCGATCTCACCCCGACCGAAATCGCTGAACGTCTGAGTTCCTCGACGATCAGGGCATTCGACGACCCCGATGACGTCGACGTCGCCCGACGGCTCGCGCGGGCCATCGACAAACTTCTCTTCGCCGAGCGGTCACCGTCTCCCGAAGAACTCTCCGAACTGAACGAGGCGGTCGAGCGTTGGATCGCGTCGCTTCGTCCCCCACGCCATCGTTGGGCCCGGTACCTCTCACCAAAAGTCGCGTTGCGCTTGGCCGGGCGACGTTGAACCACGACGCCAGCGCGGATCAACGACACGACCCGCTAGCGCGGATCAACGACGCGGCCCGCGAGCGCGGATCAACGACGCGGCCCGCTAGCGCGGATCAACGACGCGGCCCGCTAGCGCGGATCAACGACGCGGCCCGCTAGCGCGGATCAACGACGCGGCCCGCTAGCGCGGACCTTGCGAATCGCCCCCGCGACGTCACGGAGTCCGGCTTTGCCCATGGCCCGCGCGTTGCGCTCGATCACGCCGAGGAGAGCCAACATCACGACAAAGAGGACGAAGGCGACCAAATAGTGGAACCGTAGGCCCACCACCAGCAAAGCCATGCTGGCCACCAGGCCTACGACGGCCCAGCGGACGGTGCGAACCGAATGGGTGTACAAACCCGACGGAGAGACCGCCTGAGCGAATCGCTCGTCGTTCTGCAACTCGGCTTCGATCTGGCGCAAGATGCGCTGTTCGTCTTCTGACAGGGCCACGACTTACCTCCTCACCCTCATTGTCCCAGAACGAGTGGCGCTTGGCAACGCACGACACGGAGGTATGTCACACCGCCTCGGGGTCTGCCGACTCGGCGGTCTCATCGGGCCCCCAGGGTCGAGATCCCGGACTTGGCCCCCGGTCCCGTAACACACTGGCCGGGTTGATCGCGTCGTGCCCGAAACGATCTCGGATTCGATCGACCGCGGAACTGGCTGGTGACCACTCGCGGTCGGTGTCGGCGGTGGAGCGCCGACCATCCTCGTCGGTCAGATCGAGAAGCGACATCTGTTCGACCGGCTCCACGAATCCAGATACCCCAACCCCCACCAGTCGAATCCCCGGGGATGGGTCGATGACATCGAGTATCTCGTCGAGAGCCCTCACCAAAGCCGGCGCCGAGGACACCGGAGGGCCCGGGGTGATCGATCGGGTGATGCTCTCGAAGTTGGCGAAGCGCACTTTCAGGTGGATGGTGCGCGCCGCCGAACCGTGTCGGCGCAATCGAGAGGCCACGGCGTCGGCGAGACGGACAACCTCGATTCGCATCGACTCGCGGTCGGTGATGTCATGTGCGAACGTCTCCTCGTGGCTGATGGACTTCACGTCCCGAGTCGACTCCACCGTTCGGTGATCGATTCCGTTGGCAAGGTCGAACAGATGTCGACCGACGGAACGGCCGACCGCCACCTCCAGCGCGGCGCGACCCAGGTCCACCAGATCCCCCACTCGACGTACCCCGATGCGCTCCAGCTTCGTGAACGTGACCGGGCCGACACCCCAGAGCGCTTGGATCGGAAGAGGGTGCAAGAACTCCAACTCGGTACCGGGAGCGACCTCGAGAACACCGGGACCCGGCCGAACGCCCGTCACGGTGACGATGGGCTTGGCCCGCTTCGACGCCAGCTTCGCGATGAACTTGGAGGTGGCCACCCCCACGCTGCACGGCAGGTCGAGTTCGTCGGTGATGCGGTTTCTGATGATATGCCCGATGCTCGCCCCGTCTCCGAACAGATTCCGCGAACCAGACACGTCGAGAAAGGCCTCGTCGAGAGCGATCGGCTCGATGTGAGGGGTGAAGTCCGCGAAGATGTCGAGCACCTGGCGACTCACCTCGGCGTACAGCGGGTGATCACCCGAGAGGAACACCGCCTCGGGGCACAGTCGTCGAGCCTTGGATGACGACATGGCCGAGAAGACCCCGAAACGACGAGCCTCGTAGTTCGCCGCCGCCACCACCCCGCGCGCGCCGGATCCCCCGACCACCACCGGCCGACCGACCAGTTCGGGATGTCGGCGCATCTCCACCGACACGTAGAAAGCGTCCATGTCGACGTGCAGGATGCTTCGAGGCGTCACAGACGACATGTCGTTCATCGACGCCGAGCGTTTCGACCCTGACCGGATCGAAGTCGCCCGAGCAGTCGATCCCTGAACCACAGACGGTTCACCAAACCAAAGGCCTCGTTGATGATGTGGTGACTCAACTTGCTCTCACCCATCACCCGATCGACGAAGCTGATCGGTACCTCCACGATGCGAGCACCACTACGGACCGCACGATGGGTCATCTCGATCTGGAATCCGTACCCCTCGGCCGTCACCGAGCCCACGTCTATTCGCCGCAGCAAGTGCGGGGAATACGCCCGAAATCCACTGGTGGCATCGTTTACCGCCAGTCCGAGCATTCCGGCGGCGTATCGATTGCCCCAACGCGACAAGAACCGACGCAGTCGGGGCCAATTCTCGATGCGGCCGCCGGGCACGTACCGACTCCCTATCGACGCGTCAGCGCCGAATTCGACCGCGGAGATCAGAGCCGGAAGATAGGACGGATCATGCGAGAGGTCGGCATCCATCTGTACGCAGATCCGATCCGCCTGGCGAAGGACGAGCGCGAATCCGGCTCGATACGCCGTTCCGAGTCCGGCCTTGTGCGGACGACGCAACACCGAGATGTCTCCCCCGCACCGCTGAGCAAACCTCTCGACGACGTCCGCCGTCCCGTCGGGGCTGGCATCGTCCACCACGAGAATCCCGACGTCGACGACGGCACGAATGCCCGCGAGGAGCCGTTCGATGTTCCCGGCCTCGTTGTAGGTGGGAATCACCACCACCGCCTGGCAACCGTTCGATTCCACGACGACGAGCCTACGATGTCGCCATGGTGGCCGAACGACCGCTCTCCGCACTCCCCTCGCCACTGGCTCGCGGTCTCGCATTCGTGGCCATACTCGTGGGCGGACTCGCCGGTGCGCTGATTGGATACGCCCTCGTCGACATACAAGCCGAGAACGCCAGCGACATCATCCTCGGGGTCGGTTTGCTGGTCGGCGCGATCGTCACCGCCGGGGGCACCGCGATCGTCGCCATTCTCGTCTTGCGAGCGCTCGGGGAATGGCGCACCATCGCCGACCGCCCGGACCGATGAGCGTTCGATGAGCGCAGACGTCGAACCCACGGATCTCGTCAACCTCGCCGTTCGATTGGCTCGCGAGGCCGGAGACCTGGTGGCGACGGGACGACGCTCCGGAGACCTCGGTACTCGGACGAAGTCCACCGCTACCGACATGGTGACCCGCTGGGACTCGGCATCCGAATCCCTCATCGTCGACGCCCTTCGAACCGTCCGACCCGGCGATGGCATCGTCGGGGAGGAGGGCGCGCGGGTCCTCGGCACCTCGGGCATCGATTGGTACATCGACCCGATCGATGGTACGACCAACTTTCTCTACGGATTGGGCGACTACGCGGTCTCTGTTGCGGCCGCCGATTCGACCGGCCCAGTGGCCGGAGCCGTCTTCGTGCCGGCATCGCGTGAACTTTTCACTGCCGCTCGTGGTCGGGGGGCCTTCCTCGGTTCGACTCCCATCTCCTGCTCGACCATCACGACACTCGCCACCGCATTGGTGGCCACCGGATTCTCGTACGACTCCGAGTACCGACGCGCTCAGGGGGCCCGCGTCGGTGCGATGCTCCCCCATGTGCGAGACATTCGTCGCCTCGGGGCGGCGGCGATCGATCTTTGCCACGTCGCGTGTGGACGGGTCGACGCGTACTTCGAGGAGCATCTTCACTCCTGGGATCTCGCCGCCGGCCTGTTGATCGCCACCGAGGCCGGAGCCCGCGCATCCGATTTCGCCGGCGGCGTGGTGAGGCCGAGCGAGACGGTCGTGTGTGCACCGGGAATTCATTCGGCTCTTCTCGAACGGCTGCAACGAACGGTCTGAGGGGTCGAGTCGCCCGACGACCCCCGCCATCGGGCAAGATGAAGGAGTGGGAACCCGAATCCTGGCGGTCGAAGACGACGGGCGAATTCGCGCTGCCGTCAAACTAGCCCTCGAAGACGAGGGCTGGATCGTCGACGAAGCCGCGAGTGGCGAGGAAGCCGTCGTCATCTTCCTGCGCGAACCCGCCGACGTGGTGTTGATCGACATCATGTTGCCCGGCATCGACGGATTCGAGTTGTGTCGGACCATTCGGCGTTCGAGCGACGTGCCCATCGTGATCGTCACCGCCCGCGCCGACACGCACGATGTGGTGGCCGGACTCGAGGCGGGTGCCGACGATTATCTGACGAAACCCTTCGCCCCCAAAGAACTCTCGGCCCGTATTCGTGCGTTGTTGCGACGGGCTCGTCCGGCTCACCCCGCGCATCCCAAGTTGGTGTTCGGAGATCTCGAGGTGACACCCGATGAGGGCAAAGTGGTGCGTGGTGGCACCGAAATCCATCTCACCAAGACCGAGTTTCGACTGTTGTGCGAGTTGGCGCAGAGCCCCGGCAAGGTATTCAGTCGTGAACAATTGCTGGACCACGTGTGGGGATACGGGTACTTCGGAGACGGACGTCTTGTCGACGTCCATGTCCGACGACTGCGAACGAAGGTCGAGCTCGATCCGGCGAATCCCCGCCATGTCGTGACGGTGCGCGGTCTCGGTTACCGATTGCAGGCCTGACGACCGTGAAGGCCGTCGATGCCCCGGCTGAACGCAACCGCCGTCCGAGACGACGAGCGCTCCGTCGGGGGCGACGATCCCTCGGACTGCGCACCCGCATCCTGGCCACCTTCGGTCTCGGAAGTTTGGTGCTGTCCACTTTTCTCGCGCTTTCCACCTTCAACTTCACACGGTCGAATCTGGTGGACGAGAGGGAATCGACCGCCATCTCCAAGGTGTATCGAGACGCCACGCGACTGCAGTCCGACCTGACCTCCAACCCCACCAAGGTGCAGGCCGCCATCGAGCGACTCGGGGCCGAGCGACCTCTCCTCTACTTCCGAGGCACGTGGACGGGCGACGACGCGCGATTCTCCTCCTCTGCGATTCCCGCATCGATGCTCGCCGTCGTGCTGGACGAGCGACGACCCTCGGTGATGCGCACCGAGGTCGACGGAGAGCTCGTGATCCTGATCGGTGTCCCGCTCACCGACGTCGACGGTGCCTACTTCGAGTTCCCCACCATCGACGACATCCGATCGACGCTCCACAGCGTCGGGCTGGCGATGATCCTCGCCGCCGCGATCACCACCCTCGTCGGCATCGTGCTCGGAGCCATCGCCGCCTCGCGCGCCGTGCGCCCCCTCGTGGCCGCCAGTCAGGCGGCCCAAGCCATCGCCGGAGGTCGACTGGACACGCGCCTCGTCGAAACCAACGACCCAGATCTCGCCGCTCTCACCACCTCGTTCAACGCCATGGCCTCAGCCCTCGAACAACGCGTCGAACGCGACGCCCGCTTCACTTCGGATGTGAGCCACGAACTTCGATCACCACTGCAGACCCTCAAGGCTTCGGTCGAGGTGATGCAGGCTCGTCGCGACGAACTACCCGAGCGGACCCAAGCGGCTCTCGATTTGATGGTCGCCGACGTGGCCCGTTTTCAGGGATTGGTCGAGGACCTGCTGGAGATTTCCCGACTCGACGCCGGGGCTGTGAAACTCATGGTCGAGGAGCTGTTGGTCGGAGAGTTCGTGCGACAAGCCGTGGGCATCAGTAGTGCCGCCGAGACACCCGTGAACGTGGCCCGTAGCGCCGCGGACGTGATCATCAACGGGGATCGACGTCGATTGGCTCGCGTCATCGCGAACCTCATCGACAACGGTCGCTCGTACGGCGGCGGCGAGATGGAAGTGACGGTGTTCGACCCTGACGAGAAGGACGGCGAACCGATCACCCAAATCTGGATCACGGTGGAGGATCGCGGGCCCGGTGTCGATCCCAACGAACGCGAACGCATCTTCGAACGTTTCGCCCGTGGTGGAGTCGCCGGACGACGAAGTGGTTCCGAGGGAGCCGGACTCGGTCTGGCTCTCGTCGACGAGCACATCCGCCTGCATGGCGGGCGAGTGTGGGTGGACGATCGTCCCGACGGACTCGATGGGGCGCGCTTCGTCATCGAATTACCGGCGGAGAGATCTCGATGAAGGGCGCGGTGAATCGCCTGTTGGCCGTCGGTTGCGCCGTCGCCACACTCGGGGGGTGCTCGCTCGATGCCGAGTCGACTCCGAGGCCGATCGCGCAGGATCCGCTGCGCGTCGGCACGGAGGGTCCGGGTACCGACAGTCGAACGACCGGGGTCGGTCGTGTCTTCCTGCAACGCTCCGACGCAACGGGAACATCCCTCCTCGTCGCGGTCCAACGCGACCTCAACCTGGACCCGACCGCGGCAATGCGCGTACTTCTCGAGGGTCCGGCCAACGACGAACAAGATTCCGGATTACGTACCGCGATCCCCCGTGACACTCGGCTGCTCTCGACCAGGTTCGTGGCTTCGGGAACCGTGCAGGTCGACATCACCTCGTCGATCTTCTCGGTCACCGGCGATGATCTGGTGGGTGCCGTGGCCCAGATCGTACTCACACTCGTCGACATCGAGGGAATCGACCGCGTCTCACTCGTTGTCGACGGCGAGACCACCGAGTGGCCCCGCGGCGACGGAACACTGACGTCGCGACCGTTGACCAAGTTCGACTTTCCCGGTCGCGCCCTCAGCTCTCAGCCCGATTACCCCGCCATCGTCGACATCGAGCGCTGAACCCAAACGGGGGTGTCGACGAAGACGCCGTCAGCCGAAGAAGATGCTGGCAACGTCATGGTAAACGTCGAGATCGACCGTGCGAGCACGACCGTCGACGTCGGCGAGAGGAGCGGTGACGACCTTCGAATTCCTCAGTGCCACCATTGACCCGAACTCACCACGATGAATGGCGTCGACTGCCGCCACCCCGAATCGTGTCGACAACACTCGGTCGTATGCCGAAGGTGTTCCACCCCGCTGCACGTGACCGATTTGAACCACGCGGGCCTCGAAGCCCGTTCGCTCCTCGATCTCCCGGGCGATCTCCACGCTCACTCCCCCGAGCCGGGGACGCCCGATGTGGTCGACCTCGTAGGCCGGCACGGGCATGGTGCCGGGGATCGGGTGCGCTCCTTCCGCGACCACGACGATGGACGCGTATCGTCCTCGTCGGTGACGGGCCGCCACCACTTCTGAGACTCGGGCGATGTCGAAGGGAACCTCGGGAATCAGGATCACGGTCGCACCGCCGGCCATGCCGGCGTAGGTCGCGATCCAGCCGGTGTCGCGCCCCATCACCTCCACCACCATCACCCGATCATGACTTTCGGCTGTCGTGTGCAGACGATCGATCGCATCGGTGGCGATTTGCACTGCGGTGTGGAAGCCGAACGTGATGTCGGTACCCGTCACGTCGTTGTCGATCGTCTTGGGTACTCCGACGATGGGTAAGCCGGTCTCGGCCACCAACCTCGCCGCCACGGCGAGTGATCCGTTGCCGCCGATCACGACCAATGCGTCCAAGAGCTGCTCGGCGAAGCAGGCCCGAACCCGCTCCACTCCGTCAGGCCGGTCGTAGGGACTTCCACGGCGGGTGCCGATGATCGTTCCACCCCGGGGAAGCAGACCGCGCACACTGGCCACGTCGAGGTGCACGAATCGCTGATCCATCACACCATCCCAGGAATCCAGGAACCCCCTCACCTCGTCGTTGTGACCCACCTCACCGGCGCGAACGATGGCGCGGATGACGGCGTTGAGGCCCGGGCAGTCGCCTCCTCCGGTCAGCACACCGATTCGCATG